>Ga0194127_10001025_pt1 | contig 42566 bp, 42 predicted proteins | sample TA2KigC100mmetaG_FD_148624 | JGI IMG/M metagenome (GOLD analysis project Ga0194127, IMG submission 148624) | Freshwater microbial communities from Lake Tanganyika, Tanzania - TA2015036 Kigoma Deep Cast 100m | ecosystem: Environmental > Aquatic > Freshwater > Lake | place: Tanzania: Lake...
AAATGGCAGATGACGCCGGACATCCGTCACACGGTGATGTTTGGCGCCGAAGTCGGCAATCAGAAGACCGACGACAATCGCAATCTCTCCTGCTTCAATCTGTCCTGCGCGACGCGGCGCGTGACGACGCCATTTTGGATGCCAACCGCGTATTTCCCCGTGGTGTTCGCTAATCCCAACCGTCGTCGCCACACCGATCTCGATCTCGCCGCAGGCTATGTTCAGGATCAGATCGAAGTTACCCGCTATATCGACGTCATCGCAGGCGTGCGTTACGACAGGTTCGACCTGAAATTCACCGGCTTCGATCCCGGTCCGACCGACTTTAGAGGCCAGCTGCGCCGTGTCGACAATGTGTGGTCGCCTCGCTTCGGCCTTGTGTTCAAGCCGGTCGAGAATGTGTCGTTCTACGGCTCCTATTCGCGAAGCTTCCTGCCAGTGGCGGGAGACCAGTTCAACGTTCTGTTTCCATCCGTCGCCAATCTCGCGCCGCAAAGCTTCGAGAATGTCGAGGTTGGCTTCAAAGCGCAGTTGCTGCCCGCCTTGCTCCTCACAGGGGCTCTGTATCAGCTCAATCGTTCGAACCAACAGCTCACGGTCGACGCAACGACCGCCATTCTCGCAAACACAAGGACGCAGGGCGCAGAGCTCGGGCTCGTCGGCTATCTTACCGACCAGTGGGAGGTTTCGCTCGGCTACGGCTATCAGGACGCGCGCGTCGTCAGGACCGACAGGCAGCCCACCATCCGGACGCCGTTCTTCACCGACGTCGGCAAGACCAATCCCTCTGTGCCCAGAAACACCTTCTCCTTCTGGAACAAATACGACGTTTCCGCTTTCTTTGACGCCGGTCCCGGCGTTCTGGGCGTCGGCGCCGGCGTGGTCTATAATTCCAAATTCTACCCGGCCATCGACAATGTCGTTGTCGTGCCGGGCTACGCGCGGGTGGACGGCGCGCTCTTCGTCAAGTTGAGCGAGAACGTCTCGGGTCAGCTCAACGTGGAGAATCTGGCGGGCGCCCACTACTACGTATTCGCGCACAACAACAACAACATTACGCCCGGCGCGCCGCGCTCGGCCTATGTGACCTTGAACGCGAGGTTCTAGCGGCGCCGCGGTCTGGCGGCTCGCCGATCGGCGCGGAATGGATTATTCATTCCGCGCCGATCCTCGCCTTGCCCAAAAAAGCGCGTCCGCAGTCGAAAACCCGGAGCTTAGCTCTTGCGCCGCGCCCGCCGGGACTGCACCTAGGACGCCGTGACCCGCAAGCCCGACGAAGTATCCGCCGATCTGATGCAGCCGCTGGCGACGCTGCCGGTGTTCTACGCTCTTGCCGGGCGGCGCGTGCTTGTCATCGGCGGCGGCGAAGCGGCGGCCTGGAAGGTCGATCTCGCGGCCGCGACCGGCGCGCGGGTCGATGTTTTCGCTGAGGCGCCCTGCGATAAGCTGCTCGAGATCGCGCAGGCGCGCGACAACGTCTCCATTCACGCGCGCGACGTCGAGCCGAAAGATTTCATCGGCGCGGCGATGGCGCTTGGCGTGATTGAGGAAGACGCTCTCGCTCAAAAGGCGCATGAATGGGCGCGCGCAGCCGGCGTGCCGCTTAATCTCACGGATCGCCCGGCGCTCAGCGATTTCACCATGGGCGCCATCGTCAATCGCTCGCCGCTTGTAATCGGCGTTTCGACGGGCGGCGCGTCCCCGGTTTTTGCGCAAGCCGTCCGCGGGCGAATCGAGACGCTCGTGCCCGCCACTTTTCAAGCCTGGGCGCGCGCGGCGCAGGTCTGGCGGCCGCTCGTGCGCGCGTCCCGACTGGATTTTCTGGCGCGCCGAGATTTCTGGCGTCGATTTACGCGGCTCGCCTTTCGCGAAATCGAACGTGCGCCGCAAGATGAAGATCGCACGGCGCTCATCGAGGAAGCGCGCGCCGACGCCGAAACCACGGCGCGCGGGCGCGTGACCATGGTCGGCGCGGGCCCGGGCGATCCCGAGCTGCTGACGCTGAAAGGCATGCGCGCGCTCGCGGGCGCCGACGTCGTGCTCTTTGACGATCTCGTTCCGGCGAGCATTCTCGATCTCGCGCGCCGCGAAGCGACGCGGATCAACGTCGGGAAGCGCGGCTACGCGCCCTCTGTGCGCCAGGAAGAAATCAGCGCTCTGCTCGTTGAGCTTGCGCGCGAGGGCAAGAACGTCGTGCGGCTGAAAGGAGGGGATCCGCTCATCTTCGGCCGCGCCAATGAAGAGATCGCCGCCTTGCGCGAGGCAGGTTTCTTGATAGAGATCGTGCCCGGCGTTACCGCCGCCTGCGCTGGCGGCGCTGCGATCGGCGCATCGCTAACGAACCGCGAGACGGCCCGACGCCTGCAATTCATCACCGCGCACACGAAGGACGCCGAATTTCCCGAAGATTTCGATTGGGGCGCGCTCGCTGACGAACGCGCCACCACGGCGGTCTATATGGGCAACCGCACGCTGCCGGAATTGTCGCGTCGCTTGCTGCAGGAGGGCATGTCGCACGATACGCCCGCATTCCTCATTGAACGCGCTTCGACGCCACATGAGCGGGTGGTCAAGGGCACGATCGCGGATTTGCCCGGAAAGGTCGCGGGAGAGACGTTGGTCGGTCCCGTGATGGTGCTCATCGGCTGGGCGCTTGCGGGGCGATAACGGCGACTTTGCGCAACAGTTGCTCTTGCGTCCATCCGACTTGATGTTCGTCCTTGCGAGTCATTCACGACGCGCGTTTGCGCGCGATCTGGAATCCAGAGCCATAACTGCTTAATCAAATCCAGAATAAAGATATGTGGCAATGGAGACGTCATGCGCGCGTTCAAAATGCTTTTCACGCTGCTAGCGATCGGCTTGCCCTTAACGATGGGCGCGCATGCGGCGAGTCGCGCGCGCGTTTCGCTCGACGCCATGTTGCAACCCTATCTGGCGCGCTATGGCCTTCCTGCGCTTGCGGCGGCGGTCGTGAAAAACGGCAAGATTGTCGCCTCCGGCGCCGTCGGCCTGCGCCGCGCGGGCGGCAATGAGCGCGTGACCATCGACGACCGCTTTCACATTGGCTCCGACACCAAGGCGATGACCTCGCTGCTTGCGGCGATGCTGGTCGAAAGCGGCAAGCTGCGCTGGAACACGACCGTCGCCGAGGCCTTTCCCGAGCTTGCGGGAAGCATGAACGCCGATGTGAAAGGCGTGACGCTCGAACAGCTCCTCTCGCACACAAGCGGCATCCCGAGCGACAATGACGCGCATACGAAGCTCCTTCAGGAGTCTTTCGCGCAGGAGAAGAAGAATCTCGACGAATTGCGCTATTGGCTCGTCAAGCGGTTGGTCGCGCAGCCGTTGCAGTCGAAGCCCGGCGAGAAATTCGCCTATGCGAATATGGGCTACATACTCGCGGGCGCGATCCTGGAAAGGGCCGGCGGAAAGAGCTGGGAGGAACTCGTCGCGACGCGCATCTTCGATCCGCTGGGCTTGAATAGCGCAGGCTTCGGCCCGCAATCGAGCCTCGGGCGGATCGACGCGCCGCTCGGCCATATTCCGCTGCCCGAAGGCCCGAAGCCGATGCTGGCGGGGCCCAATGGCGACAATCCCGAGATCATGGGCCCGGCGGGGACGGTTCATCTCTCCATCCTCGATCTCGCCAAATGGGCCTCATGGAATGCGGCAGAGGGCAAGAGAGGGCCGGCGCTGGTCTCGAAGGAGACGCTGCGCAAGCTCCATACGAAAGTCATCGACATGCCGCCGAAGCCGGACGCCGCGCCGGGGACGCCTTCCTTCGGCGGCTATGGCTTCGGCTGGGTCACGGTGCAATTGCCTTTCGCGCGCGAGCCTTTCCTCTTTCATGGCGGCTCGAACGAAATGAACGTCGCCTATCTTCTGCTGCAGCCTAAATCCGACCTCGCCATGGTGATGACGACGAATATCGGCGGGTCGAAAGCCGATGATGCGCTCAAAGAGCTGTCGAAGGAGCTTTACGCGCGCTTCGGCGAGCGGTGAGAATTAATCGAGCGGCTTCCAATTCTCGGCGATGAAGCCGCGAGAGTCGACGGTGACGACTTGGCGCACGATCTGCGCATTCGGCCCGACGCATTTCCATTCGAAGATCGTGTCATGGCCCGTAGCCGCCATCGGGACCACGTCCGAGCCGGGATTATCCTTGCAGAACGCCGTTGCGCCGGGCAGGCTCTGCGCCGCGTTCGCCTTGCCGCAGACGAGATTCGCGCCGACGTTGCAGAGCCAGGCCTTGCCGCCCATGCAGCGATAGCTCGTGCCCTTGCGAATAATGGCGTTTGGCGTCTGCGGCGAAAAGCCGAAGAGTTCGCGCGCTTTTGGAACGAGCGTTGCGGGAATGGGCTTCGTCTTGTCGTCGTCGCCGACTTTTGCGCAACGCGCGACAAGGTTCTCCGCATGGGCCAAGGAAGGAGCGGCTGTCGCGGCCGCGATCAAAAGCAGGATTGAAGCGAGCGTTGATCGAAACATCGGTCGTCTCCATATTTTGCTTTTGTCATTGCGTTGCTATGTAACGCTCAATGCTCGCGTTTCGCGAGCAACGCCAATAAATGCTCTTCGTCCGGCCGTTCGGCGACGCTTACATTGACAAAACCCTCGCGCAAGAGCGGTTTCGCAACCTCTTCTGACAAGGCGAAATGTGAGACGATTCGAAGCTGTTCGATAATTCCCAGGGCTCGCGCGAGCGTCAGAAAAATTTCGGCGCTGCGTCGAGAATAGTGCAGGGCGGCGTCGATCCTGTTTGCCGCGAGGGCGGCGACGGCCTCGGGCGAAAGCGCCTGAACCGCGCGGGCTTCATAAACCTCGACCGCTGTAATCTCATGGCCGGAGGCGCATAGCCCAGCCTCCAGCGTCGACTGGCGATCGCATCCTGCGAGATATAGGAAGCGCGCGCGCCGCGGATAGCGCGCCAGCAGCAGCGGCAGGATCGCTTCGGCGCTTCCGGCGACGATATCAGGGCGCCAGCCGCGCGCGCGCGCCGCCTCCGCCGTTTTCGCGCCGATGGCGTGAAAGGGCAAAGTCTTGAGCGCTTCCGCGTCGTCGTCGGACAGTTCAACGCCCTTGGCGCTCGAAACGAGCGCCGCGTCATATTTTCCTTGCGGAATTTTTGCGGCGGTCGGAACGATTTCCAACACGGGCGACAGCACGGACGTTATGCCCAACGCGCGGAGTTTCTCTGCTGTGCGCGTGGCGTCTTCGACCGCGCGCAGCACCAGGACAGGCTTCACATAAGCCCCGCGACGCCATGCGGCAGGCGCAGCAGGATTTCCTTGCCTGCGTCGGCGCCGATCAGCGCCGCGTCGATCGCGCGCCCGCGCCGGCGCACGACATAGGCTTCGGCGCCGTCGGCTTTCAGCACCTCGCCGATAAAGGAAAGTTCGGCGCCGTGAATCTGCGCATGGCCGGCGATCGGGGTACGGCAGGAGCCGTCAAGCGCCGCAAGAAAAGCGCGTTCGGCGGCGAGCGCAAAGCCGGTCGCTTCATCGAACAGCGGCGCCAGCATGTCGCGCGTCGCATTGTCTCCGGCGCGGCGCGTGATCCCGATCGCGCCCTGTCCACAAGCGGGAGGAAAGTCCTCCAAGGAAAGCAGCGCCGTCGCGCGGTCGGCGAGCCCCAGCCGCTTCAATCCCGCGAGTGCAAGAAGGGTTGCGTCGATCTCTCCATTTTCGACTTTGTTCAGTCGCGTCTCGACATTGCCGCGAAGCAGCGTCGTCTTGAGGTCGGGCCGCCGCCGCTTGACCTGCGCAGCTCGGCGCAGAGAGGCGGTTCCAACGACAGCGCCGGCAGGAAGGTCGTCGAGCGTAAGCCCACCGCGCGATATCCAGGCGTCCCGCGCGTCCTCTCGCGGCAGATAGCCGGCGATGACGATTTCGCTCGGCAAATGGGTCGGCAGGTCCTTCGAAGAATGCACGGCGAGGTCGATTGCGCCCGCGATGAGCGCGGCATCGAGTTCTTTGGTGAAAAGCCCTTTGCCGCCCGATTCGGATAGCGGCCGGTCCTGTATCTGGTCGCCCGTCGTGCGGATGATCTCGATTGGGAAATCCGTTTCGCTTCCCGCGTGCGCGCGCATCAGGGCTTCACGGACCATATTGGTCTGCGCGAGCGCGAGCGGACTGCCGCGCGTTCCAATACGGAGGGAAGGGGAAGATGTCATTGTCCGCCGGCGCTTTGTCGCGCGCGACTATAGGCGGGAACGCGCCAAGGGCAAGCGGAACGAGCCCTCTAACAAGTTACTCAAAAAGCGAGCGTCCGCTGGTGAGAGCGGACGCCCCTTTTTAGCTCCGCGAGCGAACGCAATGGCCCGCGGACTGCTAAATTGATCAGAATATGCCGAGCAGTCCTGCGCCAAGCAGGCCCGCGCCTGCACCAAGCGCCGCTCCGCCATATCCCCAGTAGCCCGGGCCGCCATAGCCATAGTAGCCCGGCCAATTCGCGCCGTACCAGCCTGAGCCGTACCAGCCACACCTCGGACGCCAGCAAGTGCTGCGATAGCCCCAATAGGCCGGACGATAATAGCCGTAGTAGGTCGGCCTGCAGGCGCTGGTGTAGCAGTGCCTATGCCACCCATAATGAGCCCGGCAGTAACGCGCTTCCGCCAGAGTTGTAGAGCCGATCATGGCGGCTATCGCAATTCCAGACGTTAACGCTATGGCTTTAATCTTGTTCGACGCCATTTTCACCTCCATACAGTTTAGACCGCGGGCAACCTCAACCGGGACGCTAATTACCTCTTCGCCTTAGCCAGTTTAATACTCAGCTCAAGATATAGCTGCCGTTTGGGAAGCAACGATCTGCTGTCCCAACTTGTATTCGCCGAGACCGTGTCAAGGGGGAGGCGCAGCAATTCTAAAAAATTTAATCGAGCTATCTTTAGCGTTGCGTTTGACGCTTAGTCGCCTCCCCCAAACGGATGAATTATTGCTTTAAGCTGTTAGCCAATAACAATTTTATAACCTTGTCTTCGCATAGCAGTATAAGCTCGGTGGGCCAGATGAAAAAACTAGCGACACAAAACCTTGCGCCAAAGGAGCGGTATGCGCGTTTTAGGCATCGAAACCACTTGCGATGAAACAGCGGCCGCTGTCGTAACGGAACGGCTTGGCGGCGAAGGTGGAGAAATCCTCTCAAACGAGGTGTTGAGCCAAATCGCCCGTCATGCGGCCTATGGCGGAGTCGTGCCGGAGATCGCCGCGCGCGCTCATATCGACGTGCTTGACCGGCTGATCCGACGCGCGCTGGAGCGCGCCCAGACGGAAGCGAAGGAGCTCGATGCGATCGCGGCGGCGGCTGGCCCCGGACTTATCGGCGGCGTTCTCGTCGGGCTCACGGCAGGCAAGGCCATGGCGCTCGCGCTCAACAAACCCTTTATCGCCGTCAATCACCTCGAAGCCCATGCGCTGACGGCGCGACTGACGGATCATCTGGACTTTCCCTTTCTAGCGCTCCTCATTTCCGGCGGACACACACAGCTCGTCGCGGTTAAAGACGTCGGCGCCTATCGACGACTGGGCTCCACCGTCGACGACGCCGCGGGCGAAGCCTTCGACAAGGTCGCCAAGATGTTGGAGCTTCCCTATCCGGGCGGTCCGGAAATCGAGAAGCTGGCGCTTGAGGGCGACCCGCATCGTTTCGATCTTCCGCGCCCGATGCTCGGCCGGGAAGGGGCCGACTTTTCGCTGTCGGGCCTCAAGACGGCTGTGCGTCAGGAAATACTGAAGCTTCAAACGCCGAACGAAAAAGACGTAAGAGATCTCGCCGCTTCATTTCAGGCGGCGATTGTTGACGTCATCGTGGACCGCGTGCGCTCCGGCGTTCGCATGTTCGCCAAAACCGAGGGGCGAGCGCCGCATGGCCTGGTCATCGGCGGCGGCGTCGCCGCCAATGGCGCCATTCGTCGCGCGCTCATGCGGCTTTGCGCCGAAAGCGGACTGCGGTTTGTTTCGCCGCCCGCGGCGCTCTGCGCCGATAATGGCGCGATCATCGCCTGGGCGGGTCTCGAGCGCTTGAAGCGCGGATTGACCGACGAACTCGACTTCGCGCCCCGGCCGCGCTGGCCGCTCGACGCCGCGCCGAGCAAATCGCATCACGGCAAGGCCTGAGGCGCGGATCGATGCGATTGCTTTTCCTAACAGCGCTCGGGGCCATGGCGCTCGCGCCGACGTCCCAGCCCGCCGGACTCCTTGCAGAAGAGCCGACCTTCGCTGGCGTGCGCGTGCTCTACGGGCCGGGCGAAGATTTCGGCTCGGTCGACGCGCGACTCATTGGCGAGGCGCGCCACTCGATCGACATGGCCGCCTATGTTTTGACCGACCGGTCTCTCATGAGCGCGCTCGGCCGCGCGGCCATGCGCGGCGCCAAAGTGCGCATCTATCTCGACGGCGAAGACAGGGGACGCGGCGCTTCAGCGATCGAGGAGATTGCCGACGCGCCGAACATCGAGGTGCGCCGCAAAGGCCGTTCGCGCGATCTGATGCATCTCAAATCCTATCAGGTGGACGGACGCGTGTTGCGCAGCGGCTCGGCGAATTTCAGCATCTCCGGCGAAGTCTATCAGGACAATGATCTGATCGTGATCGAAAGCCCGCAAGCGGCGGCGCGATTTCGCGATGCGTTCGAGAGGCTTTGGTCGCGCCCCGACAATCAGCCGGTCGGCTTAAGATGACGCGAGCGGCGGTCGCAGTTCTCGGAGCGGGCGCATGGGGCGTTGCGCTCGCCAATGTCGCCGCTCAGGGCCGCGCGCGCGTACCGCTATGGGCGCACGATCCGAAGACCGCCGAAACGCTCGCGCGCGACCGCGAGAACAAGCGCCGACTGCCGGGGCTGGCGCTCGCCGCCGCAGTCGCGCCGACGAGCGACATCTCGGTTTTGCGCGAAGCGGACATCGTTCTCGCTGTTACGCCCGCACAAGCGATCCGCATGACGGCGCGGGCCGCGCGGCCCTATATGCGCGACGGCGCCGCCTTCGTGATTTGCGCCAAGGGCATTGAACGCGACCGCCGCAAGTTTTTAAGCGAAGTCGCGAGTGACGAACTGCCTCAGGCCAGCGTTGCTGTGCTTTCGGGTCCGAGTTTCGCGGTGGATGTATGCCGGGGTCTTCCGACGGCGGTCACTCTTGCGGCGCATGACGAGACGCTGGCTCGGAGCCTCTGCGAGGAGCTTTCGACGAAGACGTTCCGACTTTATCGCTCTACCGATGTGCGCGGCGTCGAGATCGGCGGCTCCGCGAAAAACGTCCTGGCCATCGCCGCAGGGATGAGCCACGGCCGCGGGCTTGGCGCCAGCGCCCAGGCGGCGCTCATCGCGCGCGGATTTGCCGAGCTGATGCGGCTTGGACGCGCGCTCGGCGCGCGTCAGGAGACCTTGATGGGCCTTTCCGGATTGGGCGACCTCGTCCTCACTTGCAGTTCTGCGCAGTCGCGCAATTTTGCGCTCGGCGAAGCGCTGGGTCGGGGCGAGGCGGCGAAAGACGCGACGCACGGCAAGCTTGCGGAGGGCGCCTTTACGGCGCGCGTGCTGGTGGAAATGGCGCGTGCGCATGACGTCGAACTGCCGATCGCTGAGGCTGTCGACGCCATTCTCTCCGCGCGGCTCAGCGTCGACGGCGCCATCGAAGCGCTTTTGACGCGTCCGCTCAAAGCTGAAGACTGACTCCGAAACACGCAGAATCGCGTTCTGCTACTTCCCGTTCAAGATCTCTCGCACCTTGACGGCGAGCTGCGCCAAAGTGAAGGGCTTCGTCAGCAACTTGACGCCCGGGTCGAGAACGCCGTTGTGCACGATGGCGTTGCGCGTATATCCGGTGATGAACAGCACACGCAGATTATGCCGGCGAAAGACCGCCTCGCGCGCGAGACGGGCGCCGTCCATGTCCGGCATAACGACGTCGGTAAGCAGCAAGGCGATATCGGCGCGTTGGCGAATAATATCGATCGCCGCGCGCCCGTTCTCGGCCTCCAAAACTGTGTATCCCAATTCTCGCACGCCTTGCGCCGTGACACGGCGCGCCGTGTCGTCGTCCTCGACGAGGAGCACGACTTCTTCTGGGGTTCCAAGCGGAAGATCGAGCGGCTTTGGCGCCGTCGCGGATATTGCGGCCGGCGGCGCATCCACAAGATTGAAGCGCGGAAGATAGAGTTTGATGCATGTTCCGCGTCCGGATTCGGAATAGATTTTGACGTGGCCGCCCGACTGTTTGACGAAGCCATGAACCTGCGAGAGGCCGAGTCCTGTGCCCTTGCCGGAAGGCTTCGTCGTAAAGAACGGATCGAAGGCCTGCGAGATGACCTCCGACGACATGCCCTGACCAGTGTCGGTGACGGCGATCATCACATATTGACCCGGCTTCAGGTCTTGGTTTTCGGCGGCGTAGGCGTCGTCAAGATAGCAATTGGCCGTTTCGATCGTCAGCTTGCCGCCGTTAGGCATCGCGTCCCGCGCATTAACTGCAAGGTTGACGATTGCGCTTTCCAATTCGTGTTGATCGATTTTCGTTGTCCAGAGCCCGCCGGCAAGGACGGTTTCGAGCTCAATCTTTTCGCCAAGCGCTCGGCGCACCATGTCGGAAACGCTGGCGACGAACTTATTGGCGTCAAGCGGCCGCGGAGACAAAGGCTGGCGTCGCGAGAAGGCCAGGAGCCTGCGCACCATAGCGGCGGCGCGATCTGCGCCGTCCATCGCCGAGTCGATCAGTTTGACGTATTCGCCGTCAGAGCCCGCAAGCTTTCGGCGCAACAGATGAAGGCTCGAGACGATGACGCCAAGCATATTGTTGAAGTCATGCGCGATGCCTCCAGTCAGGTGGCCAATCGCTTCGAGCTTCTGCGATTGCCGCAACTGGGACTCGAGCGCTTCGCGACGCGTGGTTTCGGAGATCAGCTGATCATAGGCGACCTTCAGCGAGTCGCGTGACGTTTGCAGCGCCGTCATCTGTTTTTGCGCATTGAGAAGCGAGAATATCCCGAGGACGAGGATAATTGCTCCGACCGCCCATATGGCCGCGTCGAACTGGCCGCCCGCGGCGTTGAGCTCGCGCTCGCGCGACTCAAGCAAACTTTTCTCAGTCTCGATCATCGCGCCGATTATGGCTTGGAGCCGATCCATCAGCGCTTTTCCGCGTCCGGATTTTATCGTCTGGGCAGCCTTATCGAGTTGGTCGGCGCGCGTATCGGCGATTGCCTCATTAATAATCTCGAGCCTTTCGCCAAGCAGCGGCCGCATCTCGGCGACGGCTTGAAGTTGCTCCGGATTGTCCCTCACCAATTCCGAGAGCTGGTCGAGAACGCCGGAGAGTTTGCCCGCAGCTTCAAGGCATGGCTCTAGATAGCGCTCATCGCGAGTGATCATAAACCCGCGTTGGCCGCTCTCTGCGCCCTGGAGCAGACCGTAAAACTGATAGAGGTCGCTTTGAACCTGGAGCGTGTGGCGCATCCAGGCGCCTGCCGCTCGGCGCTGAAATTCGGCGTGCACGGCCACATAAGCGACAAGCGCAAGCATCGCGAAGCCCAAAGCGATGCCAAACAGTCCGGAAGCGAAGAATTTGCGTGACGGAGACATTTTGTTCCGGCGACGGGAAGAATGCGCGGGTTAGTCTACGACGCACGCGAGAATTGCGAAAGGTCAAGAGACCTGTCGGACCGCGCCCTTCGCCGCGCTCGTCGTCATCGAGGCGTAGGCGCGCAGCGCCGTTGAGATTTTACGCGACCGAGGTTTGGCGGGGACGAAGCCCTTGGCGGACTGTTCGGCGCGGCGCGCCGCGAGTTCGTTCTCGCCAACCGCGAGCGTGATCGTGCGCGATGGGATGTTGATTTCGATGCGGTCGCCGTCTCTTACCAAAGCGATTGCGCCGCCTTCCGCCGCCTCGGGAGATACGTGGCCGATGGATAGTCCGGCCGTGCCGCCGGAAAATCTTCCATCCGTCACCAGCGCGCACGCCTTGCCGAGCCCTTTCGACTTCAGATAGCTCGTCGGATAGAGCATCTCCTGCATGCCGGGTCCGCCGCGTGGACCTTCGTAACGGATGACGACGACGTCGCCAGCCTTTACGTCGCCCGTAAGAATTCCCGAAACCGCGGCGTCCTGGCTCTCATAGACCTTAGCAGGGCCGGCGAATTTCAGGATCGACTCGTCGACTCCGGCCGTCTTCACGATGCAGCCGTCGAGCGCGAGATTGCCGGTGAGCACGGCGAGCCCGCCATCCTTGGAAAAGGCGTGCGCCACATCGCGTATCGCGCCTTTTTCGCGATCGGTGTCGAGCTCTTTGTATCGGCGGTCCTGGCTGAACGCGACTTGCGTCGGCACGCCGCCGGGCGCGGCGCGGAAGAACGTGCGCGCGGTCTCGCTATGCGTTACCGCAATGTCCCACTTGTCGACCGCGTCGCTGATTGACGGGCTGTGGACTGTCGGAAGATCTCCATGCAAAAGCCCCGCGCGCAGCAGTTCGCCTAGAATGGCGATGACGCCGCCCGCGCGATGCACGTCTTCGAGATGAACGTCGGGCGCAGACGGCGCAACCTTGCACAGCACCGGCACGCGCCGCGACAGCCGATCGATATCGGCCATGGTGAAATCAACCTCCGCTTCATGCGCCGCCGCGAGAAGATGCAGCACAGTATTGGTGGAGCCGCCCATGGCGATGTCGAGCGTGATGGCGGGGTCGAACGCTTCAAAGGTCGCAATCGAACGCGGCAACACGCTTTCGTCGTCCTGCTCATAGCAGCGACGCGCGAGATCGACGATGAGATGGCCGGCTTCGACAAAGAGCCGGCGACGATCGGCATGCGTTGCGAGCGTCGATCCGTTGCCGGGTAGCGACAGACCAAGCGCCTCAGTCAGACAGTTCATGCTATTCGCGGTGAACATGCCCGAGCATGATCCACAGGTCGGGCAAGCGGAGCGCTCGATCGTGGCGACGTCCGCTTCGCTGACCGTATCGTCGGCGCCGGCGATGATCGCATCGACCAAATCGAGCGCATGCTCCTTGCCGGCAAGCACGACCTTGCCGGCTTCCATCGGACCGCCGGAAACGAAGACTGTTGGAATGTTGAGGCGCAGCGCCGCCATCAACATGCCCGGCGTGATCTTGTCGCAATTCGAGATGCAGACCAGCGCGTCGGCGCAATGCGCGTTGACCATATATTCGACGCTGTCGGCGATGAGATCGCGCGAGGGCAGGGAATAGAGCATCCCGTCGTGGCCCATGGCGATTCCGTCATCGATCGCGATGGTGTTGAACTCTTTCGCGACGCCGCCCGCCTTTTCAATCTCGGCGGCGACAAGCTGGCCGAGATCCTTCAAATGCACATGGCCCGGGACAAACTGGGTGAAGGAATTGGCGACAGCGATGATCGGCTTGCCGAAATCCTCCTCCTTCATGCCGGTCGCACGCCACAGGCCGCGCGCGCCTGCCATGTTGCGGCCGTGGGTCGTCGTGCGTGAACGATAGGGAGGCATTGAATTCTCGTCGTCGCAAGGCTCGGCGTTCGAGCTTTTCTTCAGGACGACTAGCGCAGCGAGGACATCGCTGCAACCATGGGCGGCGCTGACCCGCAGCGCCCTTTAAGGCGCGTAATCCCCGCGCGGCTTTAACTAGCTAAGCAGCGCGGCGTTGGGCCGACGTCACCAGTTGGTTGACGCAATCACAAACGGCGTTGATCGACGCGAAGCTTTGCCGGCGCAGCATTCCGACCGGAAATTCTATGTCGAAGACTTCTTCGAGCGCGAGCATCGTGCGAATGGCGGCGAAAGGCGTCAGTCCCGCACTGTAAAGGTCATCCATATCCGACAACTGTTCCACCGGCGTGTGCAGACGGCCGTTCTCTTGCAACAGACGGCGTATCGTATCCATCATCGATCCCAGCTCCAGGAGCTCCGCGAATTAAAACGCGGGCTGCAACGTTGTTGGCGCGATAAGCGCGGTTGGTTCCTAACAGTCCTAACTGGTGCAGAAAGAATTCGGGCGCCTCGCCTGAATGCAGGATGAATTCGCGGGACTCGCGTCGAGTTTTGGCTGACAAAAGGTTAATCTAATACGTTGGCCAGGCGCCCGGCTGTGGCTGTTTCTGTTTAATCGCGCTATGTTAGCGGCAATGCGAACGCGGCCGCTTCTTCCACTGACGATCGTCGCCTTTTTGTCAGCCTTGCCCGCTAGCCTGGCGCTCGCGGACGAGTCGGGGGCGCCGTCGATCGAATCATTTGGAGATGGCGGCGATTTCCTCTTCATTCCGGGGATTGGAAGAATTCCCTTGCCGCCCGGGATGCGCAGCCTGCCTCCCGGGCAGGGCGGGGGCGATTTCGATTCTGAACAGCGCTCTCGGGCGGCGGCGCCTCCGCTGCCTAAGGACCCCGCCGAGCGGCGCGCCGAAGAAATGGCGCGGCTTTATCTGCGCCTGGAACAGGCGGAAGACGAGCGCGAAGCGAAAGGCCTCTCGGCTGCGATCGTCAGCCGCTGGTCGCACTCTGAGTCGGACACGATGAATCTGCTTGCCGCGCGCGCTCTTGCGGCGGATGCGGCTGGAGCGCCAACTATCGCTCTGAATCTTCTCGACTACATCGTCGCGCTCTCACCGCAGTGGTCCGAAGGTTACGTCCAGCGCGCGAAAGTGCGGGCTGAGCAAGGCGATGATGGCGGCGCCACCGCAGACCTCGAGACTGCGGCGACGCTCGAGCCAAAACGCTTCGACGCTTTTGCCGCGCTTGGCGCTCTAAAGGAAAAGTCCGGCGACAAGAAAGGCGCGCTTGCAGCCTATAAGAAGTCGCTGGCGATCTCGCCCCAGCAGGATTCGCTTCGCAAGAGCGAGGAACGCCTGCGCCTCGAAGTCGAGGGGCGCGACATCTAACCGCTTCCGGGGGAGAGTGATGACGACCGACAGGCAGGCCGCAGGTCCAATTGCGCCCGAGGCGCTTGAGCAGATCTTTACGGGAGCCCGGACACACAACGGATGGCTTCCCAAGGACGTGCCGGACAGCCTGCTCGAACTTGCGGTCGACTACGCCAAATGGGGGCCGACAAGCGCCAATTGCTCGCCGATGCGCGTCATCTTCGTGCGCTCGCCGGAAGCAAAGGCCCGGCTTGCGCCGGCCATGTCCGACTCCAATCGCCCAAAGACCATGGCCGCGCCCGCGACCGCGATCGTCGGCTATGATCTCGATTTTCCTGAAAGTCTCCCGCACCTTTATCCGGCGACGGACGCCCGCTCCTGGTTCATCGGCAATGAGCCGTTGATCGAAGAGACGGCCTTCCGCAATGGCTCGCTGCAGGGCGCCTATCTTCTTGTCGCGCTTCGCGCGGTGGGTCTCGATTGCGGACCGATGAGCGGCTTTGACAGGGCCAAGGTCGACGCTGAATTCTTCCAAGGAGCCAGGATAAAATCGAATTTTTTGATCAACATTGGATATGGTGATCCTGCAAAGCTCTATCCGCGCGGCCCGCGGCTCGCTTTCGAGGAGATCGCCAGCATTCTTTAGGAGGCCAACCCTATGACTCTGCGAATTATTCCCCAGCGCTTCGCCCCTCACGCGCAAGGCCTCCTTCGCATCGTAGCGGCTCTGCTTTTCATGCAGCACGGTTTGGCAAAGCTCTTCGGCGTCCCCCATGTTGCGATGTTCGATGGTTTGAAATTGTTCTCGCTCCTAGGAGCGGCCGGCGTGCTCGAACTCGTCGGCGGATTGCTGATTCTGATCGGCCTCTTCACCCGGCCTGTCGCCTTCATCCTCGCAGGCCAAATGGCGGTCGCTTATTTCTTTTTCCACGCCGGTCAGGATTTCTGGCCATTCCTCAACAAAGGCGAGCTTGCGGCGCTCTACTGCTTTGTTTTTCTGTTTTTTGCGGCGGCGGGGCCGGGAGCTTTCGCACTCGACCGCGAGTGACGCCGCGAAGCGGGAGCCGCTGCAGTAACAGAGCCGCCCTTTCTATTGACATTGGCCGCCGGGAACATATTCCCTTGGCGTATGTCCGAAACGGCTGTCACCGCCAAGCGTCGGTCGCAAGCGCTGGCGCTGCCCAATCTGCTGACCTATGGCCGCGTCGTCGCCGTTCCGGTGGTGGCGGGCCTGCTTTTGAGCTTTACCGAGCATTGGGCGCGGTGGGCGGCCCTCGGCGTGTTCATCGCCGCCGCCCTGACGGATTTTCTCGACGGCTATTTTGCGAGGATCTGGCAGCAGCACTCGCCGCTCGGTCGCATGCTCGATCCTATCGCCGATAAGCTGCTCGTCGCGACGACCCTTATGGCGCTCGTCGCTGACCAGACTCTCGCCGGCTGGACGATGTGGGCGGCGATCATCATCCTTTGCCGCGAAATTCTTGTGTCGGGTCTGCGTGAGCACTTGGCCGAACTCAAGGTGCGGCTACCCGTTTCCGCGATCGCCAAGTGGAAAACTGCGGCCCAACTCGTGGCGCTGAGCTTCCTGATCGCCGGACCAGCGGGCGAGGTCGTCCTACCCGGCACGGTCAAGATCGGCGCGACGCTCTTATGGGCCGCCGCGATTCTGACTCTCTACACCGGTTTCGACTATCTCCAGTCGGCATGGGGCCATTTTGGGGAAGACGACGCGCCATGAAAGCGCTCTACTTCGCCCGGGTGCGCGAGCGCATCGGCCTTTCGGAAGAAGAAATCGCGCCGCCTGGCGAAGTCGTTACCGTGCGTCAACTGATCGAATGGTTGTCTCGGCGCGGCGATGGCTATGCGGCGGCTTTCGCCAATCCGGCGACGATCCGCGCAGCGGTCGATAAGAGGCATGCGGCGCCGGACGCGCCGATCGGGGCCGCGCGCGAAGTCGCCTTTTTCCCACCCATGACGGGCGGCTGACATGACGCCTCAGCCGGCGCCGTCGGTGCGCGTGCAGGCTGACGACTTCGACGTCGCCCACGAACAGGCGCTGCTGACGCAAGGTCGGCGAGACATCGGCGCGCTCGTTAGCTTCGTAGGCCTCTGCCGCGATGAAGACGGCGCGCTCGAGGCGCTGGAGCTCGAACATTATCCGGGAATGGCTGAGGCCGAGATCTCTCGCGTGGCCGTCGAGGCCCTCGAACGTTGGCCTCTGCAGGGACTGACCGTCATTCATCGCTTCGGCCAAATTCGGCCTGGGGAGCAGATCGTGCTCGTGCTCACAGCGGCGCGCCATCGCGCCGACGCTTTCGCCGCCGCGGAATTCTTGATGGACTATCTCAAAAACCGCGCGCCCTTCTGGAAAAAGGAGCGGCGCGCTGGAGGCGCGCCGGGCGACTGGATTTCAGCGAAATCCGAAGACGATTCCGCCGCCGAGCGCTGGCGTTAGAACAACTGCTGCGGCGCGATCAGATGCACGACCCAGCCGTGGAGCGCCACGGTTCCGACGACCAGAAATAGAGTTGCGAGGGTGAAGACGTCGAGATTTTCCTTCGGCACGCGCATCATGGTCGGCAGGCCGACGGAAAAAACATAGATTCCATAGAAGCCTAGCACGTCGAGCCAGCGAAGACCGGGAATTAAACCAAAGACCGAAGCGAGCCAGACCGGCGTGTAGGAATAGGCGGTGAGCAGCAGAGCGCGCCGGTCGTCGGTCTTTCCTTCGAAATGCGGCGCGATGGCCGAAATGACGAAGGCGACGATAAAGAACGCTGGCAGGCTGAGCAGATATTGAACGAAAGCGCGATAGAGCCCGCCGGAGAACGTCGGATGCATGACGCCCGAGCCGCCATACGAAACGCCAAAGAGCCAGGAGCCAAAAAAGCTCGCAAAAGGCGGAAGCAGCGCCAATATCGCGACGTAACCGCGGTAGAGTTCGAGGACGGACGTGTCCTCTTCCGAAATCTTCGCCCATTCGGACTGCGGCGTCAGGATCAAGCCCTTAACCCGTGAGAGCAACTGCATTCCAGCCTCCATCGATTTGCCGCATGCGCAAATTATTGGGGCGGCCATGAGCCGGGCTTGCGGGCGGCGGGTCCTCCATGCGAGGGAGAATGAGCCAGCTGCGGCCGGTTCGATGATCGACGGTGAAATCTAACGCGACAGGCCGCATGAGAAAACTGCTGGAATATTTTTGGCCGACGGTGGGCCTCATCGCGGTTGTCGCCTCTTTCTTTCTTCTCTATCGCGAATTTAGAGGAGAATCGGTCGGCGCCGAGGTTTGGGCCAATCTGAGGGCCATCCCGACGAGCCACTATTTGCTCGCAGGCGTGTCGACGCTTGTCGCCTATGCGGCGCTCGCCTGGTACGACCGCATCGCGCTGCTGCATCTGGGCGTCAAACACATCAACTGGCTGTTTATTTCGGTTTGCTCATTTACGACCTACGCCCTGTCGCACAACATCGGAGCAAGCGTCTTTTCCGGCGCCATGGTGCGTTACCGCGCCTATTCCACGAAGGGCCTGACAGCGGCGCAAGTAGCGACGCTCGTTGTCCTCTGCTCCTATACGTTTGGCTTCGGCAACGTGCTGCTCGCCGGTCTCTTGCTGACGTATGATCCCGCGCTGATGCAGCGCCTGTCAGGCTTCCTGCCGGATGTCCTCACCAACCCGCACACTGCGCTTGGCGTCGGTCTGGCGTGCCTGAGCTTCGTCGTTCTCTATATTATCGGCTCGCTCATGCATTTTCGCGCGATCCACCTATTCGGTCGTTTCGAGATACTTTATCCGCGCCCCGGCATCATGCTGCGCCAGCTCTTCGCGGCGCCTCTGGAGCTCATCGGCGCTGCCGGCATCATTTATTTCGCGCTGCCGGAGCAGGGAAACCCCGGCTATCTCGTCGTGCTCGGCGCGTTTCTCTTGTCCTTCTCGGCGGCCCTGGTCTCCCACGCGCCGGGCGGGCTCGGAATCTTCGAGCTTCTGTTCATCAAGATTATGCCGGATGTGCCGCGGCTGAAAGTTCTGGCTGCGCTGCTCGTTTGGAGGCTCTTCTATCTCATCATCCCGCTGCTGATCGCGCTTGTCGTCGTCGCTCTTTTCGAACGCAAGAAACTCGTCGAGCGCTGGCGCGGGGTTGGAGAGCAGCCGTAAAATAAAACGCCGGCCCTTTCCGGCCGGCGCCAGATCCTTCAGCGTGTTGCCCTGTTACATCCGGTACTGCTGGAGACGTGTGGTGCGTAGCCCGGCAAGACCATGTTGGTCGATTGACATCTGCCAGCTCAAAAATTCGTCGACCGTCAGCGTATAGCGGCTGCAGGCTTCATCGAGCGAGAGGAGGCCGCCACGCACGGCGGCGACGACTTCAGCCTTGCGCCGAATGACCCAGCGCTTGGTAGAGGCCGGAGGGAGATCCGCAATGGTCAGCGGACTGCCATCGGGCCCGATCACATATTTGACACGGGGACGGAGCGTCTCGGTCATCTCACTCACTCGCTACTCAAACAGCCACATAGTAGCGATTCTTATAAAGCCGCCGCTTTAAGAATTGCCTAAACGAACAGCCTTCATAAGCAATGGAAAATAAACTAAATTTTAGGGAGATGCCGCCTCCGGGAGACTTTGCGCATCATGCGTTGAACCCTCAATACCATAGTTGTGTCCTTATTTTGCCCCGATTTGCTTGCGCCGCGCGTCTTGCGTCGAACCAGTAAGGTTTACGAATTCTAACCAGCGATCGTATTGATTTGGCAAAGCTCTAAAAAACGCGTCGCTAACTGAGTCAACCCTTCGAGAGAAGTTGTGATAAGCGAACCCGGACCGCGCAACGACTGCATCGGCATTATCCTCGCCGGCGGACTGGCGCGGCGGATGGGAGGGGGCGACAAGCCGCTCGTCGAGATCGAAGGCCGTCCCATCCTTCAGCATGTCATCGATCGCTTGAAGCCGCAGTGCGGGTTTCTCGCGATCAACGCCAATGGCGATCCTGCGCGCTTTTCCAGTTTCGGGCTGCCGGTTGTCGCTGACGGCATCGAGGATTTTGCGGGACCGCTCGCCGGCGTTCTCGCCGGTATGGACTTTGCTGCGAACCGAGGCGCGGCGCATGTGCTGAGCGCGCCAGGCGACACGCCATTCCTGCCGGCCGATCTCCTGTCTCGGCTCGAAACTGCGCGAAGCCGCGCGGGCGCCGATATCGCCGTCGCCGCGTCCGATGGGCGAAGCCATCATGCGGTGGCGCTGTGGCCGGTCGCGCTGCGCGAAGACCTGCGGCGCGCGCTCATTGAGGAAGGCGAGCGCAAAGTGTCGGCCTTCATCAGCCGTTTTTCGAATGTCGTCGTTGACTGGCCGATCGAGCCTTACGATCCCTTCTTCAACGTCAACAGGCCGGAAGATCTGGCGCGCGCCGCTGCAATAGCCAAGGCGGAGTCGCGCGGTTAAAGTTGCCGACGCGGGCCGCATAGGTGCGAGATGAGCGTCGAAGCGACAAAGGGCCTTAAAGAAAAAGCCGAGGAGGAGGTTAAGGCCTTTCTTCCGGTATTCCTCTATGTTTGGTTCCTGCTCGCCGTGTTCGGCATTCACAAGTCGATCGTCCTGTCGCAGGCGCATATCGTGCAGCATCAGGGCTTCGCTGTGGCGAAGGCGCTTGCTTTCGCCAAGGTGCTTTTTGTCGCCAACAAATTTGGAGTCTGGCGCGTCTTCGACAAAATGCCGCTGATCGTGCCGATCCTGGCCAAATCGTTTCTCTTCGGCGTGCTGCTGATCGACATGGACATGATCGAGCAGGCGCTGCTCGAGCATTTTTGGCCGGCCCACGCCGACCATGAAGGCGTTAATCTATATAATCTGCGCACGCTGCTTTCTGTCGGGCTCGTCACTTTCGCCGCGCTGATCCCGTTTTTCTTTTATCGCGAATTCGCCAAGCTGATCGGGGAAAAGGAGCTACAAACGGCGCTCTTCGTGCGGCGCGAGAATTTCGTTGCGCAGCGCGAAGCTGAACGCGCCGCGACGGCGCCTGCGGAAACGGTGGAAGGCTAAACGAAGCCCGGATCGATCCCGACTGCGCGCTCAAGCCAGGGCGGCGTCGGCAGGTTTTGGCTGCGCAGGAAATCGGCGTTGAAGAGCTTGGAAGCGTATCTCGCGCCGCCGTCGCACAGTACGGTCACAATCGTATTGCCCGGACCCATATCCCGCGCGAGGCGGATAGCCCCCGCTACGTTGATCCCTGAGGAGCCGCCGAGCAACAGTCCTTCCTGTTCGGCGAGATCAAAGACGATGCGGACGGCTTCGTCGTCCGGTATGCGGTAGGCGACGTCGACCGGCGCGTCCTCAAGGTTGGCGGTGATGCGGCCCTGGCCGATTCCCTCGGTGATCGATGAGCCTTCGGCCTTCAACTCGCCGGTCGTGTAATAAGAGTAGAGCGCCGCGCCGAAGGGATCGGCGAGCCCGATCTTCACTTCCGGGTTTCTCTCCTTGAGCGCCATGCCGACGCCGGCGAGCGTGCCGCCCGTGCCGCAGGCGCAAATGAAGGCGTCCACCGCGCCGTCGAGCTCCTCATAAATCTCGGGGCCAGTCGTGGTGAGATGGGCGATGCGGTTCGCGACATTGTCGAATTGATTCGCCCAGACGGCGCCGTTCGGCTCCTCCTTGGCGAGGCGCTCGGCAAGCCGCCCGGAAAGCTTCACATAATTGTTGGGGTTCGCGTAGGGGACCGCCGGCACTTCGACGAGCTGCGCGCCTTGCAGCCGCAGCATGTCCTTCTTTTCCTGGCTCTGCGTGTCGGGGATGACGATCACGGTGCGAAAGCCAAGCGCGTTTGCGACGAGCGCGAGGCCGATGCCGGTGTTGCCGGCAGTGCCTTCGACGATCACGCCGCCGGGCTTCAACAATCCCTTGGCGCACGCGTCCTCGACGATGGAGAGCGCGGCGCGGTCCTTAACGGAGCCGCCGGGGTTCATGAATTCGGCCTTGCCGAGGATGCGGCAGCCGGTCGCCTTCGAGGCTGCGCGCAATTCGATGAGGGGCGTGCGTCCGATGGCTTCGATGACGCTGGAGGCGACGGTCATTCATGATTCCCGACAAATGGCGGATCGTTCCTAGCCGACCGACGCCTCTCTCTCAAAGGCGAAAATCGCGCCATGCCGTGCTCGCTCGCCGGGCGCAAGGATCCGCATCGAGGGCTTTTGGTAAAGATCGCCGTAGAAGTCTTCTGGATCGCCGTGACCGGTCCACGGCTCTATGCACAGATAATGCGCGGGCGGCAGCGTCCAAAAGCCGATATGGGGGAAATCTTCGAGCGTCACCGCAAGACGCGCGCCTTCGCCATTGTCGAAGACGAGGCTATGGCTTGCGATATTTAAGAAGCAGAGCGCGTCGCGCGTGAACATCTCCGGTTCAAGCGGCAGCCGCCGGCCGGCAAGCGGCGTTTTCCGAATTGGCTTCGAAAAAAGTCCGCCCGGTCCGATGATCGGGACTTCAGGGCGCTCCTCCTTTTCGAAAATAATCGCGTGCGGCGAGCTGGAGCCGGCGAGCGGCCAGCGAAATGCCGGATGCAGCCCGCAGGCGTAGGGAAGCGGCCGGGAGTCGATATTCGCGACAATGAGACTGTTTTCGAGCGCGCCGGCGTGGAGCCGAAATTCCACTTCAAACCGGAAGGCGAAGGGATAGAGCGCACGGGTCTCGTCGTCGTCGACGAGGGCGAGCCGCAGATAATCGTCACGCCGCTCGGCGACGTCGAACCGCTTTCTCCTAGCGAAGCCGTGAAGGGCGAGGGGATAGGTTCGGCCGTCGATGCGCACGCGGCCGTCTCGCGTCCAGCCGACGACGGGAAACAGCACGGGCGCGGTCTGGTCCCAAACTTTCGGGTCTTTCGCCCAGATCATGTCGACCCCGCTGGCCCGCCATGCCGCCAGCTCAGCGCCCAAGGTCAAAATCTTGGCGCAATCGCCGCAGAGATGGGTGAGCTGAATCGCGTCGGTCATGGGCTGATTTTAGGGCCGCCGTTCATTCCGTGCGAATGTCCAGAAAATCAGCGATATGCGCGCGAAAGAAAGTTGAGAGGCGGCAGTCGCCGCAATAGGGTCGCGCTGCGTCAGGAGCGCGCCGCCACGCCAGAAGCCAGAAATTGGAACGCGAAGAGGTCTAATGACGATCAACGGTCTCATTGCGGACATCGGCGCCGGCGTCTTCAGAACCGAGCTGACGCTCTTTTTCTCGACCTTCACCACGCTGCTGGCGATCATCAATCCCTTCGAGGTGCTGCCGATCTTTCTGTTGCTTCAGCGCGATAAAAGCGACCAGGAGCGACGTCGGGTAGCGTTCAGGGCCTGTCTTTACGCGTTGCTGCTCATACTCTTCTTTTTGTTCTTCGGCGCGGTGATCCTAAAAATATTCGGCGTCTCGCTGAACATGGTGCGTATCGCCGGCGGCATCGTGTTGATGCGGATTGGCTTCGAACTCTTTCTGCCGTCATCGAACGGAGACGGGTCTCTCGGCTGCGCCGGATCCAACGGCAATATCGCTTTCATGCCGCTCGCGATGCCTTTGATGATCGGACCCGGCGCGATCGCGACCGTGCTCGGGATGATGGCGGTCGTCGAGCGCTCATCCCATGAGGCGTTGGCGTTCGGCTCGATCCTCGCTGCAATTGTTCTCGCCGTGGCCGCGACCTATGCGTGTCTCATCTTCGCCACGCGACTGACGACGACGCTCGGACCGCTCGGAATAGATGCGGCGACCCGAATCGTCGGCTTCTTCGTTTCGGCGATGGGCGTGTCCCTGGTCTTCAGCGGCGTGATCGACGCGCTCCGCACGCATGGCATCACTGGACTGCACTGAGCGGGTCGCAAGTGGGCGTTAGAGGCTGCGCAGAGTCTCGCCGAGCCGCAGATAAATCTCCTTATGCGCGTCGCGCAGGCCCGGGACCCAGGGTTTGAGTTGTGCGCCGATGACCGCGTCAAAGTGATCGAAGCGCTGACCGATCGCTCTGTCGAGATATTCGTAATACCAGCGTCCCGGCTTGAGTCTTTGGCGTTTGAAGACGCCTTCGCCTCCCACAGGCTCTTCCCGCGCCGTAAACGGATAGCGCTGAGAAACAACGCTGACGGCGCCGTCATTGGGCCGCCATTTCGGCAGCGCAAGGCAGCCGCCGCCCCAACCGACGATCGGCGCCTTGGCGAAATTGGCTTCTTGCGCCTGATAGAGCGCCGGCTGCCAAAGAATGGGGTGGATCGTCGGGTCGGGTCGCCAGGTCTTGCCGAAAAAGCCCGAAGGGCGCGCATGAGTGGCGTTCGTGACGAGCGACAGATAGTACGTCGCCGGATGCGATCTGAACCGGGCGTTGGCGTTTCGGCAGCCCTGAAGCGTCATGTCGAAGGCGAGATTGTCCTCGCCGGCGACGAAGGCGCCAGCGTCAAGACGCGCCATCGCCTCTCTCTCGTCTTCTTCGCCGTCCGTCCATTGATCGAGATGAAGATCAAATGGCCTGCGCATGGCGCTCGGTACGCCCGCGGCCATTCCGAGGAAATTGAATGACTCAGCGATAAGCCGACTCGGCCTGCGCTTGAGCCGTCCATCTTCGCGGTCGCATCCAATGCCATAGGGAAGCAGCGACCCGTTGATGGCGCCGGCGACGCAAACGACGCCCTCGATCCAGTCCGCGCTCGTTCCGCGCTCCCAGAAATCCTGGGCGAGCAGAGCTTGCAACTGCATCGCGGTCTGGGCCCCGGCGCCGTGGCCGACGAGGATCACCGGCTTCTCTTCCGACCAGTCGGGCGCAAAAGGGCTGGCATATTCCCGTGAATATCGGGCATGGCGCGCTTCGCTGCTGTGCCGCTCGCCATAATCGACCTTTCCGCCGCCGATCTGCGCGAAAAGCTCGCAGGCGCGATCGTGAAAGGAACTGACCGGACCTACTTTGGCTTCATGAACCAAGAATGGTTCGCCGATCTGGTCGAGAGCGTCGCCCCAATAGGGAAGTCCGAACTCTCTAGGTCCCCAGCCGAAGAAATCATGCACGAAAATGATATGAGCGGATTTGAGCGCCATTGCCGATCCGAAGTTGATAGAAAATCAAAAGGCTTTGGCGCTCATAGGAGCGCGTCATATTCGTAAATGGCGCTCACATCGAGCATCTCGCGCGGCGTGGCGTTGCGCCCCAGCGGAGAGCTGATCGGGTCGTCGATGCGGTGACCCTTGAGATCGGCGTCCGCTGTCATATCAGGAACGTAGACGCGCCCATTTCGCGTCATCCAGCTCTCCCAGAGGCGATCGATGTTGCAATGATTGAGAAAGAAAACAGGATCGTTGGGAGAGGAGCCAAGCAACATCTCTCCGCCGACCCAGACGTGCACCAGATTATGCAGCCAGGTCGCGGAGACTCCATCGTCGTTCATCCATCCTTCGATGCGATTGCGGAAACTGTTCGTATCGGCGTCCCAGTCGGGCGAGTCATAGGGCGATAGCGCGAGCGCATTCGTCACATGCGCCGTTCTCGGCAGCGCGTCGGCGCTGACGCCAAAGGCGCGTCGGAGGCCGCGGTTCACCGATCGCAACTCTCCGGAGATATTCGTGGAGATGCGCACTCTGAAGGCGGAAGGATCGCTTTGGCTGAAGGCGAAGGGGCCGGTGGTCACCGGATTGCCCTGTCCGCCCATGCAGTCAGCGCCCCAAATTGCCGCAGCGCTCTGCTGCTGCTGCGGCAGATCGCCGTCTTCGGCCCAGTCCCAATAGGGAAGGCCGAAGTTTGCATCGTTCAGGACGCGCTGCAGGTTCTGTTCGAAGAGCATCAGCATCACGCGATGCCATGGCGCGAAGACGGGTCCTCGATGCGCCGAGTTTCTTCCCGCCGGATTTCCCGGCGGCGTCTCCAGCATCATGGCGGTGACATGCCAGATGACGAAAAGATCGTAGGTGCTGACTGAGCGCGCCGCGCCTGGAATGCCGAATTCATTGGTTTTTCGGCCAGACGCCTCTTTTTTTAGTAATTGGACGCTTTGAATGTATTGATCCCGTACATCTGCGTTTTGCGAAATTTTTTTTCGGACGACGGCCATCGTCTCTCTCCTGAAAACATCAATGCTCGTGCTTTGAACCTTTCTTCGCGGCGGACCTGCTCTTTCGACGAGACGCCGGCCGGCTCTTGCGCCGGGCGGGCTTAGGTTCGAACTCCTCGGGAAAGCCGTCGATAAGCGCCCGCACCATGTCCACCGCCGAAGCCGTCTGGTAGTTCGGCAATGAATGACAATGAACCTTGCCGGCTGCGTCGACGCCGAGCGGCGCGCGAATTTTCTTTCCGTCGACCAGGATTTTGTAGGTGGTGACGATTTCTATCTCATGGCCGCGATAGTCGTCCTTGCGCACCGACTGAGCGCCGCCAGCGCCATGACCGGCGTGCATCGGCGCTTTCTCGCGCGTTCTTGAGAGATACTCGCCGAGTTTCTGAGGCGCGGCGCCCGTCTCGAGCTTTTTGGTCTCCATAAAGGTCTCCGCTCAATTCTTTTTCACGTAGTTCGGCGAAGGCGCTCGTGAATTGGTAAGTCGTCGAAAAATCTACAGACTTTGGCGCGCCCAACGCCTCATCAAAACGGATTGGATAGAAAACATTCTATGAGGATATAACGCAGCCGATGGAGAGCGATGTCAACCAAATTTGGCAGACAATTGAGATTACAAGCTTATTTTGCCCGCGACTGTTCCTCCCCAACTGCGTCGCCAAACTTGCCTCCCGGGTCAGCGGGGCTTAGCCACTGGCTTTGAGGCAGCGATGTCTGATTCGATCTTTCCGGCCTTTCTGGGGGTCGAGCGCTCGGTGCTCGGCCGACGTTGGCGTGGGCGACTCGACGCGAAGGGCGAGGCGCAGGCGCTTGCGCTGACCCAAACGCATGGGATCGATGATTTTCTCGCGCGCGTGATCGCCGGGCGCGGCGTCACCGTCGCTGATGCGGCGGACTATCTTGATCCCAAGCTGCGCGACCTCCTCCCGGACCCCTCGTCCTTGCGCGATATGGACGCCGCGACGGATCGGCTTGCGCATGCGATCGAAAAGGGCGAACAGATCGCGATTTTCGGCGACTATGACGTCGATGGCGCCTGCTCCTCGGCGCTGCTCGTCGACTTTTGGCGCGCGGCCGGCGCGCCGGAGCCCTTGCTCCATATTCCGGACCGGATCGTCGAAGGCTATGGCCCAAACGTCGAGGCGATCCGCGATCTTGCGGCGCGCGGCGCAACTCTATTGGTCACCGTAGATTGCGGAACCACAAGTCACGAGGCATTCGCCATAGCACGCGCTCTCGGCCTCGATGTGATCGTTCTCGACCATCATCAAGCGCCAGAGGTTTTGCCCGACGCGCTCGTCGTCAATCCCAATCGGCTCGATGATCTTTCGGGGCAGGGGACGCTCTGCGCTGCGGGCGTCGTTTTTCTCGCCCTCATCGGACTTTCCCGTGCGCTGCGGGCGAGCGGCTGGTGGAGAGACGATCGACCGGAACCCGATCTTCTCGCCGCGCTTGATCTCGTCGCTCTGGCGACAGTTGCCGATGTCGCGCCGCTCGCGCGGCTCAATAGGGCGCTTGTCGCCAAGGGTCTGATGGTGATGGCGGCGCGATCGCGTCCGGGACTCGCCGCGCTGATCGACGTCGCTCGATTGGACGGCCGGCCGCGCGCCCGTGATCTTGGCTTCGCGCTCGGCCCGCGAATCAACGCCGGGGGTCGGATCGGCGACGCCGGACTCGGCGCGCGTCTGCTGACCCTCGCCGACAATGCGGAAGCGCGCCGCATCGCATCCGAGCTTGATCGATTGAACAGCGAGCGACAGATCGTCGAGAGGACGACGTTGGAGCAGGCGATCGCCCAGGCCGAATCGCAATTGGCGAGCTCGAACCGTTTGTCATGCCTCATCGTTGAAGGCCAGGATTGGCATCCGGGCGTCGTTGGGCTGATCGCATCATGCTTAAAGGAGCGCTTTAATATACCGTCATTTGTTATTGCTTTTAATGGAACAAATGGAACTGGCTCAGGTAGAAGTTTAAGTGGCGTCGATCTTGGCGCGGCGGTGCGTCGCGCCGTTGATCGTGGCTTTGCGGTCAAAGGCGGCGGACACGCCATGGCGGCCGGCGTGACTTTAGCGCGCGATCGGCTCGACGACTTTCGCGCCTTTCTCAACGAGGCGCTCGAAGCGGCGGTCGAGACCGCCCGACTCGAGGATGCGCTGTTCCTGGACGCTACGCTGGCGGGCAGAGGCGTGTGTCTCGACCTTTTGCGACGGGTCGAGCGGGCAGGGCCCTTCGGACAGGGCAATCCGGAACCGGTATTTGCTCTCCCGGAGCAGCAGGTCGCATTTGCTCAGATCGTCGGCGCCGATCATGTGCGCGCGCGTTTGCGTTCGCGCGATGGCGCGTTGGTCGATGCAATTGCCTTCCGCGCCGCGCATTCGCCGCTCGGCGAGGCGCTGCTCAGAGGCGATGGCGCGCAGCTTCACGTCGCGGCGAGACTCGCCTGCAATGTCTTTCGCGGCGTTGAGCGCGTCGAAACGCGCATTGTGGATGCCGCCCGGATTCAATGACCACGGTGTGGCGCCCGAGCCACACTCTTTTTCGATCTGGCTGCGCAAGGCCATTTTAGCGCTCGACTGTCGCATTTTGGTCCCAATCGCGACGCCTGCTGGCGCAAGCGTAACCCGCGTTTAACGACAACTTCATACATCGCCAAGAAACTCCGCCGACATTCCGTTGCAGTTTCATTGCGGATTGGCCGGGTTAGGGAGCGATGACGAGGACCGTCTCGATGCGATCTGTCGTGTCCAAAAACATCGTTGAAACGCGGCGCACGCGCATTTTTCCCTCAAAAGCTCTCGGCAAACTCCTTCCACTCGTCTGTCTCGGCGCGCTTGCGGGCTGTTCCTCGAGCGGCTCGCATCGAATGGCCGGTCTCGGCCAGATCGACCCGCGCTATGGCGTCCGCCCCAGTCCACGAGTCATTGCGGAGGGAGAAGAGGTGCCGAAAGGCGGCGGCGCCTACATGGTCGGCAAGCCCTATAAGATCGCCGGACGAACCTACTACCCAAGTGAAAAGCCCTATTCGGCGATTGGAACGGCGTCCTGGTACGGCTCGGATTTCCATGGTCGCCGCACCGCTAACGGCGAGATATTCGACCGGGCCTCAATTTCCGCCGCCCATCCTACGATGCCACTCCCGAGCTATGCGCGCGTGACCAATTTGCGCAATGACCATTCTATCGTCGTGCGCGTGAATGATCGCGGCCCCTATCACGGCGGACGCGTGATGGACGTCTCGCAACGCGTGGCGCATGCGCTCGATTTCCACAGGCACGGCACCGCGCAAGTCAAAGTCGAATGGATTGGCCCCGCCGATCTTGCCGGCGACAACGACGAAAAACTGCTTGCGACGCTGCGCGATGACGGACTTCCCGCGCGGCTTGATGAACCGGCGCCTGTGATGATGGCGGCAAATGACGAGCCGGCGCGAATGGCGCGCGATGACGCGCCGACGCCGCCTTCGGAGATCTGGTCACGCGCTGCTTACGAAGGCGCGTCAGACTATCAGGCGCTGGCTTATGCAGAGCGCGAGACCGATGCGCCGCTGCCTCCAACGCGCGAAGAAGCCGGCGTCGACGAAAAGCCAACTGCTTCGGCCCGGACGGCTAGGGAAGCTGTCGCGCCGCTGCCGCCGATGCGCCCCGCGCATTTTGTCGATCGTCAAGCTTCGGCTCGACCCCTTCGGCAGGCGCTGAACTCTCTCAAAACGAACTGACGCCCGCCTAGAGCAGGTTCCGAAAAAGTTGACAGGCTTTTTCGATGAGAACCTGCTCCAACGTTTTGATTTTGAGCGATTCCTTATCGATCACATGGTTCCATGTGATCGGGAAGCGCTCTAAGTCGCCGATTGCAATTTTCGGCGTCGCGCGCCATCTTCTCCGCGCCTGCCGCACTGCGGCGTCAATAGGGGAAGCGCGCCCTTGTCGAAGTTTCCCGTGCGATGGTCCGTCCTCATCCTGCTTGCGTTCGGGGGGTTCGGCGCGGCGTCCGCCCGCGCCCAGAATTTTCAGACGAGCGCTCCCAGCGCGATTCTGATCGACGCCGGCACGAACACCGTTCTGTTCGAGAAAAATGCTGACGACTTCGCCAAGCCGGCGTCGACTGTCAAAATTCTTACGGCGGAACTGATTTTTCAGGCTCTGGCTGAAGGAAAATTGAAGCTCGACGACGAGTTCACAGTCTCGGAACACGCCTGGCGCAATGGCGGGGCGCCGGCGGGCGGGTCGGCGATGTTCCTCGCGCTCAATAGCCGCGTGCGCGTCGAGGACCTTGTCCGGGGACTCGTGATCCAATCCGGCAACGACGCTGCGATCACGCTCGCGGAAGGACTGGCGGGCGCGGAAGAATCCTTCGTCACGCGGATGAATAAGCGCGCGGCCGAGCTTGGCCTGGTCAAATCGCGATTCGGCAATCCCTGGGGAATGGATGGCCCTGATCAAAAGGTGACGGCGCGGGAGATGGCTAAGCTCGCGGCGCATGTCATCAAGACCTACCCTCAATACTATCCCTATTTCGGCGAGAAAGAGTTCACCTGGAACAAGATTCGCCAGCAGAATCGCAATCCGCTGCTCACAATGAGCATCGGCGCCGACGGGCTGAAGACCGGCAATATCGACAAGGACAGCGGTTATGGAATGGTGGGCTCCGCCACCCAGGACGGCAGACGCCTGATTGTCGCCATTTACGGCGCAAAGAGCGCGAAGGAGCGGGCCGAAGAGGCGCGCAAACTGCTGCAATGGGGATTCCGGAACTTTGAGGAGAAGGAGTTGTTCAAAGCCGGAGAGCCCATCGGGCCGGCGCAGGTCTACGGCGGCACGCAGGGTTCGGTGGAGCTGACCGCCAAGGAAGACATCAAAGTGCTTCTGCCCCGCGGCGCCAATGAGAGGCTCATGGGCAAAATCGTCTACGAAGGTCCGTTGCTGGCGCCGGTCGAAGCCGGGGCGACCGTGGGCCATCTTGAGGTGAAGCGCGGAAACGCCGTGGTGCTCGAACAGCCGCTGCAGACCGGCGAATCGGTCGAGCAGGGATCGCTTCCGCGGCGCGCTTTCGACGCCATTTATGAGTCAGCCGCCGCAGCCATTCACCAGAAACTCTCCGGCAAGAAATGACCTTTCAAACGACGCCCGAAAAAGGCCGCTTCATCACCTTCGAGGGCGGCGAGGGCGTTGGCAAATCCACCCAGCTTGCGCGGCTCGCCGAGCATTTGCGCGAATGCGGCTTCGAAGTGGTGACGACGCGCGAGCCCGGCGGCACGCCAAAAGCGGAAGGGCTGCGCAATTTCCTGCTTTCGGGACGCGCCGCGCCGCTTGGCCCTCTTGCCGAGGCGGCGCTGTTTTCCGCGGCGCGCGCCGATCACGTCGAGTCTCTCATCGCGCCTGCCTTGAACCGCGGCGCATGGGTGCTTTGCGACCGCTTCGCCGATTCCACCCGCGCCTATCAGGGCGCGCGCGGCGGCGTGGACGCCAAGACTCTGGCGCTGCTCGAACAGGCGGCGGTGGGCGAGACGCGGCCGGATCTGACCATCGTGCTCGACCTGCCGGCACATGAAGGGCTGGCCCGGGCGGCGTCACGGAGGGACGGAGGGGACGAAATCGACCGCTTCGAAAGCGAGAAGCCGGACTTTCACGAGGAGCTTCGGCAGGCGTTTCTCGACATCGCCGAAAGCGAACCGGAACGCTGCTGCGTAATTGACGCCGCCCGGTCCGTCGATGACGTCGCCCGAGCGGTGCGCGCTTTTGTTCACGATCGTTTCCTTGCGCACGCCGCGCAAGCCGCGCAATGAGCCGCGACGAAGCGAACCCCGAAAGCGACCGCTACGACGACGCCCCGCATCCCAGGGAGACGCTCGCGCTTTTCGGTCATGTCGAGGCCGAGCGCGAACTCCTCGACGCCTATCGCCGCAACAAGATGGCGCAGGCCTGGATTATCGGCGGCCCGGAAGGCGTCGGCAAGGCGACGCTCGCCTGGCGCCTCGCGCGGTTTCTCCTCGCCCATCCCGAACCGAGCGCGGCGTCCGTTCAGTCGGCTGAAAGTCTGGCGGTTCCCGAAGACCATCCAGCGGCGCGCAGGATCGCTTCAATGGCGCTTGCCGATATTTTTCTGCTGCGGCGCGCCTGGAACGAGAAGACCAAAAAGCATTTCACCGAGATTCGCATCGAAGACGTGCGCAAGGTCATTCAGGCTTTCCACCAGGCGTCAGGAACGGGCGGGTGGCGGATCGCCATCGTCGACTGCGCCGACGATCTCAATCGCGCCAGCGCCAACGCGCTCCTGAAGCTTATTGAGGAGCCGCCCGAACGCTCGCTGTTCCTGCTCGTCGCCCATCAGCCGGGCCGTATTATGCCGACGATTCGCTCGCGCTGCCGGAAGCTCATGCTCGGGCCGCTATCGCCGGAAGATGCGATCGCGGCGGTCAAGAATCTCGGTCCGCCATGGTCAGAGGCGCACGAGTCTGATGTCATCGTCGCCGCCGCTCGCGCGGAAGGCTCGGTGCGGGAGGCGCTGCGGCTGCTCGGAGACGACGGCGTCGCCTTCGACGCGGCCGTGCGAAAGCTTTTCGATCGGCTGCCGCAGATCGACTGGCTCGGCGCCCATATGCTCGCCGACAAGCTTACCGGCCGCGACAATGAAGCTGCCTATGAAACTTTCATGCGCGCCACGCAGCGTCATCTTGATTCGCGCGTGCGCGCGCTTGCGGGCGCGGGCGCGTCGCCCATCAAACTCGCCGGCTACGCCAGCGCCTGGGACGAGATTCGAGACGCCGCCAGAGAAACCGAGGTGTTCAATTTCGATAAACGCGCTCTGGTTCTTGGGGTTTTCGAAAGGCTCGCAAAAGCCGAAGGCGGTTAAACGGACGAGCGCTAGCGCGCCTCCCCAGCGCTGTTCGCCACGGCGTCTTCGACAAGTTGCTGAACGACCGCGGGATCGCGCGGAAAGCCCGCTCTTATCCACTCAGCTTGCAGCGTCTTGAGCGCCTCGCCCAAAGCCTTGCCCGGCGCGACGCCGCGGGCGATGAGGTCCGCGCCCTTGATGGGGAAGGTGGGCGTCGGCGTCTCTTCCAAATAGCGCGCGGCTTCGAGCCAATCCGCATCATCCGCCACTGCGGCGCTTTCCGCATGCGCCAGCGCCAGCGCGTCGGCGGCCGCGCGCGCGCCGCATAAGAACAGAATCTCCCGCAGATGCGACGCCGGCGGCGGGGCGTCGCGTCCATGCAGAGGCGCGAGCGTTCGCGCCGCCGCGGCGAGCCGCGCGAATTCGTCGTTCGAGAGCCTCAGGCGGTCGCGCAGCCGCTCGGCGTCTTCGACCGTCAGCACCGAAAAAGCCGCAAGCCGCAACACGGCGTCGGGCGGCTTGCCCATAGCCGCCTCGCGCTCAGCAAGACGCTGCAGGCGCGATGGATAACCGATGCCGAGAATCACTTCGATGACGCCGGCGTGAGACATGGCGCGCAGAATTTCTGGCGCCCGGCGCGCGAGCAGCAGTTTCATCAGTTCGGCGCGTATACGCTCGCGCGACAGGCGCGAAAGATTTTCCCGCGCGACGATCGATTCATGCAGGCCTTCGCGGTCGAACGGCCCCTCGCCGTGAGAGGCGTTGAAGCGAAAGAAGCGCAGGACTCGCAAATAGTCTTCGCGAATGCGCGTGGCGGCGTCGCCGATGAAGCGGATGCGCCGCGCCTCGATATCAGCGAGGCCGCCGGTGTAATCGTGAATCTCTCCGTCGGGAGAGAGCGACAGCGCATTAATGGTGAAATCGCGCCGCTTAGCGTCCTGCTCGAAATCGCCGCCGAAACGTACCTTGGCGAAGCGGCCGTCAGTTTCGATGTCCTCGCGCAACGTCGTGACTTCAAAAGGCGTTCCGGCGACGACGATCGTCACCGTGCCGTGCTCAATGCCCGTGGGCACGCCTTTGAGGCCAGCATTGCGCGCAACCTTTAAGACGTCTTCGGGCAGTGCCGTCGTCGCGAGGTCGATCTCGTGAGGCGGGAAACCGAGCAGCGCGTCGCGCACGGCGCCGCCGACGACTCGAGTCTCGGCGCCCGTATTGGCAAGGGCCGCAAACAGCGTCGCGAGCCGCAGATCGTCAAGCAGTCTCTGCGCAGCGTTCATTCGAAGCGGCCCGGCGTCAATTTTCCGTTTTCGACATGGGCCGGAACGTAAGCGCCCTGGTTGAGCCGTGTGAGACCCATCGTGACCACGCCGACGATGGCGACGAGCAGGCCCGCGATCGTCAAAAGCGACACGATCCTGCCATGCCAGAGTTCGCGCACGAAGGGCCAACGCCGTTGTAACAAATGGAAAATCGCATAGGCGACGAAAGGCGTGAGAAAGAGCAGGGCGGTTTCGACAATTGCGCGCCACATGGGCGGGAACGCCTTTCGGGGTGAGTGCTTTTCACTGGAGTATACATGGCGTCGGCCAGATGCCGGTTTAATGCGAATCGCATGAACAAACTGTCACGTGCTGACGCCGGTTTCGGCGTAAGATGGCGCGCCACCGCGCCGGTTGCGCTTGAATTGCCGCGAGGGACAGATCAAGATTGCGGTGCCATAAGTCCGCCGCTTCGCTTTGAAAATCCATGCGAAGCCAATCGCGCCGGCTTTGGATCGACTTGCGACGGAACTCGGCAGCTCCGCCCATCGAGCGATCCTCCCCATAGACTGGCTGCCTGAGCAGAGTTGAAATGACCTCACTCGACACGAAGACGACCTCGCTTGAATCAGCTGTCGTTCAATCCGCCGAACGCGCGCTGGACCATATTGGGCGGGCGCGCGCCGCCATCGGCGCCGTCATTTTTGGTCAGGACGAGGTCGTCGAGCAGGCGCTGGTGACGATACTGGCTGGCGGCCATGGACTACTCGTGGGCGTGCCAGGACTCGCCAAAACCAAGCTTGTTGAGACGCTCGGCCGCGTGCTTGGCCTCGCCGAGCAGCGCGTGCAGTTCACGCCGGATTTGCTGCCGGCCGATATTCTTGGCTCTGAAGTGCTCGAAGAAGCTGCGGACCGTTCGCGTTCGTTCCGCTTCATCAAGGGTCCGATCTTCACCCAGCTTCTCATGGCCGATGAGATCAACCGCGCATCGCCGCGCACGCAATCGGCGCTTCTGCAGGCGATGCAGGAGCACCACGTCAGCGTCGCCGGAAAGCGGCATGACTTGCCGCGGCCTTTCCATGTCCTCGCGACGCAGAACCCCTTGGAGCAGGAGGGCACCTATCCGCTGCCCGAAGCGCAGCTCGACCGCTTTCTGATGCAGATCGACGTGCATTATCCCGATCGCGCCAGCGAACGGCGTGTGCTGCTGGAAACGACAGGCGAGACGATGGCCGAAGCGAGCCAGGCGCTCGACGCCGAAGAGCTGATGGCGACGCAGCGGCTCGTACGCCGGCTTCCGATCGGCGAAAAGGTCGTCGACGCGATTCTCGATCTCGTTCGCGCCGCGCGCCCCGACGAGGGCGATGCAGAGATAGCGCCGCATGTCGCCTGGGGGCCGGGGCCGCGCGCCGCGCAGGCGCTGATGCTGGCGACACGCGCCAGGGCGCTCGTCACCGGCCGGCTCGCGCCGTCGATCGACGATGTGGCGAAACTCGCCGCGCCAGTGCTGCGCCATCGCATGGCGCTCAATTTCGCCGCGCGCCGCGAAATGACAGTTTCTGACGTGATCGAAACGCTCGTAGCGCGGATCGGGTGACGCGTTTTGCGTCTTGTTCGCCGTCACCCGCGAAAGGCGCCGCGCCATGACCGAAAAGGCTGACGATGTTTGCTGACGTCACGACGCGCGCCTACGATCCTGCGCGGCGCAAGCCCGCTGACGGCGCTGCGGCCGCCGATCTTGCGAGCCGAATGCCGAGGCTTGTAGCCCGCGCCCGAGAGATCGCGGCGAGCCTCGCCTATGGCGTTCACGGGCGCAAGCGCGCGGGCGTCGGCGAAACTTTTTGGCAGTATCGGCCATTCGCCTCTGGCGAGGCGGCGTATCGCATCGACTGGCGCCGCTCGGCGCGCGGCGATCAGCTCTATGTGCGCGAGCGTGAATGGGAGGCGGCGCACGACTATTTCCTATGGATGGATTGTTCGCCCTCCATGGCCTTTAGCTCGTCCCTCGCGTCCGACGACAAGCTGTCTCGCGCGGTGACGTTGGGGCTTGCGCTGGCTGACGTGCTGGTTCGCGGCGGCGAGCGGGCGGCGGCGCTTGGCCTTACCGCGCCCGTGTCAGCCCGCGATGTTATCGACCGGCTGGCGCGCGCTCTGGCTGAAAACGCGATGGAGGCGGCGCGCGACGATCTTCCGCCGCAAGCTCCAATGCGCCCCCGCGCCCGAGTCGTGCTGATCTCCGATTTTCTGATTGAACCGGAGGCGCTCGCGGCGCGACTGCGGCGCTTTGCCGACGCCGGCGCCTCTGGCGCGATCCTGATGGTGACCGACCCCAGCGAAGAGACGCTGCCGTTCTCTGGCGAAACGACATTTCTCGACACTGATGGCGGCCCCGCCTTTCACGCAGGCGACGCCGGCAGCTTACGCGCATCCTATGCGCGGCGGTTCGAGGCGCATCGCGACGCCATTCGGCGCGCCGCGCAACATGTCGGCTTTATCTTCCTGCAACATCGCACCGACAGGCCGGCCGCGGAAGCTGCGCTGGCCCTCGCCATGGGACTGCTCGGAACGGACGGGCTCGGTTTCGAGGAGCGGCGCTGATGTTTTCATTCGCCGCGCCGCTCGCGCTCGTCGGGCTCATCGGCCTTCCGCTTATCTATTGGCTGTTGCGGGTGACGCCGCCGCGTCCGCGCGAGATCGTCTTTCCGCCGACGAAAATCCTGCGTGAACTTAAGCCCGACGAAGAAACGCCCGCAAAAACCCCCTGGTGGCTGATGGCGCTGCGGCTCGCGCTCGCCGCTGCATTGATCTTGGCGATGGCGGGGCCTGTCTTTGCGCCAAGCGGCGTCGTCGCGTCCTCCGCTCCCATGCTGATCGTGATCGACGACGGCTGGGCGGCGGCGCCGACATGGGAGCGACGCGTTGCGGGAGCGGCGTCGATCATCGAGTCGGCCGCACGCGCCGGCGGCCCGGTCGCTGTCGCTCTCGCATCCGAGACGGCCGCTCCGGTCCCCGGCGACGGGGGGCGCGCGATGGAGAAATTGCGCTCGGCGCGGCCCAAGCCGTTTCTGCCTGATCGCAAAGCCATCGGCGAACAGGCTACAGCCTTCGCCCGCGCGCATCCGAGCGCGCGTATTATCTGGATCAGCGATGGGGTCGCGCAGGGCGATGCCGCTGGCTTCGCCCGGGCGCTGAAAGAGGCCGGCGCAAGCGGCGTTGAGGTCTATGTCGAAGATCACGCGCCGCGTGCGCTTGCCGCGCCGACAAACGACGCCGCTGCGCTCAGCGTCGACGTGCTGCGAACCGGCGATGACGCGTCAGCGGTCATCGACGCCCTCGACGCCAAAGGCCGGACGATCGGCCGCACAACGGCAAATTTCAACGGCGCCCCGCGCGTTAGCGCGAAAATCGAACTGCCGGTCGAACTGCGCAATGAGGTGAGTCATCTGCGCATCGAAGGCGAGAACTCCGCTGGCTCGGTCGCGCTGCTCGACGCGCGCTCGAAAGTGAAGCGCGTCGCGCTTGTCGGCGGGGAAAGCGCCGATCAGGCGCAGCCGCTGCTCTCGCCGCTCTACTATCTCGAAAAGGCGCTGGCGCCCTTCGCGCAGATCAGAATGGCGCGTCCGGGCGTTGTCGATCCTGTGCAGGCGCTGCTCGCCGAGAATCCCAACATCATCGCGCTCGCCGATGTCGGCATCGCGCCCGGCGAAACTTTCGACGCTTTGTCGCGCTTCGTCGAAGAGGGCGGGACGCTTGTGCGCTTTGCAGGGCCGCGTCTCGCCAACGCCGACGATGATTTGCTGCCGGTGCGCCTGCGCAGGAATGGCCGCGTGCTTGGCGGCGCCATGTCCCGGGAGGAGCCGAAGTCTTTGGCCGAATTCGACGCCACGAGTCCGTTCTTCGGCTTGCCCGCTTCGAAGGACGTCACGGTGCAGCGGCAGGTTCTCGCTGAACCCGATCCGGGACTTGCGGATAAGACCTGGGCGCGTCTTTCCGACGGCACGCCGCTCGTGACCGCAGAGCGGCGCGGCAAGGGACTGATTGTGCTGTTCCACGTTAACGCCGACGCCAATTGGTCGAATCTGCCGATCTCGGGGCTGTTCGTCGAGATGCTGAAACGGATCAGCGCCATGGCGGGGGAGTCGACGCCCTCAGGCGGCGAACAATCCAATATGGTGGCCGAGCAGTCGGCTTTGGCGCCGATGCGCGTTCTCGACGGATTTGGCGCGCTCGGCGCGCCCGGTCCGACGGCGCAGAGCATTCCGCCGGGCTTTGAGGGTCCAGCGAGCGCCGAACATCCGCCGGGACTTTACGGAGCGGGAGAGGCGTTCGTCGCCGTGCAGACCTTGCGTCCCACCGACGAAATCAGCGCTTTCGATTTCGCAGGCGCCGGGCTGAGCGCGACCGCGTTGCGCTCCGGCGCTCAGCTCGATTTGCGCGGGCCGCTGCTGGTCTTCGCTCTCGTCGCTTTTATCGCGGATGCATTGATCGCCATGGCGCTTGCCGGCAAGTTGCGCTTGCGTCCCTTTGGCGCCGCGACCGCCGCGCTCCTGGCGCTGCTCTGCATATCGGCGGCGACCGATGAAACGCGCGCCGAGTCCGCGCCGAAATCTGCAGCCACTCAGCGCGACAAGGACGTCGCGCTGACGACGCGGCTCGCCTATGTCGTCTCGGGCGACGCCCATATCGATGAAACATCGCGACTGGGACTTGAAGCGCTCACTCAGGCGCTGAACATGCGCACGTCGTTTTCGCCTGGAGATCCAGTGGGCGTCGATCCGGCGAAGGATGAACTCGCCTTCTATCCCATGCTCTATTGGCCAATCGTCGCGAACGCGCCGCAGCCGTCGACCAAGACGGTTGCAAAAGTCGCCGCCTATATGAAACAGGGCGGCACGGTGGTTTTCGATACGCGCGACGCGCTCGCGCAGCGCATCGGCGGCGCGCCGACGCCGGAGACCCAATGGCTGCGCGATCTCACCAAAGGCCTCGACATTCCGCCGCTCGAAGTGACGCCGCGCGACCACGTCATCACCAAGACTTTCTACCTGCTCGACGGATTCGTCGGCCGTTACGCCAATGGCGAGACCTGGGTCGAGGCGCTGCCGCCTGAGCCCAAAGATCAGGCCGCGCGTCCAGTACGTGCGACGGACAGCGTCTCGGCGATCGTCATCACCTCGAACGACCTTGCCGGCGCCTGGGCGCAGGACAAGCGCGGCCAGCCGCTGTTTCCCTTGACGCCTGGCGGCGCGCGTCAGCGCGAATTGGCGCTGCGTGGCGGCATCAACCTCGTCATGTATACGCTGACCGGAAACTATAAGTCCGATCAGGTGCATGTGCGCGACTTGCTGGAAAGGCTGGGCCAGTGAGCAGCGATAAGCGCGACGCGAACTCACCCATGCCCCTCACCTTACCTCTCCCCGCGAGCGGGGAGAGGAGGCGGCTAACGCATCGCGAAACGCATACAGGGGAAGGCGAGCCGCTGATGACCCCTCTCCCCGCGAAAGCGGGGAGAGGTGAGGTGAGGGGCCTGGGCATTCGTCGAGACGTTTGGAGCACGACGACATGAGCGACCTCACGCTCGCTTTTTCGCCGCTCATCCCAGTGTCGGCGCTGATCGTCCTCGCTGTTCTTGGCGCCGGCGCGCTGGCGCTGATGGCGGCGAAACGCCAACGGGGAGCGGCGATCCGGGCAATTGCTTTCTCATTGCTGGTAGCGGCGCTCGCCGATCCGTCGCTTGTGCGCGAGAAGCGCGATCCGCAAAAGAGCGTCGTCGCTGTCGTCATCGACAAAAGCGACAGTCAGAATTTCGGCGCGAGAAACGCGCAGACGGAAGAGGCGCGCAAGGCGCTCGATTCTGCGCTCGCTAAATTCGGCGACGTCGAAACGCGCACGATCACCGTCACGAACGACGCTTCCGGCAATGACGGCACCAAGCTCTTCGGCGCGCTCGCCGAGGCGTTAAAGGGCGTTCCGCCGGAGCGCGTCGGCGGCGCGATTCTTCTCACCGACGGCGTCGTTCACGATATTCCCGCCAAAGCCGAAGCGCTCGGCTTCAAGGCGCCTGTGCACGCGCTGGTGACGGGACATCACGGCGAGCGCGACCGCCGCATCGAGCTTGTCGAGGCGCCGCGCTTCGGCATCGTCGGAAAGGATCAGATCATCCGCGCGCGCGTCGTCGATCTTGGCGGCGACGGCGCCCGCATTCCAATTTCAGTACGTCGTGACGGCGAGGCGCTGGGGACCTTCAGTCCTGTGCCGGGCGACATCGTCAGCATTCCGGTGCGCATCGAACATGGCGGGCAAAATGTCGTCGAGCTCGAAATTCCGTCGGCGCCTGGCGAACTGACGCCGCTCGACAACAAGGCCGTTCTGTCGATCGAAGGCGTGCGCGATCGTCTTAAGGTGCTGCTTGTGTCGGGCGAGCCGCATCCCGGCGAGCGAAGCTGGCGGAATCTTCTGCGCGCCGACGCCAATGTCGAACTGGTGCATTTCACCATTCTGCGGCCGCCGGAGAAGCTCGACATTACGCCGGCGAGCGAATTGTCGCTGATCGCATTCCCGACCGCCGATCTCTTCGGCCGTAAGATCAACGAATTCGATCTCATCATCTTCGATCGCTATTCAAGCCAGACGACTCTGCCCTCGATCTATTTCGAGAATATCGCCAATTACGTCGAGAACGGCGGCGCCTTTCTCGCGGCGGTCGGTCCCGATTATGCGACGCTGCGCGGCCTCTATTACTCGCCGCTCGAAAACATACTCCCGGCCCGGCCCGACGGCGCGCTTATCGAACAAGCGTTTCGCGCCCACGTCAGCAAGGATGGCGAAAAGCATCCGGTGACGCGGGGTCTTTCGGGAGCCAATTCCGAGCCGCCGAATTGGGGCGAATGGTTTCGACAGGTCGACGCCAATGTATTGAAGGGCGACTCGATCATGTCCGGCGTGCGCGACAAGCCGCTGCTGGTGCTTTCTCACGAGGGTAAGGGCCGCGTGGCGCTGCTGCTCTCCGACCAGATCTGGCTCTGGGCGCGGGGCTTCGAGGGCGGCGGTCCGCATGTCGATCTGATGCGCCGCCTCGCGCATTGGCTGATGAAGGAGCCAGATCTCGAAGAGGAGGCGCTGCGCGCCTCGGCGCATGGCCGCGAGGTGAGCGTCGAACGTCAGACGATGAAGGAGAGGCCCGCGCCGGTGATGGCGACGGCGCCGTCGGGCGCGCGAGACGAGATCGCGGTCGCGCAAAGCGAGCCGGGACTGTGGCGCGCGCGTTTCGACGCCAAGGAGATGGGCCTGTGGCGCTTCGAGAGCGAGGGGCTGACGGCGCTCGTCAATGTCGGCCCGCCCAATCCGCGCGAGTTCCGCGAAGTCGCGTCGACGACGGAGAAACTGCAGCCGCTTATGGAGGCGACAGGCGGAACGGCGCGGCGACTCTCGACCGGCGGCGCCGACACCGTCTCGATGCCGCGCGTCGTCGAATTGCGCGACGCTAACCGCTACGGCGGCTCGGACTGGATCGGCGTCAGGCAGACCGGCGCCTCGACGCTGGTCGGCGTCGAAATCGCGCCGCTCGGATTGGGACTCTGGGCGATGCTGGCGCTCGTCGGCGCCGTGGTGGCGGCATGGGCCTGGGAGGGGCGGAGGTAGCGAAAAACCATTAACAAACGTGTTTCAACGCGTAACCGTGATAGAGTGAGGCCATGAATCAACATCGGGCTCCATCATTCGTCCCCGAGCCGCAGGCTTTGATCGGGACTTCTCGCCGCTTCGGTCCATTTGGTCCGGCTTATGAGATCGTTGGCGTTGGCGAGGAAGAAGGCGTAGGCGATCGCTGGATGCGTGTTCGCGTGATCGAGTCCGGCGAAGTCGTAGACTATAGGTTTAGCGATATTCTCGATGATCCGAAGGAGCGTTGATGTTCGCCATTGCGTTCGATTTGGTGGTAGCTGAAACTCAAGTTCATCATCCAAAAGGGGTCGCACAGGCTTATTCGGACATCCGAGACACTCTTTCGAAGTTCGAGTTCGACTGGGTGCAAGGGAGCCTTTACGTCAGTAAAAATGAAGACTTGGCCAAACTCTTCTCTGCTATAATGGCGTTGCGGAATCTGCCTTGGTTTCCATCCGCAGTGCGCGATATACGCGCCTTTCGCGTCGAGCAATGGTCCGACTTCACCCAATTGGTAAAGGGCACGCCCAGCAATATGGGTTCGTGACGACTTTGTCCTTCAATTGGCCTCATGTTCAATAGCGCCTTGAGACCGCGTTCCTCGCCTGACGGGGAGGTACAGCGCGGTCTTCTCCTGTTAATCTCGCGCTCGTCGAAGCCGCGACACTCGAAGACCGAGACGCGAGCGTTTCTCTTCAACACCCACTATTCGAAGCTCTCAACCGCTGCGTCCGTTTCTACCCGCGCGCCGCGACGATCCAAGATGAGCCGCTTGCGCTCTCCTGGAGCGCCGTGAAGCGCTGAGTGACCGTTTGAGAATGGTTGCGACGGAGTGAGGGTCGTGATTCAAGCTCGGGATGTGGACCCGAGCGAATCGCGCCAAGATGGCCGCCATTGAGAAAAAAACCAAACGTTACCCGACGGATTTGA
>Ga0194127_10001026_pt1 | contig 42563 bp, 41 predicted proteins | sample TA2KigC100mmetaG_FD_148624 | JGI IMG/M metagenome (GOLD analysis project Ga0194127, IMG submission 148624) | Freshwater microbial communities from Lake Tanganyika, Tanzania - TA2015036 Kigoma Deep Cast 100m | ecosystem: Environmental > Aquatic > Freshwater > Lake | place: Tanzania: Lake...
GGGGCGCGCGCCGTCGAGAGGAGGCTTCCGCGCGCGATCGTGGCCGCCGGTATGGTCGGGCTCGCGGCTCTGCAGGTCCTCGCGCTCGCATACTCGATCTCGCGACTCGGGCACACGTTCACGATCGGTGCGCGCGAAGGGGGCGAGTGGGTCGCCGCGAATCTCCCGCCGGACGCGGTGATCGGCATGAAGGACAGCGGGATCTTCAGCTACTTCGCCCAGCGCCGGGTGATGAACCTGGACGGGCTGACGAACAGCTTCGAGTTCGCCGAAGCCGTCTGCAGCGGACGCATGGAAGCCTTCGTGCTCGGCCACGGCGTCGAGTACATCGCGCAGCACGCCGTGCCCCATGGCGTCCGGGTCGGCGACTACGAGACCTACACGCAGCCCTATCCTTGCGGTCTGCGTGGCGGCCCCGACGGCGAACTCGTGCTGCGACGCGAGCTCGAGGTCTTTCGCGGAACGCCGTACAAGAGCAGCGCCGGGCGAGAGGAGCAGCTCGTGATCTGGCGCCTCGCACGCGCGCCTGCCGAAGAGACCGGTCCGGCAGCAAGCCCCTAGACCGGAACCGGCCGGAGCTTCCGCTCGCGGGCCGCTCGCCAGAGATCGACCCAGCCGGGATCCTCGTAGCTCGCGTCCGACCTGGCGCCGATCGCGTCGAGGACGGCCGAAACCATCGAACCGCCGGTGCGAGGATGCGCGCTGACGCTCCAGAATGGAGACGCGAGCAGGTACGGAACGACGAGCCGGCCCTTGCGTCGCGGACCGAGCAGCAGCCGGGCACCCGGAAGCGCTGCGTCGTCGATCAGAACGCGGGAGCCCGGCCCGAAGCGCGGCTCGAGCAGCAGGAACTCGCGCAGCGTGTGCGTCGCGGAGGGCACGGAGTCGAAGAGCGCGAAGTCCACCCGCTCGTGCCGCGCCGCGATCTGCGCCAGGCCATGGAGACTGTCGCCGGCGAGAAAGGTCACTTCGTCGAGTGGGTCGCCCGCGCGCTCGCGGAGCTCGTCGAACTTCCTCGGATCGAGATCGCACGCGTAGACGCGAGCGCCGGTGCGCCGCGCGACCTCGGCCAGCACGAGCGTCGCGGGGCCACAACCGGCCTCGACGAAGACGAGTCGCTGCCGCGGCTCGGGCCGCAGATCCCCGAGCAGCTCGCGAATCAGCTCGCCGGGATCCTGCGCCGGGCAGGCGCGCCTGAACAACCGTTCGGCGTACCCGCGCAAGGTCTGCCAGGGAGCTCTCATCGACATCGTCTCCGCGACCGTCTCGCAGCCCGGATTCTCTCCGCGACGACGCGGTGCGGCAACACCCGAACGGCGCGGCCCCAGTCACACGCCGTGCTGTGCGGCCGAAGCGCTTCGCGGTATGGTGGCGAGGTGACCGGTTCCCTGCCACTCCGAGCCGCGCCGCGCGCTCCTCGCGGCCTGGCCGTGCCGCTGATCCTTCCCGGCGCAATCGATCTGCCGAAGGACTCGCGACCGCGAATCTACCTGGCGCCGATCGAGACCCGTCTCGATCTGCGAATCCTGCTGGCGAGCCTGTCGCGCGCGGGCCTGCCGGTTCCGCGCTGGGTGCCGTCGACGCGCGCCAAGCTCGCCGACGAGACGCTGCGCGCCGCATTCCTCGCAGGCGAGCCGATGCTCGTGCCCCTCTCGCCCCCGCGCTCGGGCCCCGACCGGCTGGCCCGGCTTCTGGCGTTCGCGCAGCAAGCGGGCGTCGAGGTCGATCTGGTGCCGGCGGAGCTGCTCTGGGGGCCGGTGGAGCGACCGCCGTCGCTCTGGAACCTGCCCTTCGGCAACCCCTACGACCCGCCCGGCTGGACGCGCTGGCTGCGCCTGCTCCGCCGCGGCTACGCGCGCGTGGTGATCGGCGCGCCGGGAACGCGCACGGCGCTCGAGGCGGAATCCCGCGCGCAGGGCGACAAGCTCGCGCTCTCCACCTTCGTGCGCGTCCAGGGCGTGAAGGCGCTCTCCCTCGCGCAGCGGCAGGTCTTCGGCGATCGCTACAAGGTTCCCAGGCTGCTCGCGGAGCAGATCCTCGGTGACTCGAGCTTTCAGGACCAGATCGCGGCCGCGGGAGCCACTCAGGGACTGACTCGCGATGAGTCTCTCCTGCGCGGGGACCGCGCCCTTCGCGAGCTCGCGACCAGTCACAACCTGTTCTCGATGGAGATCTTCCACCGCTTCGCGCGCTGGGTCTACGGGCTCGCATTCGATCCCCACATCGACATCGACCCGGGCGAGCTCGAGAAGCTCCGCGCGCTCGGGCGGCGCGCTCCGCTCGTCTTCATCCCGTCGCACAAGTCCAACTGCGATCACATGGCGCTCTACTCGCTCCTGTTCTCGTCGGGGTTTCCGCCCCCGCATACCGCGGCCGGGATAAACATGTCGTTCTTCCCGATGAGCCGGATCCTGCCCGGAACCGGCGCGTACTTCCTGCGCCGGTCGTTCCAGGACGACCCGATCTACAAGGAATCGCTGCGCGGCTTCATCAGCACCCTGGTCCAGCGCCGCTTCCACCAGGAGTTCTTCATCGAGGGCGGACGCTCGCGTTCGGGAAAGCTGCTGCCGCCCCGCTACGGGATCCTGAACTACATCGTCGACGGGGCGCGCCGCAACGACATAAGCGAGGTGCTCTTCATCCCGACCTCGATCGCCTACGACCAGATCCTCGAGCTCGCGGAGTACGTGCGCCAGAACCTCGGCGACGAGAAAGAGGCCGAGAGCTTCGTGTTCCTGCTGCGCCAGATCCGCGCCGCGCGGGCGCGCAAGCTCGGGCGGATCCATCTGCGCTTCGCCGAGCCGATCTCGCTGCGCGAGTACCTCGACCGCAGCGGCGACGACCGACTCGTGGTCGAGAAGCTCGCGTTCCGGATCTCGAACCAGATCAACGCCGTCACGCCGATCACGCCGGTGTCGCTCGCCTGCTCGATCCTGCTCGGCGCGGGCAAGCGTGCGCTCGGCGAGGCGGAGTTCAGAGCGCAGGCCGCGCGTCTGGTGGACTACGCGCACGAGCGCGGCATCGACGTGACCCAGGAAGTCTCAGCGGGCGCGGAGTCGGCGCTGCGCTGCGCCACCGACGCGCTCGCCGGAACCGGCGTGATCGAGCGCTACGCCGGGGGCGTGGAGCCGGTCTACTACGTGACCGAGAAGGGCCGGCACGCCGCCTCCTACTACCGGAACACGGTGATCCATTTCCTGCTCGGCCGCGCGATCGCCGAGCTCGCCATGCGCGCGGCGGCCGCCGACGCCGCAGGCCGGCGCGACGCACGCGGCTGGGCGCTGCGACTTCGCGAGCTGCTGAAGTTCGAGTTCTTCTTCTCCGACCGCGAATCGTTCGCGCGCGAGTTCGAGCGCGAGCAACAGCGGCTCGCGCGCGAGTCCGCCGCGGGACTGACTCCGATTCTCGCCGGCTGCCCGAGAATCCTGCTCGACTTCATCGAGAGCTATTGGGTCGTGGCGGAGACCTTGCGAACGCTGCGCTCTTCCGGAGAGCCGACGGCGCGCTCGGTCGTGCTGCGCCGCTGTCACGAGCTCGGCCGGCAGTTGCTCCTGCAGGACCGCGTGCAGTCCCCCGAGCTGCTCTCGAACATGAACTTCGGCAACGCGCTCAAGCTGCTCGAGAACCTGGGCGCAGCAGAGAAAGACGGCGAGCGCTGGCGCGCGGGCTCGCCGGAGCGCCTGGACGAGCTGGTCGCCGATCTCGAGCGCCTGATCGCGCTCGCGCGCAGCTGATCGGCGAAGAGAGGAAGAGGGGAGGCACCGGCGACGGATCCCCCCCAAGTTCCTATCGCCCGCGCCTCCGCCCTCCCCTGAACTTCGATTGCGGGAAAGCGAGCCGCAATTACGTGTCACTGATCGGCAGCTTCGCTCCGAGCTTGAGCGCCGTCTCGTGTGGTCGGGGGCGGTGGCAGGCTCAGAACGTCTTGGCAAGCCTCGCCAGCGTGTCGCGCAGGCCCCGCTCGAGCGCACGGCGAATCAGCCCGCCGGTGCCCGGAACGAGCGGCCTGAAGTCGACCTTCCAGGTCACGCGCGTCCCCGCGCCCTCGCGGTCGAAGCGAACCTCTCCCGAGTGGTCGCGAATCGGCGCGCCGGCGACCAGGCGATAGGCCATGCGCTTGGGCGGATCGAAGCCCGTGATCTCTTCCTCGATCGCCATGCCGGACTGTCGGATCACGCGGATCGCGCCCAGCCCGTTCGGTGCGGGATGACCCTGCTGTCGCAGGACGACTTCCTTCACCCCCGCCCAGTCCACCCAACCCTGGTGGTCGGTGTACCGCGCGAAGACCTCCTCCGGCGCGGCCGGCACGAGCTCCGAGACTTCGATCTGCATGGACGGCCATCTTAGCGTGCGGTATCGAGAGCGCGACGGAAGGGGGACGACTCTGAACCGAGCGCTTCGGCTCGTGGCATCCGCCGCGCTGCTTCTGCTGCCGGTCCGCTCGGCGCAGGCGGGGCCCGACCACGCCGGTGCGGCCGAAGCGCTCGTCTCTACACCATTTCGCGTCGCGGGCGATCTGATCGGGGCGGCGGGCCTGGCGTCGGCTTCGCTCGTCGGGCTCGCGGGCGACGCGATCGCGCTCGTCGACGCGAACCGCGTGACCGAGCCGGTGCTGCGGGCCATCCCGAGTCGCTGCGTCCGGCGCGTCGCGCTGGCGCTCTCGCAGGGCTCGACCGGTCTTCTCGAAGGGCTTCGCGCCGAGGACGTGGAGCGCCTGCCGGAGCCCGACGCCGCGTACCTGGCGAACGCCCCCGGCGCGGGCCGGCTCGACACGCTGCTCACGGGGCTCGGATCGCTGCGGCTCGCGCTAGAGGACGCGCTCGCGGGTCCGGCGCTGCTGCTGCTTCGCGCTTCGGGCGCGCGCGGCGCGGCTGAACGGGTCGACCTGTGGCAGCGCGACGAGCGGATTCGCGTACTCGGACCGCTTGCTCAGGAGCTCGGCGCAGGCTCCGGATCGGCTACGCTGCCGCGGTGAGACCGGCTCCGGGAAGCAAGCGCGTCGAGATCGTCGGACTTCGCGACGGCGAGCTCGGGACCCGCCACGAGACGATCGCGGTCGAGGAGCCGCTCGAGCTGCGGCTCGACGGAGGGGCGCTCGCCGTCGCGATGCGCACGCCGGGGCACGACGTCGAGCTCGCGGCCGGGTTCGTGGTCACCGAGGGGATCGTCGGCGATTTCGGCGCGGTATGCGCGATCGCGCACTGCGACGAGACCCGCAACACGATCGAGATCCGCACCGAGCCCGGCGCAGCGGGCGTTCGCGCGCCCGAAGTCCGACACTTCATCGCGTCGTCGTCGTGCGGGATCTGCGGCAAGGCGACGCTCGACGAAGCGCGAAGGCTCGCGCCGGCTCTGCGCCCCGACGGCATGCGCGTGGGGCTCGGCGTGCTCGAAGCCCTGCCCGACCGCCTGCGCGCCGAGCAACGCCTCTTCGACGAGACCGGCGCACTGCACGCCGCCGCGCTCTTCGATTCGACCGGTGCGCTGCTCTGCGCGCGCGAGGACATCGGCCGGCACAACGCGGTGGACAAGGTCGTCGGCTGGGCCGCGCTCGAGAGCCGGTTGCCGCTCTCACAGACGATTCTTCTGGTGAGCGGGCGACTCGGCTTCGAGATCGCGCAGAAGGCGCTGGTCGCGGGCATCCCCGTGCTCGCGGCGATCTCGGGCCCGTCGAGCCTCGCCGTCGAGCTGGCGCGGGCGAGCGGCATGACGCTGGTCGCGTTCCTTCGCGGCGCGAGCCTCAACGTCTACGCGGGTGCGGAGAGAATCGCGAATCCGGATCGCGCTCGGGTATGATGGCCGCCCACAGCGAGGAGAATCCGATGAAGCTCTACGACAGCTCGATGGCGCCCAACCCGCGCCGCGTGCGGATCTTCCTGGCCGAGAAGGGCATCACGGTTCCGACCGTGCAGGTCGACATCGGCAAGGCCGAGAACCGCTCGCCCGAGTTCCTGGCCAGGAATCCGCTCGGCGGAGTTCCCGTGCTCGAGCTCGACGACGGCACGTTCCTCTCCGAGTCGGTCGCGATCTGTCTCTACTTCGAGCTCACCCACCCGCAGCCTCCGCTGCTCGGCACCGACGCGCGGGACAAGGCCGTCGTCGAGATGTGGCAGCGCCGGATGGAGCTCGGGCTGCTCTCGAACACCGCGGGCTGCTTCCGCAACACGCATCCCTTCTTCAAGGGCCGGATTCCGCAGGTGCCCGAGTACGGCGCGGTGTGCAAGGAAGCAGCTGCGAAGCAGCTGGCCTGGCTCGACGGCGTCCTGGCGAAGTCGCGCTTCGTCGCTGGCGAGCGCTACACGATCGCCGACATCACCGCGCTGGTCGCGATCGACTTCGGTCGCGTCTCGGAAATCCGCATCCTGCCCGAGCAGAAGAACCTGACGCGCTGGTACGGCGAGGTCTCCGCGCGCCCGTCGGCGAAGGCCTGAGAGCCGCCGGTCAGTCCGCGCGGAGCAGCTCGCGAACCGGCCCGCGAATCGACTCGAACCACTTCTGGTGTCCGCGCGGCGAGAAGTGCCCGTCGCGCTCGCCCCAGTCGGCGGGTTCCGGGCTCGCGCGCAGGATCGGCAGGAGATCGACGACCCGGTCCACGCCGGCCAGCGCCTCGAGCCTCGGAACGAGCTCGCGCGTGGCGAGATCCATGTCCACGTCGCCCGCGAGCGCGGGCAGCGCGCGCAGCAGGCGCTCGGCGCTCGGATCGAGCACCTGGCTGCGCACGGGAATCACGACCACCAGCAGCCGCGCGCCGTGCGCGCGCGCCGCCTCGGCAACGAGCCCGACGCCGCGCGCGGTCTCGTCCAGGTACGGCCGGGTCAGCTGCGACGCTCGCAGCGCACGGGGCGCTCCGTACAGGCCGACGTCGCCCGGGTCGCGCAGCCTTCGGATCGCGAAGCGCAGCGCCACGTACGCGTGCGAGCGCGACTCGAGCCAGGCGTTGCACGGGTAGAACCAGTCGACCAGCGCGTCCAGGGAGAGGCCCGCGGGCAGGAGCCGGAACGGCCGGCGCTGCACGTCCTTCGCGGGCGGCAGTTTTTCCGCGTCGTCGGTGAGGTCGTTGCCCAGGTAGAGCGAGAGGATCACCAGGTCGAAGCGCGCGCCGGGTTCGGCGAGGCGCGCGCGCACGGCCGCGAGATACTGACTCGGGCCCCAGCCCGAGACGCCGGCCACGTTCGTACACGCTCCGGTGTCGGACTCGAGCCGCCGCCAGACGGTCGCCTCGAACGGCACCGCGAGCGCCTCGACGTACGAGTCGCCCATCACCAGGATCCGCCGGGCGCAGTCGGACCGGGCCCCTTCGGAGCAGGAGACGCGATCCCCCGCGGCGTCGGTGCAGATCTCGACGTCGCGGTCGCCGGTGTTCGCGAGCACCCGCGCGTCCGCGGCGTGCTTCCAGCCGATCGCCTCGTCTTGCTGCCAGAGATCCGGCACGTCCTGTGCGAGCACCTGCGGAGCGAAGACCCGCACGCCGATCTCGAAGAGCGCAGACGTGAGTGCGCCGAGCAGCGCGAGCAGCAGGGCCGCGAAGCCGAGCCGCCGCAGACTCACTCGAACTTCCGCTCTCGCCACCAGGGGTAGAACGCGGGCATGTCGGAGCTCGGCCGCTGGCGGAACTCCGGCTTGCGCTTGGCGAGGAACGACGCAACGCCCTCGTGCGCGTCGGCGCTCTGGCCGAGCGCGTGGATCGCCCGCGAGTCGATCTTGTGTGCCTCCATCGGATGATCCGCGCCAAGCATCTTCCAGACCAGCTGGCGCGAGACGGCCACCGAGATCGCCGAGGTGTTCTCGGCGATCTCGCGCGCGAGCTCGCGCGCCGCCGGGAGCAGCGCCTCGGGCGCGTGCAGACTTCGCACCAGACCCGCTTCGTGCGCCTCGCTGGCCGGAAACACGCGCCCGGTGTAGGCCCACTCGAGCGCCCGCGAGACTCCGACCACGCGCGGCAGGAACCAGCTCGAGGCCGCCTCGAGGCAGATGCCGCGGCGCGCGAAGACGAAGCCGAAGCGCGCGTCGGTGGACGCGATCCGGATGTCCATCGGCAGCGTCATCGTCACGCCCACTCCGACGGCCGGGCCGTTGATCGCCGCGATCAGCGGCTTCTTGCAGTCGTAGAGGCGAAGCGTCACGCGCCCCCCGCCGTCGCGCCGTCCCTCGATCCCGACGTCGGCCGAGCGATCGCGTGCGTCGAAGGTGCCGGAGCCGGCCGACAGATCCGCGCCCGCGCAGAACGCCCGGCCCGCGCCGGTCACGATGATCGCGCGCACGTCGTCGTCGGCATCGGCGCGGTCGATCGCGTCGAGCACCTCGAACATCATGCGGCCGGTGAATGCGTTCAGCTTCTGCGGCCGGTTCAGCGTGAGGGTGAGGACGTGGTCCTCGACCGAATAGAGGATCTCCTGATAGTCCATGCGATGCCTCCTAATCCCGCCGTGCGACGTGTTCGAAGAGCGCCTCGGTCTCCGCGGCCCAGCGCTCGAGGCCGAAGACGGACGCGATCCGCTGGCGCGCGGCGCAGCCCAGCGCGGCTGCGCGCGACGGATCTTCCAGCATTCCGCGAATCGCGCGCACGAGTCCGTCCACGTCTCCGGTCGGGTAGAGCACGCCGGTCTCGCGCGGCACGACGACCTCGCGAACGCCGCCGACGTCGGCTGCGACCACCGGGATCGAGAGTGCACCCGCGCGGAGCAGGCCCGCGGGAAGCCGCTCGTGCCGCGACGGCAGCACCAGCGCGCAGAAGCTGACCAGGAAGCGATCGGGCTCTGCGCTCGGCCCCGCGAAGAACACGCGCCGCTCCAGGCTCCGGCGGTGCACCTCGGCGCGAAGCGCGTTCTCCTCGGGCCCGTCGCCGACGATGCACAGGCAGACGTCCTCGGGCAGGCGCACGAGCGCGGCGATCGCGTCACCGACGGCCTTCTCCGGCGCGAGCGTCCCGACCACGCCGATCACGCGCGCGTCGCGCGGCACGCCGAGCTTCGCCTCGAGGTCGATCGGCTCGGTCGCGCCCGGTCGCGGCAGCTCGATGCCGTAGTGGACCACCTGACCGATCGCGCGCCCCCAGAGCTCGGCGAGCTGGTCACGATCGGCGAGCGACGTGAACAGCACCTGGTCCGGCAGACGCTCGAGCACGAAGCGCTCGAAGCCCGTGCCCTTCCGGCTCGGAACCCGATCCAGCGTCGCGACGAGCGCGGAGCGGGTCCGGCGCAGCCCGCGCGCGATGGCGGCGGGCAGAAGCAGCTGCGGCGAGTGCGCGTCGATCAGATCGATCGAGTGCTCGCGGCAGGCGCGCGCGATGGCCGCAACGGCTCCGGGCAGATTCGGCCATCCGGGAACGCGCACCGCCGTGTGGCCCCGCGACGCGATCTCGTCGACGGCCGAGCGTCCGGACGCCCCGATCACCACGCCGTGCCCGCGCGAGCGCAAGGCGCTGGCAAGGCGGAGAACCTGCGCCTCGCCCACCTCGATTCGCGCACCGTCGATCAGAAACAGAAGGTTCAGAACCGCAGCCCCAGCCCCGTCGCGCGCCACGTCGAGCCCCCAACCCCCAAGGGCACCGATCGCTTGCTTCGCCTATCGCGTCAAGACTCCTCGAAGCGCCGCGTATTCTAGCCGGCTCGCGCGCCGAAGTGCGCGCGCGCGCGAAAGATCAGCCAGGCCAGCGCCGCGAAGGCGAGAAACGGCGGCACGCCGAAGAGCAGTCGCTGGCCCTCCGCCCGCGGATCCAGCGACGCCCAGACGAGCATCCCGATCGCGATCTGCAGCGTGTACAGCGCGGCCCACGGGTGCATCCACGGGCGCATCTTCCAGAAGCCCCAGGAGCCGGCGGCGTAGATCGCCCAGTGCAGCGGCTCGGTGGCCTTCGCCGCCCAGCCCGTGAGCAGAACGCCGAACCAGACCTCCTGGTCGTCGGCGACCGGCTTCCAGAAGAAGTCGAACGGCATGTAGACGAAGCTCATGAAGAGACAGAACGCGAAGAGCCCGTTCATCCACCAGGGCCGCGCGCCGAACTTCACCTTACGACCCCGTGCGCCGACGCAGAAATGCGTCGATCGCCGCGTTCAGCAGGTCCGGCGCGTCGAAGTGGACCATGTGCCCCGCGCCCGGGATCTCCACGCACTCGACGTCGGGAAAGCAGGCGAGCCGGCGCTGCAGCTCGTCCGGGGCCAGGTACGCCTCGCCCTCGCCGCCGCGCTTGGAGCGGCCGAGATCGCGCCGCCAGAACTCGCCCGAGCGAGCACCGTTCACCGCGAGCGTCGGCACGCGGATTCGCGACCACATCTGCTCCATCTGGCCGAAGTTGAAGCTTCCCCAGCTCGTGACCAGGTACGGGTCCCACTTCCAGCGCAGTCCGCCCGCCGGGTGCGGGCGCACGCCCTGCTCGGCGAGGAAGCGCGCGCGCCCCGGCTCGAGTCCGGGGTGGCTGGCGAGGATGCGCCGCGTGGCCTCGTCCACGTTTTCGAGCCGCCGGCCCTCGGGATCGATCTGGTCGAGTCGTTCGACCATCGATCGCGCCCAATACACGCCGGCTTCGCGACTGCCCTCGCCTTCCCACGGCGGCGGGCCGAGGCCCTCGATCAGCACCAGCGCGCCGAGCACCTCGGGAAACAGGCCCGCGTACTGCGCGGAGACCTCGCCGCCGAAGCTGTGTCCGATCAGCACCGGCCGGTCGAGCCCGAGCCCGCGCACCGCCGCGCGCAGGTCGAGGATGAAGTGCGCGAGCGCGTAGTAGCCGACGTGGTCGCTGTCGCCGTGGCCGCGCAGATCGAGCGATACGACCCGGAAGCGATCGCGGAAGTGCTGCGCGACCGAGTCGAGGCTCCAGGCCAGGTCGCGCATGCCGTGGATCAGCAGCATCGACGGGGCTCCGGGTGTCGGCTCGCCGTAGTCGAGCGCCGCGACCTCGATCCGGTGGCTGCGCAGCCGGACCGATGCCGGCTTCGCGGCCGCCGGGTTGACTTTCGCCTTGATTTCGCCTCTCATGGGGCCAGCGAGGAGATCGACATGAGGATTGGCTTCACCAGGGATCAGAGCCGTTCGAGCAGCCGGGAGACCGCGTCCGCCACCGAGTCGTGCGACGTCGCCATCTCGAGGTTTCGCAGCCGGCTGCGCAGCAGCGATTTCTGCTCGGCCGACAGGGACTCGGCGACTCGGTCGATCTCGTCGGTCACCTGGAGGATGTCTCGCGCGGGCTCCAGATCGAGCAGCCGCACCAAGAGCCCGACGTCGCTGGGCATGCCGTAGCACTTGGAGTACTCGCGGAAGGTGCGGAGCAGGTTCTCGGCCCCGTCCGCGTCTCGCAGCCGCTCTTCGAGGCGGAGTCGGCCGCGGTCGGCCTTCTTCCCGAACAGCCGCTCTTCGACCTTGCGGCGATAGCGCGCCGCCGAGTTGTGAGCGCGCTGGCTTCGGGCATCGCGTCCGTGGCCGCCAGAGCCGGCGCCGTTTCCGCCGCGCTTGCGCTCGGGCCTCTGGGCGGCGACGTGGCCCGCCGGGGTCTTCTCCTGATCACTCACGCCTGTGCGCTCCTCATGGGCGTCCCTCGACCGAGCCGGGCCGGACGAAGGTGCAGGTCGGATCCGGTTGCGAGGCATCTCGGCCCGATCTCGGGCGCTCCAGAGTCGCTACCGGTTCGGAGGCCGGGATTCGATTCGGACTCCGACGAGCGGGGCGGCCGTAGCCGAGCACCCCACGCCGCGTAGCATGCCTCATCCTCGCGGCGCTGTCTCGGCTTTCTTCGGCGGACCCGCACGGATCCTTTTGCGCGCGAGCTGCGTGTCGCGTCTAGAATCGGCGCGGAGGTCGACCATGGGCGAGCTGCGCGAGATCGCATCCGGATTGCTCTTCCCCGAGGGGCCGATCTCGCTCGAGGACGGCAGCGTCCTGCTGGTCGAGATCAAGCGGGGGACGCTTACGCGAGTCGCGTCCGACGGGGCCAGGACGATCGTGGCCAAGACCGGAGGCGGCCCGAACGGCGCGGCAATCGGACCCGACGGGAAGATCTACCTGTGCAACAACGGCGGCTTCGAGTGGCACGAGGCGGGTCCGTTCCTGCTGCCGGGAAACCAGCCGAAGGACTACGCCGGCGGCTCGATCCAGCGCGTCGACGCGAAGAGCGGCGCCGTCGAGACGCTCTACACGAAGTGCGGAGCGCATGCGCTGCGCGGGCCGAACGACCTGGTCTTCGACGCGACCGGCGGCTTCTGGTTCACCGACCACGGCAAGACGCGCGAGCGCGATCGCGACCGCGGCGGGCTCTACTACGCGCGGCCCGACGGCTCGAGCATCCGCGAGGTCGTCTACCCGCTCGACTCACCGAACGGCGTCGGGCTCTCCCCGGACGGCTCGCGTGTCTACGTCGCCGAGACGCACACCGGCCGGGTCTTCTGGTGGGACCTCTCCGCGCCCGGCCAGATCCGCCCGCACGCGTCGCCGAACGGCGGGCACCTGCTGGTCGGCCTGCCGGGGATGCAGCTGCTCGACTCGCTCGCCGTCGACGCGGAGGGAAACGTCTGCGTGGCGACGATCGTGAATGGCGGCATCACGATCATCTCGCCGGACGGGTCGCGGACCGAGCACGTGCCGATGCCCGACCCGCTCACCACCAACATCTGCTTCGGCGGCCCGGATCTGCGCACCGCGTTCATCACGCTCTCGGCCACGGGGCGGCTCGTCGCCGTGCCCTGGAAGACAGCGGGGCTGAGGCTCGCGTTCTAGTCGCAGCTCCCCGCGGTGCCGGCGGTGCACTCGAGCGGGCAGGACGGGCACTTCGGGCCGGCGACCTTTCCGGCAAGCCCCCGGTACACCACCAGATCGGCCGAGTTGATCAGCGCGCCCGACTGGTCGAGGTCGTATCTCGCGCACGGATCCGAGCCGCTCGTCCCGCAGACGTCCTGCGCGCGGCTCTTGCCGCTGCTGGCGCGGTACTGGGTCAGGTCGGCCGTGCCGACCAGCGCGCCGGTTGCCGTGAAATCCGCGTCGCAGCGATTTCCGTAGCCGTCGTGGTCGTCGTCCCGCTGGCCGCCCGTGAGCGTCGCCCACGGGTTTGTCACGAGGAAGTCCGCGGCCTCGCGCGGATTCGGAGCGGCCGTGCAGTTGTCGCAGGCGTCGCCGACCAGATCCCCGTCGCCGTCCGCCTGGTCCGCGTTCGCGAGCGCCGGGCAGTTGTCGCAGGCGTCGCCGTCGAGGTCACCGTCCACGTCGGCCTGGTCGGCGTTCGCGACGGCCGCGCAGTTGTCGCACGCATCTCCGACCAGATCCCCGTCGCCGTCCGCCTGGTCCGCGTTCGCGAGCGCCGGGCAGTTGTCGCTCGCGTCGGGGACGCCGTCACCGTCGGCGTCGGGCTCGGGCGCGAGTGCGCGGATCGCCAGGCTGTGGCTCCCGCCCGCTGCGATCGCGGTGGCGCCTCCGGTGGTTCCGTCAACCGAGGCCGGCGGCGTTGCCTGGCCGTAGAAGTTCCCGCCCCAGCAAACGACGGCCGCGCTCCCGCTCTGGATTGCGCAGCTCTGCGCGCTGCCCAACGCGAGCGCGGAAGCGGTGCCGGACGTGCCGTTCACAGAGGCCGGCGGTGTCGCTGCTCCGGAGCTGTTCGAGCCCCAGCAGATGACCGCGTCGGTCCCGCTCTGGATCGCGCAGCTTCGCGATCCGCCGGCGGCGACGGCGCTGGCGCTTCCCGCGACGCCGTTCACCGAGTCGGGCGGCGTCGATTGCCCGGAGCCGTTGGCTCCCCAGCACACGACCGCTCCGGTTCCGCTCTGGATCGCGCAAGCGTGCTGCAGCCCCGCCGCGACCCGGATCGCGCTGCCCGAGCTGCCGTTCACCGAGGCCGGCGGCGTCGCCTGCCCGAGCCCGCCGTCGCCCCAGCACACGACCGCGCCGGTGCCGCTCTGGACCGCGCAGCTGTGGTGCAGTCCGGCGGCGATCCCGAGCGCGCCCCCGGAGCTGCCGTTCACCGACGCCGGCGGCGTCGACTTTCCGAATGCGTTGTCGCCCCAACACACGACGGCGTCGGTCTCGGTCTGGATCGCGCACTCGTGGAACTCGCCCGCCGCGATCGCCGACGCGGTTCCCGAGCTGCCGTTCACGGAAGGCGGCACCACCGTCTGACCGTAGTCGTTGCGCCCCCAGCAGACGGCCGCAAGGCTTCCGCTCTGGATCGCACAGCCGTGCAGGCCGCCCGCCGAGACGGCGGCCGCGTTGCCGGACACCCCGTTCACCGGGTCCGGCGGCGTCGACTGCCCGAAGTAGACGCCGCCCCAACACACCACGGCACCGGTTCCGCTCTGGATCGCGCAGCTGTCGATGGCGCCGGCGGCGATTCCCGCTGCTCCGCCGGAGCTGCCGTCGACGGAGGACGGAGGCATCGCCTGCTCGGATCCGTCGCTTCCCCAACAGACGACGGCCGCGGGCACTCCGCTCCGGATCGCGCAGCTGTGCGACGTGCCCGCCGCGATGGCGGTGGCTGTCCCCGAGGTTCCGTTCACGGAGGATGGCGGCGTCGACTGCCCGTAGCCGTCCGACCCCCAGCACACGACGGCCTCGGTTCCGCTCTGGATCGCGCAGCTGTGCGACCCGCCCGCGGCGATCGCCGTGGCGCTGCCGGAGCTGCCGTCGACGGAGGCCGGAGGCGTCGCTTCTCCGCCGGAATCGTCTCCCCAGCAGACGACCGCTCCGGTTCCGCTCTGGATCGCGCAGCTGTGCTCCGTTCCCGTCGCGATCGCCGATGCGCTTCCCGAGCTGCCGTCGACGGAAGCCGGCGGCGTCGCCTGGCCGAGCGCGTTGTCGCCCCAGCAGACGACTGCATCGGTGCCGCTCTGGATCGCGCAGGCGTGCCGCCAGCCCGCGGCGATCGCCGTCGCTGCGCCGCTACTGCCGTTCACCGACGGCGGAGGGGTCGCACGCCCGTAGGTGTTGGATCCCCAGCAGACGACCGCGCCCGTGCCGGACTGGACCGCGCAGGCGTAGTTCAGTCCGGCGGCGATCGCGGCGGCGGTGCCGGAAGCGCCGTTCACGGAGGCCGGAGGCACCGTCGATCCCAGCGCGTTGTAGCCCCAGCAGACCACGGCGCCGCTGCCGCTCTCGATTGCGCAGGAATGCGCGTACCCTGCCGAGAGTGCAGACGCGCTGACGGCCGGCGGCGCGCCCGAGCCCCAGCCGACCACGGGCCCGTCCGCAATCGCGCTTGCGGCGACGCTCAGCGCAAGCGCGATTGCGCCGGCCACTGCGAGCAGACGCGGCCGTATCACTGTCGAGGAACGCATGGGCCCATTCTCCGCATGATGAGTCGCATGATGAGTCGCAGGGCGTCGGATTCAGGTGACGCCGACGCTCTCCGCACAGAGTCCCACGATCGACTCGCGATTGGAAATCGCTACAGGGTGCGCGTCACCTTCGAGATTCCTGCCGGGCGGTCAGGGTCGCGGCCGCGGGCGCGCGCAAGCCAGAACGCGAGCAGCTGACCGGCAACTGCGGCGGGGATCGGGGCGAGCCACTCGTCCGCGAGGGGAAGCCGCAGATCCGCACCGATCTCGTCGGAGATGCGCACGAGCCGCGCGCCGCGCTCGACCAGGTCGAGGCCGAGCCTGCGCACGTCGCCGCGCGCGGGACCGGCGAGCTCGATCGTGAAGACCGGCGCGCCGGACGAGGCGAGCGCGATCGGGCCGTGGCGATAGTCGGCGGCCGAGAAGGGCTCGGCGAAGACGCCGGAGAGCTCCTTCAGCTTGAGCGCCCATTCCAGGGCGACCGGAAAGCCGTAGCCGCGCCCGATCAGCGCGCAGGACGCGTGCGACGCGAGCGCATTCGCGAGATCGCGCACTTCTGGCTGGATCGCGAGCGAGCGCGATGCGAGCTCCGGCACGAGCGCGAGCGACGGCTCGTCCTCGCCGCGCATTCCCGCGACCAGATGTGCGAGCGCGTAGAGCGTGGTCGTGAACGATCCCGTCGCCGCCACCGAGCGCTCGCCGCCCAGGTGGAGCGGCACGACGTGCTCGGCGGCCGCGGCGAGCGGCGAGTCGACGCGGTCGGTGATCGCGAGCGTGGGCGCGCCCTGCGCGCGGGCGACCTCGATCACGCGCACGACGTCGGGCGAGGCGCCGGACTGCGAGATCGCGATCGCGAGCCAGCCCGCGAGCCGAGGCGCGCGCTCGTAGATGGTGAACAGCGACGGCGCCGCCAGCGCGACGGGGATCCGCGCGCGCGCGCCGAGCAGGTACTTCGCGTACACCGCCGCGTGGTCGGAGCTGCCGCGCGCTGCGATCATCACGCCCGCGGGCTGCCGCGCGGCGAGCTCCGCGCCGAGCACACGCAGCTTCGCGCCCTCGGCCACCCGGAAGTGCTCGAGCCGATCCGGCTGCGCGAAGATCTCGCGCGCGAGCTCCGATTCGCTCATCTGTCCCCCGAGCCGAGGCTACCATTCCCGGCGATGCAGGCGAGGGAAGGCGAGCCGGTGCTCACGCTGCGCAACCGCCGCGGCAGCGAGGCGAGCTTCAGCGCGCGCGGCGCCGCGCTGACGCGATTTCGCGTCGCCGGCGCAGACGTCGTGCTGGGCTTCGACGCCCCCGCGCGCTACGACGCGGCGCATCCCTACCTGGGCGTGATCGCCGGGCGCTTCGCGAATCGCATCGCCCGAGGGCGTTTCGATCTCGACGGTCGCGAGCACGCGCTCGCACCCAACGACGGCGCGCACCACCTGCACGGCGGACCCGACGGCATGTCGCACCGGCTCTGGTCCGGCGAGAGCGACGGCGACGCGCTGCGCTTCCGCATCGCGAGCCCCGACGGCGACCAGGGCTACCCGGGGCGGCTCGAGGCCGAGGCGAGCTACACGCTCGACGACGACGATGCGCTGCGCATCGAGCTCCGCGCGCGCTGCGACCGCGCGACGATCGTGAGCCTTGCCAGCCACGCGTACTGGAACCTGCGCGACGGCGGCGCGAGCCCGATCCTGGACCACGAGCTCTGGCTGGACGCGGACGCGTACCTGCCCGTGGACGCAGCGGGCATTCCGACCGGCGAGCTCCGCGGCGTGCGCGGAACGCCGTTCGACTTCACCCGTCCCACGCGGATCGGCGCGCAGATCGCTGCGGCGGAGCGGCTCGCGCTGCGCGGGGGCTACGACCATTGCTTCGCGCTTCGCGGCTCGGGCCTGCGCCGGGTCGCGCGGCTCCGCGATCCGTCGAGCGGCCGCGCGCTCGAGGTCGAGACGACACAGCCCGGTGTGCAGCTCTACACCGGGAACTTCCTCGACGGGACCCTGATCGGCCACGGGGGCGCCGTCTACCGGCGCCACCACGGCCTCTGCCTCGAGACGCAAGCCTACCCGGACGCGCCCAACCACCCTTCGTTCCCGTCGGCGCGGCTCGACCCCGGCGCAGAGTACGCGCACACGACGATCTACCGTGTGACGGAGGCATAGCCGAGCGAAGTCGAACGAGGCCGGACGCGAAGCCGCCTTCGCGTCCGGCGCGCAAGCGGCGACTCCGTCGCCGCGCGCAGCGAGGCGGAGCCGAGCGAAGTCGAAAAGTCAGGATCGGGGCAGACCGAGAATCCGCTCCGCGACGATGTTCTTCTGGATCTCGCTGGTGCCGCCCGCGATCGTCTGAGCGCGATCGCCGAGCCAGCGCATCGCCACCGCGCGCGCGTCCGTCGCCTGGCCGTGGCTCTCGTAGAGCTGACCGTAGGCGCCGAGCAGCGCGAGGTGCGCGGTCGACATCCGCTGCGCGAGGGACGTCCCGGCGAGCTTCATCGCCGCGGACAGGTGCGGATTCAGGCGGCCGTTCAGCCCGTCGGTCATGCCGCGGTAGCCGGAGTACTTCGAGATCGCGCACGCGGTCGCGAGCTCCGCGATCTCCTGGCGGGTGCGCGGGTCCGCGCTCTTGCCGCGCCGCTTCGCGGCCGCGATCAGGCGCTGAAGCGTCTCGTCCTGGCGCATGCCGCCGGCGATTCCGTTTCGCTCGTTCACGAGCGCGCCCGAGATGATCTTCCAACCCTCGCCCTCCGCGCCGAGCCGGTTCGCCACCGGCACGCGCGCGTCGGTCATGAACACCTCGTTGAACTCCGAATCGCCGGTGATCTGCACGATCGGCTTCACTTCCATGCCCGGCGCGTTCATCTCCATCAGCAGCACCGTCAGACCGTCGTACTTCGAGTCGCCCATTCCCGGCACGCGCACCAGGCAGAAGTACCAGTTCGAGAGGTGCGCGATCGTGGTCCAGATCTTCTGTCCGTTCACCACGTAGTGGTCGCCGTCGCGGACCGCGCGCGTCTGCGTGTTGAACATGTCGGAGCCCGCGCCCGGCTCGGAGTAGCCGGTGGCCCAGATGTCCTCGCCCGACAGGATTCGCGCGACGAACTTCTGCTTCTGCGCTTCGGTGCCGAACTTCATGATCGCCGGCCCGACCCACCAGATGCCCATCTGCCCGGGCACGCCCGGCGCCTTCGCGCGCGTGAGCTCCTCGGACAGGATCGCCTGCTCCATGTCGGAGAGCCCCGCGCCGCCGTACTCCTTCGGCCAGGCCGCGCCGAGGAAGCCGCCGGCGTGCAGCTTTCGCTGCCAGGCCTTGCCGTCCTCGAGCGAGAGCGGGCCCTTCTGCGCGGGCGCGTTCTTCTCCAGCCAGGTGCGAACTTTGCTTCGAAAGGCCTCTTCCTCGGGCGTATAGTTCAGATCCATGGCGGCGATCCTATCACCGGGGCGCCGGCGGATTCTCGTCCTGCTCGCGCTGTGGCTCGGAGCGGGAACGGCACACGGCGGTCCCTGCGATCTGCTCGGCGGCGACGGGGACGGCGACGGGATCTGCGACGATGGAAGCGCCTCCGGGACGGTCGGCGACCTGCCCTGCTCGTGCCCGGCAGGCGCGCCGCCGGAGTGCATCGCTGGCTGCGACGACAACTGCCCCTGGCTCGCGAACCCGACACAGCTCGATGTCGGCCGCGTGGGCGATCCGGACCTGCCCGACGGCATCGGCGACGCATGTCAGTGTCACGACGCGAGCGACGACGGGCGCGGGAACGTGCTCGACTCGGTCCTGTACGCGCGCGCGGCCGCGAGCCTGCTCCCCGATCTCGCGGCGCCCGGGAAATGCCGCGGCCCCGGTCCGGCGGCCTGCGACGCGGGCGACGTCGCGAGCCTGCGCGCGGCGCTCGCCACCCCGGCCGCGCCGCCCGTCGCCACCTGCCTGGCCTCGGGCGCCTGCACCGCGAGCGCGGACTGCCCGGCCGGAATCGCCTGCGACCTGGCCGAAGAGCTCTGCGCGAAGAACGCCGGCCAGGCCTGCGTGCAGAACGACCAGTGCCTCTCGAACGGCTGCTGCGCCGACGTCTGCGCCGACCTGGAGACCGACGTCGCGAACTGCGGCGCCTGCGGCTTCGGCTGCACGAACGCTCACGGCACGACGAGCTGCCTCGCGAGCGAGTGCGCGCCGGTCTGCACGGGGCTCTGGGGTGACTGCGACGGCCACCCCGAGGACGGCTGCGACACCTCGCTCGAGACGCCCTCGCACTGCGGCGCCTGCGGCGTCCACTGCGGCCCGATTCCGCACGCGGCCGAGACCTGCGCCGGCGGGACCTGCGGGATCTCGTACTGCCACGGCGGTTGGGCGAACTGCAACGCCGAGCTCGGCGACGGCTGCGAGATCTCGCTCAACTCCTGTGGCAGCGCCGCCTGCTGCACCAGCTCGGCTCTCGGCAGCGTCGCGGGAGACGGCCCCGGCTGCTCGGCATTCGCCAGCCAGAGCGATCGCGGTGAGACCTGTTTCACCGCGGCTTTCCGCGAGGACGACTCAGGCTGTGCTCCGGTCGCGGGCCTGATCGAGCTCGTCGCCCCTGCAGACGTGAACTACAACCTCTATCTGACTGTCCCCGCGGGGGTGACCTGCCAGCGCTGGACCGGCAGCTTCTGGACCGCCTCGGCGAGCTGCGCCAGCACGAACGGGATGGGCATCGCCGACAAGGTGCGCTTCGTCAACGCCGAGAGCTGCACACCGCCGGGCCCCGGCGACCTGGTCGACCAGACCGTGAGCGTCAGTGTCGAGATCCGCTTCAACAACGGCTACGGCTGCGGGAACTGGACGCTCACCGCGTCGGGCGGGAGCGGCTGCTACTGAAAGCGCGGGCTCGCGCCCGGATCAGGTCTTGAGCCGCAGCGCGCCCATGTAGTCGCGCTTGCCGAGCGGCACGCCCTTCATGCGCAGGATGTCGTAGGCCGTGGTGGCGTGGAAGTGCAGGTTCGGAATCGAGAACGACATCAGGAAGCCCTCCGCCGTGAAGGGCATCTTGAAGTCGCCCATCTGGAACGTGACGTCCTTGCCCTGCAACGCGTCGACCGCCTCGCGCGAGAGCTTCTGCAGCGCGTCGCGCGCGTCGGCGACGAGCTTCTGCAGCTCGGAGTAGTCCTGGTTCATCGGACCCGACGGCGGCTTGAACACGCCGGCCTGCACTCCCTCGATGGCGCCCTTCGAGTGGTGCACCACCGAGAGGACCTGGAAGCGGAACGGCAGCATGTCCGGATGGAGCCGCGTCTCGACGAGCTCCTTCAGGTCGATGTGGTTCGCCTGGCAGTGCGCGAGCCCTTTGCCGAGGAAGCCCGCGACGCCGCCGAGCACTTGCAGGAACGAAGCGACGCTTACGTCGTACAGGGGGATGGCCATGGTCCGATCTCCGCTTGTGGGTTCGGAGCAGTGTCGATCATCCGGGCCTGCGAGCGCCAGTCGGGCTGGCCGTCCACGCGAAGGTTGAGGAAAGCCGCGCTCGAAGCCTCTATCGTGTCCGCCACTGGGGGATCGGAATGACACGTTCTCGGATCGTTCTCGTGCTCGCATTTTCGGGTGCCGTGCTGGCGGGCTGCGCGGGGAAGAAGGCGGAGCAGGCTCAGCCGACGGCGGCCGCGGCGCAGCCGAGCACGCCGGTCGTCGAGGTGACGGCGTCGACGCTGAACATCCGCGCGACGGCGAGCCCGACCGGCGCCGTGGTCGGCGCGCTGAAGCGCGGTGAGCGCGCAAACGCGCCGCAAGCGGCGTCGGGCGGCTGGCTCTACGTCGAGACCGACGCAGGAGCGAAGGGGTACGTCGCTTCCCAGTACGTTCGCGCGGTCGAGGCGCCCGCAGCCGCACCGCCCGCAGCTGCGCCGGCCGCAGCCGCGCCGGCGCCGGCCCCGAGCGCGCCAGCGAAGGCGGAGAAGAGCGCGAAGGCTCCCGCGAAGCCCGCGCCTCCCGGCAGCAAGCTCGCCAAGGTCACCAACGGGATGAGCGAGGCTCAGGTGATCGAGATCCTCGGCGCGCCGACGAGCCAGCAGAACTACATGACCGGCAAGGCGTGGATCCCCTACTACTACGGCTCCGACACCTCGCGCCTGGACTACCGCTACAAGGGCGTCGGCATCGTGGTCTTCAGCCGCAGCCGCTACTCGGGCGGCACGAAGGTGATCCGCGTCGACTACGACCCGAGCGAGGACGGCCTGCCGTAGCAAACGCGAGCGCGGCTAGCGCGTCGCCCCGTCGCGCCTTCGCGCGGCGGCGAAGAGCGCTTCGATCAGCGCGGGCTCGGCGGGCGAGTGCGCGAGCAGCGCCAGGTTCTCGTCGACGTGCTCGGGCCCGCGCATGGCGCAGAGCGCAGTGGTGAGGCCCGGCGTGCTGCGCGCGAACTGCAGACACCGCTGTGCGTCGCTCGAGAGCCCGGGAAACGCCTGGCGGAAGAACGGCGGCAGCCCGCGCGTCGCGCGCCCCTGCACCAGCGGCTGCGCGCCGAAGACGGCGGTGCCCGTGTCGCGAAGCGTGTCGAAGAGCGAGGCCGCGTGCGAATCCGGGCCGAACTGCGACTCGAGCCCCTTCGCCTCGCCGAGCGCCACGTTGTAGGGAAGCGCGATCCCGCGCAGGTGGTGGTCGGGCCCGCCCACGTCGATCGCGGTCTGGAACACGTCGAGGATCGAGAGGTGGCCTCGCTCCCAGTACGGGAGCAGCAGCCCGTGCCAGGTCGAGAGCCCGTACGCGGCGATCGCGCCGCGCGCGACCGCGGATTCGAGCGCCTCGAAGAGCCGCGCGAGCTGGTCCTTGAACAGCGTCGGTCCGCGCGCCGCGAGCTCGAGCTCGGGATCCTCGAGCAGATACAGGTCGATCGTCTCGAGGCCCAGGTTGCGCCGGCTGCGCTCGATCTGGTCCGCGACGAAGGCCGGGCGCAGCACGTGCACGCCGTTCACGACGTCGTTCGGGTCGACGATCCCCGTGTCGACGTAGGTCGTGATCAGGTAGCGCCGGCCCTCGATCACGCTCTCCGCGTCCACCGAGAGATAGCCGCACTTCGAGATCACGAAGACCTCCTCGCGCGCCGCGATCTTCTCGGCAAACGCCCGGCGCAGCGCGCGGCCGAGCGCCCGTTCGCTGGTCATCTGGCGGTACGAGATGGAGGTGTCGAAGACGTTCACGCCGCCCTCGAGCAGCCGCGGCAGCGCCGAGCGGTAGAGCAGATCGTCGACGCCGCCGGGCGCGCCGGGCTTCGTGCCCAGTCCGAGCGAGGAGAGCGTGAGACGATCGGGCTTGCGGAAGTTCCCGGGCAGGCCGGGGAAGCGCGAGGCGAAGCGCCGCGTGCCCTCGGGCGTGGCGCGGCCCGGGTGGAGCTCGGACTCGGGCATCGCGCGCAATCTACCCCGCGCACGGCCCGGTCGCACGGATGACAGCGCGCGGGCATTTCGGGCACGATGCGCCGTCGCGACGAGGAGAAGCTGCCGTGGAGTTCAATCTGGCCGAGATCAACGAGGCGATCGCCGCCGCGATTCCCGACCGCGAGATGATGGTCTGGCGCGGGCGCCGGCTGACGTACGCGCAGGTCGCGGAGCGCACGCGTCGGCTGGCGAACTACCTGCACGGTCGCGGTCTGGGCGCAAAGCGCGAGCGCTCGGAGCTCGCCGGCTGGGAATCCGGGCAGGACCACGTCGCGCTCTACCTGTACAACTGTCCCGAGTACATCGAGGGCATGCTCGGCGCGTACAAGGCACGCACGGCTCCCTTCAACGTGAACTACCGCTACGTCGAGGAGGAGCTGGTCTACCTGCTCCGCGACTCGAAGGCGCGCGCGATCGTGTACCACGCCGCCTTCGCGCCGACGCTCGCGAAGATCCGCCCGCAGCTCCCCGACCTCGAAGTGCTCCTGCAGGTCGAGGACGATTCCCGCCACGCGCTTCTTCCCGGCGCGGTCGAGTACGAGGCCGCGCTCGCGAGCAGCTCGCCCGCGCGCGCGCCCGTCGAGCCCTCGCCCGACGATCTGTACATCCTGTACACGGGCGGAACCACGGGCATGCCGAAGGGCGTGCTCTGGCGGCAGGCCGACATCTTCGTCGGCGCGCTCGGCGGGCGCGGACCCGGCGGCGCAGAGCCGCAGTCGCTGGCGGAGATCGCCGAGCGCGTGAAGGCGGGCGGTGCGAAGTCCCTGCCCACGCCGCCGCTGATGCACGGCGCCGCGCACTGGGCTTCGTTCAACGGCTTCCACTCCGGAAGCACGGTGATGTTCCAGGACGTGACCGATCGCTTCGACCCGCACGACGTGCTCGGCATGGTCGAGCGCGAGAAGATCAACGTGATGCTGATCGTCGGCGACGCGTTCGCGCGCCCGCTGATCGATCAGCTCCGCGTGCAGAGCTACGATCTGTCGAGCTTGTTCGCGCTGGTCTCCGGCGGCGCGGCGCTGAACGCGACGCTGAAGAAGGAGCTGCTCGAGCTGCTCCCCAAGGTGATGATCATCGACGCGATCGGCTCGTCGGAGACCGGCTCGCAGGCACAGAACGTCAGCACCGAGGCGACCGGCGCGACCACCGGCACGTTCAACCTCGGCCACGGCGCCTGCGTCCTCTCCGAGGATCTGTCGCGGATCCTCGAGCCGGGCCACGAGGGGCTGGGCTGGTTCGGGCAGACCGGCCGCGTGCCGCTGGGCTACCTCGGCGACCGCGCCAAGACCGAGCGCACCTTCCCCGCGATCGCGGGCGTGCGCTACTCGGTGCCCGGGGATCGCGCGCGGCTTCGCGCCGACGGAATCCTGGAGCTTCTCGGCCGCGACTCGGTCACGATCAACTCCGGCGGCGAGAAGATCTTCGCCGAAGAGGTCGAGCACGCGCTGAAGTCGCACCCCGCGGTCTTCGACGCGGTGGTCTGCGGGCGGCCGAGCGAGCGCTGGGGCAACGAGGTGGTCGCGATCGTGCGGCTTCGCGAGGGCAAGCCCGCCAGCGAGAAGGAGCTGCTCGAGGAGTGCGCGAAGCACCTCGCGCGCTACAAGCTGCCCAAGGCGTTCATCTTCCGCGACGAGATCGTGCGCTCGCCGTCGGGCAAGGCCGACTACCGCTGGGCGAAGCAGCAGGCGACCGGCTAGCCGCCGGGCTGCAGGAGGGTCGATCGGATGGACTTCGGGATCGCCCTGGCATCGACGACCGAGAGCTGGCGCGCGGCGAAGCGCGCCGAGGCGCTCGGCTTCAAGTACGCCTGGTTCTACGACACGCAGCTGCTGAACCCGGACGTCTTCGTGTGCATGGCGCTCGCGGCGCGCGAGACGAAGCGCATCCGGCTCGGGACGGGCGTGCTGATCCCGTCCAACCGGATCTCGCCGGTGGCGGCGAACGGCCTGGCGACGCTTGCGAAGCTCGCGCCAGGGCGGATCGACTTCGGTGTGGGCACCGGCTTCACCGGCCGGCGCACGATGGGGCAGGACGCGATCAAGCTCGCCGAGATGGAGCGCTACATCGCCGAGGTGCGCGGCCTGCTTCGCGGCGAGACGGTCGAAGCGCTGCTCGAGGGCGAGAAGAAGAAGATCCGCTTCTTGAATCCCGAGCTCGGCCTGATCCACCTGGGCGCGGAAATTCCGCTGCACCTCTCCGCGTTCGGCCCGAACGCGCGCGCGCTGGTCGCGAAGCTCGGCGCGGGCTGGGCGTTCTTCAGCGGCGCGCAGGCGCCGGCGCTGGGGGCGCTTGCGGGAATGCAGGCGAGCTGGAAGTCCGCGGGCCGAAGCGAATCGCTCTACGCGAACCTGTTCACGCTCGGATGCGTGCTCGCGCCGGGCGAGCGCCCGACCAGCAAGCGGGCGCTCGCGCAGGCGGGACCGCTCGCCGCGGTTCTGTTCCACGACCTGGTCGAACGCAGCACGCTCGGCGAGGTCATGGGCGCGCTGCCGCCGTTCCTCTCCGACGCGGTCGGTCGCTACGCCGAGATGTACCAGAAGTACGAGCCCGCCGACGCGCGCTGGCTCGCGGTGCACCGCGGCCACCTGATGTTCGTGCGCCCCGAGGAGCGGCCGTTCCTCACCCGGGAGCTGATCGAGGCCTTCACGTTCACCGGGCGGCCCGACGCACTGCGCGGGCGGGTCGAGGAGCTCCGCGACGCCGGCTACGCGCAGCTCACGATCCAGCTCGTCGAGGGCCAGGAGAGCGCGCTCGCCGACTGGGCGAAGCTGCTCGGGCCGCTGGGTCTGCGGAAGCCTGTGAGGCGAACGCGGAGCCGGCGCCGCTAGCCGCTGCGGTCTGCGCCTTGCGGCTTCTGGAGCTGCGCGCGAAGCGCGAGCCGCCAGGACTCCGAATCCGGCGAGGCTACACCGCGAAGCGACAGGTCGTCGGCGACCAGCCAGAGCGCGTGGCGAAGCCGCGCGCGGTCGCGCTCGAGCTCGGGCGAGGGCGTCGCGCTCTCGCCGCCGAGCGCGAGCGCCGCCACCGAGTCGGTCGGTCCGAAGAGGTCCGTGCCCGCGACGTCGGCCCAGAACGCCTCGAGCTCGACGCGCATCTCCTCGCGCGCCGCGAGCGAGCGGACCGCGAGCGCCTGCGGCGTGTGGCCGTATTTGGCGAGCAGGCGCGCGATCTCGTCGAGCGGGGTCACTTCTCGGGCCAGCCCGCGCTCTTCTCCTCGACGATCCGCCAGCCGCCGTCCGGTCCGGCGCCGAGCACGAGCTCGATCGCGCTCGAGCCCGCGTCCTGCGAGCTCCGCCGCGTGGCGCGCACGCGAACGCGCTCGCCCTCGGTCTCGAAGACGGGCTCGCGCCAATCGACCGAGATGCCCTCGACCTGCTCGCGCGCGATCGCCTCTCGGACCACGAGCTTGTACTCCGATCCGCGCAGGCCCCGATCGCCGGCGAGGGTGACCGACGCGTCCACGCCGTAGCAGTCGGTGAGCTGATCGTCCTGGCGGCGCAGCAGGTCGCGACAGTGCTCGAACAGACGCCGTGCGGTGTCGGACGGCGACTCGCCCGCTTTGGCGTGAACCAGCGCCGGGCGGTCGGTCTCGACCTGCGTCCGCGCCTCGATCGACTTCGCGCGCTCCCCGTCGCGGCGGATCGAGACGGGCAGGAGCAGCGTGTCGGCCACCAGCGAGAACGGCAGGTCGACCGCCGTGAGCACCACCCAGCCGAACGACAGGTGCAGGAACGCCGGGCCCATGATCCCGAGGTCCTTGCGCACGCCGCTGTACACGTACGGGCCCTCGTACCCGCGGCCGAGCTGAGTGTCGAGCGACATGCAGCCCGGCGCGGCGAGAAGCAGCGCGAGCAGGCCGGCGAGCGGACGCGGCGAGACCACCGGCTAGCGCTCCGCGGTGACGATCCAGGCGGCGTAGGCCATCCGGATGCCGTCGGCCTTTGCGTTGGCTTCGAGCGCCGCGCGCATCGAGGCGAGCGCCGCGTCGCGCTGGGCATCGGTCGCCCCGCGCAGCGCGCTTCCCGCGGGGCCGATCTCGGTCGCGAACGCGAGCGCCTCGTCGACCGTGCGGCCCAGCGAGATCTCGCCGAGCAGCGCCTCGTGCGCCACGCCGCGAAAGCCCGCGCGCTCGAGGATTCCGCGCACGCGCGCCGCGTCGGCGAAGGCGAATGGCCCGGGCGCGTCCGGCGCGGCCGGCGGGGGCATCGGCACGTGCTTGGCGATCGCGGCGATCGATTCGCGCATCCACGGGTTCTGCCCCAGCGCCTGCCAGCAGGCGAACGCGAGCCGGCCGCCGGGCCGGAGCGCGCGCCGCAGGTTCGCGAACGCCGCGTCGGGCTCGGCGAAGAACATCACGCCGAAGCGCGAGAAGATCAGGTCTACACTTTCAGGTGTGAACGCGTAGGTCTGCGCGTCGGCGTTCTCGAATTCCGCGTTCGCGACCTTCTCCGCGCGCGCGCGCTCGCGCGCCAGCCCCAGCATCGGCGCCGAGATGTCCACGCCGAGCACGCTGCCCTTCGCGCCGACGCGCGCGGCGAGCTCGAGCGTGGTGCGTCCCGCGCCGCAGCCGACGTCGAGAACGCGCTCGCCGCTCGCGGGCCGCGCGCGCTCCATCGCGGCCAGGCCGATCGGCGCGAGCATGGCGTCCATTCGCGCGCTCTCGGCGACCCACTTCGGTCCCGCCTGCAGGTTCCAGTACTCGATCTGCTCCGCGTTCGGTCCCGTCGGCTGCATGCGTTCCTCCCCGGTAAGAGCCGGATTCTAGTGGGTTTTGACCCACTTGACCGAAGTACGAAAAAAGAGCGAAAATCCGCTCGTGCGCTCGGAACCGGAGACCGCGACTCCCCGAATCGACCAGCTCCGCGAGCTTCTGCTCGAGGCAGGCCTCGGCGATCGGGTTCGCGTGGGCGCTTCGTGTCCCCCAGCCGAAGCCCCGCCGGCGGTTCCGAGAACCCACCGCACGGCGATCGAAAGACCGGACAACCCCGGGGCGGAGGAGGCGTTCTCCCCGGACGCCCTCCTCCGCCCCCATTCGCGCGCGTCCGGCCCCGCGAGCGAGGGGCGGCTGATCGAGCTCGCGGGCGCGCGCTCGTCTGGCAAGACCGCGCTCGCCTATCGCATGGCGGCGGGCGCCACCTCGCGCGGCGAGCTGGTCGGCTGGGTCGACCTGCCCAACGCGCTCGACCCCCGCTTCCTCTTGCGCGCGAAGGTGCGGCTCGAGGACGTGCTCTGGCTGCGGCCCCCCGATCTGCAGGCGGCGCTGCGCGCGGCCGAGCTCCTGGTCAAGACGGGCTTCGCGCTCGTGGTGCTCGACCTCGAAGGCGCGCGGCCGCGCGAGCTCGCGCAGCTCGGCGCATCGGTCTGGACGCGGCTCCTGCGCGCGCTTCGCGAATCCCGCGCCACCGCGCTCCTGCTCGGCACGCAGCGCGCCGCGGGGTCGTTCGCGACGCTCGGCGTCTCGACCACGCGCGAGCGCGCGCTCTTCGACGCAGGCCTCTTCGAAGGGATCGCCAGCCGCCTCGAGGTGCTGCGCAACCGCTCCGGCGCGAGCGACCTCGAGCTGCGCTTCTCGGTGCATCACCGGCCCTGACGAAGGCCCGCGCGCTCCAGATCTAGACCACCGACTCCCGCACGAGCGCCGCCACGTCCGCGCGCGCGGCGCCGAGCTTCTCCTGCAGCGCCTCGTGCCCGTGCTTGCGCGCGAACTCCGCCTCGGCGCGCGTGATCGGCACGAGCCAGATGAAGCGCACGTTTCGCGAGGCGTCGGAGAGCCACTCGAGCTCGGGATCGAAGAGCGTCGGCAGCGCGACGAGCAGGTGGTCGGCGCTCGCGCCGGGCAGCCAGCCGTGGCCGATCTCGAGCGCCTGCCCGAGCGAGAGCGGGTAGCGATCGTCGGCGTGCAGGTTCGCGACCATCGCAAGCAGCTTCGTCGCGAGCTTCTCGGGCGCGCGCGTGAGCAGCACGAACTCGAGCCCGTAGCCGTCCTCCATCGGCGCGGCCGATGCCCCCGCCGAGAGATGGATCCAAAGATCCGACGCCCCGCCCGCGGCCGGCGCGACGCGCACCACCGCGAAATCGGCCAGGTTCCGCACCACCCCGCCCTCGTCCCAGCCAAGCGTCTCGAGCGCGCGCCCCGGGAACACCCGCGACGCGTGCGCGCGAACCGCATCGATCAGGGATTGCCCGCTCATCAGACCTCGGCCGTGTAGGGAGGCGCGGGATCGTACTCCATCGCGCGCTGCACCTGCCGCGCGACCGCGACGCCGTGGATCTGCCCGACCAGCCAGAGCGCCATGTCGATGCCGGCCGACACGCCCGCGGCCGTGACGAGATTCCCGTCGCGCACGTAGCGCACGTTCTCGAGCACCTCCGCGCCGCGCTCGCGAAGCGTCGCGACGAAGCCCCAGTGCGTGGTCACGCGCCGGCCCTTCGCGAAGCCCGCTTCGTGCAGGAGCAGCGAGCCCGTGCACACGCTGGTCACCCAGCGGCACCGCGCGCCGGTCTTGCGCAGCCAGTCGATCAGCGCCGCGTCCTCGACCTCGCGGCGCGTGCCGATCCCGCCCGGCACGAGCAGCACGTCGAGCGCGGGCGCGTCGGCGAACGAGTGGTCCGGGAGGACCCGCATTCCCTTCGCGGCGCGGATCGGCTCGTGAGAGCGCGCGATCGTGACCACGCGGTCCTCCGGCACGATGTGGCGAACCATCCCGAACACCTCCCACGGTCCGACGAAGTCGAGCTCCTCCGCGTCGTCGAAGATCAGAATTCCGGTCGTGATGGCCATCGTCGTTCTCCTGGTGGGTTCGTGATCGGGTCCGGGCTCAGGCCGCGGCCGAGCGGAAGCGCGCCCGGTACGCGGCCGGCGAGACGCGAACGCGGCGCAGGAACGAGCGGCGCAGGCTCTCGGCGCTGCCGAAGCCGCAGCGACGCGCCACCTCGTCCACGCCCGCGTCGGACTCCTCGAGCAGCCGCCGCGCGGCCTCGACCCGCGCTCGCTCGACCCAGCGCGCGGGCGTTTCGCCGACCTCGCGCGCGAAGACGCGCGCGAAGTTTCGCGGGCTCATCGCCGCGCGCCGGGCGAGCTCGCCTACGCCCAGCCCACCGCTCAGGTGCTCGCGTGCCCAGCTCTGCAGCGCGCGGATCGCGTCGTGCTCGGTGGCCTGGGCCTCGAGCTCGGCGCTGAACTGCGACTGCCCGCCGGGTCGCTTGAGGAAGAGCACCAGCCAGCGCGCGACCGTGAGCGCGAGCTCGCGGCCGTGGTCCTGCTCGACCAGCGCGAGCGCGAGATCCATTCCCGCGCAGACGCCCGCCGAGCTCCAGACCTTGCCGTCGCGCACGAAGATCGGATCGCTCTCGACCCGGACCTTCGGATAGAGCGACGCCAGCCGCGCGCAGCTCGCCCAGTGCGTGGTCGCGCGCCGACCGTCGAGAAGCCCCGCCTCGGCGAGCAGGAACGCCCCCGTGCACACCGACGCGACGCGTCGCGCGCCCGGCGCGCGACGGCGCAGGAACCCGATCAGCTCTCGGTCGCGCAGCGCCTGCGCGGTTCCGCTGCCGCCCGCGACCATCAGCGTGTCGATCGGTGCGCGCAGCTCGCGCAGCCCGCGGCCCGCGATCAGCTCGATTCCGGACGTGGAGAGCAGCCGGCCCGGCTCGCGCGCGGCGATCTCGATCTCGTAGCGCTTCGCGCGCCGGTCGCCGAGCTCGTCGAGCCGGCGGTTCGCGTTCGCGAACACCTCGAGCGGGCCGGTGACGTCGAGCACCTGTACCCCGGGATGGACGAGCATGACGACGCGCATCGCAGGCAGGGTGGCCGCGATCCGCTCTGGCCGCAATGACAAAGACCCCACGATTCCTGCCAGGTGCGGCAGGGTGCGCGCGGGAGGCCGCGTCTAGGGCCGGGGGCAGGCGTCGCCGAAACCGTCCTTGTCGGAATCGGCCTGGTCGGGATTGGCGAGGAAGGGGCAGACGTCGCAGCCGTCGGGATGGCCGTCCTGGTCCCGGTCGAGCTCCGAAGGCAGGCAGCCCGGAGTGCCGCAGGGCACGTCGCGCGCCCCGAATCGGCAGACACGGTACGGTGTCGACTCGAGGAACCGGGCCCAGTTCACGTAGATGGCGCTTCCGATCACGAGCTTCTCGCAGTTTCCCGAGCGCGCCGTCTGCTTCGAGCGGCAGCCCGCCGGGTTCGGGTCCTTCATGCGGATGCGCGGGTAGATCGCGCCGTCCGAGATCGCGAGCGCGTCGAGCTCGAGCCGGCACAGGTCGCGCCCGTCGATACTGCGCGTGCACGGTGCGGACGCGAGCACACGGTCGCTCGCGTCGACGAGCTCGACGACGTCGAAGCGCCGGGTCAGGCGCGGATCCCCGTTCGCGTTGCGCGGATCGTTCAGCGCCAGCAGGTGGACGTCGACCCGGCCGTCCGGCGCATCGAGCCTGGCTCCCATCGGCAGCCACGCGCTCCGCTTGCCCGCGCGCATCTCGAAGCGGAGCGCGGGCTTCCCAGAGCCCGAGTAGTAGCAGCGGCGCGCGTGCATCGCGTCGATCAGCGCCTCGCGCGTTCGCGCCCGCACCCAGCAGACCGTCGCGCCGTTGCGCAGCGACGCGGCGCTGCGCGGGCCCTTCGCGTCGTGACTGTCGGAGCCGAAGGCCGGGAACACGCGGTATCCCAGGCGCAGCGCGCGCTGGTAGCTCGGCTCCCACTCCGGGTCGCGCTTGCCGGAGCTGACCTCGACGCCCTGCACGAACGCGTCCGAGAAGCCGCCGGGAGCGTTGCGCGGGTGCAGAGGCCGCAGGTCCATCGCGTCGGCCGCGCCGGGGTGCGCCTGGATCAGTACGCCCTGCGGCAGGCTCGAGGTCGCGAGCCAGCGGTAGAGCCGGAACTCGTCGGCGCAGTACTCGTCGCCGCGGAGCCGCCCGTCCTCCGCGCAGAGCCCGAGCGTCTCGGCGGGCAGGATCACGATCTTGTGTCCGCCCTCGCGAGGTCCGACACCCTTCGGTGTGAACGCGTAGTTGGTGAACTCGCGGCCCGTGAGCGCGAGGAATCCGCCCGGCCCCTCCACGGTCCTGGACGTCGCGAGCCGCGAGAGCGCGAGCGCCTCGTTCGCGCGGGGGTCCAGCACCGCTCCCTCCGCGGCCATCGCGTCGGGGAAGCCCGCGGGCGTGACGTTCATCGACCACCAGCGGTACTTCTCGCTCGCCGTCTCCAGGCAGACGTTCGCGATCGCTCCGGGATGGTTCGTGTCGTGGTGCGAGAGGCTGCCCCACTCGTAGCCGGCCTCGCGCAGCGCGTCGTAGGCGTCGGCGCTCGAGCCGTTCTCGTGCAGGCCGCCCGGGAACCCGGGCACCGGCGGCTCGCGCTGGAGTCGCTCGATCATCCAGAGCGTTGCCGCGTGCTGGTGGCTGTCGCCGGCGGCGAGACTCATTCCCGCGTACGCATCCGGCAGCTCGCCGGCGCGTGCGGCCGCGGCGATCGCGAGCAGGAGCTGCAGCGCGAGCGTGCCCGCGCGCAAGCTCAATCCACGAGCCCCAGCCGCTCCAGCGCGGCCGACAGCCGCGCGGCGGTCGCGGCGAGTCGTGCCGGATCGCCCGGCACGCGCGTGTGGAGCTGCAGCGGCTCTCCGCGGGTCCGCGGCATCAGGTGCATGTGGTAGTGGAAGACCGTCTGTCCCGCGGCCTCGCCGTTCAGCTGGAAGACCATCAGCCCGTCGGGCGCGAGCTCCGCGCGAATCGCCGCGGCGACGCGAAGGGACGCCCGCGCGACCGCACCGAGCGTGGGCTCATCGACCTCGTAGAGGTTCTCGAAGTGGTCCTTCGTGACCACCAGCGCGTGCCCGTCGGTGACCGGGAAGATGTCCATGAAGACGATCGTGTGCGCGTCCTCGTAGACGCGGTGCGCACCGGCCTCGCCGCGCACGATCTTGCAGAAGATGCAGCCCGCGCTCCTCGGCATCCGGTCGCGCTCCGGGCTCAATCGAGCGGATCGAGCGGCGGAGCGTCCTTCGTCGGCGAGAGCGTGAAGCGCGGCTTGCGCTTCTCTAGGAAGCTCGTCACGCCCTCCTTCGCGTCCGCCATCCGCCCCAGCGCCCAGAGAGCCTTGCCCTCGCGCCGCGCGACACGCGCCGGCGGCGGGCCGCCCAGATGCTCCCAGATCATCTGCTTGGTGAGTGCGACCGAGACGGGCGCCGTGTTCTCGGCGATCTCGCGCGCGATCTCGAGCGCGCGCGGCAGCACGCGCTCCGCCGGAACCGCCTCGTTCACGAGCCCGAGCCGAGCGGCCTCCTCGCCGAGCACGATCCGCCCCGAGAGCAGCAGGTCGGCCGCCCGCGCGATGCCGACCAGCCGCGGCAGGATCCAGGTGCTCGAGAGCTCCGTCACCACGCCGCGGCGCACGAAGAGGAAGCCGAGCTTCGCGTCGCTCGCGGCGATCCGGATGTCGTACTGCAGCGGCAGCGTGATGCCGACGCCGACGGCCGCGCCGTTGATCGCCGCGATGATCGGCTTGCGCACCTCCCAGGGCTGGATCGTCCGCGCCGGAGCCGCGCCGCCGCGCTCCCCGCCGTCGGCGAACGTGTCGCCGCCGCGCTCCAGGTCCGCACCCGCGCAGAACGCGCGGCCGGCGCCGGTCACGACTACCACCCGCACCGCGTCGTCCTCGTCGCAGCGGAGCAGGTGCTCGTTCAGCTCCGCGCCCATCTGCGCGGTCCAGGCGTTCATGCGCGCGGGCCGGTCGAGGGTGATCTGCGCGATGCCATTCTCGACGTCGATTCGTGTATGCCGCTCGCCGCTCATCCCTGTCTCCTCACCAGCCGGCCAGCACGGCCGCGCGCTCCCGGTGCACGACCGGCGTGCCGAGGAACGCGCGGTCGAAGAGCGCGCGCTTGAAGTAGATCTGCACGTCGGACTCCCAGGTGAAGCCGATCCCGCCGTGCGCCTCGACCGCGTCGCGCGCGACCTGCGTGTAGACCTGTGTCAGGTGCGCCTTCGCGAGCGCCGCGCTGCGCTCGGACTCCTCGGGAATCCGGTCGAACGCGTGCGCCGCGTACCAGTACAGCGCGCGCGCCGGCTCGACCTCGACGGCCATCGAGGCGAGCTGGTGCTTCAGCGCCTGGAAGCTTCCGATCGTGACGCCGAACTGCTGGCGCGTCTTGGCGTACTCGACCGAGAGGTCGAGCAGCGTGGCGGCGCCGCCGAAGGCATCGGCCGCGAGCATCACGAGCGCCGCGTCGCGAACGCGCCCGGCCGCCGCGGGGCCGCCCGGCAGCACGTCACAGGGCGTGCCGGAAAGACGCAAGCTCGAGATCCGGCGCGTGCGGTCGATTCCGCGCAGCGGCTCGAGCGAGAGCCCGCGCGCACCGCGCTCGCAGAGCGCGAGGCCGCCGCCGCGCGTGCCGACCACGAACAGGTCCGCGTGCTCGCCGAACGGCACGTGCGCCTTGCTGCCGTCGATCGTCGCGCCAGAGTTCATCGTCCACTCGTCCGGCTGCCAGCGTCCGTCGCCCTCGGCGAACGCCACGGTTCCCAGCAGATCGCCAGCGGCGAGCTTCGGCAGCCAGGTCTTCTTCTGCGCGTCGCTTCCCGCGTACAGGATCGCGAGCCCCGCGAGCGAATGGCCCAGGAACGGGCCGGGAACCGCGCCCGCGCCGAGCACCTCGGCGACCAGCGCGAGGTCGAGCAGCTCGAGCCCCGCGCCGCCGTACTCCTCGGGCACGGCGATCGCGCCGAGCCCGAGCTCCAGCAGCCCCTGCCACAGCTCGGTGTCATGTCCGTCGGGGCCGTCGAAGATCGCGCGCCGCCGCGTCGGCGGGCACTGGTCGGCGGCGAACTGGCCGACGGTCGCCTGGAGCATCTCCTGCTCTTCGGAGAGATCGAAGTTCATCGGACTAGCTCCTCTGCGCCGCCGCGTCGCGCGGCAGGCCGAGGCCGCGCTCGCCGATCACGTTGCGCTGGATGTTGGCGGTCCCGCCCGCGACGGCGGAGCCGAGCGACCAGAGGAACTGGCCGACCCACTGGCCGTTCTCGCGCGGCGCGCCGAGCCTGCGCTCGGTCGGCTCGAGCAGGCCGTCGTCGCCGATCAGGTCGAGCGCGATCTTCGCCATCTCCTGGCCGAGGTTCGTCGACATCAGCTTGTTCATCAGTCCGACGCGGCCGGGATCCTGCGCCTTCGCCGCCTTGGTGAGCTGCCGGTAGCCGGAGTACTGGTGCGAGCGCACGTAGCCCTCGAGCTGGACGATGCGCTGGCGGATCCCGGGGTCGTCGAGCGCGGGCCGGCCGTCGCGCAGCGACCGCTTCGCGAGCGAGACGAGCCCCTGGAACATGGTCACGGTCGTGGCCGCGTCGCCGATCATGTTGCGCTCGTGCTTCAGCGTGGTGCGCGAGACGATCCAGCCCTCGCCGCGCTTTCCGACGATCCAGTCCAGCGGCGTGCGCGCGTCGCTGAAGAAGACCTCGTTGAAGTCGGAGGCCCCGGTCATCTGGCGCAGCGGCCGCACTTCGATGCCGGGCTGCTTCATCGCGAGCAGCAAGTAGGAGATGCCCGCGTGCTTGGGCGCGTCGCGCTCGGTGCGACAGAGACAGAACATGTAGTCGGCCACGTGCGCGCCGCTGGTCCAGATCTTCTGGCCGTTGATCACCCACTCGTTTCCGACGATCTCGGCGCGGGTCTGCAGCGACGCGAGATCACTGCCCGAGCCCGGCTCGCTGTAGCCCTGGCACCAGACGATCTCGCCGCGCATCGTCGGGCCGATGAACTTCTCCTTCTGCCACTCGGCGCCCTTCTCCAGCAGCGTCGGCACGAGCATGCTCGGCCCGATTCCCGCCAGATCGCCCGGCGCGCGCGCGCGGAAGAACTCCTCGCGGATGATCTGCGCCTTCAGGACGTCCGGCGCCTGCTGCGAGCCGCCGTACCGCTTGGGAATCGAACGCGCGAGGTAGCCGGCCTCGATCGCGCGGCCGCGAAACAGCGCCGCCTTCTGCTCGGAGGGGAGCTCCGCCTCCGCGCCCTTCAGCGGCCAGCTCCCCGCCAGGAAACCCGCGACCTCGGCGCGGAACGCCTCGTACTCCGCGCTGTAGGAGAGATCCATCTCGACACCTCGTGCTCTGTGACTGCGAGGCGCAGTCTATCACGGTGTCGGGGCGCGAACGGGGCGGAGCTCCGGCAGCTCGAGCAGCTCGCGAACGCGCTCGATGCGCGTGTCGCAGTCGATGCGCAGCCCGACGAAGCGCACGCCCGCGCCGAGCGCCGCCTCGCGGTCGTAGCGCGAATCACCGACGACGATGGCCTCGCGGCTCGAAACGCCCAGCCTGCGGCACGCCTCGTGAACCATGTCGGGCGCGGGCTTGGCGCGCGGAACGTCGGTTCCGCCTACGACGGCGTCGAGCGCGAGCCCGGCCGCGCGCAGGATCTCGATCGCGAGCGGCGAGGGCGTGTTCGTGATCAGCGCCTGTCCGAATCCGCGCCGCCGCAGCTCCTCCGTGACGGCGAAGGCGTCCGGGTCCACGCGCAGGTGCCGAGCGTGCTCCATGAAGTGCGCGTGGTAGTGCGCCTCGGTCTCGGCGACGGTCTTGTGCGGGAAGAACCGCTCGACGTCGGCCGCGATTCCCTGCCCCCAGCCGGCGCGCATGACCTCGCGCGAGATCGGGATCCCGCCGAACTCCCCCGAGGTCTGGTTCAACAGGTGAAACCAGACCTCGTAGCTGTCGATCAGGACGCCATCGAGATCCCAGAGGACGGCGCGGATCATGCCGGGCCGGGGCTGCCGTCCCCGTCCCCCAGGTAGGCCGCGCGCACGCGCGGGTCGCTTGCGAGCTCGCGGGCGCTGCCCTCGAGTGCGAGCGCTCCGGTCTCGAGCACGTAGGCGCGGTGCGCCACGCGGAGCGCCTGGTGCGCGTTCTGCTCCACGAGCACCACCGTCGTGCCCTGCGCGTTGATCTCGCGCACGATCGAGAAGATCTGCTTCACGAGCAGCGGCGCGAGCCCGAGCGAAGGCTCGTCGAGCAGCAGCACCTTCGGCTCCGCCATCAGCGCGCGTCCGATCGCGAGCATCTGCTGCTCGCCTCCCGAGAGCGTGCCACCGGCCTGTGTCAGCCGCTCGCGCAGGCGCGGAAACAGCGCGAAGACCCGCTCCAGACCCTCGGCCTCGCCACCGCGGCGCGGCCACGCGCCCATGCGCAGGTTTTCGAGCACCGACAGGTTCGCGAAGATGCGCCGGCCCTCGGGCACGTGCGAGCAGCCGAGCGAAACGATCGCTTCCGGCCGGTGGCCGGTCACGTCGACGCCTTCGAGCAGGACGCGGCCGGCGCTGGGCCGGACCAGCCCGGAGACCGCGCGAAGCAGCGTGGACTTTCCGGCGCCGTTCGAGCCGATCAGCGTGACGATCTCGCCGGCCGCGACCGAGAACGAGACGCCGCGCAGCGCGTGGATCGCGCCGTAGCGCACGTCGAGCGACTCGACCGCGAGCAGCGCCGCGCTCACGCCTCGTCCTCCCCGTCGCGGCCGAGGTAGGCTTCGATCACCAGCGGGTCGCGGCGCACCGCCTCGGGCGCGCCGTCGGCGATCTTCTCGCCGTGATCGAGCACCGCCACGCGGTCGGAGAGATTCATCACGAACGAGACGTCGTGGTCGATCAGCACGATCGTGAGCCCCCGCTTCGCGCCCAGACGCCGGACCAGCTCGCGCAGCGCCTGCTTCTCGGCCGGGTTCATTCCCGCGGCCGGCTCGTCGAGCAGCAGCAGCTTCGGGCGCGTCGCGAGCGCGCGAGCGATCTCGAGCCGCCGCTGCTCGCCGTACGGCAGCGAGTCGGCGCGCGCGTCCGCGAACGCCCCGAGCGCGAGCTCGTCGAGAAGTCCGCGCGCCTCGGCCTCGGCCGCCCGCTCGCTCGCGCTCCAGCTCCCGAGGCGCAGCACGTCGCTCACCCCGCGGCGGCGGGAGCCCTGCAACGCAGCGCGCACGTTGTCGAGCGCCGACAAGCTGCGGAACAAGCGGATGTTCTGGAACGTGCGCGCGATGCCGAGCGCCGAGATCCGGTGCGGCGCGGCCCCGCCGATCTCGCGGCCTTCGAAGCGCACGCTCCCGTCGCTCGGGGCGTACAGACCCGTGATCACGTTGAACGCCGTGGTTTTTCCGGCGCCGTTGGGTCCGATCAGCGCGACGAGCGACCCCTCGTCGACGTGCAGGTCCAGCCGCGAGACAGCGGTGAGTCCGCCGAAGCGAACGCTGAGTCCGCGGATCTCGAGCAGACTCACCTCGAACCTCGCGTGAGGAGCGAGATCGGCCAGAGCTCGCGCTGCCCGAGCAGGCCCTGCGGGCGCGAGAGCATCATCGCGATCAGAAGCAGCGAGTACAGGACCATGCGCCAGTCGCCCAGTCCGCGCAGAAGCTCCGGCGCGGCCGTGAGCGTCGCCGCAGCCAGGATCGCGCCCGAGATCGAGCCGAGGCCGCCGAGCACCACGAAGACCACCAGCTCGAACGAGCGCACGAAGCCGAAGCTGTTGGTGTGGATGTAGCCCTCGCTGTGCGCGAAGAGCGCGCCGGCCACGCCGGCGAAGAAGCTCGCGACCAGGAACGCCTCGACCTTCACGCGCGTGGTGGCGATCCCGATCGACTCGGCCGCCGTCTCGTCCTCGCGCACCGCCCGGAACGCGAGCCCCCCACCCGAGTAGACCAGCCGCGCGATCGCGAGCACCGTGAGCGCCGCGACCGCGAACACGCCGCCCAGCCCCTCGAAGCGCAGGTCGACGGCCGGATGCGCGGACGACGCGAGCGAGAAGCCGCGCGCTCCCCCGACGGCGTCGATGTTCAGGATCGCGATGCGGATGATCTCGCCCGCGCCGAGCGTCGCGATCGCGAGGTAGTCGCCGCGAAGCCGGAGCGCGGGCACCGCGACGAAGATTCCGACGACGGCCGCCGCGAGCCCGCCGAAGACGAGCGCCAGCGGAAAGTACGCGACCCGCGCGACGGAGATCGGAACGAAAGTTGCCGCGAGCTCCAGCCCCTCCGCGCCCGCGAAGACCGAGAGCGCGGCCGAGGCGTACGCGCCGATCGCCATGAAGCCGGCGTGCCCGATCGAGAACTGGCCGGTGAATCCGTTCACGAGCTGCAGCGAGACCGCGGCGATCACCGCGATTCCGATCCGCGAGAGGATCGTGACGAAGTACGGGTTCAGCAGCCGCGGCGCGATCTGGTCGATCAGGACCAGAGCTCCGAGCGCCGCGACTGCGCCGGCCAGCGAGCGAACGCGCACGCCTAGACCTTCTCGGTCTGCGGCGCGCCGAACAGGCCGGTCGGCCGGTAGAGCAGGATCAGGACCAGGATCACGAACGCGATCGCGTCGCGGTACGTGCTCGAGAGATAGCCGGTCACGAGTGTCTCGATGACTCCGAGCAGGATCCCGCCGAGCATCGCCCCGGGAATGCTTCCGATCCCGCCCAGCACCGCCGCGACGAACGCCTTCAGTCCGGGCATCAGCCCCATCAGCGGATCGATCTTCGGGTTCGAAAGCCCGACCAGGATTCCCGCGGCCGCCGCCAGACACGAGCCGAGCACGAACGTGCCCAGGATCACGCGGTCCACCGGCACGCCCATCAGCGCGGCGGCGGGCGCGTCGTACGAGACCGCGCGCATCGCGCGTCCGAAGCGCGTTCGCCGCACCACGTACTGCAGGCCGCCCATCAGCAGGATCGCCGTCACGAGCACGACGATCTGGATGTTCGAGACCGCGATCCCGCCGATCCGCAGCGCGGCTTCCGAGCGGATCAGCGGCGGGAAGAACTTCGGATCCGCGCCGAAGACCAGCTGCCCCGCGTTCTGCAGCAGCAGCGACACGCCGATCGCGGTGATCAGCGGCGCCAGCCGCCCGGCGCCGCGCAGCGGCCGGTACGCGATCCGCTCGATCAGCGCGCCGAGCAGTCCGCAGGCGACCATCGAGGCGAGCAGCACGATCAGCAGCGCCCCGATCGACGGCGCGTCCGCCACGCCGAGGAAACCCGCGGCGTAGTAGCCGACCATCGCGCCGACCATGTAGACCTCGCCGTGGGCGAAGTTGATCAGCTTCAGCACGCCGTACACCATCGTGTAGCCGAGCGCGATCAGGGCGTAGATCGAGCCCCATTGGATCCCGTTCAGCAGCTGCTCGAGCAGGTTCTCCACGGGACCCGACGGCCGTCAGTCGGCCGACACCGTCTTGTGATAGCGGAACTTTCCGCCCTCGATCTCGAGCACCACGGCGTCCTTGCGCGCGTTGCGCTTCTCGTCCATCGAGATCCTGCCGGTCACGCCGTCGAAGCCGGACGTCGAGGCGATCGCGTCGCGGAGCTTCGCGCCGTCGGTCCCGCCCGCGCGGCCGAGCGCGTCCGCCAGGATCCCGGCCGCGTCGTAGCCCAGCGCCGCCATCGCGTCGGGCGTTGCGCCATTCTTCGCCGCGAACTTGCGCACGAATTCCTGCACGCGCGGGTTGTCCGAGTCCGCGGCGTAGTGGGTCGAGAAGTAGTAGCCGTCGACGGCAGCGCCGCCGATCTCGACGGTCTTCTCGGAATCCCAGCCGTCGCCGCCGAGAAGCGGCACGTTCAGGCCCTTCTCGCGCGCCTGGCGCGCGATCAGACCGACTTCGGTGTAGTAGCCCGGCACGAAGACCGCGTCGGGATTCGCGGCGCGGATCGTGGTCAGCTGCGGCCGGAAGTCGATGTCGCCGCTGGTGTAGCGCTCGTCGGCCACGATCTCCGCGCCGAGCTCGCGCGCCTTCTGGCGGAAGAACTCGGCCAGACCCACCGAGTAGTCCTGCTTGAAGTCGAACAGGATCGCGAGCCGCCGACCGCGCAGGTCCTCGACCGCGAACCGCGCCATCACCGCGCCCTGGAACGGATCGATGAAGCAGGCCCGGAACACGTAGTCGCCGACCTCGGTCACCTTCGGGTTGGTCGAGCCGGGCGAGATCATCGGCACGCGCGCGCGCTGCGCCTCGGGCGCCGCGGCGAGCGAGCGGGACGACGCGACCTCACCGAGCAGCGCCACGACCCGGTCGCGCTGCAGGAGCTTCTGCGCCGCGGTGCGCGCCTCTTCCGTGATCGAGCGGTCGTCTTCGGTGATCAGCTCGAGGGGGCGACCGAGCACGCCGCCCGCCGCGTTGAGCTCCTCGATCGCGAGCCGCATGCCCTGGTCGGCGCTGCGCCCGAAGGTCGCGGTGTCGCCGGTCATCGACGCGACGTGGCCGACCAGGATCGCGTCGGCCGCCCGCTGCTCGCTGCCACACGCGAGCGCGAAGAGAAGAAGCGCCGTGCAGACGGAACCGGCCCGCCAAACCCCCCGCATGCTACCTCCCGAGATCCGCTTGGGGTACACGTCCCGGCAGCGCCGCGCAAGGCGGGCTTTGAGCGGGAAGCTCCACAGGGCTATCGTCGCGCGCGAATGGAATTCGAGGCCTGGCTCACGGTGGCGGTCCTGGTCGCGGCGATCGCCGCGATGGCGCGCGAGCTCGCCGGCCCCGACGTCATCCTGATGGCAGGCGTGATCACGCTCGCCGCCGCCGGCGTGCTCACTCCCGCCGAGACGTTCGCCGGCTTCGCGAACGAATCCATGCTCACGATCGGAGCGCTGCTCGTGCTCGCCGCGGCTCTGCGGGCCACCGGCGCGCTGGAGGCGAGCTTCGGGCGCATCTTCGGCCGCACGCGGAGCGAGCGCGTGGGACTGCTGCGGATGGTCTTCCCGATCGCGACCGTCTCGGCGTTCCTGAACAACACCACGATCGTCGCGATGATGACCCCGGTCGTGATCGACTGGGCGCACCGGAACCGCATGTCGCCGGGCCGCTTCCTGATCCCGCTGAGCTTCGCGACGATCCTCGGCGGTGTCACCACGATCATCGGCACCAGCACCAATCTCACGGTCGCCGGAATGATGCTGCAGTCGGGGATGAAGCCGATGGGCTTCTTCGAGCTCGCGCCGGTGGGAATTCCCGTCTGTGTCGCCGGGCTGGCCTACCTGGTCTGGGTCGCGCCCAGGCTGCTGCCCGCGCGCCGCGAGCCGACCGAGGACCTCGGCGACGCCCGTCGCGAGTACACGGTGGCGATGATCGTCGAGCTGCGCTCTCCGCTTGCCAATCGCAGCGTCGAGGACGCGGGGCTGCGGCACCTGCCCGGCCTGTTCCTGGTCGAGATCGATCGCGCCGGGCGCGTGATCACGCCGGTCGCCTCGGACGAGGTGATCTTCGAATCGGACCGGCTCGTCTTCGCGGGCGTGGTCGACACGATCGTCGACCTGTCGCGAATCCGCGGCCTGGTGCCGGCGAGCGACGACGAGCGCCCCGCCCCGTCGGATCCCGGGCGGCGGCTCTCGGAGGCGGTGGTCTCGCACTCCTCGCCGCTGGTCGGGCGCAGCATCCGCGACGCGGGCTTCCGCACCGTCTACGACGCCGCGGTGATCGCGGTGCACCGAAACGGCGAGCGCGTGGCGGGGAAGATCGGCGACATCGTGCTTCGGCCGGGCGACACGCTTCTGCTGCAGACCGCGCCCGGCTTCGCGCGCGTCCACGGCAACAGCCCCGACTTCTACCTGGTGAGCGAGATCGCGGGCACCGAGAACCCGCGCTACGACCGCGCCTGGGTCGCGCTCGGCGTGCTGGCCGCGCTGATCGCGACCGTCACGCTGGAGGTCCTGCCGATCTCGATCGCGGCGTTTCTCGCCGCGGGCGCGCTCGTCGCCACCCGCTGCATCAGCGCTGCGCAGGCGCGCCGCAGCATCGAGTGGTCGATCCTGATCTCGATCGCAGCGGCGCTGGGCATCGGCTCGGCGATGGAGAAGACGGGCGTAGCGGCCGCGATCGCAAGCCAGCTCGCGGGGATCGTCGGCGACGTCGGACCGCTCGGGGCGCTCGCGCTGGTCTACTTCGGGACGATGCTGCTGACCGAGGTGATCAGCAACAACGCGGCCGCGGCGCTGATG
>Ga0194127_10001027_pt1 | contig 42553 bp, 45 predicted proteins | sample TA2KigC100mmetaG_FD_148624 | JGI IMG/M metagenome (GOLD analysis project Ga0194127, IMG submission 148624) | Freshwater microbial communities from Lake Tanganyika, Tanzania - TA2015036 Kigoma Deep Cast 100m | ecosystem: Environmental > Aquatic > Freshwater > Lake | place: Tanzania: Lake...
CTTGAGGGTGGACAAACTGTCCTTACCCTTCGATCTTTAATCTTGAGCAATCGCTGGGAGGAATTCTGGACCTATTTCATAGGCCGTCATTTTCCCGAAATCCAAACGTAATATCAGGCGTGCACCCGTTGAGGATTACTTGATATCGAAGTTTACCGATGATAGCTTCCACCAGAGCTTCTTGCAAGTCACTTAATCCGTCATTCCGGCGAAAGCCGTCCGCCTCAGGCGGACAGAATTGCTCGAAAATCCTGGATTCCGGGTCGCGCTTCGCTTGCCCGGAATGACGACTTCCTCTTGCTTTCAGGAGTTTTGCAAGGAGCTCACCATTCATACATTAAGAAAACACTAAAGGAGGGTTTATGGAACTATTTCAAGAACTCGAAAATATAACTCTGGAACAAATTGCTCCGGGGATCCGGCGTTTTATTTTCACCTTGAACCAGGTCATGAGCATTTATTTCGAAATCGACCCGGGGGTAATGGTGGGATATCATTCCCACCCCCAAGAACAAATGGGAATGTTGATTAAAGGGAAGATGAAGTGGCGAATTCAGGGGAAAGAAACGATCCTGAAAGCTCCCGCTCTTTATCGCATTCCCTCGCAGGAATCCCACGAAGCCGAGATTCTGGGAGACGAGCCCGCCTTAGTTCTCGATATTTTTTCTCCCATCCGGGAAGACTTTCTGAAAAAGGAACCCCCCGGATATTTACTAAGGAGTCCATAATTGATGATCTCGTAAAAAGTCCGAAAGCTCCTCTTCCCGTCATTCCGGCCCCGTATCAAGTACGGGGTAAACTCCAGCCGGAATCCAGTTATTTAAAGGAGTTATCAAACCTCTGGACTCCGGTTTTCACCTGTCTGCCAGGCACAGGCAGGCCGGAGTGACGACTTTTTTCGAGGCCATCATAATTGATGGTTTCGTAAAAAGTCCAACCACATGTCATTGCGAGGAGCGTAGCGACGAAGCAATCCCATAAAATCAAGCGCTGGGGAATTCCTCCCTTTTGTAAAGGGAGGGAAGGAGGGATTTAGTATCTGGTGTCTACACAATTATGGACTGATTAATAATCCAAAAATGGTGAATACCCTCCACCAAAGACTTGATATCCGGAATAGGGGGGGAACGTTCCTCTGGGAAGCGCTGAAGTTCCACGAGGGAAAAAGAAATAGGTTGAAAGAATGTTTAGGCTAAAGGAGCCAAAGAGAAGAAGGACCTCTCTTTGGCTCCCAAATAGAGTAAAACTATTTTTTCAGCCAGGGGGGCAATTGATACTCCACTGTTGCAATTTTAGAGGGCCATACCACGCCCCGGCTCCCGTCTTTCCTCCACTGGGCAATAGGAAGCTGGCGGTAACCTTCTCCGTACCGGGGGTTGTGGAGTTCATCGAAAACATAACGCCCGGCCACTCCCACATAATCCATTTTTTCGATGATGGGAACCAGCTTGTCAGGGTCGGTCGTTTTGGCTTTTTCCACCGCCTCCTTGTACATATGAATGGCATCATATGTATAACCAGTGGGATAGCCCGGAGCCAAATTAAATTTGGATACATACTTATCATAGAAAGGAATCGTCTTGGGAGTTATGGCCACGCGGGGCGTATAGACGACGATCGACTCGCTCTCGGCCTTCCCGCCGCTATCCTTCCAATAACCCCCATTCACTCCGGTTCCGGAAACGCCCCCAATCATCGGGCCCTTCAGGTCAAACCATTGTTTGATATAAACAGCTCCGTCCACGTGGGCAGAAATCTCATAGATGAAGTCCGCCTTGCTCTTGATGATTTTGGTAAAGATCGGGGTGAAATCCTTGGTTTCAGTGTCAAAAAATTCTGAGTAGGCAATCTCCAATCCTTTTCCCTTAAAGAATTCTTCGGCGTCTTTCACCATTCCCCGGGTCCAAAGCGCATTCTCGGCCATAATGGCCATCCGTTTAGCCCCGTGCTTTTTCACCGGCAGGTTGTAAATGAATTCATGGACCGCCGTGGAAAGGTCGCCCGAAAGATGCATTACCCGAAACCAGTACTTATAATTCGCTAAGTCCGACTTCAAGAGATCGGACAAAGCTTCCGAAGCCGCGCCGGTGGCGATGAATATTTTTTTGTAGCGGGCCATCTGGTCCATGACCGCCTTGGCCACTCCTGACGAGCAGGTTCCGAAAACAACATCGCATTTGTCTTCCAATACGAGTTTTTTAAAGGCCATGACTCCCTTTTCGGGTTTGTATTCGTCGTTGCCCAAAACCAGTTCGACCTTTTGTTTCATGATCCCGCCCTGAGCATTGAGCTCCTCGACGGCCATTATGGCCGCGTTTATCTGGTCCTCCCCGGAAGGGGTCTTAAAAGGCGCGATCACTCCGATTTTAATGGTCTTGGCGGTTGCCAGGCCTGAGGTCAGGAAAAAGAAAACCGTTAGAACCGTCCCGATACCGATCACCCAACTTCTCCTTTTCATTTTCATCCTCCTTTCTGGATAGATAGATAAAGGATAACCTCCCGGTTTCGGTTATCCCTATGTCATTCCCAGGTAAGCTTCCTGGATGGATGGATCCTCGAGCAAATCTTTAGCTGGCCCCTGTTTGATGACGTGCCCTTCTTCCAAGACATAGGTAAAATTTGTTTGTTCCAGGGCCAACCAGGCATTCTGCTCGACGAGCACCAGAGTGAGGCCGCGTTGGTTGAGGGTGTGAAGCACCTCAAAGATCGAGCCGATCACCAGCGGAGCCAAACCGAGAGAGGGTTCATCAAGGGTTAAAAGTTTGGGGGCAGCCATGATTGACCGGCCGATAGCCAGCATCTGTTGCTCGCCCCCGGAGAGGGTTCCGGCCATCTGTTTGGGCCGTTGCCCCAACACTGGGAGGTAGTCAAAGACCCGTTCTAAATCTTTTTTGATCTCTTCTTTATCCTCCCGCAAAAAAGCCCCCATGAACAAGTTCTGTCTGACAGTCATATTAGGAAAAAGCATTCTGCCCTCAGGGCAGTGTATTACTCCCCTGCAAATCACCTCCTTCGGAGTCATGTGGATCAGTTCCTCGTTGTCCAGGAAAATCTTTCCTTTTCCGTGCACCAACCGGGAGATCGTCCGCAATAGAGTGGTTTTCCCAGCTCCATTGCTCCCGATGAGCGAAACGAAATCTCCTTTTTCCACTTGCATGCTCAGGCCATGTAGTACGCGCACCCGGTGATAAAAGGATTCCAGGTTATCGATTTTAAGCCAGGCCAAGTTCGCTTTTCCTTTCGCCCAGGTAAGCCTGTATGACTTTGGGGTCATTGACCATCTCAGTAGGGGTCCCTTCGGCAATTTTTTCTCCAAAATGCATCACCATCACTTTTTGGATCAGTTTCATCAACTCCTTTAATCGGTGTTCGATGATGACCAGCGTCAATCCCCGCCTATTTAATTCCAGAATCATCTGGGATATATTTCCGGTTTCCTTGCGACTCAACCCTGAGAAAGGTTCATCAAGAAGGAGGATCTTGGGATGGGTGATCATGGTCCGGGAAATGTCCAGAAGTCTCAGTTCACTCTGGTTCAGATTGTCCACTTCTTCCCAGAGCTTGTTTCCCAGGCCGATCTTGGTGAGAATTTCCACGATTTCTTCTTTCTGCCGGGAACTGGACGTGCCTATGGCCCTGGCCCGGTGGCAGAAAGAAGGAACAATCATGGCTTCCATGACCGTCATGCCCAAAAATGGTTTCACGAGTTGCCAGGTCCGGGTCAATCCCAGGTTAACTACCTGGTAGGGTTTTTTCCCTCGAATATCATGTCCGTCCAAAAGCACGGAGCCTGAATCTGGGGCGTAGAATCCGGAAAGGACGTTGAATAGGGTTGTTTTGCCCGCACCGTTCGGGCCGATGATGCCAACCCTCTCGCCCTGGTGAATGCTGAAATTAATGTCGCGAAGAGCCTGGAGGCCACCGAAGGATTTAAAAATGCTTTTCACTTCCAGAAGGCTCATGATATTCCTCTTTCCCCAGAAGGAACCGTTTTGCCCGGGGGTTGCGTTTTACGAAGGGAAGATTCACGAACCCCTCCGGAGCCAGGTAAATGAAGACAATCAAAAGGCCGGTATAGATGACGATCCGGTAAGCCTCCACCGCCCTCAGGATCTCGTTCAGGGCCGACAGGAAAATAGCTCCCAACAAGGGACCCACGATGGTTCCCATTCCTCCGATCATGGCCAGGAGAACCACAAGGACGGAGATGGTCCCAGAAAGCATGGTCGGACCGATGTGCATCTGGGCATGGGCGTACAGGCCGCCGCCGATCCCCGCTAGAAATCCGCTGATGGCGAAGGCTTCTATTTTGTAGTAGGCGGTATTGATGCCCGATGATTGAGCAACGTCTTCGTCGGCCCGGATGGCTTTGAGAATGATGCCGTGTTTGGACCTGGAATAAAAGATCAACAGGAAGTATACGCCCACCGTGACCGTCCAAATCAGGTAAAAATCGGTGACCGGACCTGCGGTCAGGCTTTTCAAACCGGAAATTCCTTCTTCCCCGCCCGTAATTTTATAAAGGATGAACGCCAGTTTGTAAAGAATACCGGCAAAGGCGAGCGTGACCATGGCAAAGTAGGGCCCCTTCAGGCGGAGGGTTAGATACCCAATCAAAAGGCCAATCATCCCCGCCGTCAAGGCGGCCAGAGGAATGGCCATAAGCGGAGGAAAGAAAAACAAGGAATTGAGAACCCCGCTAAGATATCCGGCTCCTCCGATAAAGAAGGCAAACCCAAAATTCACCTCGTGCGTATAGCCGGTCAGGATATCCCAACTCATGGCGAAGATGGCATAGAGGACAGCTAATATCAAAATTTCCACGTACAGAATATTTCCACTGACCAGAGGGAAGATTCCCAGGGCGAGCAGAACCAACAAACCCACAGGAGATTGCCGCGAAAGCGGAAATGAAAATATTTTGGCTGTAGCTCCCATACTTAGCCCTGTTTATACCCCATGATCCCTGATGGCTTAAAAATCAGAACGAAAACAATCACCACCAGGGAAATCATCTCGGTTAGTTGCTCATCGATAAGAAAAGACGTTAAAATCTCTGCGTATCCCAGAACGAAAGAGGCAATGATGCTGCCGGTGAGAGACCCCATGCCTCCCAGGATGGCAATGGCAAAAGCCTTAATCAAAGGAAACAACCACATTTCGGGCACGACCGAAGACACCGGCGCGATCAAAGCGCCGGCCAGGGCCGCCAGTCCTGCTGAAAGTCCAGAGGTAATCAATGTGGCTCTTTCCACGTTGATTCCCATCAGAAGGGCCCCGGTTCGCTGTTGCGAAACGGCGTCTATACTTTGGCCCGTCCTGGTTTTCTTCAGGAACATCCAGAGTCCAGGCAAAATCAAAGCTGCGATCGGCAGGATGATCAATTGCTGATTGATGATTTTGATTCCGGAGATCGAAAGATGCCCTTCGACCAGGCTGGGTACAGATGTTCCGGAAACGCCGAAGAGGAGGGACATGACCTCGCTGACGAACAGGGCTAATGCCAGCGTCATAACCATGGTATAGATGTGGGAGTCAATTTTCCTCTTGAGGAGAAGGTAATACACCAGACAGGCCAGGGCCGAGACCGAAGCGGCCGCCAGCAGGACCGAAGAAAGGAGCAGGACGCCTCCCGGAGAATTGAAAACGAGGCTGTAAAAAATGAAGGTGAAGTAGGCGCCGAGCATGTAGAATGTCCCGTGCGCCAGATTAAGAATACCGCCTACGCTGAAAACCAGCACGAACCCCACCGCAATCAAAGAATATAGGGCTCCCCGGACCATGCCGATGATCAAGATATCCATTTCAAATCGAATTCCCCGTTAAAAAGCATTCACCCTAAATCGAAATAAATCGGTATCACTATCAAAAACTTGCCGCTGGCATAGACGAACTGATTTTTTAAATTTATTGGGACACAGATTTTCACAGATAATTATTTCTTTTTATTTTATCCCGATAGTCTGTGTGTACATCCGTGTCCAAAAAGGAAATTCCTATACAATTAAATTAATCTTCGAGAAACCGAGTGAATCGAAATCTCATACCTCAACCCATGCGCATTGAGGGGATTCAACCAAAATTCTGATCATTCAATGGATGATGATCTCGTAAAAAGTCTAAAAATGCCCTTTTCCGTCATTCCGGCGGAAGCCGGAATCCAGTTCTTTCAAATAGTTATAAGTTCTCTGGACTCCGGTTTTCACCTGTCTGCCCGGCACAGGCAGGCCGGAGTGACGACTTTTTACGAGCTCAGTCAATGGATTACAGGCAAAGCTTAATGAAAACCTTAATGGAAGAGTGTGTGGTTTTATAATATTTCGAATTATTTGTCAACAAAATTTTTTGGTCTTTTCCGGGCCAGATTTTCCATCAATCTTTTTCATTTCCAATCTACCACAGCTCTTACCTCAACCCCTTGACATTGCGCCTCGCTCAATGTTCAATGTTCAATTATCAATGGCCAATGATCATTGCTAATTCCTAATTGACCATTGCTAATTGCCTCACGCCTTGCACCTTAAGCCTCGTGCCTTGTATCTTGCGCCTTTTTTATATATATCCATACGCTTCCCAGCCGCCATCGATATTGATCACCGATCCGGTCATGAAGCTGGACTCATCGCCGGCCAAATAGACGGCCAGGCCAAGAAGTTCTTCCACTTCGCCGATGCGGCCCATGGGTGTCCGTTTTTCTATGGCCCCAATGGGGAGCATACCGCTGTCGATAACCCCCTGCACCAATTCGGTGCGGATATATCCTGGGGCTATGGCATTTACCCGGATGTTCTTGGGAGCCCACTCAATGGCCAAAACCTTGGTAAGCATGTTGCAGGCCGCCTTGCTGGCGCAGTAGGCCGCCCTTGCCGGAGCGGCCACAAGTCCATAGACAGAGGTAATGTTAATGATTACCCCTCCCCCCTGGGGAATCATCTTGCGGGCGGCGCACTGGCAACCATAAAACACACCCGTTAAATCAGTGCTTAGGGCGCGCTCCCAATCACCCGGAGAAAGCTCTTCAGAAGGGACGGCCATGGAAATCCCGGCATTGTTGACCATAATATCCATCCGGCCGAAATGGTCCATCGATCTTTCAATCATTCTGGCGACACTTTCATAATTGCCCACATCCACTTCCAAGGCCAGGGCTTTTCCTCCTTCCTGGTTGATCTGCCCGGCGATGGATGAAAGCAAGTCCATCGACCTGCTGGCCAGCACCACAGCCGCTCCTTCCTTCGCATACCGGAGAGCGATCCCTTTGCCAATTCCTTTGCTGGCCCCTGTAATGATGGCAACTTTTCCTTTAAGTTTCATGTTTTCCATCCTTCCTTCAACCATATAAAGTCATAAAAATCTTCAAGCAGTCTCTTCCGCCGGGATCTCCTTTCTCTTTTTCCTCATCCAGGGAATGAGGGGGGAGACAAGGAGGAAAATAGCCAGTATCAGGGAAGTCTCGGGCAGAAGCATGTTTTACGAACTTCATTGATTTTGCTCATCCGAAGCTAAAATCTTCCCTAAAACGCTTTCTTTAGCCCCGGGAGCTTCCCCAGGAAGGTAAATCATCACACCTCCGCGCACAGGCCGGGTGACGATCTTTCCTTCTTCCGCCATTTTTATGGTAACTTCGACCGGATTTTTCCCGAAATGTTCATTTTAGGCCTGGTTGAAACCGCTATAGACGCTGTGAATGCCCCGGTAGGGTGGTTTGCGCAGCCGTTTGATTGCCCTGAAGACAAATTCCTCTTCGCTAATTTTGGCCGTACTCTCTTCCATTTTCCACCTCCAATTTTTTAGTTATTTCGGCAAAAGTCTTTTCCTGGTTTTCTAAAAATTACTGAATCGGCACACAAATCACCATGTTTTTTTGATGACCCTGGTCAGAGGCGTGCGTCCATATCCAAAAGAATTCTCTGAATTTTTATTTTTTGATTCGCTTCTTTTCATCCATAATACTGCCAACCTCCTTCCATTTTCCGTTGGAATAGATCAAATAAACATCCCCCATGGCCGTGTCGATCACCCAGGCAGAATTCCTGTCATATCCGGCTATCTGGTACTTTCCTCCCTGCTGGCTCATCTGGGGGGCGAAAGGCCCTCCGGCAGCAATGGAAGTATCGCGCCAGTGGAACAAATTACCGGCAATAAAGCCGAGCATAAAAACTGCCCCCAGAAAAATAGCTTTGACACTTAAAGGAAATTTTTTTTCCATAATCTTTCCCTCCTTTGCGGATATTGGTTTAGAAACAGTCAGGGGGAACAGGAATAAAAGGCTGCACTGGCGAAGGTGACCACTGACTGTGTTCCTGTATCCAGCGATTGATCATATTTAAGAAGCCTACCTTCCCGCCCCCGGGAGCCAAGCAAGTGCAGCAGGGTATAAATCGGAGGAAGGCCGCAGATACGGCGCCGGTCTCTTACTCGCCGAATGGATTCGTAGAACCCTTCGGCATCTTTCCGTTCAGCAAACCCGATAAGGCTACGATCCTCATCGGCCAGTGATTGTAGAGAAAAGCGATTCGGGGCCTCGGCATCCCCAAAGCGCAGGCCAACATGGGCCAGGTCGGCGCTGGCCAACAGGCAAATTCGTTTGGGGCTTCTTAAGATGGCCATTTTAAAAGCCTCGATGAAAGGGGCCACCCCCGGCAATTCCATTGGGCTAATGTTTTTCTGGATGGCTTCGTGAAAGGAGCCGCAAAGTACAGGTACAATCTGGAAAAGATCCTGTCGTTGCCAAAGGGATCGGAGAAAGATGAGCTGCAGCTCAATGGAATGCTCCCCCTTATGAATGAATTCATCTTCATATAAATCGAAAGGAAAACTTGTTTCGATTTCGCGAAGGAAATCTCGATCGGTTTCCACTGGCCCCCAGGGAGTCTGAAAATTCTTTTGCGTAAGGACAAATGGTCTTTGGGTAGCGGAATGGGCCGTGCCCAGAATAATGAATAGATCGGCAGAAGATGATTCTACGATGGCCCGGTGAGCCCAGGCATAACAGCTCCCTCCCCGGCTGTAGTCAATGTGGGGAGCGATGGCTCCCAGAAGGTCTCCAGTTTTTTGGCCGATGACCGGCAATCCCGGCCCTTCAGGAGAAGTAAAAGAGGATTCGATCATCCTCCTTAATGAATCCCGGTCGTCCGGATAGGTTTCCCCATCAAGGGCCATGGGTCTCAGCGAAGCTTTTTTAAAAGCCTCAATAATCTCCCTTTCCATCTGACGGAATCGTTCGCTGTCCAGCAGAAAATGCTCTTCCAATTGGTTGGCGAGCTCCAGAATCTTTTCCCGGTAAAGAAGCTCTCCAAAGCGGCGCATAAATTCCATTTGAATGTCCGTAATGGAATGACAGCCATCAAATAATCTGATGATGAAGAAAGCCGGATAGGGGTAAAAAAGAATTTTTCCTGAGAGATTCAGCGGATCTCGCAGGCAGATCACCTTCTGGCCGGCGTAGTCTGCCGGAAAAATATCCACCTGGCGCAATTTAGGGTAAAAGCTTTCTGCTCCCATGAAATTCCTGAGATTTATTTTTTGGGATTGGGAATTTGAAAAATTTTTCCTGGCCAGATGTTTATAATGGTCTTTTGGGAAAATGTCAAGGAAGAAACCTATGTCGCGGGTAACCCTTCAGTCACGGGTGGGTGGCCAAGGTCGGAAGAGGAAAGGTTCGGCGTAAAGGCCAAGGGCGCCCATGGCCGGGGGACCAGTCCAGTCCGCTTGGAACCATGAGGCGCTGATTTCTCCGTGGATGGGGCGGGGCTGACGCCTTCCGCCTCCTCCGGCGGAGGTTCAGTGAGTGCACCATGAACAGGGATATCCCAGCCGATGCTTCCGGCGCGTACCGGCCTGGCCCCCCGGCCAAAACAGAATCTTTGCCAGGGTTAGTTCCTCCGATATTCCTGTCATAGCCACTCGTGACTGAAGGGTTACAGTAGTCTTATATTTTTTTATTGACATCTTTTGAGGGGAACGGTAGTATATTTATGGATGAGTCGGATGATAGTTTTGGGAAACAAATAAGAGAGCCATTGGAAGTGTATTTATATATTACTTTCAATGGCTTTTTTTGTTGGCCAGAGCGATATCCAGGCTTATTCACAGAAGCATTCAGCAGAAAGGAGGGATATCGCTATGGCAGAAGGACAGGTGAAGTGGTTCAACGAAAAAAAAGGCTACGGCTTCATCCAGCAGGATGATGGACAGGACCTTTTTGTCCATTACACAGCCATTCAGGGAGATGGTTTCAAGACCCTGACAGAAGGCCAGAGGGTTCGTTTCGAGATCGAAGAAACATCCAAAGGCCCAAAAGCCAAGAACGTCAATATCGTTTAAGTATTTCTGATTTTGGCTTGACTAAGCGGCACCTTGATGTATTTGGGGTGCCGTTTTTTTTAGGCGCTTAGCGCCTCATTAATACAAACATGTTTGTAAGAAGGAAATTTCTTGGCGCCAGAAAATTCTCCCATCCCCCCCTTTAAAAAAGGGAAGCTGTGAAAAAATCGAGGAAAACGGGGTTATGTCGATAAAAATATCAATAATTTCAAGCCCCCAATCTCCCAAAGTTGAATTTTTTCACAGCTTCAGGGGGGTTAGGGGGAATTTGAAGCATTTTGGCTGCCCGCCTGAGGCGGGCAACTTTTTACGCGCAAGGTCGCGGAAAAAGCCTATGGCATTAGAAGAGCATGCGGAAGCCTACAAGCATCAACAGCAGGGCAAAAACCCGATGGATCCGCAGGGGGCCTGTCTTGGAAGCTACATTCGCCCCCCATTTCGCTAAAAAGAGACTGGGCACGCCAGCCAGAACCCATGCCGGGGTATAAACATATCCCCAGGCGAAGGGGGGGAGATTAGGCTTGCCCAAGCCGTTTAAGATATACCCGGCCGTGCCCATCAGGGCAGCGAAAAAAACAAAGGCCAGGGAAATACCCATGGCCCGGTAGATCGGAATCCTAAGGAAGCGGACCATTAACGGGATGGCAAGCACTCCTCCACCCAGACCGAAGAATCCGGAAAATATTCCAACTACGAGACCAATCATCAAAGCGGGAAAAGACCTGGGCGGGACATCGTCTCCGGGTGTTCCCGTTTCCTTTTTCGGGATGAACATCTGGGCCGAGAGGATGATTAAGAGCGACCCAAAAAGAATCCTCAACAACTCCCCTTTTATATGCGCTGTTAGGGTTGAGCCCAACAACGACCCCAGGATGCCCGGAATAGCTAAGAGAAGGACCACCCGCCATTTTATGTTGCCTGCTTGAGCATGAGCCCATGAGGCAGATAAAGAAGTGGGAATTATGATGGCCAGGCTCGTTCCAAAAGAAAGGTGCACGATGACCTCCGGGGCAATGAGCATCGACGGAAAAGCCCAGTAGTAAAGAAGAGGAATAATTACCATCGAAAGACCCACCCCGAGAAACCCTCCCAGAAATCCTACGGCCGTGCCGATTAGAACGAATTGCGAAATATTATAAAAGGAAATTTCCATTACGCTCTGGCACCGGGAAAATTAAAAGAACAGTATCAATTTAGCGGTTTGAAAAAGTGGTTTTACCACCTTTGTTGAGGTCCGGGGGTCTGGGTGGAACGCGCCGGAAGCATCGGCCGGTTTCCGCTTGGCCACGAAGAACCCCGCTCGATTCCGCCGGAGGAGGCGGGGGGCGTTTTCCCCGCCCCATCCGCGAAGAAATCAGCGCCTTATGATTCCAAGCGGGCCGCCCAGGCCCCCGGACCATGGATTCTCTCTGACCTTACGCCCCACCTCTTTTCAAAGGGCTAAAGTGTTATAAAGAACAACCAAGCGGCAGGGGAGCCCCAAAAATTAATCCCGGCAGGTACCGGGATTAAGGCAGAGGAAAGGGGATAAACAATCCCAGATTCTTCAATCTTTAAGGCTCTTCTTCCTCCAGACCGGCGGCGTACGCTAAACTTCGGTAGGTCAGGTCTTCTTCCGTCCTTTTTTGAATGCTCATCTCTTTTTCCCATCTGGATTGGCAGGAGACACATAACTTGGCTAAAGGCATTACCTTCAGGCGTCCCTGGCCGATTTTTTCCCCGCAGTCCTCACATGTCCCATAGGTTCCTTCATCGAGTTTTTCCAGGGCCTCGTTGATGGCTAAAACCTTTTCTTTTTCCCGGCCGGTAAGCAAAAGAGAAAGCTCTCGATCGCGCTCGTCGCCGGCTTGATCGACCAAATCCCCGATGTCCGACGGGGTTATCAAAGATTCGCTAAAACGGTTTTCAGAGATTTCCGCGACCAGCTTATCCCGCATATCCAAAAGTGATTTTCTCGTGACATCTTTCTCGTCCTTGGGAGAAGGAGGTTTAGCTGGCGCTGCCGTTTTAATCGATGCTTTCACAGGTTTTTTCAACATTTTTTTCTTGAGTGGTTTAGGTTTGATAAGTTTTTTGTTTTTTTTTAGGTTAGGGTCTGGCTTTTTGGCCGGGGCACTTTTCTTTTTTTTCTCATCCTTCGGGGTCCCCATGAAGGGCTTCCTCCCTTCTGAAAAAGTAAACCTCAAATCCATTTAAAGTTATTTAATGTACAATATATTTTTATATTGTCAAGAAAATTTTCGCAAAAATTGGCAAATTCAAAAAAATTAGGAAGGGCCGTTTAAAATGACCAGAAAAACTTCCTGAAAGGAGAAAAGATGCCCGCGAGGCGGAAAAGGAACTATCAAAGTTCATTTCTAAAAATTGGTCGGGGCGACTGGATTTGAACCAGCGACTCCCTGCTCCCGAAAAAACTTATCGTTTTTGGGGACTGTTTCCTTAACCCCCTAATACTACTACGTTAGGTTAAAAATGAAAAACCAGTAAAATCAATAGCTGCCGTCTTTTTTACATTAGAATTGAGACCGAACCATAAAAGCCCATTTAAACCCTGACTTTCGCCAGTTATTTAGAATCGATTGATTTTATTGATAAATAGAGTTCATTATGTATAGCCTAATTTATATGAATGCGAACATCACTTTTTATACTATTAATAGTAAGAAATTTCTTGACAAGATCACAATTATATTATATTGTATATCCTAATCATGGCTTCCCTTCTCAAAAAGATCATTAAGGGTAGACCCTATTATTATGCCGTGGTCTCTAAGCGGATCAATGGGAAACCCAAAATTGTCAAACAGACTTATCTGGGAACGGCCGAGGCCATTATCAAAAGGCTTACGACCATTCCCGATCCTCTGGAGGTCGAGCACACCGCTTTTGGGGAAGTCGCTGCCCTTTGGGCCCAAGCTGAAGAACTCGATCTGATCCACCTGATCGATGGGGTGATTCCTCAGCATGGGAATCGGGAAGTCTCCATTGGAACTTTCTTGACCGTGGGAGCCATCAATCGAGCTGTGGACCTTCGAAGTAAGGATGGCGTAGGGCGGTGGATGAAGAAGACGGTCTTGGGGGATCTCCTGGGCCAGCCTGCCGAGGCGTTTGACAGCCAGAGCTTCTGGGATGCCATGGATTTGGTTGAAGATCGTCATGTGGAGGCGATTGAGGAAAAGCTCTGGAAAAAGATTCTCACCCTTTATCGCCTTCTCATGGATGTCCTGCTTTGGGACACCACAAACTTTGCCACCCATATGGATGGTCTGACTTTCTCTGAAAAGTTGGCTAAGCGGGGAAAACCCAAGCAGGGGAGTTTGGACCAGAGGCTGATTGGTTTGGGAATGGCGGCGACGCCTGTGATAGGGCTTCCCTTTCTGCATAAGGTCTATGCCGGCAACCAGCATGATGCCAAACTGTTTCCGGAGGCCCTCCGTCTTCTGGTCAATCGCTATCAGCACTTGGCGAAGACCTCCGCTGGGCTCACCCTGATCATCGACAAGGGGAATAACTCTAAGGAAAATATTGAGTTTGGAAACGGCCAGGGCGTTTCTTTCATCGGAAGTCTTAAGCCCTCTCATTTCCCAAAGTTTCTTAGGATTCCCTTGCATGACTATACGGAATCGGTGGGCCCCAACCGGGTCCATCGGAGAAGAGGCAAGGTTTTCGAAAAAGAGAGAACGGTCATCATTACCTTTCATCCAAAGCTTTACGAAAGGCAGAAGAAAACCCTCCAGGCCCGTCTGGAGAAGGCCAGCCTTGAACTTAAGAGGCGATTTAAAGAAGAACAATCTAAAAAGGAGTATCGTCATAAGCCAGAGGTCCTTCTCAAACAATATGAAGCCTATCTTAAGAAGAAAGGGCTTCATTGCCTCCTTGGGGTCAAGATCAGAGGTAATAGGCTCATCCTTCGTAAGGCCTTACGCTCCTTCCGTAAGAGGGAGAAGTCCTTTGGGAAAACGATCCTCTTTTCTGACCGTGACGAGTTATCGAGCCAGCAGATCATCGATGCCTACCATGGGAAGAATGTTCTGGAAGAGAATTTTAAGTTTTTAAAAGACCGTCACTACCTTCATTTTGAGCCTGTCTACCACTGGACCGATCAGAAGATTAAGGTTCATGCCCTCACGTGTGTCTTGGGGCTCATTTTGGTCAAACTCCTTCTATACCGAATCTCTCAAGCTAACCTTTCGATGAGCTTGCCTGTTCTTATGGAAGAGCTCAAGGATATGAAAAAAATTATTCTTGTTTACCCTCAAGGGCAGGTGAAAGAAAAACTTAGTAAGCTCTCCAGCATTCAAAAGGAACTCTTTCACTTGTTCAATCTGTCTAAATACATAGACTCCAGTTAAAATTAGGTATGGCTGCGTATTCCGACGCATTCCGGCCACCCCCCTCGGGGGAGATGAGAGCGACGCTGGATAATTAAACCCAAACCCATTACACTACCCTCCTGAAATTTCCCAGGAGGTGAAAATGGCTAAGGAGAGATTATCCATGCGCAAGATCAAGGAAGTTCTACGACTCCACTTTGAACATCAACAATCCATAAGGCAGATCGCCAAAAGCTGCGCCATCGCTCGCAGCACCATCAAAGAATATCTCCACCGGGCGGAAGAGGCCAAGGTAACCTGGCCTCTTCCCCCAGAGATGGACGATGCCACTTTAGAAAACCAGCTCTTTCCTCCCGCTCCCTTGATCTCCTCAGAAAAGCGCCAGATGCCTTCCATGGAGTATCTTCACCGGGAACGAAAGCGAAAAGGCGTTACTCTCCAACTTCTGTGGCACGAGTATAAAGAAGCCAATCCCGAGGGCTATCAATACAGCCAGTTCTGCGAACGCTATCGCCAATGGACCGAAAAGCTCGACCTCTGTCTCCGCCAGGAATACCGCGCCGGAGAAAAACTCTTCGTCGATTATGCCGGCCAAACCATCCCGATCCAGGACCCCTTAACCGGCGGGAACCAAGAAGCCTATCTTTTTGTGGCCACGTTAGGCTCCAGCAATTACACCTTTGCCGAAGCTACCCTAACCCAGAATCTCCCTTCCTGGATTCAGTCCCACATCCACGCCTTCGAGTTTTTTCACGGGGTCCCCGAGATCCTCATCCCCGATTATGTTCCCGGGAACATAATCGGGGTTATGTGCCTTCCCGTGTTATGTGGCGTGAGGTCAGTTTTAACCGTAATTTTTAGGAGGACCTCGCTGATTTGGCAACATAATGTCTAAAGCGAATTGAGCCATTTTAAGAGGGATTGGTCATCTCGCCAAATTGGTTTTCGGGGAAACCCCTCCGAAGAATCCACAGGCGGTTCGCATGCCTTTAAGGCTTCTTCCTTGGTTCGGATGTTAATCTCGGCATATCGATTCGTTGTGTCCAGGGTTGCATGGCCCAGCCAGGCCCGTATTACGTTGACCTCGACGCCGGATTCTAGAAGGTGTACTGCTGCAGTATGGCGAAAGACATGCGGAGAGATATGCCGTGACTCACCATTTGATCTTTTATGATTTAGATGCTGGGTATGGCGCCGAACAATCTTGTAGATACCAAAACGCGTCAGAGGGCAAGCCGGGTGAGAGAGAAACAGTGGATGATCGGGCGCATTTTCGATTCCTTGCTCTTTGAGGAGTTGCCTTAGCAGGTTAGCGGTCTTTGTCCAGAGCGGACAGACTCTCCACTTATCGCCTTTTCCGTGAAGATGAACTCGGGGGAGAGAACCAAGGTCCAAATTGGCTACACGAAGTTCAGCTACTTCTTGCACACGAGCCCCTGTGTTATAGAGAACGAGCAAAAGTGTCCTGTCCGGCAACGAGTGCTGCCCGTCGGATGGCATCCCTACAAAAAGGGCATCGATCTCGTCTCGTTCCAGGAATCGGGTTTCTGGTGGTGGTACTCTTTTGATCGGTATCGCCGATATACGCTCCGCCTCCACAATCATCTCCGGTACCTGCGTCGCGATATAATCGAAGAACGTATGCAGGGTAGCCAATCGGTGATTGCGCGTCCGGACATGGTTATTTCGGTCTGTTTCGAGATGTCTCAAGAACCGTTGAACTCGTTCGAAGGTCAGATCTGTTAGGAGAAGTTTTGAGATTTTGCGGGAGGCATCGCTGGCCACAAACTGTAGAAATAGCCGCAACACGTCTCGATAACTCTTGACTGATGCCGGGCGCAGTCCTTTTTGGAGACTAAGATGATTCTCAAAGAAAGCGTGAAGCGTAGGCCCCAATGTCAAATTCGTCATAGGATCACCTCCTTGAGGAGTGGTCCTGTGAATCGTTCAAATCGCTGGTTTGCTTCTTGGAGCAGATCGGTCGTGATGGTTAGATAGACGGCTGTGGATTGAGGATCCACATGGCCAAGAAATGTGGAAAGGTGGACAAGACGTTTTGCGGGATCCGCCCCCGTTCGATACCAGCGCAACAGCGTTGACACAGCAAAAGAGTGGCGATTATTCCAAGATTGGAATAATCGCCATGCCTTCGCCGTACACCGACTCATCGCTTGGTACCGGGCAGGCGCCAACGTGCAAGCTATGTTACCGCCTCTATCCACCTACCTAGGCCACCTCAACGTCTCGGGAACCCAGACCTATTTGACCATGACCCCGGAACTGCTCGCCGAGGCATCCCTTCGCTTTGAGGGCTATGCCTCGATGACGAAGGAGGATACCCATGAGTAAAGATCGCCTCCTCGCACCTTATGTGCGCCAATTCCTACTCCAAGACCTCCTTGCCGACCGCAACCTCAGCCTCAACACCCAGAGGAGCTACAGAGATACTATTCGCCTGTTGCTCCGCTTCATTCACCAGAACCACTCGACTGATCCTATCCGAGTGACCGCCGAACAAGTCACGGCAGACCTCGTTCGCAACTTCCTGGCCTACCTGGAGAACAATCGCACCAACTCCGTGGCGACTCGAAACCAACGGCTCGCCGCAATCCACTCCTTCTGCCGATTCATCTCCCGACAACTCCCAGAACTCCTCGATCAAGTCAGACAGATTCAAAGTATCCCTCTCCGCCGAATGGTGGGGCCCTCCATAGCCTACCTCGAGAAGGAAGAAATCGACGCGCTCCTGGCCACACCAGATCGCAGTCGTCCCCAAGGACAACGAGATTACGCCCTCCTTCTTTTCCTCTACAACACCGGCGCCCGGGCAGGCGAAGTGGCTCATACCACCCTGGGAGACCTAAATCTCGGACCCCGTCCGTCTGTGCGGATCCTTGGAAAGGGTGGCAAAACCCGACTCTGCCCCCTCTGGGACCACACCAGTAAAGTTCTGCGTAACCTGCTAGGTCCACGCCTCGAGGGTTCACGGGACACTCCCCTCTTCCGTAACGTCCGGGGCCAGCCCATGACCCGGTTCGGTATCCACACCCTCGTCAAACGCACCGTAGCCAAAGTTGCCCAAACTGCCCATTCCCTGCGGGAAAAGCGGGCTAGCCCTCATACCTTTCGACATACTACAGCGGTCCACCTCCTACGCTCAGGAGTCGACATCAACACGATAAGAGCCTGGCTCGGTCACGTCTCCCTCGAGACGACTAACCGATATGCTCAAGTGGACCTAGAGATGAAAGCCAAAGCCTTGGAAACCTGCGCTGTCAGCCAAGCCCATCCAAAACCGAAGCCTACCCGGGTTTGGCGAAAGGACCCTGATCTGCTAGCCTTTCTTAACTCGCTATAGGCTCCCCGAAGCATAAAATTATGTGGCGAGATTCTGGCCCAAAAAGAAAGAACAACAATGACTTCCCTCCCCCCTCGCCACATAATTTATTACGCAACATAACGCATCTTATGTTTTTAACAACATAATATTCGGGAAATCTGCATGCTACGTTCTGTGGGGGTTGGGGCACCAATTTGGTGCCCCTTCTACCCGGCGTCGGGGCCAACGGATATAGGGTTGAAATAGTGTGGCACCGCCGGGAAACCAGGCGGCAAACAGAGAAAACAAACTTCAACCTAAGTATCGGGAGAAACCGGCCTACTCGACTCAATTGACAATTGAAGATGTGACCCCTATTCCCCCCTATTCCCTTACCTCCCTCTTTGTTGACATTTTACTGCCGCGTGTTAATATGGGGTTGATATGAAAAAAATACTTAAGGAAAAATTTAAAATTTTAGGGGTATCCATTGTGTACCTCTTCGGGTCAAGGGCCGTTAACAAAGAATCGCGCTTAAGCGATGTCGATATAGGTGCGGTGTTTAACTTTTCACCTCAAGGAAAAGATACGAGGGCTGTATATCAGAGCCTGTATGAAATGTTTTCGGAAGTGTATCCAGGTGTCAGGGTGGATATTGTTTTTTTGCAGGCGGCCCCCCTTGCCCTGCAATATTCGGCCATCAAAGACGGAAAGATCCTTTTTGAAGAAAACCCCCTCTTTAGAGCCGATTATGAAAATAGAGTCGTCAACCAGCATCTCGATTTTAAACCTCTATTAGATTATTTTGATGGGATGGCCGCAAAACGATATGCCCAAACCTAAAATTCCCATAAACAAAGAAGTTTTGCGGACCCGGATTTCGTATATCGAGGATTCTCTACAAAGTCTTGGAAGATTTAAGGGAATTCAATATGAGGAATTTCATTCGAACCCTGATCATTTTCGCATTGCCTTTTACGACCTTCACAGATCGCTGGAAGCAATCATGGACATAGGGTCTCACATCCTATCAAGAATTCCAGGGGCCAGACCATCTTCATACAAGGATATCCCGCGACTCCTTGAGAAACACAGGATTATTCCATCTGATTTTGCCAGTGGCCAGCTGGCCAAAATGGCCGGTTATAGGAATCGAATGGTTAATTTTTACGGCGAAATCCCGGAACGGGAAATCTACAACATCATTCAGGAAGAGCTCGAAGATCTTCATACTTTCTGTGCCTACATCGATGAAGTTTTAAGGAATCCTGCCCAATTTAATCTCCAGGCCGAGTAAGTTTAGGCGTTTCCCTCTTTGCCATCTTCCTATCAGATTTTCATTTATGTCAATTGTTGACCTGACCACCAACTTCCATCAGGGGAGATCTGTTAGTAATGATTTTTTACAGGGTTTCGTAGAGTCCCAATTCCTTCAATGGTTACTTCCACCACATCGCCAGGGTTCATCGGGCCAATTCCTCCGGGTGTTCCGGTGCTGATGATATCCCCAGGGAATAGGGTCATGCATTGGGAGAGGTAGTGGATTAAAAAAGGCACAGGGAAAACCAGCTCCCCAGTCCAGCCCTCCTGCACCATTTTTTTATTAAGAAAAGTACGCACGGTTAGATTGGCTGGATCGAGGCCGGTAGAAATACACGGCCCAAATGGAGCGAAGGTATCGAACCCTTTGGCCCGGGTGAGCTGACCTTGAACCCTGGTTAAGGTCCGCTCGGTAATATCGTTGAAGCATGTATATCCCAGAACATGGTTCAGAGCTTCTTCTATAGAGACGTCTTTGATCCGGTTTTTAATCACTACGCCTAACTCCCCTTCGTAATCTACCCGCTTGGCCACCCGGGGATAGAGGATAGGGTCTTCCGGGCTGATGATAGTTGTTAATGGTTTGATGAAATGGCTGGGAAACTCGGGTATCTTGTCTCCCAGCTCTTCAATATGTGAACGAAAATTAAGGGGGACACAGATGATTTTTGTAGGCTCGGCCGGGGGCAGAAGGCGGACTTCGGAAAATTTATGTTTCAGGGACGAGACTTCAAAATCGCCATAGATGGACCCGGAGATTTCGCGAATAAGGTCATCTTCCCAAATTCCATAGCCAATACGATCTTCTCTTTGAAAGCGGACAAATTTCATGTTTCCCTCCTCAAAGCGCAGAACCAAATTTTCCCTCATCATAAGCGAATCGCGCTTTTATTGAAATAGAAAAAACGTCGGTAGACGGAAAAAAATGTTGCTGATGGAGATTGAAAAATGATAGAATCCCCATCGTTGAATGCCCCTTGGAGAAAGAAGGGCATACGGGCATAATCCCTGAAAATAGAGTTATGTATAGGCCAAGGCCACCCAGACTCCGGGTGGCCTTTTTTTATGGAGGGGACAATGATAGAAAAAACAGCGGCGATCACTTCCTATTTTGTAATCATTCTCTTGATCGGGCTTTATAGCCGCAAATATTCCAAAAACACTCCGGAAGATTTTTTTCTCGGCGGGAGAAACCTGGGGCCTATTCTTCTATTTTTTACAATGGCGGCCACCAATTTTTCAGCCTTCACTGTCTTCGGGTTTTCCGGAGCGGGTTATCGATCGGGATATGCCTTTTACCCGATCATGGCCTTCGGAACGGGGTTCATGGCCATCACCTTCAGTTTTATCGGCAAGCGGGTTTATGAGCTGGGGAAAGAAAAAGGGTATATCACCCCCTCGGAATTGATCGGGAAACATTACCAGAGCCGGGTTTTGCAGCTATTGGTCTTTGCCGTGATGGTAATTTTTACGTTGCCTTATATTGCCATTCAACCGATTTCGGCAGGGTACACCCTGGAATCTCTTTTGGGCATCCCCTATTTCCTGGGGGGAGCGCTGGTCATGGCCGTTATTGTATTTTACGTCTTCCTGGGAGGCTTTCGGGGAGTGGTTTGGACGGACGCGGTTCAAGGGGGGATGATGATAATTTTAATGTCCGTTGCCCTCTTCCTATTAGCTGCGCCGCATGGCGGGGTCGCTCAGGCGAACCTTGCTGTTTTTGAAAAGTATCCGGAACTCTATTCCCGGCCGGGAATGGGCAATGCCTTCCCCGTATCCATCTGGTTCAGTTACATGCTGCTGTGGCTGCTTTGTGATCCCGTGTTCCCTCAGCTCTTCCAGCGTTTTTTCTCCGCTAAAAATCACCGTTCCCTGGATCTGACCATGCTGGCCTATCCGGCCATTTGCGGGTTTTTGTTCCTCCTGCCCATTACCATAGGAGTAATCGGACGGCTCTCTTTTCCGGGTCTTTCAGGAAAAGAAGCTGACAAGATCCTCCCTCTTTTACTTTCCCAGCAGGCGGACAACTGGCTGGGAGCCTTGATCCTGACTGCCGGGTTGGCCGCTCTCATGTCCACGCTGGATTCGCAATTGCTTACTTTAAGTTCCATGTTTACCCGCGACGCCATTGCCAACCCCAAAAATGGAAAAAAGCAGGAATGGCTGGGGAAACTCTTTATCCTTGTCCTGGCAGGGGCAGGGCTTGTCATCGCCTACCGCCCGCCGAGCACCATTTTAATAATTGCCACGGAGGCCTTCACTGGCCTGGCCGTCTTATTCCCCACCGTTCTTGGGGGGCTCTACTGGCGCAAGGCTTCGTCTCTGGGGGCCATCCTCTCGATTCTGGTTGGTGAAGCCCTGGTGGTTGGCTACATGCTCAAGTTGCTTCCGACGTTTGGTTTCCTGCCCGTCGTTCCAGTCCTTTTTGTGACCGGCCTGGTTTTTTTTGTGGTCTCTTTTTCCCAGTCCAGTCGCCCGTTTAAAGAACAGATCTCCTCATGGAAAATTTCCAAGGATGAAAAGACCAGGAAAAATACTTTGATCTCTTCTATCGTTTTCAGCGCTCTATTCTTTCTGGGAATTGATTTCTGGGCCTGGGGTTCCGCTTCTCCATTGATTGGAGGGTTTCCTTGGTGGGTCTGGTATTTTGTGGGACTTAACCTTCTGGTCATGGTTGCCATGGCCTGTTTCTTGACTGAAAAGAAATGAAGTGGCCGAGGGCCCGGGAAGCCCGGTCGATAGTTTTGAATACCGGAAAGCCTGCCGCCTGATAGACATCCCTTTCCCGGCGCCATTCGGCTTCCAGATCGATCATGCCGGCCTCCGTAGTAATGTCCGGCAGGATGAGAATGATGGGCTTTTGGTATTTTGCCCGGACTTCCTCACAGGCCTTGAGCAGTTCCGGCTGGAAGCTGAATTGAGAGAGTAGGCGATCGTCCATCCTCAGCCGGTGGCGAACCTGGAAGAGAATATAGAAGAGAATCTGAATGACGATCAAGGTGTCTATTCCTTCGTCTTCCCCGGCGGCTTCCATAACTTTTCGAAGCATTGAGGGAGGAATCATGGGATTGCCGAGGTCAACGGGATTTCTCAGGCTGTTGCCTACGGGAGGAAAAGAGGTTTTTAGTTTTTGCAGAATCGGCCAGGAAAAGGGAGGAACAGAAAGCCCAAGTCTTTCAAGAGAATCTGAAGCGGCTACGCTGATGGCTCCCCCGCCGCCCATTACGGCAACTCTCGGACCGGCGGTGTTCGGCAGATAGAGGAAGGCATAGATCGTATCGACTAACTCTTCTGCGCTTCCTACTTGGATCACCCCGGCCTGTTTCAAAGCCGAATTCCATACCTTTTCAGACCCGCTTAGGGACCCAGTATGGCTCATCACGGCCTGGCTTCCAGTGGCAGTTAAACCAGCTTTCCAGAGGATTACAGGTTTCTTCCTTCTGTTTTCTTTTAGAATCCGTAAAAAAATTGGCCCGTCCTCTACTCCCTCGATGTAGCCAGCAATGATCCTGGTCTTTTCGTCGGCGAAGAAATATTCCAGAAGGTCGCAGGCGGCAACATCGCAACCGTTGCCGTAACTGACCATTTTGCTAAAGCGCATGCTGAGCCCTTTGGCAATTTGGCCCAGGTCCGCACAGAGACCGCCGCTCTGGGAGAAAAAACCTACCGGACCAGTCGCTCGGGAAAAGTTTTGTCCCGGAAGAATGGTCAGTCCGCTTTCAGGACAGTAAATTCCAAAGCAATTGGGGCCCAGAATACGGATGCCGCGGCGAGCGATGCGGGTGATATCTTCTTCCATCCTTCTTCCCTCGGGAGTTCCTGTTTCCCTAAATCCGGAGGTTAGGATTTCAGCCCCTTTTACTCCTTTGCGCAGGCATTCTTCCAGGGCGCCACTAACCAGGGGGGCGGGTATGGTCAGGATAGCCAAATCAACTTCTCCGGGGATTTCTTTTAGAGAAGGATAGACTTTCAACCCGTTTATCTCCCCCCCCTCAGGGTTGACCGGATAAATCTTTCCCTGGTAGCCGATCTCCATGATGGCGCTTAAAATAATATTCCCAAATTTGGCCAGTTCTGCCGAAGCGCCAATAACGGCCAGGGACTTTGGATAAAAAAGAGGCTCAAAGACCTCCAGGATGGATTGGTTCACGGTTTTTCCTTTCTGGCCTAAGATGAAGCCTCCAGAGAAGAAATAATAATTCTTGCTGTGGTTTCAAGATCCTTCTGCAAACTCTCCACAATCTTTTTCTTATTCCTCTCGACAAATCCTTCGAACATCTCCCAATGGCATTTCATTGGCAAAGAAAGTTCCTGCTTCCCTATGACATAGCTGTAAACATAAGGGCCAACGCGAGCGCATAATCTTTCAATTGTTTCAAAAAGGAGGGGCGAATCAGCATGGGAATAAATCGTAAAATGAAACTGAGTGTTTTTTCTCATAAATATTTTTGGTCTGTCCGTCGAGGCCTCCATGCTTTCTACCAAACGCTTCAGTTTGGGTATCTCAACCTCGGGCATCAAGTCACAGGATCTTTCCGCTGCCAAAGATTCAAGTATAATTCTGAGGCGAAGGGCCTCCTCCATTTCTTTGGCCGTCAAGGAGTTAACCCTAATTCTCTTATTGCTCTCAATCACAATTATTTTTTCGGATTCAAGCTGCCACAGGGCTTCACGTACAGGCATAAGGCTCACGCCAAATCCTTTTGCCAGATCTCTGAGGCTGATGGACTCCCCCGGCAAAATTTCCGCGGAGATGATTTTATCCCGAAGCTGATCGTAAACCTTCTGCCGCATCGTTTTTACGGAAATCTTTTCTAAGATCATACCCTCTCCCCTATAAATATATATGATCACATATTACAAATATCATTAATAAATTCATTTTAAATATTAAATAGTTATAGTTGATACATTTTTCTATTGACAAAATATTAAAATTATTTTATGTCATTATACATTATTATTAGGAAGGCATCAAGAATACAAAAGATGTTTGTTTATTATAAGGCCCTCCCAAAAATTACACCCGGGCGAAAGGTTTTTTCAATAAAAATTCTTCCACCATATTTTTAAACTTTTGGTAGTGTTATAATTAATCAATAATGAGGAAAAAAATGAAAGGCATCGTTTGTGAACAACCCGGGCAATTTCGCTTAAAGGAATTTGACTCTCCGCTTATAAAGTATGGAGAAGCTCTCGTTCGTATCCGGCGAGTGGGCATCTGTGGATCTGATCTGGGCGCATTTAAGGGAGACCATCCCCTGGTTACTTATCCGCGAATCCTGGGGCATGAACTCTCCGGAGAAATTGCTGAGATCGGTGGCTATTCCCCGGGATTCAGCGTTGGGGATCGCGCAGCCGTCCTTCCCTACATCGAATGCGGGAAATGTATCGCCTGCCGACAGGGAAAAACAAATTGTTGCACGCGCCTGGAAGTTTATGGCGTTCACCGCGACGGAGGGATGCAGGAATACATGAGCGTTCCATCCGATCACCTGATCAAATCCGCAAAACTCAATTTTGACCAGATGGCCATGGCGGAATGCCTGGGGATCGGGGCGCATGCGGTCAGGCGTTCCCAAATTAAAGAAGGAGAATTGGCCCTGGTCATCGGGGCTGGGCCGATCGGCATTGGAGTCATGCAGTTTGCCAAAGTAGCCAGCGCAAAAGTCATTGCTGTTGACCTCGTTCAGGAGCGCCTGCAATTTTGCCGGGAGAATAAGTGGGTGGATTATGCTATTCCTGCCCAGGGTGAATGGATAAAGGAGATCGAGTCCATCACCAAAGGAGATTATCCCCCGGCAGTATTCGATGCTTCCGGAAATGTCCGTTCCATGGAGAATGCCTTCAACCTGGTTGGGCATGGCGGAATTCTGGTAATGGTGGGGCTGGTCAAAGGGAACATCAGCTTTGCAGATCCTAATTTCCATCGGCGGGAGCTCACGGTGATGAGCAGCCGCAACGCCACCCGGGAAGACCTTGAATACGTAAGCCGTTCTATGGAGGAAGGGAAAGTGGACGCTCTTCCGCTAATCACCCATCGAGCGCCTCTTGACCAAATTATTGGCCGATTTGATTCCTGGCTTAAACCGGAGACCGGCGTGATCAAAGCCATCGTGGAACTTTAAATTAGGCACAGAGGGCGCAGCGCGGCATAGCCGCAACCAAAAAAAGTGTAGAGAGCGCCTAAAGTGAGCTAAAGTGCCTAAAGTTGGAAAAAGCAATTTCCTATACAATTGAGCTTCTTGCAAAAGTCCGTAATTTACCCTTCGACAGGCTCAGGGTGAACGGGCTTAGGTTGAAATTATTTAGTTTTTCCGTTCGTGGTGAGCCCTTCGACTCACCGTTCGCCCTGAGGTTCTCGAAGGGTGAACGGTTCGCTCAGGACAAGCTTGTCGAACCACAAAAAAATACTTTTGCAAGAGGCTCAATTAAATTACGATAATGGCCTAAAATCATAGCAGAGCCTACGATATTGCCTCTGCAGAAAGGAGATGCGATGATGAAACCCATTGGTTTTATCGGAGTTGGCTTCATGGGGAAGCCGATGGCCAGAAACCTCTTGCGTGGCGGATATACACTGATCGCGCACGACGTGAATCGAGGCGGAGTTCAGGAGTTGGTGGCGGACGGAGCCAGAGAAGCCTTTTCTCCCAAAGAAGTCGCTAAAGCAGCGGAAATCATCTTTACTTCCTTGCCGAGTGATCAAGCGGTCGAAGAAGTTGTCCTGGGTCAAAACGGGATTATCGAAGGGGTCGCCAGCGAGTCGATCGTAGTGGAAACGAGCACGATTTCTCCTACTACGGCGAGAAATGTTGCAAAAAAATTAGCCCTTAAAGGAGTAGAAATGTTAGATGCTCCTTTGAGCGGCGGGGTGGTTGGCGCCGAGAAAGCAACCCTTTCTATCATGGTGGGTGGAAAAGCGGAAATATTTGAGCGGGTCCTTCCCCTTCTGCAAAAATTGGGAAAGAATATTACCCATATCGGGGGCCAGGGGACGGGACAGATTGCCAAAGCCGCGAATCAGATCATTGTGGCTTTAAGCATAGATGCAGTTGCCGAGGCGCTGATTTTCGCCAAAAAAGCAGGGGCTGACCCGGCAAAAGTTAGGAAGGCCCTACTTGGGGGATTTGCCCAAAGCCGGGTATTGGAGGAACATGGCCAGAGGATGTTAGACCGTAATTTCGAACCAGGCGGCAAGATGAGATTTCATCAAAAGGATATTGGAATTGTGTTAGCCATAGCCAGAGAATTAGGAATTTATTTGCCCGGAACTTCCATGATGATGGATTTGTGGAATGCCATGACTGCTCAGGGGATGTTAGATTGGGACCATTCCGCTTTGGTAAAGGTATTAGAGCAGATGTCCAACGTAGAAGTTCGCCCGGGTTGAAGGAGGTGAAAAGAAATTTTCTATTGCCGGATAGTAATTTAAAGATCAAGAAAGGAGATTCGATATGAAAAAAGGGTTAATCGTTGGTTTAGGTGTTTTTTTTATTCTAAGTTTTATCGGAGGGAGTGCTCAGGCATCCCCTTACGCCAAGTACGCCGGGACGACCATTGTCGTCAATTTCCCGGCCCACGGTTTTTACGATGCCGCAACCAAGCTCATCCCCGAATTCACTAAAGAAACGGGGATTAAGGTTGAAGTCGACAAGGTCGAGTACTTGCGCATGCGGGACAAACAGTTGCTGGAAATGTCTAAACCCAAAGGAGACTATGACGTGATCTCCTTCGTCTGCATGTGGAAGACTGAGTATGTTAGCAAGGGTTTGATCACTCCTCTGGCCCCCTTTTTTACTACCGCTGCTCTGGTAGATCCTACTTATGATGCTGCTGATCTGATTCCCCCTTATGTTGCCACCACGGGGATGGCAGGGGGAAAGAGGGGGTACCTACCTGGGCCAACTGCAGCTCTCTATGGCGTCCCCTTCGGGTCGGAGACTAGCATCTTTGCTTACCGGAAGGATATCTTCGACAAACATGGTTTGAAGGTGCCCAAAACCTATGATGAAATGCTGAAACTGGCCGCCACTATCCGCGAGAAAGAACCTGCTATGTACGGTCTGACCAGCCGGGGCGAAGCAGGGCATCAGGTGGGCCATGCCTGGTTGAATCATTTGACTCCTTTCGGGGGTGAGGTGTTTGATGATAAATGGGAGCCCGCCTTCCATAAGGCGCCCTCAATAAGGGCTATTAACGCCATGAAAGAAATTATCAAGACCGGCCCCCCAGGAATTCCCACTTTCGGTATGGGCGCCATGGCTGACGCCTTTCTTTTAGGGCATGCCGCCATGTATCTGGATGCCACTGCCATCCCCGGCATGGTCAGGAATCCGGCCATTTCTAAGGTTGCCGGGAAAGTAGGCTATGCGCTCCATCCAAAGGCCGTAAAACATTCTACAGAGACCGGAGGTTTTGGAATTGGCATACCGTCGAATTCTACGAAGAAGGAAGCCGCCTTCCTGTTCATGCAATGGATGACTTCCAAAGCAACGGATAAGAAAATTGCCGTACTGGGTGGAATGCCCAACCGCCTGTCTACCCTCAAAGACCCGGAATTACAGAAAGAATTTCCAGAGTTCACTGCCATTCTGGAGAATTTGAAGTATGCTAATCCGGACTGGCGGCCGATCATTCCGGAGTGGCCAGAAATTTCTGTGCAACATATCGGGATTGCCCTGCACGAGGCCACCACCGGTAAGAAAACCCCTGAAAAGGCTATGGGCGATATTGTAGAGCCGGTTAGAAAGATCATGGAGAAAGCTGGTTATTATAGCTGGAAAAAATAAGCAATGAATTTCGGGGCAGCAATGCGGATGTTTTTCCTTCGCTGCCCCGGACACCGCAGGTTGTATTGTAAAAAAAAATTATAAAGGTGCTAAACTTGATGGACTCGTAAAAAGTCTGAAAATGCCCTTTTCCGTCATTCCGGCCCCGTATCAAGTACGGGGTAAACTCCAGCCGGAATCCAGTATTTTCAAATGCTTATAAATACCCTGGACTCCGGTTTTCACCTGTCTGCCAGGCACAGGCAGGCCGGAGTGACGACTTTTTACGAGAACATCAAACTTAAAAGAAAGAAAGGAATGAAAACCATGGCGCCAGTTGATATAGCGAAGATTGACCGAGATGTTTGGATCAAGGCTGTCTTCCCCGAATGGGGAACTTACCTCAATGAGGAAATTGAGGAAACCAGGGTTCCTCCGGGAAAATTGGTTATGTGGTGGCTTACCTGTTGCGGCACCTGGATAAAAACTCCAGGGGGCGCAGACATCACCATTGACTTCTGGGTACAAAGGGGCGAATATACCAAAAAGCAGCAGCCCTATGAAAAAATAAAAGATGCCCAGATCATCCGGATGACTGGAGCAAGGAAATATCCCCCTTTCCTGCGTCTCGCTCCCCACGTCATCGATCCCTTCACCGTAAAAAAACTGGACGCCGTTATGTCCACCCATATCCACGGAGATCACATCTGCGAGTTCGTGGCCGCCGCCGCCGTGAAAAATACGGAGGCGGTCTTTGTCGGCCCCAAGATGTGCGGAGACATCTGGGCCAGCTGGGGCGTTCCGGAAAAGCGGATTGTCCGGTTGAAGCCCGGCCAGAGCCATAAAATTAAAGACACGGAAATCGTGGCCGTTGAATCTTTCGACCGGACGGCCTTGATAACGCCTCCACCGGAAGGAGACTTGAGAGGCAAGATGCCCGTGAACATGGACGAGCGGGCGGTGAATTATGTGATCAAAACCCCCGGGGGGTCCATCTACCATAGCGGCGACTCCCATTTCTCCAACGGCTATTACAAGCATGGCAAACAGCACCAGATCGATGTTGCCCTGGTCTCTTACGGCGATAACGGCCCGGGGATTACCGATAAGCTGACTGCCTCCGACACGCTGCGCATCGGCCGCGACCTGGGCGCCAAGGTCCTGATGCCCATTCACTGGGACATGTGGTCTACCCAATGCCCAGATCCCAACGAGCTGGTCCTGCTCCATGAGTTCAACAAGCACCAGATGAAATTCAAGCTCGTCATCTGGAAAGTGGGGGGTAAGTTTACCTACCCGGGTGATCAGGACATCGGGAAATATCAGTACCCGAAAGACTACGGCGATTATTTTGCCGACGACCCCAACATTCCTTTCCCTTCTTTCCTCTAAAACAGGGAAAGGCGGATTCTCTTCCGGCTGCAGGGGTAGATGAAGGCTTCTGCAGCCAATTGAGGAACCAGGATGGCCCAGCAAAGACTTTTCAAAGGAATTACCCCCTACCTTTTCATTGCTCCCGCCGTCTTTGTCATGGCTTTTACCTGCCTCTACCCTGTCATTAAAGGCTTCGAGATGAGCTTTTATGATTGGTCTCTTGGCACTCCGATAGAATCCCGAAAGTATATCGGCTGGGAAAATTTCGCCTGGGCCTGGAAAGATCCCGCGCTTTTCAACTCCATCCGGGTAACCCTCGTGTTTACCGGCTGCTCCGTAACCGTCCAGCTCATCCTCGGACTGGCGCTAGCCTTCCTGCTGGAAAAGGGAATGAAGGGAATCGCCGTTTTCCGCACGGTATTCATTATGCCCATCATGCTCGCCCCGGTGGTCGTTGGTTTGATCTGGCGTTATCTCTTCGATGCGAATTACGGCTTGATAAACTATTTTGTCCAATTATTTGGCTTCCCGCCGAAGATCTGGTTGGGGACCCCTGGCCTGGCTTTGCCTGCCATCATCGTTACCGATATCTGGCAGTGGACTCCTTTCATGTTCATTCTATTTCTGGCTGGCCTGCAAAGCCTTCCAAAGGATCCAGTGGAGGCAGCGGAAGTGGATGGGGCTACGACCTGGCAGGTCATCTGGCGGGTGAAACTCCCCCTCTTGGCCCCGATCATCTGGGTGGCGATCATTCTGCGGGTGATCGACGCCTTCCGGAGTCTAGAGACCATGTTCATCATGACCTTTGGGGGGCCGGGCCGGGAAACAGAAGTGCTCTCCATGAATATTTACAAAACCGCTTTCTTGAGCCAGAGATTAGGGCAGGCCTCAGTCAATGCCGTTTTCCTGTTGGTTTTCGTTATTCTATTGAGCCTGGCGTTCCTGCTGATCGCCCGGCCGGCTTTGACTAAAAAGTGAACGCCGCAGAAATATCAGGCGCATTACCAAAAGACATGAACAATTAATTTCAGTGGGTCGGCCTATGGAAAAAAAATCACCGGAAGGTTTTTGGGCATCATTGTTGCGCAAGGAAACCTGGAAAGCAGGAAAGTATATCCTGGTTTTTTCCCTGGCTTTTGTCTATCTCATCCCCATTATTGTTTTAATTCAAACCTCATTTAAAACTCAGGTGCAGATCTTTACTACAACCCCCACCTGGTTTTTTATGCCTACTCTGGAGAATTATAGAACCGTTCTCCTGGAGCAAGGGTTTACAAGATTTATGATGAACAGCTTGGCGGTGGGGTTGGTATCGACCTTTTTTACCCTTCTCATTGGCGGGTTCGCGGCCTACGCCCTGGTCCGCTTCAAGTTCATGGGTAGAGGGACTGTTTCTTTTGGGACGCTCCTCTTGAGAATGATTCCTCCGGCTGTCCTGGTAGTGCCCATTTATGTACTTTGGTCCCACTTTGGGCTGGCTGACACCCGACTTGGCTTAATTATTGTCTATATAGGACTTAACCTTCCCTTTACGATATGGGTGCTGATCAGCTTTATATCGGAAATCCCGATAGAATTGGAAGAGGCCGCGGTCGTAGACGGTTGCGGTCCGTTGAAGATTTTCTACCGCATCATTCTCCCTCTAATCAAACCAGGGCTGGCAGCAGCTTCTATTTTTACCTTCCGCATCGCCTGGAACGAGTTCATCATTGCCCTGGTTTTAACCAATCGCATCACGCGGACCCTGCCAGTGGCCACCACGATTTATCTCACTGACATCGGCGTTCAATGGGGGAATATCACGGCCATGGGAACGCTCATCGCTCTGCCGGCATTCATTTTTACTTTCCTGGCAGCCAAACAACTGATCGCCGGGTTGACGGCTGGCGCAGTTAAGGGGTAGCTGGATTTATTCCCAAAGGGAACGGCCATAGCATAGAGGGTGGGCTTGAGTCTTTTCCCATCCGGGCGGTGGCCATGGAGGGAAACGATTAGAAAGAGTGGGGTTGTCCTTTCTTTAATACCCGGCGCAATGTTTTTTCTAAGGGGGACATCCTTAAATAAGTAAATAACTCAATGATCGAGCTGCTACCTATTCTGCTGGGCAATAGCCTCTCCTCTCTGGACGCCATATCCAATCGCCGGCGGGCTCATTTCTAAGCGTCTGGCCAATTCGGTAAGAGGAATTTCCAACTCCCGCACCGCCCAAAAGCAAAAAAGGCTCCAGGCATTAACCAGCTGCTGCTGGCGCCCCTTTGCAATTACCTTCCCCGCATCCACCCGGTAAATCTCCGCAACTCTTTCCGCAATTTGCTTGAGACCATAACCGCGCCTTTGCAACTGGCATTGACGCGTGTAATGTTCTTCGGCCTGGGCAAGGAGAGAATCCACAAAATCTGAATCTCCCAGTATCCTCTCGTCACTCTTGATGTGTTCTTGCCCCCTCAACCTTAATTTCTCCACTCCTGCCCAGCCCCCAAGGCTGCGAACCAAACCTCCTCCAATGAGATCTCGGCGGCGCCCCTGCGCTACCCCCGCCTCAACGTATGCTAAATACCCCTTCCTGGCATTCCCGATCCTTTTCCCGAAGGAATGAAGAACATAGTCCACATCCTGCCAGGGCCGCTTCATCTTGCCCATCAAGGCGCTATGCCCACAATAGGGATAACTGTTCAATGCCCCCAAATGCGGAACCATTCCTGCCCTTAATGGGTTCAGGTGGATATAGCGAACCAGCTCCTGAAAATAGGTATCTTCCTGGCAGACAATGGATTTATATCGGTTTTGTAACAGATGCCCATGGCGCTTGTACCGGCGGTTGAAACTGACCACATACCCGGTCAGCAATCTCCTCATCAAAGTTGAAATTGGAACTGCACCGGTACGCAACAGGAAGTGGGCATGATTCCCAAGAAATGTCCAAGCATAGCACGCCGTCTTTGTTTCCATCAGAAGCCTTCCCAACCGTTCCAGAAAATTCTCCCGATCACGGTCATCGCGAAAAATCTTGCGGCGTTCAATCCCCCTGATGATGATATGATGCAGAACTCCTGGAGCATCCAGGCGGGCTAATCTCGGCATAATTCCCTTCTTATCACCCAATCCCTTTTGCCGTCAACTGAATTATTTAAGGGCGTCCCTCTTCCCCTGACTTCCTCCCCTTCCTACTCCTAAAAATGAAAGGTTCGATGCTTTTTAAAAAAAACCTACCAAACCTTACCTTTTTTATCAACTCCCAATCGTTTGTCAAATTCTGTCATAAGAAAGTGGGGAGAAGAACGGTGGGTTGGTTGGCCTGTTTTAGGAGAGGTGAAAAGCGGAGACTGAAGACCAGAAGGATGGAAGCTCTTGGATTAAGGAAAACGAATCCTTATTACTCATCCAGGCCAACAATCCGATCAAAGATCAGCATCGCGTGTCTGGCACATGCGGTCTTGACTGTCTCCCAGTTCTGCCAGCGCAGGTCGAGGTTTTTGTATTCGGCAAGCCCCAACTCTTCAAGATCATAGGGGAGTGGATTCGCGAGCTGAATCTGCAACTGCTGCAACGCCGATTCCTCGTTCGGCTGAGGATAGAGACGATCGAAAATCTGGATCGCCTCTAACATTCTCTCGTCGCCCATTTTGTCGGCTAAAGCCACGAAATCGAGATAGTCGCGGGTCGCGTTCCGCTTGAGGATCAGCACTCCCTTGATCCGCAGTATCTCCGCTTGTGTCGGAATGGTAATCTTCTGACCCAAGCGCTCGATCTGGGTGGTTTCCAGCGGTTCGTCCCGAATCAACTGCCTCACTCCGGTTTCGATGCCGTCCAGACTCCCGAGAATATGCACGGGACGATTGATGCGCGCCGTTTTCCACCCCGCAACCGACTCCAACTCGGCGAGCACTTGGTCGAAGCGCTGCCGGAGATTGGGCAAGACATGATTGGCATCCGTGGACAACCGATGCTCAGCATACAAAGCAGCGGCAGTTCCACCCACAAGAACGGCATCCGGAAGGATGCGCTGCAAACGGGCGGCAGAGGAAAGAACCTGTTCCCAATCAGGCAAGGTGTCGTTCGGCATAATACTTCCAAAAATGGTAGCGCTGGGCATAGGGATCGGAGATGTGCGCCCGGCATACCCGCAGCACCTTCTCCGCCACCGCCCGGTCTTTGAGCGCGGCCCGCCGCAACTCAGCCCAATCTCGGCGCTTGCCGCGAGCGATCACGTCTTCAATCGCGGCGAGAGTGAATTGTTGATGGGTAAGATGACGATGCAACATTACAATAGCTTATCACGATTTCTCTGCCCATTCAAGAGCGTTGCCAACGTTTGGTTTTTTGCTTTACAAAAATAGGCTATCATTCCTACGATGAACTATACAAAGCCCCAATAATATTTTTTCAACTGTCTGCGCCAAGCGCATTGGCTATCCTGATGTCAGAGGCTCTCCCGCCAGGAATACACGATCGCCACAGGGCGTGAAACCTTGCTCTACCCAATGGAAGCAAGATTCAAGGCAACTAATACGAGCGTAATAAATGTCTTTACAAGTCATTGCGAGCCCAAGGAGCGCGGCAATCTCCCCTTTCGTGGGATTGCTTCGTCGCTCCACTCCTCGCAATGACAGGTCATTTAATGCGTCGGTATAAATTTATCTGATTTTCTAAATATTTTACGGTGTTTTTTGGCAATCGATTTCTTAAGCATACATCCATTACTTCTTTCTTCCCGCAAATTTTTCGCGTATAATAAAACCGATAATTAGTGCCCATCGAGAAACTTAACTTTTCCCCTCCCCTTCGACGGGTGAGGGGGGGTGGGGGTGATAAGGGGTAAAATTTCTATGACTTCCATTTTAATCCCCCTCATCCCAACCCTCTTCCGCAAGGGGGGTTTCCGGATGAGAACTAATACAAACGCATTAAATAAAGTGTCATTGCGAGGAAGCCCGCCATGCGTGGCGACGAAGCAATACCACGAAAAACGAGATTGCCACGCCCTTCGGGCTCGCAAAGACGATGTGAAGATGTAAAAACATTTAATGCGTTTGTATTAATTAGAATCGCCGCCGGGCTGATAAGGAAGATTGCAGATTATTGAAAGCAACTGATTAGGGAGGTACAGATGAACCAAGAATATCTAACAAAGCTATTCGGACTTGAGGGCAAAGTCGCCGTGGTTACTGGCGGCGGGGGGGTTCTATGCGGCAGCATGTGCCGGGCCCTGGCCCAGGCCGGAGCGCGAGTAGTCGTGCTGGACCTGCTGGAGCCCGCAGCCAGAAACGTAGCCCATGATATAGAAGCTAACGGCGGCATTGCCGTTTCTTTTCAGGCCGACGCCCTGGATAAAGGGAGTCTGGATAATGTCTGCGAAAAGGTCCTGGAAAAATTCGGCCGGGTGGACATTCTGATCAATGGCGCGGGGGGAAACAAAGCCCAGGCCACCACTTCTCCAAACCTTTCCTTTTTCGATTTGCCTCAGGATGCTTTTCAGTGGGTCTTTAACCTGAATTTTACCTGCACGCTCCTGGCCAGTCAGGTCTTCAGCAAAGTCATGGCCCGCCAAAAAGAGGGGGTCATTCTAAATATTTCTTCCATGAATTATTTTCGCCCGCTGACCAGGGTGCCGGCCTATTCAGCCGCCAAAGCCGCCGTAAGCAACTTCACCCAATGGCTGGCCGTGCATCTCTCCCAGAATTATTCCACGAAGATCAGGGTTAACGCCCTGGCCCCTGGCTTTTTTCTCACGGAACAAAATCGTTTTTTGCTCACGGACAAAGAAACCGGAGCCCTTACCCCCCGCGGAAAATCCATCATCGATCATACACCGATGAACCGATTCGGAGCGCCCGAAGACCTCATCGGCGCTGTGCTCTGGCTCCTTTCCCCGGCAGGGGAATTCGTCCATGGGGCGGTGATTGCAATTGATGGAGGATTTTCGGCATTTAGCGGGGTTTAAAAAATTTTCACCGCAGAGCACGCCGAGAACGCGGAGAATAATTTACATTATAAAGCCAATAATGATGATCTCGTAAAAAGTCGTAAAACTGTCACTCCTGCAAAAGCAGTCCGCCTCAGGCGGACCAGAAATCCCTCCCGACATCCCCTGCCGGCCGCAGGCAGGCTTTTGCAAAGGGAGGAGAGGTTTTTAGGGGATGAAGGGGGATTTGACAGCTTTTCAAATGGCTAAACTGTTACCATTTTGCATTTTTACTTTGGCAATTTTATTACCTCGGCGTTATCTGCGGTGAAATGTAGTTAAATTTATTGGGACACAGATTTTCACAGATAACCGCAGATAATTATTTTCTTTTTAGTTTATCCTGATAATCTGTGTACATCCGTGTCCAAAAAGGAAATTCCTATACAATTAAATATTTTTTCCACTTTGGATTAACCAACCTCCGGGAGGACATGAGCCATGGGCCGTTATGATGACGATGAACGGGAAAAGCCAAGCTGGCGGGAGATTGACCAGCGGCGCGACCGCAGCCAGCGCGTTAGCGGCGGAGGAAAAAGTTTTAAAGAGCGCACTCTCCGTTCGGACTGGGCCAAAAAGCAGCACTTGCGGGAGGCGGAAAAGTTCTTTCAAGGGAAAAAAGGTACGGACGCCTACAAGGCCGCCCATGCCGCCATGCACGAAAAATACGGAACCCCGGATTTCCAGGCAGCCATGGATAATTTCCTGAAACAGTTCGGCCTCCCCGATGAATGGGGCGCTCTCCTCCTCATCCTGGATGCACAAGAACCAAAATGGGTAAAAGAGGCCCTTACGGCCCTGAAATTGATGTATGAAAAGCGCAGCCTGATGGAACAGAAGGGCTTCAAAGGAAAAGTAAAGGTGCTGGAAATGACCACCAAAGACAAAACCATCCGGCAGGAATGTGAAATAATTCTGGAGGGGCTGCAATGAAGGAAGCAGAGAAGATCAAACTTTTGCAGGAACAGTTAAAGAGGATTTCGGCTCTCCCTTTCTACGAAAACCGTTTCCAGGCCGGGGGGATCAACCCGGAAGACATCCGCTCTTTAGAGGATTTTCAGAAAATTCCGCTTATGGACACGAAGGATCTACAAAAAGACCTGGAAGAGCATCCTCCCCTAAGTTCTCTTTTTCATCCTGACACAATCCGGGTGACTTTGAGCCCGGGCCCAAAGGGTTTAATGCCCGTTTATCATTCCCGCCAGGATGTCGAAGAAGTCAACAAGGAGCTGGCTGCCATGTACCGGGCCTGCGGAGTCGGCCCGGAAGACATTGCCGCCATCACCTTCGGCTACCATCTCTTTATCGCTGGAATCACCATCCACGGGGGGTTCGAGACCCTGGGCTGCAAGACCATTCCTCTCGGGCCGGGAGAGTCGGAGAGGACAGCCGAAATCCTCAACCGGTTCAAGGTCACAGTCCTCGCTTCTAACCCCAGTTTTGCCCTGAAATTGGCTCAGGAAGGGGTTCGTTCCATTCGCCTCCTTTTCGCCGGAGGGGAACCTTTTTCCAGCGTCGAGGGATACAAGGAAAAGCTGCGTCAGGCTTTCGGGCCCATCGGCTTGCTTGATTCCTACGGCCTTGGCCAGTCCACCCCCGTAGCCCGGGAATGTAAAGAGGAACGAGGGTTGCATGTGGCCGACAACCTCATTTTCCTCGAAATCGTGGAACCGGAGACCGGAAAAGTCCTTCCTCATGGCGAACGGGGTGAAGTGGTCATCACCCACTTGCGCCGCCAGGGATCTCCTCTTCTCCGCTTCCGAACAGGCGATTTAAGCGTAATGGAACATATCGACTGCCCCTGCGGGAGAAAAGCTACTTTAACCAAAGGGGTGTTGGGGCGCACCGATGAAATGCATAAGGTCAAGGGCGTGAAGCTCTATCCTTCCCAGATCGACCACCTGCTGCGCCCCCTGCCGGATTATACGCCGGGGAAATACCGGGTGATTATTAGCCCCAAACCCGGTGGAGGAGACCTTTTCCAACTTATTGTAGAAGGCAAGTATCCAGGCCCTTCCGCAACGGAAAAAATCGTCGAACGTATGAAGGAGACTCTCCTGATCAAACCGGATAAAGTGGAGTTCGTGGAAAAGCTTCCCGAAGGGCCAAAGGTGATGGATGAAAGATATAAATAGGGGATAGGTAAGAAGTAAGAGGTCAGAGATCAGAGGTCAAAAGTAATGGGTAATGCGCCTTGCGCCTTTACGCCTTACGGTCTTTAATTATGAAGGTCATATTCCACGAGAGGTTTTATGAAGTTTACGTCTCCGACCCGGCGGCCGCTGCCGGGAGGATGGAGGCCATTGTTGAAGCTCTGGGAAAAGATTTTGAATTTCTCACCCCCCATCCGGCCTCTGAAAAAGGGGTAGCCCTGGTGCACACCCCGGGGCATATCGAAAGGATCAAACGCTTAAGAGACCTCTATGAAATCGCCTTGCTCTCTGCCGGCGGAGCCGCCATGGCTGCGGAATTGGCCTGGAACGGAGAGCCGGCCTTCGGCCTTATTCGCCCGCCGGGACATCACGCCAGCCCGGATTCCTGCTGGGGGTTTTGCTACTTTAACAACATAGCCATCGCCGTCAAGAAATTGATGAAAGAAGCTGGAGTAAAAAAAGCATTGATCCTGGACTTTGACCTGCATTTTGGAGATGGAACGGCAAATGCCTTCGCGGCTATTCCGGATGTGGTTTACTTCCATCCCGAGGGTTCAGACAGGAAACAATTCATCGAAAGAATTCAAAAGCGGCTGGAAAAGGCCGAGGGCTTCGATATTCTATCAGTCTCGGCAGGTTTTGACCGGCATGTGCAGGATTGGGGCGGACTCTTAACCACGGAAGATTACAGGGCGATTGGCAGCCTGATTAAAACTTATTCGGAAAAGTTCTGCCAGGGCCGCCGGTTCGGCGTGCTCGAAGGCGGATATAATCATGCAGTGCTCGGGCAAAATGTCCGGGCTTTTTTGGAAGGGATGAGAAGTTAAAGGTTTAAAATGTATTTCCTCACCTGGGCCAGGGCCATTTTGGTCATGCGATTCTCGATGAAGCGCATGGCAAACGGCCAGCGTTGCTCAATTAAGTCCGTTCCTTGGGCGTGAGCCAGAGCAATATAGACATGGTGATCCTGCTCCTTCTCTTTGGGGGCCTGCCCGGTCAAACCCACTCCTAAATCGGCGTCGGCAAGGTGGCGTACGCCCTCGGCTAAAACCTGGGCCGCTTCTCCGCTGCTAAAGCCCCGGTTTGTCAGAAAGGATTCCGGAACAGCCAAAATTTTTTGGGCCATGCGCGGGCTGACGACGGTCACGCCGAGAGGAAAGAAGTCCGCGCATCCTTCCATCATTTTCAAATTCTGGATGACCGAACTGCCGAACCCGGTTTCGGCCACAGCCAGGGTAAGCCCGCTCCGGCGTACGAGGGAGCTTAGAACTCCCTCGTAGGTTTCCTCATCGACCCCGAAGATAAAGTCTTTTAAACGCTCCCGAATTTCTGTTTCTAAAGGGGTGTTTAAGGCTTCGGCCTTAGCCTTATCCGCAGCTTTGGCCGTAAGGCGAATGTGAATTTCTCCAATCTGGGTGTGGGCCAGAAGGCCGATTGTCGGGTTCGACCCTTTTCCGATCAGGTCCTTTATCCGTTCATCCACCACGCTCTCCCCGATGCCAAACAGCTTGAGTACCCGGGAAACGATCACTTCCCGGATGCCCAATTTCTTCCTCAAATAGGGAAGGACGCTGTGCTCCATAAAGTAGCGCATTTCATGAGGCACGCCGGGAACGGCAATGATCGCCTGGCCGTCTTGTTCGGCGATAAATCCGGGAGCTGTGCCCACCGGGTTCTCGATAGGAATCGCCCCTTCCGGAACGTAAGCCTGTTTCTTGTTGTTGGGACTCATGGGCCGGCCGATCCGCCGGAAAAAATCGCTGATTTGATCATGGAGGTGTTGCTGAAAAATTAGCGGCCTGCCCAGGACTTCAGCCACTGCCTCGCGGGTTAAATCATCGAGCGTTGGTCCTATGCCGCCTGTGGTAATGATAAAATCCGAGCGGCTTAGGGCGATGCGCAGAGTATCTTTCAGCCTTTCCTGATTATCTCCCACCGTGGCCTTAAAATGCAGGTTAAGACCTATTGTGGCCAGTTGTTGGGCAATGTGCGCCGAGTTGGTGTCCACGATCTGTCCCAGCAACAGCTCGGTTCCGACGGCAATAATTTCAGCGTTCATGTTCCCCTTCTTCTATTTTTAGTACGCAGATTCACCCAATTAACATTGAAAATCCAGAAGACAGAATTCAGAAAAAATCGAACACACCATCATTCGTTCATGAAAACTTTCATTGAATTGGGTCCTTTGCTTTCATTGTAGGTTCATCCAAAGATATTCGCAACCCTGATTTTTTTAATCTTGCGAATTTCCCGAGGAATGGTAATATTAGGTAAGTAAAGACGCTGTTATATAGTAAATTAGCCACAGAGGACACAGAGATCACAGAGTCTTAAAACCTAAATAATAAAGGATAAGTGTCAAGTTTCTAAAGCGATCCACCTAAGGCGGACTAAAGTTGTAAAAAGGGAGGCTCTTGCAAAAGTCCTAAACACCGTCATTCCCGCCCCCGCTTTCGCGAGGGTAAATTTCAGCGGGAATCCAGGGCAGCCTGAATCCCGCCTTCGGCGGGAGTATATTCCGACCCGCGCTTCGCCCTGTACACCATGCGGTGCAGGGTTTCGCTTGCCCGGAATTACGATTGAGCGACAGATTTTGAGATTTGCAAGAACCTCAAGGAATTTCATATACAAACAAGTTATTAACACCCCCACCCTAACCCTCCCCCATCCAGGGGGAGGGAATTTTGGATCCCCCAGTATCTCCCCTCCCCTGGCGGGAGGGGGTTGGGGGGATGGGGATAGAAAAGCAAATTCCTATACAATCAAGTTAATCTTTAACAGAAAAGTATGGTTAGGCTGAATCCCCTTCCCGATAAAAAACATCACAAGTAATGAGGTGATCAAAGATGCCCTTAGTATATGCCGATCATGTAGCCGCCATGCCTCTTCACCCTAAAGCCTTTGAGGCCATGGTTCCTTATTTTAATGATTTTTACGGGAATCCTTCGAGCATCCATGATAGCGGGGAAAAGGCCCGGGAAGCCATTGAAGAAGCCCGCGGCAAAGTTGCCAGACTTATCGGAAGTCAAGAAGAAGAAATCTATTTTACTTCCTGCGGCACTGAATCTAACAATCTGGCCTTAAAAGGCATTGCCTGGGCTCATCAGAGCCGCGGGAAAGAGATCATCATCTCCAGCATTGAGCATTTTTCCATCATGCACACGGCCAGCGCTCTGGAGCGGGCCGGATTTCACGTGGTCCGTCTTCCGGTGGATGGGCATGGCTTAGTGGATCCAGGCGTGGTGGAAAAATCCATTTCTCCCCAAACTATCCTGGTATCCGTCATGCAGGCGAACCCGGAAGTGGGCACGATTGAACCTATAGCCGAGATTGGCAAAATCACCCGGGCCAAAAATGTTTTATTCCATACGGATGCCGTGGACTCTGTAGGGACGATTCCCGTTAACATTAAAGAACTGAACGTGGATCTTTTAAGTCTCTCGGCCAGCCAATTTTATGGCCCTAAAGGGGTGGCCGCCCTTTTCGTTCGCAAAGGAGTGAGAATTCTCCCCCTATTGGACGGGGGTATTCAGGAACGGGGCCTTAGAGCGGGAACGGAGAACGTTCCGGCGATCGTGGGCATGGGAGTAGCCGCCGACTTGTCCCGGGAGGAAATTCCTCAGCGCATGAGCCATTTACAAGGATTGCAAAAAAAGTTAACGGAGGGCTTACCCCAACGAATTCCTTACCTGCGTTTTCTCGGACACCCCACCCAACGACTTCCCGGCAATGTCAGCGTGGCCGTGGAGTATATCGAAGGAGAAGCCATGCTCCTTTTTATGGACATGGACGGGATCCGGATTTCCAGTGGATCGGCCTGCATTTCTCGTTCGTTGAAAGTTTCCCACGTTATGCTGGCCATGGGAGTGGACGCGGCCACAGCCCAGGGATCGCTCCTTTTCAGTTTTGGCATGCAGAATACCTTGGCGGATGTGGACCGCATTCTGGAAACTTTGCCGCCGGTGGTGGAAAGGCTCAGGAATATGTCGCCGGTTTACCGGAAAGCAATGGCCAAAAAGACGTAAAAGGAATATTACAGATGTCAGATGTCGGATATCGGATATCCGAACAACTAATACAAGCGTAATAAATGTCTTTACAAGTCATTGCGAGCCCAAGGGGCGCGGCAATCTCATTCTTCATGGGATTGCTTCGTCGTCCCACTCCTCGCAATGACAGGTTATTTAATACGTCGGTATTAAATCCCAAACAAATTTTAAATTTTAATTGCCAGGCCATAGAAAATAGGCTAACAAGAAGGAGTGAGAAAATGTACAGTGAAACAGTTATGGATCATTTCAAAAACCCCCGGAATGTCGGCACAATTGAAGACGCTGACGGAATAGGAGAAGTAGGCAACCCGGTCTGCGGCGATATGATGACTTTCTATATCAAGGTCAAAGACAATATAATCGACGATATAAAATTCCAAACCTTTGGGTGCGGGGCGGCTATTGCCGTCTCCTCCATCGTTAGTGATATGGCCAGAGGAAAAACCCTTGAGGAAGCGTCAAAAATAACCAACAGGATGGTAGCTGAAGCTCTGGAGGGACTCCCCAAACAGAAGCTGCATTGTTCTAACCTGGGAGCGGACGCATTGCAGAAAGCCATCCAGGACTACCGGCAAAAGAAAGAAGGAACCGTCTCCCGGCCCGAAGCTAAAAAATGCCACTGCCCGGTCTGCGACCTGGAAAACCCCATGGAGGCAGGATTCTGCACCGGGTGCGGCAAGGAAATACCTGACGATCATGCCCACGGACATTGAAGATTTGACTTGATCGTATAGTTTTTTTTGGTAACACTTTAGCTCTTTGAAAAAAGGTGTGTTGTAAAGGTCAAGGGATTCCAGGGGCCGGGGGCCAGAGCTGAACGCTTGGAATCATAAGGCGCTTATTTCTCCGCATAAGGGGCGGGCAAGAACCCCCGCCTCCTCCGGAGGAAAAGATCTTTTGTCCTCGTGGCCAAGCGGAAACCCAACCGATGCTTCCGGCGCG
>Ga0194127_10001033_pt1 | contig 42400 bp, 38 predicted proteins | sample TA2KigC100mmetaG_FD_148624 | JGI IMG/M metagenome (GOLD analysis project Ga0194127, IMG submission 148624) | Freshwater microbial communities from Lake Tanganyika, Tanzania - TA2015036 Kigoma Deep Cast 100m | ecosystem: Environmental > Aquatic > Freshwater > Lake | place: Tanzania: Lake...
CGGGAGGGGCCTCGCGGCGTTCGACCGGTGGTTCTATCCGCAGCTCGAAAGGGAAGGAATGGTCGTCGACATGCGCTGGAACGGGGGCGGCTTCGTTTCGCAGCTCATCGTCTCCCGGCTCGCGCGTAATCCGGTCATGTTCGGGCGCGCGCGCGGAGGCGACACCTGGAACTGGCCGGCGCGCGTTCTCAACGGCCCCTTCGTCGTCCTTACGAACGAGTTCGCCGGCTCCGACGGCGACCTCGGACCCTTTGCGATTCAACAAATGGAGCTCGCGCCGATCATCGGCAAACGCTCCTGGGGGGGCGTGATCGGGATCCGCGGGGACAAACCCCTCGTCGACGGCGGCGTAGAGACCCAGCCGGAGTACGCTTACTGGGCGCCTTCGGTCGGGTGGGGGCTCGAGAACCGCGGCGTCGAGCCGGACATCGAGGTCGACAACCTCCCGCAGGAGATCGGGCGCGGCATCGACGCGCAGCTCGACCGCGGGATCGAGGAGCTTCTCCGGCTTCACAAGGAAAGACCTCCCGCCAAACCGGCTTTCGAGCCGGCGCCGGACCGGAGCCGCAAGGCGTACCGGAGAGAGCTGTAGCGGAGCGACGTCCCCGCGTGCTCGCGCGAGGACGCGCATCGAGGGGGATGAAGATGGCGCGCGAGGGGATTCGTTTCCGCCGCTGCCGCCGCGAGGATCTCTATCCCGCGGTCCGGCTGATCCTCCGGTCGATCGGCGATCTCAGGGAGAAGACCGGGAAGCCGCCGGTCCCGTGGAGGCCGCGCGCGGCGCCAGCGTTTGCCCACCATCTCTTCTCCACCGACCCGGAAACGTTCCTCTGTGCATGGAAAGGGACGCGCCTCGTCGGTTTCGCCGCGGCGATCGTTCGCGGGAAGCAATGGTATCTCGCCTGGCTCTTCGTCGATCCCAGGCTTCAAGAGCGCGGGATGGGGCGGGAGATGCTTCGGCGCGTGTGGCGAGACGGTCCCGGCATGACGCACGCGCTCGGAACCTTTACCTATAACCAACACGCGGTCGGTCTCTACACGAGCTTCGGCATGCTCCCGCACGAGCTTCTCACGGTGATGGAGGCGAAGACCGAGAAGATCCTCTTGCCGAAGAGGCCGGCTTTTGATGCATCAAGCGAAGTCCGGCGCGGCGATCTTGCCTGGATCGATCGTCTCGAGCGAGCGATCCGCGGATACCCGCATCCGGAAGAGTGGAGGTTCTGGGCGGGCGACGAGGAGTTCCACGTCCTCGTATTCCGGCGCGGCGGCCGCCGGGTCGCGTACGGCATGATCGGACCGCGTGGAGAGATCCAGCCGATCGGCGTGGAGTCGGCCCGGGATCTCCGCGCGGCGGTGGACGCCTCGATCCTCGCCGCCGCGAAGCTCGGGAAGGAGACCCTCCGTTTCTTCTGCCCGAACGGCAACCGCGCGATCTACGGCTACCTCCACGCCCTCGGATTCCGAAACGTGGAGATGCTCGTCTTCATGACCGACCGTCCCTACGGCGACTTCTCGCGCTACCTCCCCGCGACGCTCGCGGTGTTCTAGCGCCGCTCCAGAGTGGCTGGCAGAGGTGAGTCGGAGCGGCGCTCGACCGGGGTCTTCCCCCCTGGGAATCTCTTGGCCCCGCGGGCGGGCGGATGATAGATTTCACGGTAGCGCAACGCGTTCCGCCTGGCAGGTTCGCGGGGGTGCTGGTCCCCCAGCCGTTGTCCGGGGAGGATCTCCCCGGATGGACCTCCCCGTCGTCGCGCCGCCGGGTAGGCCCGCGTCGAAACGCAAGGCCCGTAGCGGTCTCAAGGAGAAGACGACATGTTTCGCATCTTGGAGGCGCGGTTCCTCGCTCCCACGGTCAAGTACTTCCGGATCGAGGCGCGCAAGATCGCGGAGAAACGGAAGGCGGGTCAGTTCGTCATCATCCGGGTTACCCCGAACGGGGAGCGGATCCCGCTCACGATCGCCGACGCCGACGTGAAAGAGGGATGGATCTCGCTTATCGTGCAGAGCCTCGGGAAGACCACCAAGCTCCTCAACACGCTCGAGGCGGGGGATGAGATCACCGATTGCGTCGGCCCGCTCGGCAAGCCTTCGGAGATCGGGAAGGTGGGGACGGTGGTCGTCATCGGCGGCGGTGTGGGGACGGCGATCGCGTACCCGACCGCGGTCGCGGCGAAACGCTTGGGGAACCACGTGTGCGCGATCATCGGAGGCCGCACGAAAGATCTCGTGATCCTCGAGAAGGAGATGCGCGCGATCTGCAACGAGGTCTACCCAACGACCGACGACGGCTCGTACGGCTTCCACGGCCTCGTCACCGACAAGCTCACAGAGCTGATCGACGCGGGCCGCTCGATCCACCACGTGCTCGCGATCGGCCCGGTTCCGATGATGCGCGCCGTCGCGCGGGTCACGCGCCTGCACGGAATCCCGACCACCGTGAGCCTGAACCCGATCATGGTGGACGGGACCGGCATGTGCGGGGGATGCCGGGTGCGCGTCGGCGGGGAGACGTTCTTCGCCTGCGTCGACGGCCCGGAGTTCGACGGGCACGAGGTCGATTTCGAGCTTCTCATGCTCCGCAACCGCTCGTATCTCGAGTTCGAGAAGACTCGCGACACCGAGCTTCTGGAAACGGAGCCGTGCAAGCTGCGGGCAGCGATCGCCGACCTGCAGGATCCGGAGAAGACCCGCATTCGGGAAGGACTCCGGCCCGATGGGAAGGAGTCGTGATGGCCGGCGGAATGGAGAAGAAGGACCGGATGAAGATCCCGCGCCAGAAGATGCCGGAGCAAGAACCGGAGATGAGGCGGGAGAACTTCTTCGAGGTGAACCTCGGCCTCACCGCGGAGATGGCCAAGCTCGAAGCGCTCCGGTGCCTCCAATGCCCGAAACCGAGATGCGTGGACGGATGTCCGGTCGGAATCCAGATCAGCGACTTCATCGCTCTCGTGGCGGAAGGAAAGTTCGACGAGGCGGTCAAGGTGGTCAAGCGCGACAACCTGCTCCCCGCCATCTGCGGGCGCGTCTGCCCGCAGGAGGAGCAGTGCGAGGTCCTCTGCGTGCTCGCGAAGAAGGGGGAGCCGGTCGCGATCGGGAACCTCGAGCGCTTCGTCGCCGACTTCGAGCGCGATTACGGCCTGATGAAAGTGGAACGCCTGAAGGTCAAGAAGACCGGCAAGAGAGTCGCGGTCGTCGGGAGCGGGCCCGCCGGGCTCGCGTGCGCGAGCGACCTGATCCGGATGGGCCACGATGTCACGGTCTTCGAGGCGCTCCACGCGCTCGGCGGCGTTCTCGTCTACGGAATCCCCGAGTTCCGCCTCCCGAAGGAGATCGTTCATGCGGAAATCGATCAGCTCCGAAAGATGGGCGTCGAGTTCCGGACGAACGCGGTGATCGGCCGGACCGACACGGTGGACGAGCTCCTCGCGAACGGATACGACGCGGTCTTCCTCGGCGTGGGCGCGGGGGCGCCCCGTTTCCTCGACATTCCGGGCGAGAACCTGATCGGCGTCTACTCGGCGAACGAGTTCCTGACGCGCGTGAACCTCATGCGCGCCTACCTCCCCGAATCGGAAACACCAGTCTATGACTGCAGCGGGAAGGAAGCGGCGGTTTTCGGCGGAGGGAACACCGCGATGGACGCGGTGCGGACGTCGCTTCGTCTCGGAGCGAAGAGCGGGCGGATCATCTACAGGCGCTCGGAGAAGGAGATGCCGGCGAGGAAGGAGGAGATCCACCACGCGAAGGAGGAAGGGGTCAAGTTCCTGATGCTGACGAACCCGGTCGAGTTCCTCGGGGACGAGAACGGTTGGCTCGTCGGCGTGCGCGTGCAGAAGATGGAGCTCGGCGAGCCGGACGCGAGCGGCCGCCGCCGTCCGGTCCCGGTGAAGGGGAGCGATTACGTGATCCTCTGCCAGATGGCGATCGTCGCGATCGGGAACAGCCCGAACCCGATCATTCAAAAAACGACCCCCGAGATCGTGCACACGAAGTGGGGGACGGTCGTCGCCGACGACCGGACCGGACGAACGACGAAACGCGGCGTGTTCGCGGGAGGAGACATCGTGACCGGAGGGGCGACGGTGATCCTCGCGCTCGGGGCGGGGCGGCGCGCGGCGAAGTCGATCGACGAGTTTCTCCGAACGGGCGAGTGGGAGGAACGGAAGAAAGAGGAACCGGCCGCGACCTGATCGACGCGGGAAGGGTGAGCACTTCATGTCGAAAGCAAACACAGGCGACACGGTCCGAGTCCGCTACCGCGGGACTCTCGAGGACGGCACGGAGTTCGACGCGAGCGAGGAGAAGAAGCCGTTCGAGCTGACGCTCGGCGCGGGACGCGTGATCCCCGGGTTCGAGAAGGCCCTTCTCGGGATGGAGGCGGGCGAGAGGAAGATCGTCCGGATTCCGCCGGAGGAGGCCTACGGCCGCTACCGCGAGGCTCTTCGTCTTCGCGTTCACCGAGAAACGCTCGGCGAGGGTGCCTCGTTCCGGGCGGGGCAAGAGGTCCGGATCCGCCGGAAGGGGGAGACGACCCTCATCGGGCGGGTCTTGGAGATCGCCGAGGAGGCGATCGTCGTCGACGCGAACCATCCTCTCGCGGGGAGAGCTCTCACGTTCGAGATCGAGCTTGTGGAGATCGTCTAGCCTAGATTATGCACGCGTTTCCTACTGCGGACGCAGATCGCGGCCTACGAAGCCTCCCTTCCGTCGCCGCTTCCTAGAGCGTAGCTCCGGGGCTACGTTTCCGGGAGCGGCTCGTCCAGGTCGGCCTCTCGGCTCGCACTCCGCGTCCTCGCGACGAAAACGTGTGCATAACCTAGGCTAGGCAGCGGCGCGGAAGATGCTTGATCGAGATCGAGGGGCGGGTCCTGGAGAACCCGCCCCTCTTCGCGTCTCTTCCTCTAGCGGAGGAGGAGGCTGCGCTTCGTGATCGTCTTGTCGCCGGCTTGCAGGCGGATGAAGTAGACGCCGGAGTCGACCTCGCGCCCGTCGTCGTCGCGCCCGTCCCAAATCGCCGTGTGGAAGCGGGCGGTCTGAACCTCGTCCACGAGGGTGCGAACGGAACGCCCACGAATATCATAGACGCGCACCGACACGGCGCCCCGTTCGGGGGTCGCGTAGGAGATCGTCGTGCTCGACCGGAACGGGTTCGGGGCGCCTGCGTGGAGGGCGAGCGCGGGCCGCGGAGCGCTTTCCGTCTCGGCGACGTCCGTGAGGACCTCGACAGGGGTCGAGATCTCGGCCATCGCGACCGGTGCGCCCTTCCCGTGCGCCGCCCACGCGTTGTAGAGATCGTCCCCCGCGCTGTTCGTCCAGTTCTCATCCCGCAGGAACTCCACGTACTCCTTCGTGGTCGTTTGGTAGTAAAGGGTCACGTGGACCGTCTCCGCCGAGGCCGAGAGATTGTACGGCGTGTCGTCCCAGTACGCGCCGTCCGCGTACGAATACGCGACCGGCGGCGACTGGATCGCCTCGAACTCCGCGTTGGTGAAACCGCGCGGCGGGATGCGGTTGTCCTCGTAGATCGTGTCGTTCAGCACGAAGTGGAAGGAGGGACCGGCGGGAAGGCCGAGCGCGGAGGCGAGCCCGGGGGAGAGCCCCGGATGGATCTCGTAGATCTTCGCCTGCTCGTCGTGCGAAAGCTCGCCCGTCCCGAAATCGTAATGACCCGACTCGAACACGGTCTGGCCCGCGCCGTCCACCGCCCGAACGTGTAGCCAGATTCTCCGTCCCTCCGGATAGCCGGAGGGAAGCTTGTGCGCCGTCTCGTTCGTCACCCGAACGAGAACTCCGTACTCGCTCGGCGTCGCCTCGAGCGTCGCGGCGAGACGGAGCATGTCGATCGCCCGCTGCTTTCCGTCTTGAAGGACGAGGCTGTCCGTCTCGCCCGGCCAGAATCCGGGGAGGATGTCCGGGAGGAAGGCGTTGCCCCCCATGAAATCGTGGAGCGGGAGATCGGTCCGCGTCGGAGAGCCCGGCTCGTTGCAGCCGGGGCCGACGACATCCCGCATGTGGCAGTCCTGACACGTCGAGACGATCCCGTTCGGTTTGTTCCCCGCGAACTCGGGCGCGTACACTCCGGTCGCGGCGTACTCGCTTCTCGACCACTCGCTGTACGTCCGCTCGATCGGGAACATGTTCCGGAGATCCATGTCCGGATGTTCCTCGTCGAACCCGTTCGGAACGTACTTCCCCGGCCCGGCGTTCACGAAGACCGGGTTGCTCACGTCGTGGCACACCCCGCAGATGTCCGACGAGCGGTGGAAGGGGGACTCGAGGAACTGATGGCTCGCCAGCGCGTCGGCGTAGGGGCCTCGGCGGTAGGGCGCCGGGTCGTTGATGAACTGCCCGTTCGCATAGTCGAGGGGGAGCGGAACGATCGCCTGGAGGACGAGCGTGTCGAGGGCCGGGCTCACCCCCGGAACGTAGTTGTGATCCACGGCGCGGTGGCAGAAATCGCACTGCACGCCGTGGCGGTCCTTCGCGGTGAGGAGGCCGCCGCCGGTGTCGGTCGAGCGGCCCTCCTGCCAGCCGCCCGGCGAATGGCATCGAATGCAGAGATCCCCGACCGAGGGAGCGTCCTGCTCGGCGATCGCGAGGCAGGCGAGGAAGAGCGGATCGCGCGCCGCCTGTCCCATCATGCTCCCCGACCATCCGTGCCACGGCTCAACCGCCGGATCGTAACCCCCGTGGCAGCTCCCGCATCCGCTCGGATCGTCGAGGACCGCCCCCTCGAACGGCTGCGTCCCGGAAAGATCCATGTCGCGAAGCGTGGAGGGGACGAACCCCGCCGGGACGCCGGCGATCGTGAAGTCGCCGTTGCTCTGGTCGGATCCCGGGTTCCCCGCGTTGTCGAAGGCCTCGACGCGGATCCGGTTCGTTCCGCCCGGCCGGTTCGGAACGAACCATGCGAAGGTCCCGGTCGAGGATTCGTTTCGTCCGACCGGCCTCTAGGTCGCGCTGCCGTCCTCGGAGAGATAGAAGTTCACATGTGAAATGCCGCTCGCGTCGGTCGCGGTATAGGTCGCCGAGGCGAAGCCGCCCGCCGAAACGTTCTCTCCTCCGTTCGGCGAGAGAACCGCGACCGACGGCGGCGTCGTGTCCAGTCCGCCGGACGGGGTGAGGTATGGTTCGACCTCGGAGACCGGAATGTTCGACACGCTGTTCTTGTTGAGCTGCGTGAGGCCCGGGAAGGTCGGCGTGTTGGCGAAGAGCGTCGAGGTGATCTCGACGAGGTTCGTGAAACCGTCGTTGTCGGAGTCGGCGTTCTCGATCGCGAGGATCGCTTGCGAGTTGTTGAGACCGGAGTTCAGGCCGACCTCGACGCCGAGGCCGTACGGGTTTCGCGTGCCGCCGCCCGCGAAGTCGAAGTGGCAGACGCCGCAGTGGTTCTGCCGGCTCGGGAGATCATCAAGCTGGGTGTTGGTCGCGTTCGGGTAGATGTTGAGGAACGTGTTGCGGATCGGATTGCGGGCCTCCGCGACGGGCGCTGCAAGAAAGACCGCGAGGACGAGAACGCTTGAAACGCGGATCCAGGGATTTCGAACCACGGGACCACCTCCCTCTCGTGACGGAAGTCCGGGAAGCGTTGGGGCGTGCGCCGACGTCTGGGCCCCACGCTCGAGAACAGGCGATAGTTTACCAAAACGAATGATCGGAATCAATGGTTATCTGCAAGAAAATCAATAAGTTAAGCGGGATCAATCAAGGGCATGAGGACGGTCAGAAGCCGGCACCCGAGGCCCTCGCCCCGCACCCCGGCCCCGAAAACGCCGGTCGAGTCTCTGTCGGATCAGGATTAGACGGACGTAACCCTCTTCGCGACAACGTGTTCCCGGTCTCCGATCTCGCCGCCCGGCGCGAAACGCACAGCTCGTCCGTCGCGATCCCTAACGGACGATCGTGATCTTCGTCGTCAGAACCCGATCCGCAGTTTCCAGCCGAACGAAGTAGAGCCCGCTCGGGGCCGGTTCTCCGCGGGCGTCCCGCCCGTCCCACTCCACGCGAACCGCGCCGGTCGCGGCATCGGCTTCCAGGAGCCGCGCGACGTGGCGGCCGCTCGCCGCGAACACATCGAGCCTCGCCGGTCCCGTTCGAGGGAGTGAGAACTCGATCGTCGTCGCCGGGTTCATCGGGTTCGGCCGCGCGGCGAGGAAGCTCTCCTTCGCCTCGGGGGCGGATCCCGGAAGAAGAACGCGCGCCGTGGGGGAGAAGAACTCCTCGCCTTCTTCAGTGAGAAGGACGAAGCGGTAGTCGTACGCCGCTCCCGCTTCCGCGGTCCGGTCGACGAACAGCGCCTCCCCCGAGGCGATCGGGATCGGACGGTCGGTGAGGCGGACCCAGAGCGGACCGGGGGTGAGGCGCCTCGCCGCCATCATGTCCGCCGCGCTCATCGCGCCCTTCGCATGAACCTCGAACAGTTCGTACTTGAAGGAACCGGGCGCCTCGTCGTTCGCGAGCAGCCGCTCGACGTGGCAGGCGGGATAGCCGTGCGCCCCGCCGAGAAGGACTCGGACCCCGGACTCCGACGGAACGGCGCGGGCGAGAAGCGCGGGCTCCGCGACGCCGGTCGATAGGTCGCCCCCCTCGAGAAGATACGCGCGGCCTCCGGGAGGTCCGCCCGAGAGCATCTGCGTTCCGGCGACGACGTCCGGCCACCCGTTCCCCGTGATGTCGGTCACGCCGTTCACGAAGTAGAGGCGGTTCCCGGTGTTGTACCACCAGAGGCTGTCCCCGGTCGCGCCGTCGAAGAGGTACACGTGGTAGTCGAAGGAACCGGCGACGACGTCGTTGATCCCGTCGCCGTTCGTGTCCTCAACCCGTCCGATCGCCCACACGTCGCCGCCGTTCAGCGTTCCGACGCGCGTGTCCCAGAGGACCCCGCCGTCGATACCGGAAAGGACCACCGCGCGGTTGTCCCAGGAGCCGACGGCGACATCTTCGGTGCCGTCCCCGTTCACGTCCTCGAGCACCGCGAGGCGCTGAACGTAGGCGTAGCTTCCGATCGGCCGGATCCAGAGGACGTTTCCGTTCACGCCGTTCAGCGCGTAGACGTCCCCTCCCGCCGTCCACGTTCCGGCGACGACGTCGTTGACGCCGTCCCCGGAGATGTCCGCGATGCGCGCGACCGTGAGGACCGAGCCGGGCATCGGGCGGTTCCAGACGACGACGGCGCTCGGGCCGCCTCCCCCCGCGAGGACCCAGACCGCGTCCGCGTTGTCGCCGACGCCGAACGCGCCGTCGGCGCGGCCGTCGCCGTTCACGTCGTCGAGGACCGCCGAGCTGTAGACCGCGTCGCCCAGATACTTGTACCACATCACCAACCCGTCCCTCGGGCTCACGCAGTAGGCTCCATCGTTGTACGAGCCGCACGCGAAGAAGAGATCGGGGACGAGATCGCCGTCCAAGTCGGGAGCCGCCCGGATCGTGTAGACCCAGCCGGACGTGGGCGGTGAGGGGGGCGAGTCGGCGTACGTGTCGAAATGATAGAACACGCCGGCGTCGAGGCCGTCGAGGACGTAGGCGCTCCGTCCTCCCCACGCGGTCCCGAGGAGAACGTCCTCGTGTCCGTCGCCGGTGACATCCGGACCGACGATCATGCACTCGTTTCCGTACCCGCCGCCCGAGCTTGCCCCTCCCGCCGGTTTCGTCGACCAGATCACGCTCGCGGCCGGTCCGGGCGAGGCGCCGCTCAGGCAGTAGAGATGATCGCCGACCGCGCCGGCGTCGTAGCTCTCGACGATGATGTCCGGAACGCCGTCCCCGTCGACGTCCTCGATGTCGTCGATCGCGTAGACGTCCTCGACCCCTTGGAAGTACCAGACGAGGTCGCCGGCCGCGCCGAGAGCGGGCGCGGCGGACATCGGGATCAGCGGGAGCGTCGCGAGGAAGAGAAGGGGAAGGCAGAGGGAAAGGGAACGCGTCATGACGTCACCTCCTGCATGAGGGCGCGGGCTCGTCGGGAAAGGTGGAGTCGATTTCAGGATAGCACGAAGAAGCCGAGAGGTCGAGCCACCCGAGGACCGGGGGGCGGAAGCGAAGCCCCGAGCTATCCGTGGCAGTCGGCGCAGGAGACCCCGCTCGTCCCGCTCGCCGGCGGGAAGCCGTGGCAGCCGGCGCACCCGACGACCCCCTCCACGAGGGCGCGCCTCCCGTGAAAGGCGAGCGAGCTCGGATCGGTCCAGCCGGCGGGATGTCCTCCCGGGCCGCCCGCGTGGCACGCGGAGCAGGAGACGCCGCTCCACCCGCCGAGGAGGTCGGCCCCGTGGCAGTCGCGGCAGATGGCGAGCCCCTCGTTTCGGACGGCGGTCCCGTGGAAGCGCGCGGCGTCCGCGCGGACCCAATTCCTCGGGTGGCCGCCCGGACCGTCGTGACAATCGGAGCAGCCGGACGTTCCGGGATCGCCGGCGAGATCCTCGCCGTGGCAGGTCGTGCAGGCGGAAGGGCCCCTCTCCCTCACGCGCGCGCCGTGGAAGTCGGCAGACGAGATTTCGTTGAACTCTGAAGGATGTCCGGCGATCCGCGGCTCCTGCGGCGACCGGCGCTCGGCGCAGCCGGCGACGAGAAGAAGCGCGGCGAGCCCCGCGGCGATCGGTAGAAAGATCCCCCCGCTTCTTCCGCGCGATCGATTCGTCCTCGCGGCTCCGCGCATCGCCCTACCTCCCGTGACAGTCCGCGCAGATCGGAGATCCGCCCGCTTCCCCATGGCAGGCGACGCAGCTCTCGATGTCGAAGAGCGCTTCCTCGGCGTGGCGCCCTCCCTTCGAGAGAACCCAATCCGCGCGCGAGTGATTGTCGGGGAGCACCCGCTCGGCGATGTGACAGGAGACGCAGAAGGCCGCCTCTTCGTGGCAAGAAGCGCACGCGGTCTCGCGGCCGCGCGCCTCGAGCGCGTGTCCGAACGCGAAGCCGAGCCCGTGGCTCCTCGGCCGCACGTTGTCCCCCGCGTGGCACTCCTGACAGCCGCCCTCCGTGTGGCACCCGCCGCACGAGGCGCCCTCCACGCGGGCGTCCGCTCCGTGAAACCAGAGCCAGCTCTTCACGTGCGTGAAGGGGAGGAGCGTCTCCGACGGGGAATGACAGACCGCGCAGTCCGCGAAGCCCGCCGCGGTTGCGTGACAACTCCGGCAGAGCGTTTTCTCCGGAAGGCGCGGTTCTTCCGACGGATCTCCATGGCACGCTTCGCAGGTCATCCCGCGCGCGACATGCGCTTCATGCGTGAAGAACTGCGCGATCTCGACGAAACGGGCCGCCGCCTCGGGCGCGTCGGGGTTCGTGTGGCACGCGCCGCACGCGGACGACTCCTCGACGTCGTGGCAGTCGGCGCACGTCCCCTTGGAGGGGAGAAGGTTGTCCGCGCCGGAGCGGGACGATTCCGCGAGCCCGTGGCAAACCGAGCACTCGATCCCGTTCTCGTGATGCGTTGGGTGGGCCGATCGGATCCGATCGCGTCCGGATCCTTCCACGCGGCCTCCCGCGAGGATCGCGAGAACGAAGAGCGGGATCGCGAGAAGAAAGAACCGTCTCATCGCAGCCACCCACCTCTCGAAAGACCGAAGGCGCCCGTTCCGCGGCCCATCGTGAGATCGAGCCCCGCCAGAACCCGCACGTCCTCTTCTTCGAGCGGGGTTTCCAGGCTCTGGATCTCGACGAGAAGCGCCGTCCCCGAACGAGGAACGACGCGGATCCTCCCGAACGCGGTCGTGACCTCCCGCTCCTCCGCCTCCGGGGCGTTTTCGAAGAGCGCGTAAGTCAGGATCGTCGCCCCCCCCTCGAGCATGAGCCAAGGGAGCGGGGCGAACCGAACGTCGCCGAACCAGCGGCTTTCTTCCCCCGCGTCGCCGATCCGCGCCGAGTACCCGGCGCGCCCTACGGGGAAGAGAACCGCCCCGCCGATCCGAGCGGACGTCCGATCGTCCACCCGCGCGCCCGAGTAGTCGATCTCGCCGCCGAACTTGTTCCGATGCTCGTACCGAATCGATCCGCGCGCGAGGCGCGACCGGTGGACTCCGGTGAAGCGCGCGAAGTAGGAGCCCGCGTCGATCGACGGATACCGATCGACGAACTGCGCGGTGAGCACGGGGCAACCCGGGTTCCTTTGCATTTGAAGGACTGTCTCCGCGCGGGTCCATCGTTCCCCTTCGAGATCGTATGCGAAGCGTCCGGTGGCGCGAAGGCCGAGGATCGGCCGCGCGGCCGCCTCGAGGCCGACCGGCCTTGCCGAAACGCGATCGTCCTTCTCGAGGTAGGCGAACGAGAGCGAGGATCGCAAGCGGGGGGAAGGGTCGTAGGAGAGGCGCGCCCCGAGGACCGGATCGTCCCCGAAATCCCCCACGCGATCCCGGTAGGCGAGCACGATCGGCGCGCGCGCGCCTCCGTAGACCCGGGCGCGGAGCGCCTCGGCGGGCGAGAACGAGACCGCGAGACCGTCCAGGGTGAGCCCCGAGACCCCTTCCTGAACGAACTGGCGCCCGAGGCGGGCCGAGAGACGCGGGGTGATCCTCGCGGACAGGTATCCGGAAGAGAGGCGCGCGCGATCGTTGATCTTCTCGGAGAGGGAGATGTCGTCGTGCACGCGCCCGGATACATGCATCGAAAGGCGCCCGTTCGCCAGACCGGAAATGGCTCCGTCGATCTGCTGATACGCACCGAGGCGGTCCTGCGTCGCGCCGCTTCTCGTCTCGGTTTGGAACGCGTAACCGGTCGTGCGGAGGCGGAGCCACCAGGAGGTCGCGTCCGTCCCGTCGTTTGCGGCGAGGCGCGAGGCGAAGAGAAGCGAGAGGAGGAGGGCCGCCGCGCGCGGACGAAGTCGTACGGAAGCGGAACCGACCACGCGCGGGCGTTCGTTCGTTCCGTTCACGGCTCTCCTCCCAATTCGAGGCTTCTCCGCGCGGCGGCCCGGCCGCGGCGGAAGACCTACTCGATGAGCAGGCGCGCCTTCCCCAGCTTTCCCGTGTCGAGGAAGAGAATACTCCTCTGCAGGAGCTGGATCGAGTAGGTCGTGTTGTGCACGCCCTTCGACCCGTCATAGTCCACGAATGCCCAATTGTAACCGGCTTTCCTCTGGTCGGCGGTCGTGATCGTGGCGTTCCCGAGGAGTCCCGCGAAGGCGTCATGGTCGCCCGCGGCCGCGGCGAGCGCCTCGCGCGACGCCTGGCTCGTGCTCGCGTCCACGATCGACCAGGCGAGCGTGTCGAGCAGTCCTTGAATCTCCCCCTGAACCCCCTCGATCGCGCCGTCCCCGTCGAAGTCGTCCTTCGCGAGAACTTCCGAGAAGTCGGAGATCGCTCCGTGGCAGGGACTGCACGCGCTCGTCGTCGGTTCGAACGTATGGCCGGTGAAGTAAGGGAGGCTCTCCTCGACGCGGTTCACGTGGCAAGTGACGCACGCATCCTGCACGAGGATGTGTTTGCTCGATGCGAACGCGAAGCCCGGTGCGACGCCCTCGTATCCGTTAACGCCGGCGAGCATGTCCCCCTGGTTCGAGTGGTGCGGGCCGAAGTTCGCGGTTCCGTTGTCGATCTGTCCCTGCACCTGGGTGCCGGTGCGGCGCCCGTTGTGGCACGCCATGCAGAGGCGACCGGCGCCCGCGCTCGGGATCAGCGGGGAGTTCGGGAGCGCGATGTCGGTGGCCGAGGCATCCCGGAGCTGTCCCGGGTTGTCGTTCCCGTGCGGGTCGTGGCAGACGGCGCACGTGTGGGGGCGAGCCTCGGTCGGGTTCGAGGTCGGCGCTACATACGCGGCCGGATCGTCGAGGTACTTGTGAGCATAAAATCCGTTGTGACAGTGAGCGCAGCTTCCGCGCAGGGCCGGGTATTCCTCGATCCTCGCGTGCGCCGATTCCTGCCATTCGTCCCACGTCGGATGGTGCTCGTCGGAGTGGCATTGACCGCAAGTGGTGTCGCTGATCGTGACCGCCACGTTCTGCCCCTCGCCGCCTCCCGTGTGGTTGCTCGCCGGGCCGTGGCAGTTCTCGCACTGCACCCCCTCGAGACGCTCGACCGCCGTCTCGTCGTGGCCGCCGTTGTCGAGGGAGGCGTCGGCGAAGAGCCCGTAGCTCCCGACCGTGTGACACTTGAGACAGTAAGCATTGTGGTTCATCCCGATCGCTTCGAGCGACTCGATCGCGTGCGCGTGCGCGGTCCCCGACCAGGACGTGTGCTGATCGCCTCCCGACCCGCCCGCGTGGCAGACGGCGCAGGTTCCCGCGCCGAGATAGAAGGGGGAGTCGGCCGGGACGTAGGTCCCCACGAAGACGCGGTCGGTCCCGATCCCCGCGTCCGCGCCGTCGGTCACGACGCAGGAGATCGTGTAGAGGTTGGGGTCGTCCGGCGCGATCCAGACGGTGCTCTCCGCGGCCGCATCGACGAACGCGCCGCCGGTCGCCCTCCAAGCGTATTCGAACGTCCCCGGGTTCTCCGCAGTCGCCCTCGCGAAGACGGAGACCCGGCCGCCCTGATCGACGCTGTCCGCCGAGGCGGTCACGGTCACGCGGATCGCGGGCTCCCTTACGACCTCGACGACCTCCTCGTCCCCGCACCCCGCGGCGAGGAAGAGGAAGAAGGGAAGGACGACGGCGAGCATCCTATGGTCCCGAGCGCGCGTCATGTTCGTTACCTCCGTCCGGATCGGCGCCCCGTCCAAGGGCCGGGGAGCGTTCCGAGGTCGGACGCTCCGAAACCCGCCCCCGCCGAGGCGCGGGAGAAAGAAAGGCCCGCTCCCGCGGGCCGGCCACCAACAAAGCGCCGAGGAGAACCGGGGGAGGGAGGGTCTCCGGGCGCGCATACGACGATCAGCGATCGGCCGCCGAGGGAGTTCATCAGCCGTCAAACCTACCCGGAGGGACGATCAATAGCGTCGATGATGAGAGGAACATCTGTCAACGAGTTTTCTCGTTTTATGAGTTGACCGAGATCAAGACCGAAGTCGTGTCGCGCTCACTCCGCGAGAAGCGTGTGGAGAACCGCCGGGTCTTCTTCCTCGACGGCGAGGAGCGAGTGGCAGGTTTCGCAGGAGCTGTCGATCTCTTGGCCGTCCTCGCTCACGTGCTCGCCCGAGTGGCAGCGGAAGCACCCGCTGTTCTCTTCGTGGCCGAGGTGGCTGGGATAAGTGTTCCATGTGATGTTCATCGATGGAAAGATGTTCGCGTCGTAAAGATTTCGGATTTCCTCCCCCGCGGCGCGGACGGAAACGCGGACCGCCTCGAACGCCTCGGGGTCGAGCTCGCGATAGTGGCGCTCGAGCTCCATCGGGATCGCGGCAAGGGCCGCCCCCTTCGACGGATACTCGCGCGTCAGGAGATCGAGACCGATCGCCTTGAGCCCGGGGAGGCTCACGTCGATTCTTCCCGACGCGAAGGCGCGATCGAGCCCTCTCTCGGGGGAGTCGTAGATGTGCGTCGGACGGTTATGGCAATCGATGCAGTCGAGAAGCCGCTTCTGCGATCGCGCGAGAAGCGAATCGGGGATCTCACGTCCGCCCTTCGTGTAGACGGTCTTCTCGCCCTCCGGGCGCTCGACCTCGACCCAGACGATCTCCTCGCGCTTCTCGTCCGCGGCCACGAAGCGCACGCGATTCTCGACGCTCGTGTGCCAATGGATCCCCGACGGGTATCCGCTCTCCGCTCCGCCCCCGCCGACCTTCAGGATCATCACGGTCTTCCGCTCCGTGTTCGCCTCGTCCTCGTCATAGAGGGTCTTCACGAGGAACTTGTCGCCGTGGAACTTCTCCGGCCAATGGCACTGCTCGCAGGTCTCGCGCGCCGGGCGGAGATTGTGCACCGGCGTCGGGATCGGACGGCTGTACGTGTCGAAGAGGACCGCGAAGACCTGGGAGATCCCGTTGATCTTGTAGCGCACGAAGAAGTCCGCGCCGGGACCGATGTGGCAGGAGACGCACGGAACGCGCGAATGGGGGGAGCGCTGGTACGCGGTGAACTCGGGCTCCATCACCGTGTGGCACACCTCGCCGCAGAACCGGTTGGAATCGGTGAAGTGGACCCCCTGGTACGCCGCCACAGAGAGAACGACCAGATTGACGATCGTGAGGAGAAGAAAGAGGACGACCCGCCTCTGCTGCTCCGACTCGGTGAGGTCGACAACGACCGCGCGGCGTTCCCTTCGCGCGTGAAGCGCCCGTCCGATCGGAATGAGCGCGAGCCCGAAGAGAAAGACCCCCGGAAGAACGAGGAACGTGAGGATCCCAAGATAGGGATTCCTCTGGAGCCCGAGGAGCTCGAGCCCGAAGAGCCCGGCGAAGAGCACGAAGGAAACGGTCGTGAGGAGGACGCCGGCGAAACCGACCGGGTGCGCCGTGAGGACTCGGAGAAAACCGGACCACCCCGCGGGTAACCGCATGCGACTCTCCATCCGGGCGGGTCGCGGATGTCGCTCGCGAGAGGACTCGACGCGCCCTCTCTCGCGCGGCGCCCGGGTTCCGTTCGGGGGGCGCGACTCAAGGCCAGGATAGACGAGCGCGCCGGACGGGTCCAAGAGAAAACTGTCGCTCCGCTTGCCGCCGTGTCGGGGCGCGGCTACAATACCGGGCGTCTTCCATCGGAGAGGTTGCGATGCTGGTCGGCTTCGCTGGAAACTGCGGAACCGGGAAATCGACGATTTCCTCGGAGGTGGCGCGCCACTACGACGGAATCCTCGTCCTCGAGGACGAGAAGGCGAACCCCTGGTTCTCCGATTTCATCTCAGGGCGGCGAGAGACGGCGTTCCAAGCGGAGCTTTGTTTTCTCTCGAACAAACTCTCGGACATCCGAAGCGCGAACCCCCAGAGGATGGTGGTCGTCGATCGGATTCCGGCGGAGGACGTGGAGATCTTCGCTCCCTACTGGGCGGGCGAGGGGCTGCTCGATCCTCTCGACTACGATCTCTACCGCCGCGTGGCGGAGCAGCTTCTCCTTTCCATCCCGCCCTTCGACGTCATCATCTATCTGCACGGACCGATCGCGCTTCTCGTCGAGCGCCTTCGCGCGAGACGGGGGAGCGCGTTCAACGAACGGGTGGAGAGGATGGTGCGCGCCCTGCAGCCGCGTTACGAGGCTTGGGAGAAGAAGCTGCAAGGTCCGGTCATTCGCCTCCCGATCGAGGAGCACGACTACCTGGGCCCCTCGTGGAAGGAGGACCTCGCAAGGTTGGTCTCCGCGATCGAGCGGTTCCGTTTCCCGCTACTCAGCGGGGAGATCCGGCCCGCGATGCCCTGAGAGAATCTCGCGCGCCCTCTCCGCGTCTTCGGGGCGAACGAGGATGCGCACCTCTCCCACGCCGTCGATCGTGATCGGATGTACCGACTGGACGAGCGTCGCGCGGAAGATCGCCTCGATTCCGTTCGCCTCGAGGAGAGACCGGGCGACGAGCGCCTCGGAGTCGTTCTGCATCTTCGCCACTTCCACGAGCTCCATCTTCCCGTCCTTCGAACCGGTTTCACAACCTCCTTCTGCTGCGATCGGCTGCGAAGCTCGCCCGCGGCGTCCTCGTTCCTTGCTGGCGGGCTTCTCGCTCGATCTCGCGACGAAGCAGGTTATGAACCCGATTCTCGCTTTTGAGACTCGAGTCATCTCCGTGTCCATAGTAATAGGTAGATCCAATTGACGGCGAGCGCAATCGGGATCGCCCAGAGGGCCGCGCGCGCGGCGGTCCGTCCCCAAGCGGCGGGGAGCGCTCTCTTCCCCGCGAGGAGGAGCGCGACGGAGATCACGCCCCACGCCGCGAGGAGAATCGCGCCGAGCGCGAAGAAGGGATGGAGCGCGATCGCCTCGCCGATCCGTCCATGGCCGAGAGCCGCGAGCGCCCGAAGGCCGAAACAGGTCGGGCACGGGACTCCCGCGAAGACGTGGAAGGGGCAGGGGACCGAATAACCGATCGTCTCGGAGAGAAACCTCGCCCCGCCCGCCGTCGCGAGCGCGCCTCCGCCGAGGATCGCACCCCAAACGAGTCCGGAAGAGCCGTTGCGCGCCGATCGCGTCTCGCTCGCCATTCGACTACCCCTGGAAGAGAATGCGCCCGGCGAGCGCGATCCAGAGGAGCGCTCCGAAGCAGCCGCCGAGAACGAGGACCGGGAGAAAGACGGCGACGATCGCCTGCCCGATGTTCGCCAGGTGGCACTCGCGGATGCCGATCACGACGAGGACGAGCGCCCACGCCTTCCCGATCGTCCCTCCGCAGAAGGGGAGAAGGCCGAGGAGAAGAGGGGGCGTTGAGTAGCAGAGGATTCGGAGCGTCGTCTCGAAGGGCCGCGCCGCCGCGCCGAGAAGAACCAGCCCTCCGTGGAAGATCCCGGCGAGAAGAACGAGGCCGATCGCCGCGAGGACGGGCGCGGACAGAATCTTGATCCATGAAGAGAAGAACGCGACCGCGAGCGGGAGGCCGGGCGAGATCCCCTCGCGGGAGAGAATCAGGAACGGGATCGGGGTGACGACGAAGACCCAGGCGACCTGAACGAGCGTGGTAAGCACAACAATCCCGATCCCGAAGAGGGCCGCGTCTCGGAGGTTCCCCGTCGGCCGGAGCGAGCGGAAGAACGCGGTCGGGCGGAGGGCCGATCCGACGACGGTGTCGAGCAGCGCGCGGAGCGCTCCGATCGCCGCTCGCCGCTCCCACGGCGGGCCCTCTGCAAGCGGTCTCCTCATCTCATCCATCTCGTTTCCTCCTCGTCTCCATCCGTACCGTCCGTCTCTTCCGGCTACGAGGAACGCGCCTCCTCGGTTCCTAGCCCGAAGCTCGATGCGAGGCGTGCTCTCTCTTCATCTTCTCCACGGCGATGTGCGCGAGCCGCGTCGGCTCGGGGAGCCGATAGCCGCGGCAGCAGGCGAGCACGTGTCTCCGGGCGAGCGGGAGCGAGGTCCGGTGCCCGACGGAGACGTAGACGGGACGGACCCCGTCCCGCGTGCGGACCGCCGACCCAACGACCCGACCTTCGTACCGGATGTCCGAGTGCTCTCCTCTTCGATGCCCGAGCGCTCCGTGCACGCCGACAAGGAGCGATTTCGCGCACCCGATGCTCGGCCGATCGAGAAGGAGACCGACGTGCGAGGCGAGGCCGAACCCGCGCGGATGGGCGATTCCTTGACCGTCGAAGAGAATGAGGTCCGGTTCCTCGCGCAGCATTCGAAACGCGCGAAGAAGAAGTGGAGCCTCGCGGAACGAGAGGAGACCCGGAACGTACGGAAATCGGCTTGGACCCGACGCACGCATCTCCTCGCGAACGGCGAGGGTCTTCGCGTCGAGGAGAAGGACCGCGGCGTACAGACGGTCGCTCTCCCGGTCGCAGGCGATGTCCGCGCCGGCGACGAGCCGCGGTCGCAGCGGCCCGCCCCGCCGGACGACGCGCGCGGCGAGGCGTCGCTGGAGCGCGGCCGCTTGGCGCGGCGGGAGGTTCCACGCGTGGATCGTCCGGATCCTCATCGTGCCGTCTCCTTGAGGCGCGCGGCGGCCGCCGGTATACTGTTCGAAACAGGAGAGTACCATGCCGGCGAACCTGACGCCCCAGTACTTCGCCGCCGAGGAGAAGTACAAGGAGGCGAAGAACCCACAAGAGAAGCTCAAGGCGCTCCGCGGGATGCTCTCCGCGATTCCCAAGCACAAGGGGACCGAGAAGCTTCAGGCGGACATCAAGCGCCGCATCTCCCTCGTCGAGGAGGAGGAGGAGCGCTCGCGAAAGAGAGGCGGACGCGGGCCTTCCCCCGATCATGTCCCGCGCGAGGGGGCGGGACAGATCGTGATCGTCGGCGAGCCGAACGTCGGGAAGTCCGCTCTCCTCGCCGCGCTCACCGGCGCGCCGGCCGAGGTGGCCGCGTACCCGTTCTCGACCCAGCGGCCTCGGCCGGGAATGCTCTCGTTCGAGGATGTCCAGATCCAGCTCGTCGACACGCCGCCCTTCTCGGACGAGTACATGGAGCCGTGGGTTCCGAACATCCCGCGCGCGGGGAACGGAGTCCTTCTCGTGATCGATCTCTCGGCGGGCGATCCGGACGACCGCCTTCTCGGCCTTCTCGTTCATCTCGAAGCCGCGCGTCTCTCCCTCGTGCCGGAGGGGGAATGGGAGCGCCCGATCGAGGACGAGGTCTTCACGAAGCGCGCGCTTCTCGCCGGAAGCAAGGCCGACCTCGCGGGCGAGATTCCGGAGAAGGTCGGCGACTTCCCTCTCCGCCCGGTCTCCTCGGAGACGCTGGAGGGGATCGATCGACTCCCCGCTCTTCTCTTTCGCATGCTCCGCGTGATGCGGGTCTATCCGAAGATGCCGGGCCACAAGCCGGACATGGAGAGGCCGTTCACGCTTCCCGTCGGGTCCGGCGTCGGGGATCTCTGCCGGATCGTGCACAAGGACTTCGCCGAGAAACTCCGCTTCGCCCGTCTTTGGCGGGAAGGGTCCTTTCAGGGGATTCAGGTGCACAAGGACCATCCTCTCCTCGACAAGGACATCCTTGAGCTTCATATGTAAAGCAGGATTCGGCGCGCAGGACGGAACCGAGGGAGAGATCAATCGTCCCCGGAATCTTTCGACTTGCGGAACTTGCGGAACTCCTCCTCCATCTTGCTCAGCTTATCTTTCTTCTTCTTTTCGCGTCCGTCGCCCATGAAGAAATCGCTCATCTCGTCCCGGTCCTTCTTCTTCCTCTCCTGGAACTCGCGCAGGTCCTCCTCGAAGCCGGGCCCGTGCTCCTCGCGCGAGAGCTCCTCCAGGGCGAGATGATCGGCGACCTCGACGTGCGTTTCGAACGGGTTCGCGAGAAGACGGAGGACTCCTTTCTCGGCGAGGCCGCGCGCGAGGTGATAGGCGATCTCTCGAGAGTCGCCGAGAAGCTCGGCGATCTCCTCGACGGTGGGGGGACGGCCCTCCCGATGGGCGAGAACGCGGACGGCCGCCACGAACAGGTGACCCTCTTCGTATTGGGGACCTCGCGCCGGCATATCGCCTCACTCCTCCCGTCTTCCGATTCGATCCGGTTCGGGCATTCTACCGCATTTCGAAGAGCGGGGCCACGTCTTCTTGCGGGAGCGAGCTCCCGACGAGTTTTCGCTTGGCGCCGCCCGTCTCATCGGCTATTCTTATCCCCCGTGCCCCCGGCTCGCCCCTTCGATTGAGCAGAGGGAGCTTCGCTCCCTCCTTTTCGTGCCGGGCAGAGAGAGCGCACTCCAATGTCGGACGGCGAAAGAAAGCATCCGCTCCGCGCCCGCGCGCTTCTCGGCGTCGCGCTGGCTCTCGGGCTTCTCCTGCCGCTCGGCGCGCGCGGCGAGGAGACGTCGAACGTCTACGACCTCGACCGCTGCTTGAGGATCGCTCGCGAGACGAACCGCGGTCTCCAGGCGGCGCGGGTCGAGGAGGAGAAGGCCGGCTTCCGCGTGCGCGAGGCGTGGGCGGCGGCCCTTCCGCAGATCGGTCTCGATGGGCGGATCGGGCGAAACTTCAAGCTCCCCTCGTTCTACTTCGGAGGTTTCCCCTCGTTCGGCGGCGAGGAGGACACGCTGAACGGGGAAGGCGGCGAAGAGATCCCGGAGAACATCCGCATCGAGGTCGGCTCGCGCTACGACTACACGGCGACCCTCTCGCTCACGCAGCCGCTCTGGCTCGCGGGGAAGGTGGGCGCCGCGCTTCAAGCGGCAAAGATTTACAATCGAAGCGCGAAGGAGGACGTCGAGGCGAGCGAGCAAGGCGTCGTCCTTCTCGTAAAGAGTCTCTTCTACCGAGCGCTTCTCGCGGAGGCGGAAGCCGAGGTCTATCGGTCGGCGCGCGATCGGGCTCTTCACCATCGCTACGCGGCGAGCCTCCGGCGGGAGCGGGGCCTCGCCTCGGAGTTTGAGCTTCTTCGGGCCGAGGTGGACGCGAGCGAGGCGGATCCCTGGGTGATCGCCGCTGAGAACGAGGCTGCGCGTGCGCGGAACGATCTCAAGACGGCGCTCGGCATCGACGTCCGCGAACCGATCGAGGTGCGGGGCGCGCTCGAGTACGCGCCGATTCTTCCCGAGAAGATCCGGGGCCGCGGCGGCCGCGCGGCGGAGGAGAACCCCGATCTCGCGGTGCTCGCGCTCCGCGCGCGCCTCCTCGAACAGAACCTCCGGGTCGTTCGAGCGGACCGCTTTCCCAACTTCTATCTTACGGGGCAGTACCAGTTCTCGGGGAACTCGGACGATCTCCGCTTCTCGGAACAAGAGCGGACGAGCTCCTCGTTCGGCGGCGTGTACGCGACGTTTCCCATTTGGACGAGCGGCGCGACCTCTTCTCGGATCCGGCAGGCGGAGGCGGAGCTTCGGATCGCTCGGATTCGTCTCGCCGAGGCCGAGGAAGATGTGCGCAAGGCGGTCGTCGCCGCCGAGCTCGACATCGAGAGCGCGGAAAAGCGGCTCGCGGCATCCGAAAAGTCTCTGGCGTACGCGGAGAAGGCGCACGCGATCGCGGAGACGAGGTACGAGAGCGGGCTTCTGTCGCAGATCGAGCTCTTGGACGCTCGCCTCGCGCTCACGCGCTCGCGCGTCGCGCATCTTCGATCGATCCACGACGCGCTTCTGGCTCAGGCGGTCTGGATGCGAGTCGTCGGCATCTCGTGGGGGGAGGAATGGTAATGGTCGGCTGGTCGCGTGCGGGGAGGAAGGTGATCGTCGCGGCGGTCTTCCTGACGCTCGCCGGATGCGGAAAGAAGGAAGCGGAGAACGGATCCGCGCCCCCGACGACCCCGGTCCGGGTGAGCGCGGTCGAGCGCCGCTCGTTCAACGATTACTTTAACCTGATCGGTACGGCGCGCGCCGATCGAGAGGCGACGCTCGTCTTCGAAGTCGGCGGGGCGGTCGAGCGGATTCTCGCCGACCAAGGAGCCTCGGTTCGCGAAGGGGAGCCGATCGCGAAGCTGAACGACGATCTCTACGCCGCCGCGCTTCGCGAGGCGGAAGCGGCGCGCGATCTCGCGGCAGATCTCTTCGAGCGGAGCGCGGCGCTTCGGCCGGAGGGGGCGATCTCGGAGTACGAGCTTTCGAGCCTCGAGCGCCAGAGGGAAATGGCGGAGGCGCGCTACGGAACCGCCAAGTCGCAGCACGACCGGACGGTCCTTCGCGCACCGTTCGCCGGGATCGTCGACACCCGTTTTCTCGACGTCGGCGACTTCGCGGGGCCGGCGACTCCCTTCGCGCGGTTCCTCGATCTTCGCTCGGTACGAATTCGCGTCCCGCTTCCGGAGATCTATCTCGCGAAGGTCCGCCCGGGGGACCTTGCGGAGGTGTTCGCCGACCCTTATCCGGAACGGGTCTTCGAGGGAGAGGTCGTCTTCGTGAGCCGCGAGGTCGACCGCGGCACGCGCACCGTCACGGTGGAGGTGCGCGTCCCGAACGAGGACGCGGCGCTTCGTCCCGGCATGACGCTCCGGGCTCGTCTCGTCAAGGACGTCTACGAGGGCGCGATCGTCGTCCCCCAAGACGCGGTCGTGGAGACCGAGGAAGGCTCCGCAGTTTTTCTGGCCTCTTCGGGAACGGCCCTGCGGCGGATGGTGAGGATCGGGGCGGTGTACGGCCAGATGGCGGTCGTCGACAGCGGCCTCGCTGAAGGGGATTCCCTCATCGTCGTCGGGAACCGGGAGCTCGTCGAGGGGGAGCGGATCGAGGTTCTTCCGTGAGGCCCGCATGAAGTCGATCACCGATTTTTCCATTACGCATAAAGCGATCGTCTTCACGCTTTGCGCGCTGATCGTCCTCCTCGGCGTCGGTTCTTACCTGTCGATCCCCAAGGAATCGACCCCCTCCATCACGATCCCGATCATCCTCGTCCAAGTCATCTATCCGGGGGTCGCCCCGAAGGACGTGGAGGCGCTCGTCACGCGGAGGATCGAGACGAAGCTCAAAGAGATCAAACAAGTGAAGGAGCTCCGCTCGACGACCGGCGAGGGGTACGTGGTGGTCGAGGCGGAGTTCGAGCCTGACATGGACATCGAGTCGGCCCTGCAGCGCGTCCGCGACAAGGTGAACCAGGCGAAGGCTGACATGCCGGCCGACATCGAGGAGCCGTACGTCACCGAGATCAGCTTCGAGGATTTCCCCATTCTCCTTCTCAATCTGTCCGGCAAGTACGGCCTCCTTCGCCTAAAGGACCTCGCCGAGGATCTTCAGGAGCAGATCGAGTCGGTGCCCGGCGTTCTCTCGGCGGACCTCACGGGAGAGCTCGAGCGCGAAGTCCAGGTCGCCGTCGATCCGATCCGGCTTCGCGCGTACGATCTCGATCTCGCGGACGTGATCGAGGCGATCGCGAGCGAGAACCTCACGGTCCCGGGAGGGACGGTGGAGGGGGGGAGCGTGAGCTTCACCGTCCGCGTGCCGGGGGAGTTCGAGACGCCCGGCATCGTCGCGGATCTCGTCGTGACGAGCATCGGGGACCGTCCGGTGTACGTGCGCGATCTCGCGGCGGTCCGCTACGGCTTCAAGGAACGGACGACGTACGCCCGGCAGAACGGCGCCGATTGCATCACGATCAGCGTCAAGAAACGCTCGGGTGAGAACATCATCGGCGTCGCGGACGCGGTGAAGGCGATCATCGAAGAAGCGCGCCCGAGCTTTCCTCCGACGACCGAGATCACCGTCGTCGCCGATCAGTCGAAGGAGATCCGCGACATCGTCCGCGAGCTCGAGAACAACATCTTCAGCGGTCTGGTTCTCGTCATTCTCGTCCTGTTCGCGTTCTTGGGGTTTCGGAACTCCGTCTTCGTCGCGATCGCGATCCCGCTCTCGATGCTCCTCTCGTTCATCGTGATCGCCGCGCTCGGCCACACGATGAACATGGTCGTTCTCTTCAGCCTCATCCTCGCGCTCGGCATGCTGGTGGACAACGCGATCGTCGTCGTCGAGAACATCTTCCGGCACCGGAACGAGGGGTATTCGCGCCAAGAGGCCGCCTCGCGCGGAACGAACGAGGTCGCCGTTCCGGTGACCGCATCGACGCTCACGACTCTTGTCGCCTTCGGGCCGATGCTCTTCTGGCCCGACATCGTCGGCGAGTTCATGAAGTACCTCCCGATCACGCTGATCATCACCCTTTCCGCCTCGCTGTTCGTCGCGCTCGTCATCAACCCGACCTTTTGCGCGGTCTTCATCTCGGTGCGCGGCGAGGGGAAGAAACGCCCCCCTGGGGACCGCCTCTTTCTTCGCTTCCGCGGCTTCTATCGGGGCCAGCTCGCCTGGGCGCTCCGCCGCCCGTGGATCGCCCTCGGCGGGGTATTTCTCGCGCTCCTCGTCACCGTGTTCGCGTTCGTTCTCTTCGGAACCGGCGTCGAGTTCTTTCCGGATTCCGATCCGAACTACGCCTACATCGACGTGACCGCGCCGCTCGGCACGCGCCTCGAGGTCTCCGACGCGATCGTGCGCCGCATCGAGTCGGAGATCCCCGACTTTCCGGACATCAAGCATTACGTGGCGAACGTCGGTTCCGCCACCGACATCTTCTTCGGCGGTGGGGGCGGGGGCACCCCGCACCAGTCGCGCGTGACCGTCGAGTTCGTCGATCACTCGAACAGAAAGCAAAGCTCCCGGCTGACGATCGAGCAGTTCCGCGATCACTTCGGGAGAATCCCCGGCGCGCGGGTGGACGTTCGCTATCCGGAGCCCGGGCCCCCGACCGGCGCTCCCGTGGACGTGGAGATCCTCGGCGAGGACTTCGAGGTTCTCGGCCGCCTCGCCAAGCAGGTGAAGGAAACGATCAAGGACGTCCCGGGTCTCGTCGATCTGAACGACGACTTCGACGAAGGGCGTCCCGAAGTGCGGGTCCGGATCGATCGGGAGAAGGCCGGCCTTTACGGTCTCTCGACCGGGCAGATCGCCTCGACGATCCGAACCGCGATTCAGGGGACCGAAGCGAGCAAGTTCCGTGTCGGAGAGAATGAGTATGACATCACGGTCCGCTTCCGCGAGGAGGACCGCGAGGCGTTCGAGAATCTGGACCGGATCACCGTGGTCTACGAGGGCTCGCACATCCCGGTCTCCAACTTCGCTTCCTTCGAGCTCGCGGCGGGTCTCGGCTCCATCGTGCGCAAGAACCAGGACCGGGTGGTCTCCGTGACCGCCAACGCCGAGGGCCGGCTCTCGAACGATGTTCTCGCGGATGTCATCAAGCGCCTCGACGGCTTCTCCCTCCCGCCGGGCTACCGGTTCCGTTTTTCGGGCGAGACGGAGGACCAGGAAGAGGCGGCGGCGTTCTTGAGCCGCGCGTTCGGGGTCGCCGTCCTGCTCGTGTTCTTCGTGCTCGTCGCGCAGTTCAGCTCGGTCACTCTCCCCTTCGTCATTCTCTCGTCGGTCGTGCTTTCGATCATCGGCGTTCTCTGGGGTCTCATCCTCACGCGGATGCCTTTCGGTATCATCATGACGGGCGTCGGCGTGATCTCGCTCGCGGGGGTCGTCGTGAACAACGCGATCGTGCTCATCGACTATACCGGGAAGCTCCGCGCGCGGGGTCTCGAGAAGACGGAAGCGATCCTGGACGCGGGGGCGACGCGCCTCCGGCCGGTCGTTCTCACGGCGGTCACGACCGTTCTCGGTCTCATCCCGCTCACGACCGGGCTCACCTTCGATGTTCAGGCGATGCGGTTCCGGTACGGGGGCGAAAGCTCCGACTGGTGGGGGCCGATGGGCGTCGCGGTGATCTTCGGGCTCGGCGTGGCGACGTTCCTCACGCTCGTGATCGTCCCCGTGATCTACTCCTTGGCGACGCGATTCTCGGAGGGGATCGGGGCGCGCGTGGAGCGCGCCCTCGATGACGAGACGCCGGTTGCGAGGCGGGGTCCCGGCGAAGAGGCGTAGCTCTCCTCTTCCGAGGCGCCCGCGCGTCTTCGCCCGGAGGTTCGTTGAATCATGAAAGTTTCGCTTCTCCCCGGTCCGATCGAGAGGGAGTTCCGCACCCGCCTTCGGGCGCTCGAGAACGACCGCTTCGCGGAGCGTCTCCGGAAGAAAGAACCGGGTCTTTGGAGCTCGGACGCCTCGGTCCGGCGCGCGATCGCAAACCGGCTCGGTTGGCTCGACCTCTTCGACGACATGGAAGAGGAGGCGGAGAGCGTTCTCCGGTTCGCCGGGGACGCCCGGCGCGAGTTCCAGAGCGTCCTTCTCCTCGGGATGGGGGGATCGAGCCTCGCGCCCGAGGTCCTCGCGCGGACGTTCGGGCGCAGGCGAGAAGGAGTTCCGCTACTCGTCCTCGACTCGACGCATCCGGAGGCGGTGCGCGAGGCGGAAGAAGCGCTCGATCTCCGGCGCACGCTCGTCGTCGTCGCCTCGAAGTCGGGGACAACGGTCGAGGCGGACGCCTTCCGCCGGTTCTTCGCTTCGCGCATCAAGGATCCGCGGTGTTTCGTCGCGATCACCGATGCCGGATCTCCCCTCGACCGGCTCGCGTCCGAGGAAGGATGGCGCCGTGTCTTCCGGAATCCCCTCGACATCGGCGGCCGCTTCTCCGCGCTCTCCCTCTTCGGCTTGGTGCCTGCGTCCCTTCTCGGTCTCGACCCGCGGCTCCTGCTGAGATCGGGACGCGAGGCGGCTATGGTCTGCGCCGCGCCGGCCGGCGGGGAGGAGAACCCGGGGCTCGCGCTCGGCGCGTTTCTCGCGGAGGGAGCCCTCGCGGGCAGGGACAAGCTCACGCTTCTCGTTTCTCCGGAGCTTCCCGGATTCGGCGCGTGGATCGAGCAGCTCGTCGCCGAGAGCACGGGGAAGGAAGGGAAGGGGATTCTCCCTGTGGACGGAGAACCGGCCGCGCCGCCGGATGCCTATGGGGACGACCGCATGTTCGCGATCGTCCGGTGCGAGGAGGCGGAGGACCGCCTTGAGGAGAGCGGCCGCGCGCTCGCGGCGGCGGGGCATCCGGTCGCGACGATCCGGATTCCGCGGTCGATCGATCTCGGCGGCGCGTTCTATCTTTGGGAAGTCGCGACCGCGTGCGCGTGCTCGATCCTCGGGGTGAACGCTTTCGACGAGCCGAACGTGAGCGAGAGCAAAGAGAGAACGGGCGCCCTTCTCTCCGAGTTCGCCCGGACCGGCCGCCTGGAGGAGGGAGCGGTCCGCTTCGAGGACGGAAAGGCCCTTCTCTTCTCGGACACGAACCTCGAAGCGCCGAATGTTTCAAGTGTCAACGAGTGGCTTCGCGCGCACCTCTCCCGGGCGCGCGACGGGGACTACCTCGCGCTGCTCTTCTTCCTTTCCTCTTCTCTCGCCGGATCGAAACCGGCGGCGGATCTTCGTGCGGCCCTTCGGGAGCGGACCGGCCTTGCGGTCTCTGCGGGGATCGGCCCGCGCTATCTTCACTCGACCGGCCAGCTCTTCAAGGGGGGACCGAACCGGGGGGTGTTCGTTCTCCTGACCGCTGCGGATTCCGGCGATCTTTCGATCCCCGGTCTTCCCTATTCGTTCGGCGTGCTTTGCCGCGCGCAGGCCGCCGGGGATTTCGGAGCGCTCGCGGCGCACGGGAGGCGCGTGCTTCGCGTCCATTTCAAGAGCGACCCCGAAGTCGGAATCGGCAGTCTCGCCCGCGGGGCCGTCGGGTAGCCGCCGCGCGGGAGGAGCGTTCGATGCGCATTCTCGCCGGGGATATCGGGGGGACCAAGGCTCTCTTCGCGTTCGTTCTCTTCGAGGGAGGGCGGCTTCGCATCCTCCACCGGCGCCGGTTCGCGAGCGGGGAAGCCGGGAGCCTCGCCGAGCTTGCCGCACGCTTCCTCGCCGAAACGGGCGGCGCCGATCGGGCCGCTTTCGGTGCGGCGGGGCCGGTCGCGGGGGACGTGTGTGCAGGGCCGAACCTCCCTTGGGCGATCGATCGGCGCGAGTTGGCGCGCGCGCTTCATATTCCTCGAACGGTTCTTATGAACGATCTCGAAGCGGTCGGATACGGCATCGAGCATCTCGATCCGGACGATCTCTTTACACTTCAAGAAGGGGTCCCCGTTCCGGAGGGTCCGATCGCGCTCGTCGGCGCGGGGACCGGCCTTGGCGAGGCGTTTGTTCTTCGTTTCGGAGAGACACTCCGCGTCTTCCCCACCGAGGGAGGGCACGCGGATTTCGCTCCTCGGGACGAGATCGAGTTCGGCCTTCTTCGCTTTCTCAAGGAGCGGATCGGCGGACGCGTGTCGGTCGAGCGCGTCCTCTCCGGAAGCGGGCTTGCGGCGGTCCACGACTACGTCGCGGCGAGCGGGCTCGCTCCGGTCGACCCGGCCGTTCACGAGGGAACGGAGGAGGACCCCGCGGCCGTCGTGTCGGGCGCGGCGATCGAGGGACGGTGCGGGGCCTGCGTCCGGGCGCTCGACCTGTTCGTGTCGATCTACGGAGCCGAGGCGGGGAACCAAGCCCTTCGGATTCTCGCGCGCGGAGGCGTCTATCTCGCCGGCGGGATCGCGCCCCGCATTCTGAACAAGATGAAGGACGGCGTCTTCCTCCGAGCATTCCTCGACAAGGGCCGCTTCGCCGAATGGCTCCGCCAAATCCCGGTTCGCGTGATCCTGGCCGATCGGGCGCCGCTTCTCGGCGCGGCGAGCCGCGCGGCGCGTCTCCCGTGACCTTTCCACCCGCCGGTTCTCGCCCGGATGATCGCGTGACATTCCTCTTGCGCGCGCGAGGTTCCCTGCTTACTCTACGATATAGGACCGCATGGGTCCTATATGGAGAGAGAAGCTCAAAATGTTTCGAATCAGCAAGTTAGCCGACTACGGGGTCTCGCTTCTCGCGGCGCTCGCCGCGGATCGCGAGGGCGAGCCCCACACCGCGAGGGATATGGCCGGCAGGGTCGGCCTCCCGCTCCCGACGGTGAGCAAGATCCTCAAGGCGCTCTCGCGCGAGGGTCTCCTCATGTCGCACCGCGGGGTGAGAGGCGGCTACCTCCTCGCGCGGCCGCCGGAGGAGATCACGGTTGCGGAGATCATCCGCGCCCTCGAGGGGCCGATCGGCATGACCGAGTGCGCCGCCTCAGGGCCCGGGCGGTGCGCGAAGGAGTCCTCCTGCGGGATCCGCGCGAATTGGCGCATCATCAGCGAAGCGCTTTCCGGGGCTCTCGACACGATCAGCCTCGCGGAGATGGCCAGGTCCCTTCCCGGCATCGAACGCCGCATCGAAGAGAGCATGATCCCCGCGAGAAGCCTGGCGGGAAGCCCCGATCGAGAGAAAGGCGCGCGCGCGTTCCCGGCGCATGAACGAACAAGGACGGAGCAGAACGCATGAGTTCGGACCCGACGATCGAGAAGTTCACGAAGCAAGAATACAAGTACGGGTTCACGACCGACGTCGAGGCGGACGCGGCCCCGCGGGGTCTCAACGAAGACATCATCCGCCTCATCTCGGCGAAGAAGGAGGAGCCCGAGTTTCTCCTCGAATGGCGGCTCAAGGCCTTCCGCCACTGGCAGACGATGGAGGAGCCTCGCTGGCCGAACGTGAAATACCCGGCAATCGACTATCAAAACATCATCTACTATTCGGCTCCGAAGTCGATGACGAACCGGCCGAAGAGCCTCGACGAGGTCGATCCGGAGGTGATCCGGACATTCGAGAAGCTCGGCATCTCGCTCGAGGAGCAGAAGCGAATCACCGGCGTGGCCGTCGACGCGGTTTTCGACAGCGTCTCGGTCGCGACGACGTTTCGGGAGAAGCTCGCCGAGCTCGGCATCATCTTCTGTTCGTTCAGCGAGGCGGTTCGCGAGCATCCGGAGCTTGTCCGGAAGTACCTCGGCTCGGTCGTTCCGCACACGGACAACTTCTTCGCCGCCCTGAATTCGGCCGTCTTCAGCGACGGTTCGTTCTGCTACGTGCCGAAGGGAGTGCGCTGTCCGATGGAGCTCTCCACGTACTTCCGGATCAACGCGATCGACACGGGCCAGTTCGAGCGGACGCTCATCGTCGCCGACGAGGGGAGCACGGTCAGCTATCTCGAGGGGTGCACGGCTCCGATGCGGGACGTGAACCAGCTTCACGCCGCGGTCGTCGAGCTCGTCGCGCTCGACCGCGCCACGATCAAGTACTCGACCGTGCAGAACTGGTATCCGGGCGACGAGGAGGGGAAGGGCGGGATCTTCAACTTCGTGACGAAGCGAGGCGCCTGCCGCGGGAAGGGATCGAAGATCTCCTGGACGCAGGTCGAGACCGGCTCCGCGATCACGTGGAAATACCCAGGCTGCATTCTCCAGGGGGACGACTCGGTGGGCGAGTTCTATTCGGTCGCCCTCACGAACCGACGGCAGCAGGCCGACACAGGCACGAAGATGATTCATATCGGAAAGAACACGAGAAGCACGATCGTGTCGAAGGGAATCTCGGCGGGGCAGGGACAGAACACGTATCGCGGTCTCGTACAGGTGATGAAGGGAGCGCAGAACGCGCGGAACTTCTCGCAGTGCGATTCGATGCTGATCGGAGACAAGTGCGGCGCGCACACGTTCCCGTACGTCGACGTCCGGAACCCGACCGCCACGGTCGAGCACGAGGCCACGACCTCGAAAATCGGGGAGGACCAGGTCTTCTACTGCAACCAGCGGGGCATTTCCACGGAGGACGCGGTCAACATGATCGTCAACGGCTTTTGCAAGGAGATCTTTCGCGAGCTGCCGATGGAATTCGCCGTGGAGGCGCAGAAGCTCCTCGCCGTGAGTCTCGAGGGGAGCGTCGGCTGAACGGTCGCCCGGCAGAGAGAGAGGATCGATCGATATGTTGGAAATCAAGGATCTGCACGCGAAGGCGGGCGAGACGCTGATTCTGAAAGGGGTGAGCCTGCGGGTGAACGCCGGCGAGGTTCACGCGATCATGGGGCCGAACGGATCGGGAAAGAGCACGTTGGCGGGGATTCTCGCCGGACGCGCCGAATACGAGGTGACGAGAGGGGAAGTTCTCTACCAAGGGAAGAACCTCCTCGATCTGTCGCCGGAGGAGAGAGCCCGCGAGGGGATCTTCCTCGCCTTTCAGTATCCGATCGAGATCCCCGGCGTCAGCAATGCGTACTTCCTGAAGACCGCGCTGAACAGCATCCGGAGAGCGCGAGGAGAGAAGGAGCTCGACGCGATGGAGTTCCTTTCGCACGCGAAGGAGAAGATGAGGCTTCTCGAGATGGACGAGGCGCTCATCCAGCGCCCCGTGAACGAGGGCTTCTCAGGGGGCGAAAAGAAGAGGAACGAGATCTTTCAGATGGCGATGCTCGACCCAAGCCTCGCGATTCTGGACGAAACCGACTCGGGCCTCGACATCGACGCGCTCCGGATCGTCGCCGGAGGCGTGAACGCCCTGCGCGGCGGGAGTCGGGCGATCGTCGTCGTCACGCACTACCAGCGTCTCTTGAACTACATCGTCCCCGACTTCGTCCACGTTCTCGCCAAGGGCCGGATCGTCGCCTCCGGAGACAAGAAGCTGGCGCTCGAGCTGGAGCAGCGGGGCTACTCCTGGTTGGAGGAAAAGGAATCGGCGCGCGCCTAGTCCGCGGCGCGGCTGTTGTCCGAAGAGAAGGGACGGAGCCTGATGACCGAGAAAGAAAAGGGGCAGATTCACCTGCTGGATTTGGAGAGGTTTCGGAGGGCGTGTCCGCGCGAGTCGCAGTCTTGGGTCGAACCGATTCGTCGCCGCGCGCTCTCCCGGTTCGGGGAGCTCGGGTTGCCGAGCGCGCGAGAGGAGGATTGGCGCCAGACGAACCTCGCGCCTCTCCGGCGGATCGATCTCCGATGGAGCGGTCCGGAGGACGGCGCGGCCCCGAGGAGAGACGAGGTTCGCGGTCTTCTCTTCGGAAGCGAAGCGGCGGCGGAGATCGTCTTCGTCGCCGGGCATCACGCGCCGGATCTCTCGTCGATGGGGGATCTCCCCGAGGGCGCGGTCGTCGAGAGCCTCGCCGATTCGATCGAGAAGAGGAAGGATCGGCTCGCCGATCATTTGGGACGGTACGCCGACTTCGAAACGCGGAGCTTCGCGGCTTGGAACACGGCCTTCCTGCGCGACGGGGCGTTTGTCTTCGTCCCCGAGAGCCTCGCGATCGAGAAGCCGATTCACCTTCTCTATCTTTCGAGGGGCGGAAGAGAGCCTCTGGTCGCGCATCCGCGGAGCTTGATTCTCGTCGAAAAGGGGGCGTCGGCGACCGTGGTCGAAACCTACGCCTCTCTCGACGACGGGACCTTCCTCACGAACGCGGTGACGGAGATCCGCGTCGGGGAAGGGGCGACGTTCCGGCACATCAAGCTTCAGGAAGAAAGCACGCGCGCCTTTCACGTCGGCGCTCTCCAGGCGCACCAGGAACGGAGCAGCCGGTTCGATTCGATCTCGTTCGCCTTCGGGGCGGGGCTCGCGCGCAATGACGCGGGTTCCGTGCTCGACGGAGAGGGGGCCGAATGCGTCCTCGACGGTCTCTACCTCGGCCGAGGGGACCAACTGGTCGACAATCACACGGCGATTCAACATGCGCGCCCGCACGGTTCGAGCCGCGAGCTCTACAAGGGGATCCTCACCGACCGCGCGCGGGGAGTCTTCAGCGGCCGGATCGTTGTGCGGCCGGACGCGCAGAAGACCGACGCCAAACAGACCAACCAAACCCTTCTCCTTTCCGCTGAGGCCGCCGTTCACACCAAGCCGCAGCTCGAGATCTACGCCGACGACGTCAAGTGCACGCACGGCGCCACGGTCGGGCGGCTCGACGAGAACGCGGTCTTCTACCTTCGTTCGAGAGGGATCGAGGAAGCGGCGGCACGCAGTCTTCTCACGTACGCGTTCGCGGCGGATCTCGTCGGGCGCGTCGACGCGGCTCCGCTTCGGCGGCGGCTCGAGGAGATCCTGGTCGCGCGCCTGCCGCAAGGCGAAGAGATCCGGGGGGCGCTATGAACGGTGACGCGCGGCAGACTTCCGTCGTAAGAGACCGAAGGCCGGCCCATGTTCTCGATGTGCAGATGGTTCGAGACGACTTTCCGATCCTCAAGATGAGGATTCACGGGAAGCCGCTCGTCTATCTCGACAACGCAGCGAGCACGCAAAAGCCCTACGCGGTCATCGACGCCTACAACGTCTTCTACTCCGGGTGCTATTCCAACATCCATCGAGGGGTCTACCACCTGAGCGAGACGGCCACCAAGGCGTACGAAGACGCGCGCGAAAGGGCCCGCGCGTTCATCAACGCCCGGGGGATCGAGGAGACGATCTTCGTCCGCGGCACGACGGAGGGGATCAACCTCGTGGCGCAAACCTTCGGGCGGCGGAAGATCGGGAAGGGGGACGAAGTTCTCGTCACGTGGATGGAGCACCATTCGAACATCGTTCCTTGGCAGATGATCTGCGAGGAAAAGGGAGCGGTGCTCCGCGCGGTTCCGATCGATGACCGAGGCGATCTCGTGATGGACGAGCTCGAGAAGATGCTGGGGCCCCGGACGCGCATCGTGGCCGTGACCCACGTCTCCAATGCGCTCGGCACCGTCAACCCGGTGAAGGAGATCGTCCGTCTCGCCCACCGGCGGGGGATCCCGGTTCTCATCGACGGCGCGCAGGCGGTCGCGCACATGCCCGTCGATGTCCGCGACCTCGACTGCGATTTCTACGTCTTCTCGGGCCACAAGCTCTTCGGCCCGACCGGAATCGGCATCCTCTACGGAAAGAAGGAGCTGCTCGAGTCGATGCCTCCGTACCAAGGGGGCGGGGACATGATCCGCTCGGTGACGTTCGAAAAGACGACGTACAACGCGCCGCCGTACCGCTTCGAGGCGGGCACTCCGAATATCGCCGGGGCGATCAGCCTCGGCGCGGCGCTCGACTACGTCTCCGCTCTCGGCTTCGACGCGATCGCGGAGCACGAGAGCTCGATCCAGGCGCACGCCGCGGAGGTTCTTCCGTCGGTCCCCGGACTCCGATTGGTGGGAGAGGCGCGCGAGCGCGTCGGCGTCTTCTCGTTCGTGATGGAGGGTATTCATCCCCACGACATCGGCACGATCCTCGACCGCGAGGGGATCGCGGTCCGAACGGGCCACCATTGCGCGCAGCCGGCTATCGATCGCTTCGGGGTTCCGGCGACGGCGCGGGCTTCGTTCGCCCTCTACAACACCAGGGAAGAAGTCGACGCGCTGGCGAAAGGTCTTCTCAAAGTCCGGGAGGTTCTTCTCTGATGTCCGACCTGCGCGACCTGTACCAGGAGGTCATTCTCGACCACGGAAGGAACCCGCGGAACTACGGGAAGCTCGAGAACGCCAACCGACTCGCGAAGGGTTACAACCCGCTCTGCGGCGATCGCTTCACGATCTATCTTTTCGTGGAGGAAGGAATCGTTCGCGACATCCGTTTCGAGGGTTCTGGATGCGCCATCGCCCTCGCCTCGGCCTCGATGATGACCGAGGATCTCAAGGGGAGATCCGAGGAGGACGCGGAGAAGCGTTTCGAGCAGTTTCACACGCTTCTCACCGGCGATCCGTCGACGCGCGAAGGGGCCGGCGATCCCTCGCTCGGCAAGCTCGCGGTCTTCTCGGGGGTGCGGGAGTTCCCCGTGCGCGTGAAGTGCGCGACCCTTCCGTGGCACGCGTTCGAGGCGGCCCTCAAGGAAGAGGGAGAGACAGCCACGACCGAGTGACGGGCCGCGCGCGCGGCCGGCTCGCCGGAGGTTCCTCATGGGAGGAAGGACGCCGCAGCCCGGGCGTCTCGAGGAGAAGGTGGTCGATGCTCTTCGCACCGTCTTCGACCCCGAGATCCCGGTCAACATCTACGAGCTCGGTCTCGTCTACGACATACGGATCGATGAGTCCCGCGACGTCTTCATCCGGATGACCCTCACCTCGCCGCACTGCCCCGAGGCGGAGGCTCTTCCCGGGTATGTCCGCCGCGCGATCGAGGAGATCCCCGAGGTTCGCTCCGCGGAGGTCGAGATCGTTTGGGAGCCGCCCTGGTCGCCGGATCGGATGAGCGAAGCGGCCAAGCTGGAGCTCGGGTTTCTCTGACGATCGCCTCTCTCCCTGCGCCTTCCCCGTCGATCCGGTTCCGCGGCCGCAGTAGGAAACGCGTGCAAAATTCAGGCTGGCCCCGGGCCCAACCGAGAGAACACCGGTCGAGTTTCCGTCGGATCAAGGCCGGCCCCTACGCGCGGCCCTTCTCGCGATACTCCTTGCCCGCGACCCTCTCCCGTCGTTAAGATCAATCGGTTCGTCCGACGGAAAGGACTGGGGCGACTTGAAGGTCATCATCGTTGGGGCCGGCGAGGTCGGTTTTCACATCGCCGGCCATCTCGCCGACCAAGGGCACGACATCGCGGTCGTCGAGCGAAACCCGGAGAAGCACCGGCTTCTCAAGGAGAGGGTGAACGCCCTCGTCGTCCTCGGCAACGGATCGAGCTCGGCCGCCCTCGAGGAAGCGGGCGTGGCGAGCGCCGACCTCTTCATCGCGGTCACCAATCAGGACGAGGTCAACTTGGTCGCGTGTCTCCTCGCGCGCGAGTACAAAGTGCCCCGCATCATCGCGCGCGTGAAGACCCTCGAGTACATCCGCGGAGACGGAAAGCTGAACGCGGAGAAGCTCGGTATCGACATGTTCATCAACTCGGACGCGGTGGTCGCGGAGGAGATCTGCAAGATCGCCGGGCATCCGGCCGCCTCCGAAATGGTCGAGTTCGCCGGCGGCGAGGTGCTCTTCGTTGGGTTGCAGGTGAGCGCGCAGAACCCGGTCGCCGGGGTCACGCTCGCCGAACTGGGCGAGATCCGAGGGATCTACCGGCTCGTGGTCGTCGCCATTGCCCGCGGCGAAAAGTCGATCATTCCGAGGGGCGAAGACGTGATTCAGGCGGGCGACACGATCTACTACGTCTGCAAGCGCTCGGACCTCTCCTCGATCGACTATCTCTTCGGGCTCGAGAAGAAAGAAGCGAAGAACGTCTTCATTCTCGGTGGCGGGAGGGTCGGGTATCTGGTCGCGCGCGAGCTCGCGCAAAACGGTTCGCACGTCAAGGTGATCGACCGGAACCCGGACCAATGCCGTCTCATCGCGTCCGATCTTGACAACGTGCTCATCCTGAACACGGACGCAACGGACGTGGACACGCTCGAGAACGAGGGAATTCATGACGGCGACGCCTTCATTGCGGTGACCGAAGACGATCAGGCGAACATCCTCTTCTCCTTGCTCGCCAAACAGCGCGGGGTGCGGCGCGCGATCGCCCTGGTCAACCATCCGGTCCTCTTGAATCTCGCCCCGAGCCTCGGCGTAGACGCTTGCATCAGCCCCCGTCTCGCGACCGCGGGGGAGATCATCCGCTACGTGAGGAAGGGCGAGGTGCTCTCGCTCGCGATGGTGGAGAGAAGCGGTGCGGAAGTCGCGGAGTTCATCGTCCCTTCGTCCGGGCGGATCGTGAGAAAGCCTCTTCGGGAACTCGACTTCCCGGGCGGGGCGATCATCGGAGCGGTGGTGCGGGGCGAGGAAGTCCTCATCCCCGGAGGGGGCGATCACCTCGAGCCCGGGGATCACGCGGTCGTGTTCTCTCTTCCGGGCTCGATCAACCAGGTCGAGAAGTTCTTCTCCTGACGATGGATCTACGAGCGACTCTTCGTGTTCTGGGCGGCCTCCTCGTGTTTCTCGGGATCGCCTTGCTCGCGCCGATCCCTTTCTCCCTTTGGTTTCGCGACGGGCAGGCGATCGCGTTCGTTCTCTCCGCGTGCGTGTCCGCCTCGGTCGGCGCCGGACTTCTCTTCTCCTACCGGAGCGAGAGGGGGATCGGGTTCCGCGAGGGTTTCGCGATCGTCACGCTCGGCTGGTTGTCCTACGCGATCTTCGGTTCGCTCCCCTTTCTCTTCTCAGGCGCGATTCCCAGCCCGATCGACGCGTTCTTCGAATCGATGTCCGGATTCACGACGACCGGCGCCTCGGTGATCCGCGATTTCGACGCCGTTCCCGAGAGCATCTTCTTCTGGCGCGCGACCACGCACTGGCTGGGCGGCATGGGCATCATCGTCCTTTCTCTCGCGATCCTCCCGTTCCTCCGCGTCGGCGGGATGCAGCTCTTCGACGCGGAGGCCCCCGGTCCGACGACCGACCGGCTCTTCCCGCGCATCCAAACGACCGCGAAGGTTCTCTGGGGCGTCTACTTCCTCTTCACCTTCGCCGAGGTCCTCCTTCTCCTCCTCGGCGGGATGGGGTTCTACGAAGCGGTCTGTCACTCCTTCGCGACGATGGCGACCGGAGGGTTCTCCACAGAGTCGGCGAGCATCGGTGCCTACCCGAGCCTCTTCATCCGCTGGACCGTGACCTTCTTCATGCTGCTCGCCGGGATCAGCTTCTCCCTGCACCTGCTGGCCCTTCGGGGCCGTGTCCGCGCCTATTGGAGAAACGAGGAGTTCCGCTTCTATCTCGGAACGCTTCTCGCGGCGTCGGCGATCATTTTCCTGTTCAACCGTTCCCTCTACGACGGAATCCACGCGAACGCGTGCGATTCAGCGTTCACCGTCGTGTCGATCGCGACGACCACCGGCTTCTGCACGGCCGACTACGAGAACTGGCACGTGCTCGCCCAGTACGTTCTCGTGGTCCTCATGTTCTTCGGCGGATGCGCCGGGTCGACCGGCGGCGGCATAAAGAACGCGAGGATCCTCTTGATCATCAAGCAAGCCTACGTCCAGGTCTTCCGTTTGATCCATCCGAGGGGTGTGCGTGTCTTGAAGCTCGATCACAAGCCGGTCCCCGACGAGATCGTGCGAAGCGTGCTCGGCTTCTTCGCGCTTTATATCGGAATCTTCGTCGCCGCGTCGCTCGCGATGGCCGCGCTCGGGCTCGACCTCGTCACCGCGGGAGGCGCGGTCGTCGCCTGTCTTTCGAACATCGGTCCCGGTCTCGGCGAGGTGGGGCCGGCCGGCCACTACGGGGAAATCGGCGGAGCGGGCAAGACGATCCTCTCGATCTGCATGCTGCTCGGGAGGCTCGAGATCCTCACGGTCCTGGTTCTCTTCTTCCCTTCGTTCTGGCGCAAATAGGAGGGACGGCCGTGCCCGGGAGATCGCGACCGAACGGAGAACCATTGAGAGCGGACGGCGAGGAGCGGCCGTTCCAGCCGTACGTGCCCGCCTCAGCGTCGCTCCCCGAGTTCACGGCGAAGTCGATCGCGGCCGGCATTCTCTTCGGGATTCTCTTCGGCGCGGCGAACGCGTATCTCGGCCTTCGAGCGGGGCTCACGATCTCGACCTCGATCCCGGTGGCGGTGATGACCGTCGCGGCCTTTCGAGCCCTCTCCCTCGCCGGCGCTCGCGCCACGATTCTCGAGGCGAACCTCTCGCAAACCGTCGGCTCCGCTTCGAGCTCGGTGGCGAGCGGCGTCATCTTCACGCTCCCCGCGCTCTTCCTTTGGGAGATGGATCCGAGCCTCCTTCAGATGACCCTTCTCGCTCTGTTCGGCGGGTTTCTCGGCACGCTCTTCATGATTCCCCTCCGGCGTCTTCTCATCGAGCGCGAGCACGGACGCCTTCCGTATCCGGAAGGGACCGCGTGCGCGGAAGTGCTTCTCGCGACGGAGAAAGGCGGCGCGCGCGCGGGGAATGTCTTCCTCGGGCTTCTCGCCGGCGCGGGCTTTCGTTTCCTGGGCGGGTGGCTCCGCCTCTTCCCGGAGAAGATCCAGGCGGGAGTTCCCCTCCTTCCGAAGGGACAGATCAGCTTCAGCTTGTCGCCGGCCCTCTTCGGCGTGGGGTTTATCCTCGGACCGCGGATCGCCTCGATCATGGTCGGCGGCGGTCTCCTTTCGTCTCTCGTCCTCATCCCGCTTCTCGCCGCGTGGGGTGCGGGGCGGTCCGAGCCGCTCTACCCGGAAACGGTGAAGACGATCGCCTCGATGTCCGCGGGCGAGATTTGGGAGCGCTACGTGCGGTACATCGGGGCGGGCGCGGTGGCGGCGGCGGGATTTCTCACGCTGGTCCGGAGCGTCCCGACAATGATCGAGAGCGTTCGCGCGGGGACCGGGGGAATCCGCGGCGGGCTCGACGGGGCGCGGGAGATCCTTCGTACATCAACCGATCTTCCCCCCTCGGTCGTCGTCGCGGGGTTGGCCCTCCTCGCGGCGGCGATGGGGATCGTGCCGCACACGTTCGCCGAGCTCCCCTCGATCCCGTCCCGCTTTCTCGCGGCGTTTCTCGTCGTCCTCTTCTCGTTCTTCTTCGTGACGGTCGCCTCGCGCATCGTGGGGCTCGTCGGGGTCACGTCCAACCCGACGAGCGGCATGACGATTGCCGCGCTTCTCGGAACATCGGCGGTCTTCCTCGCGGCCGGATGGACGGGGGCGGAGGGGAAAGCGGCGGCGCTCACGGTCGGATGCGTGGTCGCGATCGCCGCCTCGATCTCGGGGGACATGTCGCAAGACCTCAAGACGGGGTTCCTTCTCGGGGCGACGCCGAGGAAGCAGCAAACCGGAGAGCTGCTCGGCGTCCTCTCCTCGGCGGCCTTCGTCTGTTTGGCGGTGCTCATGCTCGATCGCGCCCACGGGTTCGGGACGAGCGAGCTTCCGGCGCCGCAGGCGACTCTGATGAAGCTCGTCATCGAGGGGGTCCTCGAGCGATCGCTTCCGTGGGCGCTCGTGGGGCTCGGCGTCTCGATCGCGCTCCTCGCCGCGGTTCTCCGGCTTCCGGTTCTCCCGTTCGCGGTCGGGGTCTATCTTCCGGTGGCGACGATGGTGCCGGTCTTTCTCGGTGGGGCGCTCCGCTGGGCCCTCGAGAAGAACGCCGGAAACGAAGGGGAGCGCGGAGAGCGGCGGGAGAGAGGGATTCTCTTCGGCTCGGGGCTCGTCGGGGGGGAGGGGCTTCTCGGGGTGGGGCTCGCCGCCGCGGTCTTCGCGCGCGGGGAGAGCCTCGCGGGGATCGGGCACGATTGGGCGGGAGCAGCCGCTCCTCTCGTCGGCCTCGGCTTCTTCATCCTGCTTGCGGTTCTTTTCCGCAGGCGCTCCATCCGCGGGGGAAATTGATGCGCATGCGCGGCGATCGATAGTTGCACCATCAAGGAAAGGGTCGATGCTCATGAAGGCGGTCGTCATTCGCTCGCACGGCGGTCTCGATGCGCTCCGCGCGGAAGAGAAGCCCGATCCGGTCCCGGGTCCGGGCGAGGTGCTCGTGGAGATCCACGCGGCGGGCCTCAATCACCTCGATCTCTGGGTGCGGAAGGGAGTGCCGGGTCACGAGTTCCCGCTCCCTCTCGTCCCCGGGAGCGACGGCTCGGGCGTCGTTGCCGGTCTCGGCGGCGGGGTGGCCGGCCTCGCGCTCGGCGAGGAGGTCGTGCTCGCGCCCGCCACGAGCTGCGGAACGTGCGCGGCGTGCGCCTCGGGAGAAGATCATCGATGCTCCGACTTCAAGATCCTAGGCGAGGCTTGCGACGGAACGTGCGCCGAAAAGGTCGTCGTTCCGCGCGCGAACGTCTTTCCCAAACCGAAGAACCTCTCCTTCGAGGAGGCGGCGTCTTTCCCCCTCGCGTTTCTCACCGCGTGGCACATTCTCGTCGCGCGCGCGGCGCTGCGGCCCGGGGAGACCGTGCTCGTCCACGCGGCCGGGAGCGGCGTCGGAAGCGCGGCCGTTCAGATCGCCAAGCTCTGGAACGCCCGCGTGATCGCGACCGCGGGGAGCGCGGCGAAGGCGGAGCGAGCGCGCGCGCTCGGAGCGGACGATGTTATCGACAGCGGGAAAGAGGACTTCGCGCGCGCGGTCCGCGCGATCACGGAAAGGCGCGGGGCGGACATCGTGATCGAGCACGTCGGCGCGGCGACGTGGGAGGGGAGCCTTCGCTCGCTCGCGAGGCACGGGAGGCTCGTCACCTGCGGCGCGACGTCCGGCCATGAGGTCTCGCTCAACCTACGCGTCCTCTTCTTCAAGTCGCTCAGCCTTCTCGGATCGACGATGGGGAGCCGAGGCGAGTTCGCTTCAATCGTGAAGCACTTCGAGGAGGGACGGCTTCGTCCGATCGTCGACCGGGTGCTCCCTCTCGGCGAGATCCGCGAGGCGCACCGGCTCTTGGAGTCGCGCGAGGTGTTCGGGAAGATCGTCCTCGTGCCTTGAAGAGGGGATGCTCCGAGAGAAGGTCCTACGCGAAGCGGTGCCTGACACCGCTTCTCGGATCAGCCGATCTTGCCGTCTTCGTCGATGTCGATGCCGTGCAGCTCCTCGATCTTCTTGACGAGCGCGCGCATCGTCTCCTGCGTCGCCTGGAGCCGGTTCTCGAGATCGAGAACCCGGTCCTCGATCGAATCGGACTTCCGCTTCTGGCCGTACATGAGCCCCGTCTGCAGGATCTCCCAAAGAACGCCCATTCTTCACCTCGTCTTGGTTTCGGTACCGCAGAAGGTTCCGGTGCCAGAGATTCCGCAACAAGGTTCCGGCAAGGTTCCGGGGTTCCGGTGCCAGGGGTTCCGGTGCCAGGCTACCTCATGGCATTGTTTCGGTGCCATGTTTCGGTGTTGCCATGTTTCGGTGTCAGGCTACCGAACCCATGTTGCCCCCGACCCGCTTCCGGTGTCATGTTTC
>Ga0194127_10001037_pt1 | contig 42362 bp, 29 predicted proteins | sample TA2KigC100mmetaG_FD_148624 | JGI IMG/M metagenome (GOLD analysis project Ga0194127, IMG submission 148624) | Freshwater microbial communities from Lake Tanganyika, Tanzania - TA2015036 Kigoma Deep Cast 100m | ecosystem: Environmental > Aquatic > Freshwater > Lake | place: Tanzania: Lake...
GTCTCTCGGCCTCCAGTTTCTTCATCTCCTCCATGGCTTTGATCGTCTCGCGGATGCCTTTGACGCGCAGCTCCATCTCCTTGAACTTGGGATGCTTCTTGTCGAGCCGGCGCTGGAACTCCTGGCAGGTGGCGAGCGCTGAGTGGAGGTCCTGCACGTACTCGTGCTCCAGGATGCAGAGGTTGTATCGGGCATCGGGCTGACCGGGATCCCGGTTGACGATGTCTGACAGGACCTTCCGGGATTCCGGGTAGTTCTCGAGACCACGGAGCGCGAGGGCGTAGGAGATCTGGAATTCCACGTTCTTCGGCTCGACCTTGAGGATGGTTTCGAACTCCTTGGCTGCCAGAGCGAAGTCCTTGTAGTTGAGGGAAACGGCAGCCAGGTTCTTGTGTGCATCGATGTAGGTGGCGTCCGCTCCGGTGGCGGCCTGGAAGAGGGTGATGGCCCCCTTGATGTCATCCCGCTTGAGCTGAATGAGGCCCATGAGGTTGAGGATGGTGGCGTTGTTCTTGTCGATGCGCAGCGCACTCTCGCAGACCAGCTCGCCCACGTCGTACTGTCCCTTGCGGAAGAGGGCGATGGCCATGTTGAGGTAGGCGTTCATGTTGTTCGGGTCGCCGAGGAGCGCGATCCGGCAATGCTTGATGGCCTCGTCCAGGTTGCCTTCGTTGAGGGCCTTCTGGGAGAGGAAGTTCCTGGCCGGAGCGCAGTACTTGTCAATGACCAGGGCGTGGTCGATCAGGGAGAGGGCCTTTGCGGTCTCGTTGCGGAGTGCGGCGAGGACGCCGAGTTGCGCCATGGCCTCGGAGAAGTCAGGGGAGCGGTCGAGCACCTGCTGGAAGTAGGACGCAGCCTTGTCCTGCATGCCGATACGGAGATAGAAGACGCCGAGGTCGTAGATGGCCTCGATGACGGGTTCCGAGCCGCCTGCGAGGCGGACGAGCTCGGCCTCTACCTCGCTGCCCTGCTGGAGCTGCGCCGGGTCGGTCTTGAGGCGCTCGATGGCCTTTCGGAGCTCGGCTCCGGGGCCGGTCTCATCGACGGGGACGGCGGCCCCCTCGGTCTCGGCGGCCTCTTCTTCGGCCGCTGCCTGGATGTCGACGGGGGAATCGCCGGTGGGGGATTCATCGATCGGCTGGGCCACGGCCGGCAGCGCAACGGCTGTCAGGCAGAGGAAGCATGCGATGCCAAGCAGCGTTCTCATTTCGACTCACCTCCCGGAGCGGTGGTTCCCGAGGATCCCGGGGCGGGGGCACCCCCCGGGGGCTGGGGATTCGGAGGTGCCGGCTTGTCTCCCGACTCATCACCCGAGGCCTTGAAGATCACGACCTTCCTCAGCTTGAAGTCCGGAGGGTTGGCCCCGGCGGACAGGAACCCGGGGCGGACGCGGTACTCCTTCATCCCCGCGAACTGGAACTCGAGGACCGACAGCCGCTGCTCGGCCTTCTCCGTGTACTCGTTGAAGAGGTGGTTGGCCTTGGCTCCTTCCAGGCACTTCTTGTACGCGGCGGCTGCCTTGAGTCGGAACAGCTGGGCAGCCTCGGAGAGTTGGAGCTTGTATTCTTCCTGTTCGTCCTCGGTGAGCCCCGACGGCATGGGGGAATTCTCGAAGTCATCGGCGAAGCGCTCCCAGGCACTGCCGATCTTGTACAGGGCCGCACTGTCCCAGAACGGCTGTTTGAGGCTGAGCACGGTGAGGTAGAGCTTCTCCGCATCGTTCGTAATGCGGATCTTCCTTTCCGTGTCCTCCTTGAGGGTCTTTCGGGTCAGCTTGACCGCCACGGCCTCTTCGAGCATGGCGTCTGCGTTGTTGAAGTAGGCCCAGGCGATGGCGGAGATTCCACGGCGGCCGACCTTCTTCTTGTCCTCGTCGGGCAGCTTCTTGAACGCCTCGATCACCGCGTCGAACTGCTTGCGGGCTTCCTTGTACTTCTTCTGGGCGGCGTAGCACTCGCCGATCTCCTGGTACGCGGCCAGAACCAGGTTGACTCCGCCGACGGTCCGGTAGCGTGCGAGATAGTTGTTGTAGTGCTTGATGGCTTCGGAGTACTTGCCGTCCCGCTTGTAGAGAGTGCCGATGTCGAAGAAGACGGCCGGGACCTTGGGATCCTTCTTGAAGAGGTTGATGTAACGCTCGTAGTTGCGGATGGCCTCCGCATGCTGACCGAGCCCCCGGCGGAATGCCGAAGCAAAGATGAGGGCCTCCTTGACCTTGGTTTCCTTGGGGTGGTCCAGGGCGTACTTCTCGTAGTAGTCAGCGGCCTGGTCGTACACCGCCGCTGCCCGATAAGTCTCGGCAATGAGGTACAGTGCCCGAGGGCCGAGCTTGGACGAGCGGGCGCAGCAGTTGTAGAGCTGGGCATTGGCCTTGAGGGCCTTCTCGTACTTCCGGGCCCGCTGGTAGTTGACGGCCGCGTTGTAGAGCGACTTGTCCATGAGCTTGGAGGTCGGGAACTTCACGGTGTAGTCCACGAAACAGTCCGCTGCGGCTTCGAACTGCTTGTCGAACTCGTACTGGAAGCAGCGGTTGAACTTCGCACGGTCGCGGATCTTGTTGATGATGGCCAGCAGCTCGCCCTGGGCCAGGGTGGGCATGGTGTACAGCTTGTCCGCCCAGGCGTTGAGGTTGTTGATGTCCCTCAGCATGGTGAAGCTCGAGAGGAGCAGCTTGGCCGAGTCGGGTGCGACCTCACTGGAGGGGTACTGCTGGATGAGCCCCTCGAGGCGCGGGGCGGCATCCTTGAAGTGGTTGAAATCATAGAGGATTTTGGCTGCGGCGAACTTGGCCTGAATGATCTCTTCGGGGTCGTCCGAGCCGATGCCCACGAACCGGTCGCAGGCCTGGACCATGTTGGCGTACTGCGCCGGGAGCTCCATCTCAGCGGCCTGGTCCTCCTCTTCCTCCCCTTTCACGACCGTCTTCTTCGAGGTATCGATGACCTTGTAGTAGCACATGAGGGCGGTGTAGGCAGCCTCCTTGGCGTACTTGCCCTGGGGGTCCATCGCGATGACCCGCTCCCCCTCGACGACCGCCTTCTCGTAGACCTCGAGCTGGTAGAGCAGAATGGCGTGGTTCATGAGCATCTGGTAGCGGCCGGTCCCCTCCGGGAAGAGACGGAGGTAGTGGTCGTACACCTCCTGAGCCAGGAGCATGGCCTTCTTCTCCATGGTCTTCTGGGCCTCGAAGTGGTACGTGATGGCCATGGTCCGCAGCAGCTCCTCGACCTTCTCCTTCTCCTGGGCGATGACCGAGGAGTTCTCCTTCTGGAGCGCCTCGGGCAGCTCGACCAGGCGGTTGATCTCGGTGCGGGTCCGGACCTTGTCCGCAGTCTTGTCCGCGGCCTCCACGATGTTGCGCTGGTGGGTGAGAACGGTGGGCGAGTCGGGGTCTTCCGCGATGATGTTGCGGTACATCGTGATCGCCTTCTCGTACTCACCCTGGTCTGCGAACAGGCGGGCCAGCCGGGCCGACAGAACCAGGTAGATCTCGGGGGCGATGCCCTTGAAGAACGGGATAGCCTTGGCCTCCTTGCCGACCTGGCTGTACGCCAGGACGATGTCCTTCTGCGCCTCGGCCTTGAGGCCGATCTTGCCGGTTCCGCCTTCCTTTTCGGCCTTCATGGCGTACTGGATGACCTCGACGAACTTCTTGAAGGCCTCCTCGTATTCGCCCATATTGTAGTGGCACCATGCCTGCTTGTAGATGGCGAATGGATAAATCTTTGATTCTGGGAAGCTGACGACTCTTTTGTAGAATTCGCTTGCAGTGTCGAATTCATCTTGCTGGAAATAGTACTCGCCGACATTTACGAGCGCATCGGGGAGGTACTTGGACTCGGGGAAGCTGGTGATGAGCTGGGTGTAGTAGTTGTAGCCGGCTTCGTAGTCGCCCATCTGGGTGCTGAAGTTGCCCAGGTAGAAGAGGACCATGTCGAGCTTCTCGTAGTCCGGGTACTTCTGCTCGATCTCCTGGAAGATCTTGATGGCCTTCCGGCGCCACTCCTTCTGCTGTTCGAGCAGGCTGTCGCGGCGGGCCTCGGCGACCCGGACGCGCTCCTCGTCGTTTGCGTTCTGGGCGGCGAGGATCTCCTTGTCCATTTCGTCGGAGTAGGCCTGCATGAAGTAGCTTTCGGCCTTTTCCCAGTAGAGGTTGGCAAGGCGGGCGTAGTAGACCGGCTTTTCCGGGTCGTCCTCTTCGGCGTAGTCGATGATGCGGTAGAGGGACTCGATGGCGGCCTGGAGTTTCTCCTCCGATGCGCTGGGCTTGACGCGGTAGAGGTCCTCGGCGGAGAGGCCCGGCCGGGGTTTTTTCCCTTTTGTGTCTTCCTTGGGTTTGACCTCCTCCTTTTTGACCTCGCCCGTCTCGATCTTGGGGACGTAGCCTTTTCCCTGGCCGAACGAGGGGGCCGGAGGGGCAAACGCCGCCAGGAGGGTGATGGTGACCAACAGGACTCGTTTCATGTTCTCTCCCGCCTGAGTGCTCCGCTAGGGCTTGGCCGGCTTCTTGGCCTCCGGGCAGAGGTTTTCCACCCGGAAGAGGTAGGAATCCAGCTCGTCCTTCCAGTATTCGCCGTCGAACGGCCATGCGAGGTGCTCGGCGTCCTTGCGGACCACCCAGCCGGCGCTTTCGCCCTGTGTCTTTGCGCCTTCCCGCTTGCCTTCGATGACTTCCTTGAGTGCGTTGAGCGACTCGAACTTGACCTTCATGGCCTGGCCGACGAGGCGCTGGAGCTCGCGACGCTTGAGGTCGAGGCGTGCGCGGGCCTGCTCGCCGGTTTCACCGATGGCCAGCTCGCGATAGGTCACGAGCTCGCCCAGGAGGCGCTCGGCCAGGTCCTTCTGGACCGCGGCCTGGCGCATGCTTTCGAGCAGGGCCTCCTCGCGGTCGAGTGCGACGATGAACGAGAACAGGCGATAGAGCTTCTTGTCGGCGAGGGCCAGGTTGAAGATCCTCTTGAGCTTGCGGGAGAACCCCTTGCCCTTGGCCGAGAGGCTGGCCAGCCAGTAGTAGAAGTCCGCGGGGTCCTCGTTCTGTGCGAGCTGGGAGTTGAGCTCCTTGCGCAGGTCGTCGTACTCCCGTACGAAGGCATCGACGACGACGATGGCATCCTCGAAGCGGCAGTTGGTGAAGAGGATGACGGCCTGCAGCACACGGGATTCGGGGAAGTACTGCTCCTCGAAGTAGGGGGAGTTCAAGGTGTGCAGGTTGCCCATCGCCCGCTCGTTGTTGTTGGCGCGGAAGAAGGTCCAGCTCTTCTCGAAGAGGGCCTGCAGCCAGTCCCCCGAGTACTTCTCGATCTCGTCGTAGTACTTGAGCGCCCTGTCGAAGTCGCCGGTGGAGTAGAAGATCCGGGCGATGGCCATGATGGCCCGGGAGCGGAAGGCCTGGGCGAGCCTGGACGGGGCAACGCTGCTCTGGACGTGGCGCAGCACCTCCTTGAATGCCTCCAGGGAGTCCTTCGCCTTGTTGCGGCGGGCGTGGATGGCCCCCATGAGATAGCGGGCGGGGAGGTAGTGGCTCTCGTCCTTCGCATCGACGATCCGGAGCGACTCGAGTGCGGAGTCGAGGTCGTCCTGCGTGTAGTAGAACTGGCCGACGGTGTGGGCGATGTCGTTCTTCAGCTCGGGGGGGTAATTCTCGGGGGGATACGCGGCAAGGTACTCGCGGACGCCCTGGAATCCCGGGACCTCCCGGGAGATCTGCACGAGCCAGGGGAGCGTCTTGAGGAAGTACGGGTGCGTGTCGCCGCCGTCCACGATCCGGGCGAAGTAGGTGAACGACGAGTACACGAGCCCGAGATTGTGGAGGTTGACGGCCATTGCGTACTCGGATTCCTTGAAGTACTCCTCCACCGGCTCCCCGCGTTCGAGGATGCCGTTGAAGGCCACGCAGGCCTCGTAGTAGTAGCCGCTCTCGGCGAGGGTGTTCCCCTCCTTGAGAAGGCCCAGGAAGAACTGGCGCTTGCCCGAGTCGGCAGCTGCCGCAGCGGCCGGCGACTCCTCCTCTTCCTGGCATACTCCCACGTTGCTCCACACCCCGAGGCACAGGATCACGGCCAATGCAGACAACGGTCTCATCATCCCCTCTCCCTGGTGCGCGCTGCGAAAGACCCCCTTAAACAAACACACTCATAGTCTCTTACTGCATAGGCGAGAGGGAGAGAAGTGTCAAGAAAAAACAGGGCATTCCGCCATCTCCGGACCCTCTTTACAGGAAGGGCCGTTCTGACGCATTATTCCCGGGCGTGGTCTTTTCCTTGAGGAGGTCGGCCATGAAAGAGGTTCGCCCCGGCACGGTGGCCGGGTTCCGCTGCATCCACTGCGGCACCGAGAGCAGGTTCGAATTCCCGGCGTACCGTTGCGCCTGCGGCGGCAATCTGGAGCTCCGCTTCGATCCCGAGGCCGTCCGCAAAGCGATCGGGAAGCCCACCCTGGGGGATCTTGCCCGGAGGGGGCACTTTGCCTGGCTGCCTCTGCTGCCGGTGACCGAGGCCGGCAGCCGGGCGTTCTCGCTGACGATCGGGGGCTCGCCGCTGGTGGAGCGCGGCGACCTGGCCCGCGTGGCCGGGGTCGGCCGGCTGCTGCTCAAGGATGACACCCGGCTGCCGAGCGCGTCGTTCAAGGACCGTGCCTCGTCGGTCCTGGTGGCCATGGCAGCGGAGCGGGGGATCGGGCGGGTCTGTACCGCGTCGACGGGCAACGCAGGGTGCTCGATGGCCTGCCTGTGTGCGGATGCGGGGCTCGAAGCGATCGTGTTCGTGCCGGCCACGGCCCCGAAGGCCAAGGTCGCCCAGCTCCTGTTCTACGGGGCCCGCGTCATCAAGGTGGCCGGGACGTATGACGATGCCTTCGACCTGTGCTGGAAGATGTCCCAGAAGCACGGCTGGCTCAACCGGAGCACGGGGTGGAACCCGTTCACCCGCGAGGGGAAGAAGACCGTGTCGTTCGAGATCGTGCAGCAGCTCGACTGGCAGGTCCCGGAGGCCGTCCTGGTGCCGGTGGGGGACGGCAACATCATCTCGGGCGTGTGGAAGGGGTTCACCGATCTGCACGAGGCGGGGCTCATCTCGAAGCTGCCGCGCATCGTTGCGGTGCAGTCGACGCTGAGCAACGCGGTCAGCCTGGCCGTGGCCCGGGTACGGGAGGGAATGGACCCTGTGGCCGCGGTGCAGCCCGTGCGGGCAACCACGAGGGCCGACTCGATCAGCGTCGACCTGCCGCGGGACGGCGTGGCCGCGGTCAAGGCGGTGGTCCGGAGCGGCGGCGACGTCGTGGAAGTGACGGACGACGAGATCCGGCAGGCGATCGTGACGCTGGCCGGAAGGACCGGGATCTTTGCGGAGCCGGCCGGCGCCACCGCATATGCCGGGCTTTCGCGCTGGGCGGCAAGGCAGCCCGATGCCGACCGCCAGACCGTTGTCTGCCTGGTCACCGGCAACGGTTTGAAGGACGTCGAGGCAGCGGCCGCACTGCTGCCGGCGCCGATCGAGGTGAAGCCGGGGGCGGAGACGGTACCGGGGCTCAGCTGATCTCCCGCAGGAAAGCCAGGGACCGGAGGTTGCTGCCGAAGGTCCGGACGAGGAGGGGCTCCAGCCGCTGAAGCACGGGCGAAGCGATGGCTGCCAGCTCCGGGCCGATAGGGAAGTCGGAGGGATCGCCTCCCGCCAGGGTCAGGAGCTGCAGTTCGTGCTCCTGGAGCGCCAGGCTCTGGGACCGGCGCTCCACGTGGGCATTGCACCTCAGCTCGCCGGTAGACCCGTCGAGCCAGGCCGGGAAGGTGGGCGCTGCCGCGTCCTTTGCGAAGCAGCGGCTGCAGACCAGCGGCCGCGGCAGCAGGTGGAGGCGGTGGAGGATTCCCCCGGCAGCTAGGAGTGCTGCCGGTTCGCCCGATGCCTGCTGTGCGGAGTCGAGTCGGTTCAGCACGGCGCAGGCGAACTCGAAGAGCGGACCGGCCTCGCCCGGCTCCACGTGGGCCTTGAGCAGCAGCTCGGCCAGCAGCGAAGCGGCAGCCACCTTTCCGATATCGGAGCGGACGTTCCACCACACCTCGACCACCTGGGCCGATTCGAGCGTCGGCATGCCTCTTCCCGAGCGGGACGAGAGCCTCACGTCGGCCAGGGTCAGCCGGTCGAGGCCGGAGGGGAACCGCTTCCGGCTGGAACGGGCCGAGCGGGCCATTGCGCTGACGTTTCCCCGGTCGGGAAGGAAGAGCCTGACCACGAGGTCCGCCTCGCGGTACGGGTGGGTATCGAGCAGGAGCGCGCGGGCTTCCAGCGCGGGACTCATCCCTGGACCATGGAGATGAGCGCGGTCGAGACCACGAAGTACACGAGCAGCCCGAGAACGTCCACAGCCGAAGTGACGAACGGTCCGGTGGCGACGGCCGGGTCGACGTGCAGCTTCTCCAGGATGATGGGCAGAAGAGTGCCCACGGTGACCGCGATGCACATGGCCAGCACCATGGACGTGGCGACCGACAGCCCGTACGCGATGTCCCCGCCGGAGAAGGCGAAGCTGACTCCGCCCACGATGAGCCCATAGGTGGCGCCGAGCGCCAGCGCCACCCGGATCTCGCGCCAGAAGACGGGCATCATCCTCTTCGGGTCCACGTAGCCGGTCGCGAGCCCCCGGACAATGACGGTGGCGGACTGGGTCCCGATGTTGCCCCCCATGGCCATGATGATGGGCATGAAAAGGGCAAGGTAGTGGTGGGTCTGGAGCTGGCCCACGAACGGGCTGATGACCGCGGCGCCGATGAGCTCACCGATGCAGCTCACGAGCAGCCAGGGGAACCGGGCCCGCACGCTCTTGGTCACGTTGCCGGTCTCCACCAGCTCCATGCCTGCACCGGCCATCTTCAGGATGTCCTCTGTGGCCTCCTCCCGGATGACGTCGATGACGTCGTCCACGGTGACGATGCCCTCGAGGACGTTGTTGTCGTTGACCACCGGGATGGCAAGAAGGTTGTATCGGGCCACGGTCCGGGCGACATCCTCCTGGTCGGTGTGGAGGCGGACGCTGACCACGTTGGGTTCCATGATCTGCTTCAGCACCGTTTCGGGCGAGACGATGACCAGCTTGCGCAGCGACAAGACCCCGACGAGCTGCTTGTGGTCGTTGACCACGTAGGTGTAGAAGGCCATGTCCACGTCCTTGTTGGCGCGGATGGTCTCGATGGCCTCCTGGGCATTGAGGTTCTCGTGCAGGGCGATGAAGTCGGTGGTCATGATGCCGCCGGCCGTATCTTCACCGTACTTCATGAGGTCGCCGAGGTCTTCGGCATCGCGACGACCGATGGCGTCGAGCACCTGCTTGGAGAGGTCCTCGGGCAGGCGGGCGAGAAGGTCGGCAGCGTCGTCGTTCTCCATGGCCTTGAGCAGCTCGACGATCTCCGGGACGGGCATGGTGGCGAGGAACTCGGCAGCATTCTCGTGCAGCATCTCCGAGAGCACTTCGGCCCTTTCGTCGATTCGCTCGATCAGGTGGAACAGGACGTCCCTGCGCCCGTTGTCGAAATGGGAGATGACGGCAGCCAGGTCGGCCGGATGGGTCTTGTCGAAGATGCGCCGGATGCTGGCGCGGGCATCACGTCGAAGCAGCCGTTGGGTGGTATCGATGAGGAGCTGTTGCTTCTTCCCCAGCATGGGAGCACCTCCACCCCCATCCCAAGGGGGGCTGGCGGCCTATTTCTCGGCATTCACCGGCGAGAACGTCCGGGTGGTACCCGAGTCCGCGTCAGTGGCTTCCATGGACGTCACGGCCTGGGAGCCATTCCTCACGGTGTCCGTGAGGAAGTAGGCGCTCAACATGGCCAGCATGGCGAACACGAGAACCAGCAGGTGCGCCACCTTGAAGCGGCGGCCGCCGGTCTCGTTCTCGTGAGCCGGCAGGCCGGCAAACGGGCTCGCCATCGCGGCCGGAGACGTCTGAGCGTCGAGGATGTCGAGCGCCCGGTCCGGAGGGGAGTGCAGCTGCTCCATGTAGGAGCGAACGAAGCCCCGCAGGAAAATACCCTGCGGGCAGACGTCCAGCCGGTCGTTCTCCAGGCTCTGGAGCAGGGACGAACGGATCCGGGTCGCAGAGGCAATCTGTTCCAGGGAAACGCCGGCTTTCTCACGCTGCTGTTTCAGGTAGTTGCCTATGGTCTCCATTGCCTCTCCTTCCCCCGACGATTCGGGCCAGACGGATAACCCGGCAAGCTGTAGCAAACCGAGGATCCGATGTCAAATGAAAAGGGTGTAGGGGGCACCGTGACCTCGGCTGAGGTCGGTCAGTTCTGCGGGCTCTTGTCGTCGTCCTCCTCCATGACGAATGGAGAGCGACGGGCAGCGGGGTCCACGGGCGGGCCGATGGACTCGATGTACCAGCCTCCCCTGGCCCGGGCCCAGTGCTGCAGCTCGTGGCCCGACTTCAGCGTCGTATCCCGGGAGGTGTACCAGGTGTAGCGGACCAGGACCGCCGCATGGTCGCCGTCCGCGGAAACCGCAACGTCCACCACCTCGCTTTCGGCCATCTCGACCGCCTCGGAGCGCTTCCGGATCTCCCCCGCAAGGCTGCCATCCGTACCCACTGCATAGCGGGCCACCACCGGGTAGTGCTTCCACGTCACCGCTTCCACCAGCTCGCGAACGGCCAGCGGCAGGTGCCGGGAAGGGTCGGAAGCTGCCGAACACGACCCCGCGAACAAGCCGGCGAGGAGCACCGCGATCCATTTTGAAATGCGGCGAGGGGAACCGGAGAGCACCAACAGGCTCATCGCCCTCTGGACGTCGTTGATGGTGGATTTGGGGGGTGCGGAATGCACAGGGCCGACCCTACTTGGCCGGCTCGGCGGGCTTGTCTGCGGCCGGTGCGGCCCCTTCGGCGGGCTTGTCCGCGGCCGGCGCGGCCCCTTCGGCGGGCTTGTCTGCGGCCGGCGCGGCCCCTTCGGCGGGCTTGTCTGCGGCCGGAGCGGCCCCTTCGGCGGGCTTGTCTGTGGCCGGCGCGGCCCCTTCGGCGGGCTTGTCTGCGGCCGGAGCGGCCCCTTCGGCGGGCTTGCCTTCCCCGCTCTTTGCGGCCTCTTCCGCTGCCTTCTTGGCCTCGGCCTCCGCCTGTGCCTTCTCCTCCTCGAGCTTCTGCTTGCGGACCGTGTCGAACTGGCGGATTGCCGCGTCGGCCACGATTTCGAAGAGCGGATAGGAGTCGCGCAGGGCAGCGATCTGAGCCTCGTCCAGCTTCTTGTCAGCCAGAGCCAGCGCCAGCAGCTTGTCGACGGTGGCCCGGATGCCCGCAGTCAGCGCGGAGTACCGGGTGAACGTTTCGTCCGGGATCCCCCAGCGTTTCTGGGTTTCGGCGTCGCCGAACACAGCGATGTCCTGGAAGAGGTGCCACAGGTCGTCGTAGTTCTCCATCAGGAACTCGACGAGCTTCTCGTCCGAGGCGAAGTAGGTGGCGGCAGCGAAGTCCTTGTTGGCCGCATCCTCGATGAGCGAGCGTGAAACCCACTTCTTGGTCTCGGCTTCCTCCTCCGAGTAGTCCAGTTTTCCGGACACGGCGAGGATGGCGCCGAGCGTGTATTTCTCGGGAAGTTCGAGGAAGTCGCGGTACTCCTTGAGGTCGGCCTCGGAGATTCCCCGGGCGCCCTGGCTGTTGTTGAAGTCGTCCTTGGCCATCCCGAGTGCGATGCCGACGAACTTGTCGATCACGCCCCGCAGATCGGCCTCGTCCAATGCCCACTTCTTGGTCTTTCCGAGGACCTTCTGAACCTTGGCCTCCAGCAGCCCCTGCTCGACCGCTGCCTTGAGGTAGGCCCGCGCCTTGGCCTTGATGTAGAATTTCCGCTCGATTTCTCTCTTCATGATGCCAAGAATCACTGCGGACCGGTAGATGTCCTGGGTGAATCCGAAGAACTCCAACTTCTTCTTTGTTAGCTTGTCTTCTGCCTCTTTCTGGCAGGAGATTGCTGTATTTTCGATATACTTCTCCATTGCTGCGCTATCGGAATACGGCGGGTAGTCCTTGATCTTGGTAAAGCAGATGTAGCGTACGGCCTTCTGGTACTTGCGCATGAGCTCGGCCAGCTTCTCTTTCTGCTGCTGGTAGCGCTCCTGGCGCTTCTTGATCTCGTCGCGGTAGGTCTTCTCCAGCTCATCGGCAGTCAGAGCGAGGTCGGCAAGCATCCTCTGGCGGACCTTCTCGATCTCGTCGGGGGAGAGCAGCTTGTCTCTCAGCGCGCTGACCTTGAGCTGCTCGAACTCCTTGGCCAGGGAGATCCCCTTGATTGCATTCTGGGCGACGAGGCCGAGCGTGACGCCGGCACCGAAGTACTCGGCGACGTCCGTGGCATCCGTGGCGACCTTCTGGAGCAGCTCGAGGCTGCGTGCGGTTCCGAGGTACTTGAAGCCTGCGACTGCCATGAGCCGCTTGATCTTGAGGTCGGAGCCGATCCAGTCCTCGACGAGGGGGGTGACCTTGGCGTCGACGCGCTTGTCGAGCTCGGCCATGAAGGCCGGGTCGATGAGGAAGTCGGGCTTCTCCGCCGCGGGGGCGGGAGCGGCAGCGGCGTCTGCGGGCTTGTCTCCGGCGGGAGCGGCAGCGGCGTCTGCGGGCTTGTCTCCGGCGGGAGCGGCAGCGGCCTGTTCCTTCTGCCAGCGTTCCTCAAACTCCTTGAGCAGGGCTTCGCGCTGGATCTCGACCAGGGGATCGAGGAAGTCGGAAACGACGCCGTAGAAGAACTTCGCCGGGTGGAAGCCCTTGACCGACAGGTAGGCCTTCCAGTTGGTCTGCTTCTCGCCGTCGATCTCCTTCTCGATCACGAGAGGCACGTCCTTGAGCCCCTGGATCTGGGACTTGTCGAGGAAGATCTGGGCCTGCTTGAGGCGTCCCATGCCGGTGCTGTCCCGGATCTCCGGGAGCTTGTTGACGATGACGGAGAGCACCTTGTCCAGGTGCTTGTTGACGTCCTTTTCGGGGACCACGTCATCGAACATCTTCTCGGCGATGACCAGTGCGTCGTACTGGGTGGCCGGGTCGACCTTGGGATTGCGGGCGAGGTCGAGCAGGTAGAGGACTGCGGCGGGGGAATCGAACTTCTCCACGATGACGATGTCGGTGGGCTCGAAGTAGGCCTCCTTGTCGGAATCCATCTGTTTGAACAGGGCGACGTGCTGGCGCTTCAGGGCCTCGAGGGCATCGGCCTTGTACTTGTTGGCGACGGCCTTCTTTTCGGCGTCCTCCTCGTTCGGGTTGTAGAAAGAGAAGACGAATTCGATCCATGCGAGGAGGTTCCAGGATTCCGACTCGACGCGCTTCTCGATCATGATCAGGGTGTACGGGATGGCGAAGCTGCCGAGGTCGCGGACCTGGTTCAGGGCGATCTTCTTGCTGACGAGGTCCCAGATCTCCTCTCTCGTCTTGTCGACTGCGACCCCTTTGAAGGCCCAGTCGGTGATGGCTTTCTGGGTGTCGATGCGGTGCTTCTCGTCCATGGTGCCGAGGAGCTGGAAGAGGCCGTCGCGGGCGGCCTGTGCCAGCTCTTCGTTGCCAGCGGAAAGCGTCTCGACGAGCTTCTCGGCCGAGGCGGAGGCCAGCTCCTGGGGATTGGCATACTTGGAAACGATGCCCCGGATGTTGGCGGACCAGCCGTTCTCGACAAGGATCTGGACCGCCCGGGTCTTGATATGGAGCGGCTGGTCCTCGTCCTGCATGAGCTCGCCGATCCGCTTCAGTCCTTCCTCGTTCTGCGACCACTTCTTCAGGTCATCGTCCGTAATGGGTCCGCACGCCACGGCGGTGGAGACCAGGGCGGCGATGACGACAGCGAGAATGCCTGTTCCTCGAGTGTGGAAGCCCTGAAGATGCATGGAAAACCCTCCTCTCAGGTCAGCTTCGGCCACTCTAGCACGCTCCCCCTGAAAGTCAAGGGTGCAAACCTGACAGACATGAGATAATATCGTGTCTCCGGGCCTGTGCGCAGGAGCGGGCACAGGAAGTCGGGTGCGCATGCGGGAAGCGGGCAGAAGACGTGGGAGGGACAATGAGGTCAGATGGGGCAAGCGAGGGACGGAACGCACGGTCGGCCGCGATTCGGGAAGGACTCCGAGAGGTGTGTTGCCCGCGGGCATGGGCGCTTCCGGGTACCTTTTCTCCAGGTGCTCGGAGAAGGGAGTGTTGCCCGCGGGCATGGGCGCTTCTCCTGGCCGGTCTTCTGGGATTGACCGCCTGCGGCGGGGATGAGACGGTTTCAGGCGGTCCTCCGGTGAACGGGCAGGATACCGGCGGGACACTGCCCCCCGAGAGCGACGTGACCACCGACCCCGGCCAGGATGCGGCTCCTGTGGACCAGGTTGTCCCGCCGCAGGAATGCACGCTTGCCACGCAGTGCCCGGGGGACGGCAATCCGTGCAACATTCCGACCTGCGAGGGGGGGAGCTGCAGCACGATGCCGGCCGACGGGCTGTACTGTGACGACGGCGACCCGTGCACCGTTGACGATGTCTGCAAGCAGGGGGGGTGCAACGGGAAGCCGATGCAGTGCGAGGGGCCCAATGCCTGCACGACCGGCCTGTGCGTCAAGGGGGAATGCAAGGTCAAGGTCGTGGACGACGAGAAGTGTCGCCTGGTTGTCGACGTGGAGACGCCGGTTCGAGGGGCGACGCTCACCCAGGACCCCGACGTGACGGTCTCGGGCAAGGTGGTGTCGCCGGCCGGTCCGGTCCAGGAGCTCACGCTCAACCAGGTTCCGGTGCCGGTCGGCGCCGACGGAGCGTTCTCGACCCAGCTTGAGGCCGTTTCCGGGGTCAACGTGATGGTGTTGCAGGCGACCGACGGGTTCGGTCGTTCGGACAAGCTCGTCCAGGCGTTCCTGTTCTCGGAGGAGCTGTTCCCGGTGGGCACGCAGGCCGCGCCGACGCTCATGCCGGAGAGCGGGCGGGCCTACCTTCGCTCCGATGTGCTGGACGACGACGACCTGTCCGACGTGGACGACCTGGCCACTGCGGTGCACAAGGTGGTCAACAACCTGGACATGGAGGCGTTGATTCCGTCCCCCCTGCTCGCAGAAGGGGAGGGGCCGTCGGTGGGCTGGTGCACCTGGACCGTGGACGTTTCGAAGGTGACCTACTTCCTGGACGACGTGGAGATCAAGCCGACGACCGGTGGACTGATCCTGTCCGGGACGATCAGCGGATTCCAGGCCTATGTGGATGCCGTGGCCCCGGGGCTGTTCTGCCCGGATGCGCATGGCTGGGTGCATGCCGAGAAGATCGTGTTCGAGTCGTGGATCGACGTGGAAGTCATCGGTGGGGACCTGGTGCTGGACGTGGTGAGCGTGGAGGTGAAGATCACCGGCGTCTGGGTGGACATGGACGGGGGGGCGGCCTCGCTGTTCGACTGGCTCGTGAACTGGTTCTCGGAGGAGTTCGCGGCCAAGATCGAGGACATGCTCGAGTCCGCGCTGCCGGAGAAGGTCGTCCCGTTGCTGACGACTGCGCTCAACTCGTTCCTGGACAAGACGCAGCAGTTCAGCATCCCCGCGATTCCGGGGACCCAGGGGCCGATGACGCTGGTGCTCAAGGCCGAGCCTGCGGCCGCGGATTTCGACGCGGGCGGGGCCGCGTTCTCGATCAACCTGGGGATCGGGAGCCAGAAGCAGTCGTCGCACCAGGCCCCGGGGACGTTCAAGCGGGGGGATTGCCTCGGGGAGGATCCCGGCGCATTCAAGCTGCCGGAGAGCCAGAAGGTCGAGGCCGCGGTCTCGGAAGACCTGATGAACCAGATCCTGTTTGCCGGCTGGTGGGGCGGTCAGATGGATGTGACGCTGGATGACGCACTGCTCGGGGATGCGCTGGCCGACTACGGGATCAGCGGGTTGTCCGTGCAGCTCTCTCCCTACCTGCCGCCGGTATACACGACCTGCACCCCGTCGGGCAAGGGGGAGTTCCAGATCGGCGATCTGCACGTGGATGCATCGTTCCTGATGAACGGGCAGCCGTCGTCGATGGAGTGTTTCGCTTCGGCCCGTGTCGAGGTGGACGTCGTGGTGCTGGCAAAGCCCTCGGGCAAGGAGCTGGCCCTCGTGGTCGGGCAGATGTCCGCACTGGGGCTCGACGTGGTGGACGCCGGGGGGGTGGTGGAAGGAGGGGAGGGGCTCATGGAGCAGCTCCTGTCCGATCTCGTGATCAACGTGCTCCTGAAGACCTGGCTGGCGGGTGTCGTGGCCTCCTATCCCGTGCCGGCCGTCGATCTGGGGCAGCTCGGCGACTACTTCCCGCCGGGGACCGTGGTGACGTTCGTGCCGCTCGCAGCGGAGCACAAGAAGGGCTTCCTCCTCCTCTCCGGAACCATAGACTGAGAACCCGCGGAGAAGTGACTCACTCTTGCATGGGCCCTGAGCTGAGCGCGTGGTTCTGTAACCTGGTCGTTGTCCCCCGGCTCTTCCCGTTCGAGAGAGGGGGGACGAGATGGAGCTTGGTCCTGCGACTGCGTTTCTTGGTGGGCTGCTGACGTTCGCCAGCCCGTGCGTCCTGCCGCTCGTGCCGATCTACCTGTCGGTGCTGGTCGGAGGGGATCTCCACGCGGTGAGCGGTTTGCGGAGCCGTTTCCGGCTGCTGGGGAACGGGCTGATGTTCGTGCTGGGGTTCCTGGCGGTGTTCGCTGCGCTCGGGATGGCGGCGTCGGCGCTGGGGCGTTTCCTGATCGTGCACCGGCTGGTCTTTCAGCAGGTCGGCGGGCTGCTGGTCTTCTTCTTCGGTCTCAAGTTCCTCGGGCTCGTGAACGGGACGTTCCTGGACCGGGAGAAGCGGCTGCAGATCGGGGGGAAGGGACCGATCACGCCGCTGTCCGCCGCGCTGATCGGGTTCACGTTCGCGTTCGGCTGGACCCCCTGCATCGGACCGATCCTCGGCTCGATCCTCACGTTCACAGCGGTCTCCACGAACAGCCCGGCCACCGGGGCGTGGTACCTGTTCCTGTACGGGGCCGGAGTCGGGTTGCCGCTGCTGCTCGTGGCGCTGCTGGCGCAGTCCGGTGCGAAGCTCCTGCAACGGGTATCGACCTTCCTGCCCCGGCTCGAGCGGGTGACGGGCTTCGTGCTGGTCGCCCTGGCCGTGCTGATGGTGACCGACAGCCTCGGGGTGCTCACGATCGCCTCCTCGTCAAAGAGCTCGTCCGAGATAGCCCTTTCCCTCTCGGCGTCGGGCTCGACTCCGGACGTGGGCCGCACCTCGCACGCCGGGGTTCCCACATCGGCCTCGTCGGAGGCGGGGAGCGCGGCGGCTGTCCCGGAGCAGTGCGAAGCCACCTCGGGATGTGGTCTGGGCGGAGCGGAGGAGTTCCCGGGAGCCGCGCCCCCGCAGGCGACGATCGACCTCCGGCGCCTGACCCGCGGGCCGGTCCTGCTGGACTTCCACCGCCCGGATTGCCCTGCCTGTCTGCGGATGGTCCCCATCCTCCAGGCGCTCGGCCGGTCCTGCTCCGGCCGCGGGCTCCGCATCGAGACGATCGACGTGTCGATCCCGGAGAACCGCCTGCTGGCGCAACAGATGGCAGTGGTGGGTACTCCGACCCTTGCGTTCTTCGACGAGGAAGGCCGGGAAGTCACCCGCCTGGTCGGAGCGCAGGAGATCGACACGGTCGAGCGCGCCATGGGGATCCTGATGGGCGAGCAGTGTGCGGAGTTCAGCCGCTTGTAGCCTGCGGCCTCTCGATTCGAATGGGGGATTCGGCGACGTGTGCGACCGTGCCCCGTACGGCGGGTCGCTGCGCCGGAGGACCGCGCCGCCGGGCCAATGGTTGAACAAGTGGGTTGACTCCGCGTTGGGTTTTCGGAATAATGCACCAAGCTTGCTTTCGGGGGAAAGCCAAATGCGCGGCACAAAAAAGTGGTTCAACGACACAAAGGGCTTCGGGTTCATCACGCTGGAGGACGGCCGGGACGTGTTCGTCCACTACTCGTCCATAACGACGGACGGGTACAAGACGCTGGCCGAGGGGGACGAGGTCGAGTTCGAGATGCGGGAAGGCCCCAAGGGGCTCCAGGCCTCGAACGTGATGAAGGCAGCCTGAAAACCGGTGGCGCTGGCAAATCCTGTCTGAGTGGCTGAAGGTCAGGGGTTGGCCTCCCGAGGGGGGCGTCCGCGGAAGAGACGGCAGGTGAGAAGGGCGGCGGCTTCAGGCTCCGGCTTCCCAGCGGAGTCTCTTCTTCACGCGCACAACGGCTTCCCGGATCAGCAGGTCGACCAGTTGGGGATAGGATATTCCGGCCGCCGCTGCTGACTGAGGGAGGAGCGATGTCCTGGTGAATCCGGGGATCGTGTTGGTCTCGATGGCGAAGCAGGCGCCGTCGTCCCGGATCAGGATGTCGGTACGGGACATGCCGGAGCAACCGAGGATGCGGTGTGCAGCCAGGCCGATCTCCTGGCAGGTGTGCGTGAGCTCGGGCGAGATGGGGGCGGGGCAGATCTCCTCGGAGCCGCCGACCTTGTATTTCGCCTCGTAGTCGAACCAGGCGGAGACCCTGGGACGGATCTCGATGAGCGGGAGGGCCACGGGTCGATCCTGGTCCGGGTGGTCGATGACGGGGGAGGTGACCTCCCGCCCCTGGATGAACTGCTCGACGAGCACCTCGCTGCCGTAGCGCATGAAGTCGATGAGGATCTGTGCAAGGCGGGGTACGTCGCGGACGATCTCCACTCCCACGCTGGAGCCGAGCTTGGTTGTCTTTGCGACGACGGGGAGACCGAGGCGGGCGGCGATTTCGTCCGGCAGGGAGCCGAGCCCGCGCTCCACCTGGTCCTGTCGGACGGCCACCGAATCCGGGGTGGCAATTCCGGCAGCCCGGTACACGTCCTTGGTGCGGGGCTTGTTCATGGCCAGGCTGGACGCGAAGTGGTCGCTGCCTGTGAACGGGGTGCCGAGGAGGTGGAACAGCCCCTGGACGGTACCGTCCTCTCCGTTGGGGCCGTGGAGAGCGAGGAAGACAGCGTCGATTTGCGGGCACAGGACCTGGAGGGCCTCGAGCATCGGCCTCGGGGCATCGCTGCCGATTCGCCAGAGCCCGTCCTTTCCGATGACGACGCCGAGGCCCTCGTATCGGTCGGGCATCAGGTTGGAGAGGATTCCGTTTCCGGAGTTGATGGACACCTCGTGCTCATGGCTCCTGCCCCCCATGAGGACGGCGATTCGAAGTCGTTGGGACATGGGATGCCTCCCGCGGCCTCGTGCCGGCGCGTGGTTCCCGCTCTGCGGGGACTCGGCCGGTGCGGTCGCTCCGTGCGGGGAAGTGTATCACATGCGGATCTGCGGGCAAGTTGCCGGCCGGGTGCGACGTGTGGCAGGGGCAGCCGGACATGAGCGGAGGGTTCATGGACAGGGAGTATCCAGCAATTGGATCTCATCCCCATACATCTCCAGGTACCGCCGGAACACCCCGGAGCACCGCGGTTTCCAGGGGCACGGCTCGCAGCGCGGCAGCAGCGTCTTGTCCGGCGGCACGTGGATCGGGCGGAGCTCGTCGGCCGGATCTGCGAACTCGCGAAGGTCGGGGAGCACGCAGGTCGGGATGGCGCAGTACTCGGAGAGCACGCCGGGAATGCCGAGGGAGCGGGAGAGACGCAGTGCGGAAAGGACTGCGGGGGCGGCCTCGGCGTAGCGGGGAATCGTGTCGTGCCGGTTGTCCCAAGCGAGCCCCATCGGCGCCACGAACGAGAGGGCCAGCAGGCTCGGCCTTCTGGGCTGACGGGCCAGCATGCGGACGAACCGGGGAAGGTCGGCCAGGTTCTGTCGGCAGACCACGAAGTTGACGACCACCTGGAAGTCGGAAGCGAGCAGGCGCTTCATCCCATCCAGGTGGTCGGTGGCGAGCTTGGGGCGCCGGGTGACCGAGGCCAGCACCTTCGCCGTGCTCCCGTGGGCCGAGACCAGGACCTCGTCCGGGGCCGTGGCCCGGAGGAGGTCCCAGGGGGTGGGGGAGGACGACCCCTGGAACGGATGGGAGCTTACCGATTGCGTTGCTTCGGACGCTCCGGGGGTGCGGTGCGTCTGCGACGTGATGGGTGCAGGCTGAGCCTGCCGTCCGCGACGTGACAGAAGAACGGCATTGGTCTGGAGGCAGATGTGGGAGAAGCCCATGCGGCGGGCTTCCCGGGCGAGCTCGGGGAGCCAGCGCACGAGGAGCGGCTCGCCGCCCGAGATCACGAGCTTGCGGGCTCCCCGTGTGCGTGCCTGCGATGCCAGCAGGACGGCCGAGGGCAGGTCGGTTGCCAGGTTGCTCGCTCCGAACCACGAATTGCAGAAGACGCAGTGCTCGTTGCAGGCCAGCGTGACACGGATTTCCAGCTGGTCGGTACCATAGACCAGCGCCACGTCGGCGCTGCAGTCCGGTCGAGGGGCCGGGTGGTGCTCGAGGGCGGAGGCCAGCGCTCTCAACAGCTCGTCCGCGCCCGGGGGCAGGTCTCCACGGTACCCGACGGACCAGGCCCCTGCCCGGGCAAAGCAGGCTTCTCCGGTCGAGGCCCGGAGCCAGGCCGCGACCGAGACGGTCCCCTTGCGGAGAGAGAGCAGCACCCGGTCGCCCTCGACATCGATGGAATCCAGCTCGAAGCCGGTGCTGCGGGCTGCATTGCGGGCCAGGGAGCGCAGCTCGGCAAGAGCTTCGGGGGCGAGGTTCGCCGGGCTCACGCGACCTCCGAGAGCGCCAGCTGCCGTGCGGTCTCCAGTGCCAGGTCCACGGCCTGCTCGACGGCCCTGTCCGCCTCTCCGGAAGGAGCGAAGGGGCGGTCGTCGCCGATGATTCCCAGGACGGTCCCGGCCAGGACGTCGGGCGGGTTGGCACCGGCCTTGCGGAGCTGGTGGGAGAAGAGCGAGGCCAGGACGAACAGGTGGCTCGATTCCATCTCGGATGCGACCACTCCCGACTCGTGGAGGACGTGCATGTACTCGCGGTTCGTCTCCCGCATCGGCCCTTCGCCGAACTCGCGTGCGAACAGCGAGTCCTTGGCATGGATGATGCCGAAGCGGGCCCTCTTCTCCAGCCGGAGCTTCCGGACAGCCATCTGAGCGGCAGCGACCATCGAAGCGGATGCCACGGCCGGGTACTCGGCGGGGACGTACAGCCTGGAGGTGTTCTCGTCCCTTACTGCAGCGGTGGCAACGACCAGGTCGCCGACCCGGACGTAGTCGGGTTGCAGCGACCCTGCGGTGCCGACCCTGAGGATGCGCCGGGTTCCGAGACGAAACAGCTCGTTGACGATGATGTCGAGGCTCGGGGTCCCCATCCCGGAGCAGACCGATGCCACGTCGACGTGACGCTTCCCGACCTTGAGCTTTCCGAGGTAGAGGTTGTGGGCGCGGGGGCTCGGGCGGACGGTCACGGCCTCGAAGCGGTCTGCGATCTCCCGGGCGCGACCATCGCTTCCCGGCAGGAAGACGTACCGGCCGAGGGGGCCGTTTCCGGCCAGATCATCCGCGGTTGCCTTGAGGTGGTGAGGTACGAAGTGTCCGGTATCCATGGGCATCTCCTCTGCGGGTTGCGCCCGCGGTTCAAGCGTTCTCGTCACTTCTGCTCGGGCACGATTCCCTGCAGCGTGGTCAGCCGGTCCCGGCATACCGCCTCCAGCGCCTCTGGGGTTTGGGCGTGGCGGAGGAAATCCGGGGTCCAGCGGGCCTGGCAGCTCTTCCACAGGTCGTCGAGCCACTCGTCGTCGAAAACCGGCCATTCGCGATGCTTGATCTCGAAGAACCTGCTGCGCTCCGAGTAGTGGACCTCGGGCCAGCGTTCCTTGAGCGCCTCGGCCAGCGTGTACCCTCGGCGGGCGAGCTGGCGGACCTGCTCCCAGTAACGGGTGACGTCCGCGAAGTACTCGGCCACGTCGAAGGCGCGGCTGCCGGCGTCGTAGATGGCGCAGCGTTCGAGAGGGGCAGCGAGGGAGGAGTACTGGGAGGCCTCGAACTCGGGGGAGAGCAGCGCGTGCCGCTTGATCAGATCGGTACCCTGGATTGCGATCATCAGGTGCGTGGACGAGTCGACCAGCCTGAGCTTGGCCTCCAGGTAGACGACGTGGGTCTCCTTGTAGGTCGGGAACCGCTCGGCGAGCCGGACATGGACCTTCTCGAGCACCTTCTCGATCTTGTGGCAGCCGATGGTGAAGAAGACGATTCCCGCGATGGGGGTATCGGTGGTATCGAGGTGCTGGACGATGACGTCGAAGCCGTTGTCCACCGTGACCCCGGTGGCTACGACATCTCCGACCAGCATGATGGCCCCCCTGGGGATCTGCATCTTGCGGTACATGTCCTCCTTGACGACCCAGCGTCCCTCTTTTCTCGATCGCTGGGAGCTCATGAAGCAGGTGGCGTGGAGGTTGCTGCCGAGCGAGTCGAAGAGTGCGTTTCGCAAGTCGAAGTTGAGCCCGCCGCGCAGGAAGTTCATGATGCACAGATGGGTGGAGGGAACGGAGCGCAGCAGGGGCACGAACGGTGCGGTCGACAGGGCAGCGGCCATGGCTTCGCGCAGGTTCCGGGAGAAGTCGACGCCGCACACCTCGGGCCTGTTGCACACGTCGATCGATTGGGGGGTGCTGACGACCCAGCGCTGGACGGCCCCCTGGTGTTCTCCGAGCAATCGGTACCAGGATACCTGCGGCGAGCGGCTCACGGTTTCAAGGTATTGCATGTCGACTCTCCTCTCCCGGCGGTGCGGTCATGCCGTCTCGTGGGGGCGTCGAGCCGTGGTCCGCGGCCAGCGCAGCCAGTCCGGTTGCTGCGGGTGACCGGGCACGACCCCATGCCCGATAGATGCCGATGCGAACCTCCGGCGAGGCGATGGCTGTACCGGAGATGAAATCCGACGTGTAGGGGCGGTTGGCGACATCGGCCTCGCAGACCGGCTCGAGCCTGAAGCCTTCCAGCACACGCAGGCACGAGGGGGTGACCCGGGGTGTGCCGGTTCGGTAGCAGCTCAGCCCCAGGAAGAACCAGGCGGGCGGGTCGCTGCCGAAGCCGGCGTCGACCGGAGCGATCCGGCTGCCGCGGGCCTCGTCGCCGAACGCGTCGAGCAGGTAGCCGCTGCGGTACAGGGTGAAGAGGTCCACCGGGAGCGGATCCGTGTCGCCCGGGAGAAGGACGGGGACCACGTCGGCAGGGACGTGCAGGGTGGTGCGCTCGGGGATTTCGGGGAGGCAGGAAGCCAGGAAGCGGTACTCCTGCTGCTGGTCGTAGTCGAGGTCGGTCACCAGAGGGAGGGTCAGGGGGAAGAACGGAAGGACGGGCGCTCCCAGGACGATTCCCCTCCAGTGGAGGCCCGCAAAGCCGCGAAGAGCGCGGTCGGCTCCGGCTCCGACGAGGAGGGCGAACGGCACCGTGGCGGGGAGCTGGGTCCGGAGCCCTTCGAACGGGAGCTCGCCGGTGGCCTTGGTCGAGGCCGCGGCCACAACCCCCCCCAGCCAGAGGACGAGCAGCAGCCGGACCGTGCGCTCTCCCGGCCCCGATCCCCCCCAGAGTCCGACCGCGGCCAGGAAGATGAGGCTGAGCGGGATCACTTTGGGGTTGAAATGCCAGAAGGGAACCGTGCGCAGCGTTTCCCCTCCCTCGAACCAGGGTACGGTGCCGGGAAGGAGGAATCGAGCGCCGAAGAAGGCCAGCCCGGCCGCACACAGGGCCGTTGTCAGGGCCAATCCGCCCACGACGGCCGTCCCGTCGAACCGTCGGCCCAGGTCCGTCACGAGGGCGGGTACCGCCAGCAGCAGAGCGAGGAGCGCAGTTCCGCCCAGCATGCGGGGAACCCGGTTGAATCCCAGGTCCCCCCCGCCCCCCTCCCCAAGCCGCGCAGCGAAGGAAGCCAGGTACGGGGCCAGCAGGATCAATGCCAGGAGCACGGGGAGCCCCACGGACCAGAAACCGGTCGGTCCGGACCGCGGCGGCTGCTCACCGGGCAGCGAGTCCGTCGATTCGGGACGGCCCGCCCTCGCCTCGTCCGTCCGCCCGAGCTCCGCTGCGGCGGAACGGCCCCATCGCCGCAGCCGCGCGGCCAGCGAGATGGGCGTGCTGCCAACCAGGAACGGCAGGGCAAGCGGAACCAGCAGGAATGCCACGGCCTCGGGGCGGGTCTGGACCAGGAGGAAGAGGCTCACGGCAAGGCCTGCCCGCTCGACCATCCGCCCACGTCGTTCGGCGTCGGGCGGACGCTCCGGACCTCCGCCCCGATCGTCCGCTCTCCTTGTCCGGTCCAGTGCGAACAGGAGCACCCAGGGAGAGAGCGCAAAGTAGCCGACCGAGAGGCTGTCCGCTCGGGCCAGCAGCAGCACGGGCGGAAGCGTCGCTGCAGCGATCCCCGCGGCCAGCGCCGCAGTCCGGGAACGCAGCATGGCCGCGGCCAGGAGCACGGTGCCCGCACATCCGAACAGCGTGAGGAGGAGCGACATGAGCGCCCACGCCCCCGGATTCCTGCCCACGAGCTTGACGAGGCCCGCGGCCAGCACCGGGAGGGCGAGCGGGTAGTCCGTCGGGAACGACCAGTGCCATTCGAGGTCTGCCACCCGATAGGCCGAGACGATGTGGGCCAGCCCGGTGTAGGTGCTCAGCACCGGGAGCCGCGGGCTGAACGCCAGGATGGCCGTCAGCCCGACAGCCAGAGTGACGATGAGAGGGACCGTGACGGTGCCGCCGTCCGGGAGGCGCTCTCTCAGGGCCCTGCGGAGCCGCACCGCAGCGAGGCAGAGCAGTGTCGGCCAGCCCAAGGCCAGCAGCAGCAGGACCAGAGGATTTGCCCCGGCGCTCTGAACGGCCAGGGTCTGCGGTTCCGGCATCCGGTCACTCCGCAAATGACCACACCCGGGCGCATTCTAGCACGAACCTGCGGTTCGGCAATCTGGTGCGAGCACCTCCGATGGCGGGCTCTACTCGGATGAATCGAGGAGGAACAGCAGGACCGCGGACGTGAACGCTGCCGAGGCCGCGGCGTAACCGCCGATGGCCGTGTAGCGCCAGGCCTCGGCATCGTTGCGCAGGTCGACGGTACCGAGATCCATGCGGTCCATCTGGTGGTTGTAGTACAGGTTGGAGGCCACGCCGCCGGCCAGGAGCAACGCGGAGGACGGCAGCAGGACCCAGCCGGCCACGGCCATGGGGGAGGTCCTTCGGGAGGAGAAGGACCGGAAGTCGACGAAGTACCGGCCGTCCCGGGGGCGGAGGGTGCGGCTCTCGCCGTCCGGGGTGACGAGGAGGGCGTCCCCGCTGTCGGGGAGCAGCAGGATCCCGGAGGAGCCGGTGCGACGGGCAAGATCCAGGGCCACCCGGCCCTTGAGCTCCTGCGGGAGGTCCTCTCGTGCGGTCACGGAATCCCCGGTGGTGTGCAACCCCCCTTCGAGAGTCATCTCCGGGGGGGCGAGCCGGTGCTCTTCGGTCAGTTGGATCCGGCGCACCCAGGAGCGGAGCGGTCCGCACTCATACCACACCATGTGGTCCCCCGGAGGGAGCGGGGTTGCCGGCGCAGGCAGGAGGGCGAGCCCGTCGACGACGAGGAGCCAGTCTCCTTCGCAGGCCGGTTCCGGGGCCAGCAGGTTGACCTCCGGCCCGATGCTGCGCGCCACCTCCAGAGCCCGCTCGGCCAGCGGAGGAGGCAGGTGACGCACCGACGGCTGCATGTCCGGCATGTGCACGGCCAGCCACTCGGCGACATGGTCTCCGGCCGCGGGGTCACGGCCGTTTTCCTGCCGGAACACGACCAGCAGCAGGGCGTAGGCTCGGGCCCGGTCCGCGGGCTCGGACGGGAGCAGGTCCGGACGGTCCTTCACCTCCTCGAAACAGGCGAGCAGGCCGGTCGTGCCCGCAGCAACGTCGTTGCCGTAGAACTTCGTGCCTGCGTCGTTGAGGCGCGCAAGCCAGGCGGACCTGTGCTCGTCGACGAGCGGGTGCGCCCCGGGAGGCACGCTTCCTGCAAGCTCGGCGGGCGGGATCTTCTCGCAGGCCGTATCGACCCGTGCGCCCGGATCCTCGCCGGCCGCTCGGTTCCCGCCAGCCGGAACCACCCCGATCCGACAGGGAGGAACCCGGTCATGGGCACAGGCGGTGAGGAAGAGCGCGGCCAGGCACAAGCGGAGAGACACGACGCCTGTTCCCAGACCTCGCGGTTTCGACGTTGTCCTGCCCCTCACCCTGCTTCGCCAAGGCTCCGTGGGGCAAGCCCTCGATTCTACTTCCTGCCTGCTGCGGTCGGCCTGGCAGGCAGGAATGGCTGAAGTCGAGGCTAGCATCCGCACCACTGGCAGATGTCGGCGCAGCAGTCGCCGTATTCCGAGCAGTAGCCGTCGCAGTAGCAGTTGCCCGATTTCCCTCCGCAGTGTCCCTGGCACGAGTTGCTGCCCGTGCCACCGGCATCGACCGTGGCATCGAGGGTGTAGGCGGTCCCGAACGTACCGGAGATACTCAGGACGAGCGTGCTCGATGGAGTGAGGTCCTTCTGGCCGGAGCAGGAACCCGCACCGCAGACGAGCCCCGTGGTCTGGCTCGGGCTGGAGGACGGGAAGAACTGCGCCGACACCGACGCGGCAGCAGGGAAGGTCAGCTTGACCGTGACCTTTCCGTTTGCGGCCGGGAAGGAGAAGAAGTCCTTGTCGCAGCAGAGGGTGAGGTTGGACAGCACCTGCGTGCTGCCGATCGACTTGGCCTGGCCCGCCGAGTCGTTGGGCTCGGAGGCATCCGCCGAACAGCTCAGGCCGCTTTCCTTGTAGACCTCGAGCTTGTAGGTGTTCGCCGTGGTCTCCTTGGGGTATCCGACGACGACGATGTGGACCTTGCCGGCCTCGGCAGCGCCGTTCATGGCAACGGTTTCGGTGTTCGTGGCGGGCTTGGCGCTCTGGTCGATGATGATCTCCCCGGTCTTGTCGACGAGGTAGAGATCCAGGTCACCGTTGGCGTCCACGAAGTCGATGCCCGCGGCGAGCTCGTCGCCGCACTGCAGGTCGACGGCAAAGACGTCCGTGTCACCGGGACAGATGGAAAGGCCGGTGATCGGGTTGCCCGCGGTGTCCGCCGGGCCGAGCGGGGTGGCCTGCGAGAGGGTGTCGTTGGGCTCCTTGGGATCCTTGCTGCAGGTGGAGCCCTGGGTTCGCGTGACCGTGAGGACATACGGGGACGCATACTTGCCGGCTCCGGTACCCACGATCCGCAGGAAGTACGCTCCTGGAGCGGTGGCACCGTAGTCCACGACCTCTTCGTCACCGACGCCCGGGGAGTAGAACACGGGCTTCTGCAGGTTGGACTGGCTGTAGAGGGCCATGTCCAGGTCGCCGAGCTGGTGGCTGAAGGTGATGACTGCGGTGAGATGCTCGCCGGACAGGAGGTCGAGCTTGAACCAGTCCTCGTCGATGGGGGAGGTCGTGGTGTCGCAGATGGAGAGCCCCTGGAAGCTCCCCTGGTTGATGAGCGGTGCGGTCTGCGCACTGTTGTTGGCGGGCTCGTACTGGTCGTCGTTGCACTGTCCCGCTTCCCCCTTGACCAGGATGGTCACGGAGAGCTTGACGGTGAACTGGGCGTCCGAGATGACGAACTGGACGGTGACCGTCTTGCCGGAATAGGACTGCCCCGGGGTCCAGTTGAAGACATGGGTGCCGGGATTGAACTGGGCGCCGGCCGGGAGTTCTCCCTGGTAGGCGAAGGTGAGCGTGTCGCCGTCCGGGTCGGTGGCCTTGATCTCGAAGGAGAGCGGCTGGCCGACGACCGCGTCGATGGGGGCGATTTCCTTGACCTCAGGGGGATGGTTGGACTGCTCTCCCCCTGCCACGACGAGCTTGACCTCCATCTGGTCGGACAGGCTGCCGTCGGTGACCTGGAAGTTGACGCGGGCGACCGTTCCGGCGTCGGCAGCGCCGGGTGTCCAGCGGAAGGTCGCGTTCGGAGCATCGAAGGTGGCCCCGGCCGGCGGGGCGCCGAGCAACGTGAAGTAGAGGTTGTCGCCATCCTCGTCCGTGGCATCGAGCCGCAGCTCGTACAGGACGCCGATCTTGAGGAACTGGTCTCCCGGATTGACGAACTTGGGCGCATGCTGCGTTTTGGTGGACACGGCCCTCAGCTCGACCGTCTCGCTGTCGAAGTCCTTCATGTCGGAGACGACGAACGTGACGAAGTAGGGCCCTCCCGGGGCGGTGGGTTGCCATGCGAACCTCCCCTCGGGCTTGTAGAACTTGGCTTCGGCCGGCATGTCGCCGTAGACCGAGAAGGTGAGCGTGTCTCCGTCCGCGTCGTCGGCTGTCAGCACGACCTCCAACGCCTCGTTGACCTGGACCTCCTTGTTGCCGACCTTGTGCAGCTTGGGCGGATGATTGCCGCCACCCGGCTTGACCGGGATGTCCGCAAAGACCGAGGCATCCGCGTCGGTAGTGGCTTCCTCGCCGGTGCTGCCGCCTCCGCAGGCGGAGAACAGGATGACACCGGCAAGGCAGGCTGCCAGACCGGAGAGATGAGCTTGCAACGAGATCCGCATTGTTTCCTCCCTTCCTGCCGGATGGGGCGGTCGAGACAGGTACCGGCCATCGCAGCGGGGGCATGGACCGGAAAGGAATTGTAGCCTACTCAAGACAATCCGCAACTCCGTTGCCGTTGAAGCCGGGGAAACCTTCGTCCACCTTCCCGTCGCAGTCGTCATCCTTGCCGTTGCATTTCTCCGGCATGGGCTCGTCCGCGCTGCAGACCACGCCGAGGCCGTCATCCGCACAGCAGGATCTTCGGCGGGTGCTCAGGCTTCGTCGGGTGTGAATGTGCGGACCTGGTCGATGTCCGAGGCATCGGTCAGCAACATGACCAGGCGGTCGATGCCCAGGGCGATTCCGACGCAGTCGGGAAGGTGGGGCAGGGTTGCGAGGAAGGCATCGGGCATCGGGGGGGGCTGGCGGCCAGCCCCGAGGATGGCGGCAGACGAGCAGCGGAATCGCTCCTCCTGGATCGAGGCGTCGGACAGCTCCATGAAGCCGTTGGCCAGCTCCATCCCTTCGACGTAGAGCTCGAGCCGCAGCGCGACCTGCGGATCCCGGGGATGCGGGCGGGCGAGGGAGGCCTGGGGCAGCGGGTAGAAGGCCAGGATCTCGGGCTTGCCTCGTCCCAGGTGAGGCTCGACGCGTTCGACGAGGTCCAGGTCGAACCGGTCTGCATCGAACTGTGCGACAGGATCCCATCCGGCATGGCGGAGGAAGACCTCGCGGACCGGGATGACCGTGTAGGGCGGGGAGAAGTCGACGGAGCGGCCCTGCCAGGTCACGAGGCGGCTGCCGACGGCATCGTGCGCTGCCTGGGAGAGCAGCATCTCCAGGTCGAGCCGCAGCGCATCGAGCAAGCCCGCGGTGCGGTACCATTCGAGGATCGTGAACTCGGGCACGTGCCGGGAGCCGCGCTCTCCGGCCCGGAACGAGCGGGTGATCTGGAAGATGCGGTCGAAGCCGGCCGCGACGAGCTCCTTCATCTGGAGCTCGGGAGAGGTGGCGAGAAACCGGTCCGCGCATCGGATGGGGACGATGTGCTCCTCGGGGGCAACGGTGGCCAGCAGGAGGGGGGTTTCGACCTCGACGAATCCGGCAGCCCGGAAGGTCGCACGCAGGGAGGCGAGGATGCGATCGCGCAGGATCAACCTTGCCCGCCGGGACTTCAGGCGCTCCAGGAGCAAGGAGTCTCCGCGGATGTCCTTCTCATGGGGCATCGTGGGATTCCCGGCGATCGAGGAGGGGGGCCATGATGTCCGCTGCAAGGGGCATGGTGGGATTCCTGGTGGTCCGTGACCGGCGGCCCTCAGGCATCTACCGCTTGACCCGCTCGACGTAGGCCCCGGTACGGGTGTCGACCCGGATGACCTCCCCCTGGTTGATGAACAGGGGGACCTGGACGACCAGGCCGGTCTCCAGGGTCACCGGCTTGGATGCACCGGCAGCGGTGTCACCCTTGATGCCCGGCTCAGACTCGGCGACCTGCAGGTTGACGAAGTTCGGCAGGTCGATGGAGATCGGGTGCCCGTCGAACACGAGCCCCTTGACCACCATGCTCTCCTTCAGGAAGTTGAGCGCGTCGCCGGCCGCGTCGCGGCGCAGGTCGAGCTGCTCGAACGTCTGCGTGTGCATGAAATGGAGGAAGTCGCCATCCGCATAGAGGAACTGGAGATCGGACTCGACCACGTCCGCGGTCTCGAAGCGCTCGCCGGAGCGGTAGGTGCGGTCATAGAGCTGGTTGGTGCGCAGGTTCCTGAGCTTGCACTTGTACAGCGCCTGCCCCTTTCCGGGCTTCACGAAGTCCAGCTCCGCGATGAGGTGCGGAACGCTGTCGATCAGGACGGCAATGCCTCTTTTCAACTGGCCGGCATCAATCACGCTCATGGGTCTTCTCCTCTGTTGCTCTCAGGAGCAAAAACGGCGTAGGCATATCCCCAAGGCTCAGGAATTGCAAGAGGAATATGGCCGGAAGGTCAGTCCTTGTCGGCCAGCTTCGAGGCGAGGCGACGCAGCAAGGAGGGACTCTTGTCCTTTTCCTTCCGGTTGGGTGGCGGATGCCCGTCGTCTTCAGGGGGGGGCGGCTTGCCGCGGTTCGCTGCCGCGCCCTGTCGGGCAAGCTCGCCGGCCTTCTCCGAGGCGGGAGAAGTTCCCGAGAACCGGACGTTCTCGAGTTGCTCCCACGCGGCCTTGCTCACCTTGATCCCGAACATGTCGACCATCCCGTCATCGGCCTGCGCCGGCCGGGCGGAAGAACCCCGTGGAGCGTGAGCGTCGGCACTCCCCCCGTGCGGCCGGGGAGACGCCGAGGGGGTGTGGGGGGACAGTGGAGAACCATGCCCTGCGCGCCCTGGCGGGACGTGCGTGCGTCCTGCGTGCGGGTCGTCACCACCCGGAATCGGTCCCGTGCTTCCGGCCGTCTTCTTCAGGTCGTCCTGCGTGCGACGGGCCAGGAGATCCAGTGCGTCTTCGGAGTGGGTTGCGATCCCGCGGCTCGGCACCCCGAAAGTCCCCGCATGGAAGTCGAAGAAAGCCATTTCGCCGTCGACGACTCCGTGGGGAGACAGACGGGAACGATCCAGGACGGCGCCGAGGACCGCCTGGAGGAACTCGAACAGCGCGGTCATCCCGGTGGGACTGACGGCTTTCTCCCAGGTGACGACGAAGAGGTTGCGGTCTTCGTACACGCGTCCCACCTTGGCAAAGATCTGGACCGAGTTGACCGGTCCCGACAAGCCCGTGGCCTGGAGGACGATGGGCTCACCGTGGACCAGTGGAAACGGCGCGGCCACGAGGCCCGCGGTGGCCTTGATGGCCTTGAGCGTCACCAGGAACTGCTGGCCTCGATGCCTGGCGCGCATCGGGAGGTCCGTGTTCCGCTGTTCGGTTCCCTGATGATTCATCCTGCTCCCCACCGGCGAGATCGTTCTGTCCCCAACGACCCCGGCAGTTGAAGGCGATACTACTGAGGATGTTTGACCGGTGCAAGTAGTTCCTGGTCATTCTTCTTATGTTTCAGCGGCTTTCGGTTTCAGAAGACCATTCCAACAAATCCAACATCAGATCGTCTCGGGTGCGCAGCGGGCCGGGTCTCCCGCCCCCCATGCCATCGGGCTCCGCGAGCGGTTGAGAATGCGCCGAGACGGAGCTATAGTACGATTCGTGGCTGGGAGGTTCCCGATGCCCGTACCCGCGTTCTCGATTGCCGCGAGCTTGTCGTTGCAGCCCATCGGGTTGTTGGGTGGGGTGAGCTCGGGTGAGATCGTCGTGGTGCTGGTGGTGGTGCTGATCATCTTCGGGCCGAAACAGCTTCCCGACCTTGCGCGGACCATCGGGAAGGCGCTGCAGGGGGTGCGCAAGGCAGCAGACGATCTGAAGCAGGAGATCGGGCTGGACGAGCTGAGCCGGCCGTTCACTCCGAGGAGGGGGCCGCCGCCCCGCCAGATACCTCCGCCGGCTCCCGAGCCTGTGGCGCGGGATCCGGTCGAGGAGAAGGGGGGCGAGTCCGATGAGTAGCACTCCGGTGGATGCGTCCGGCCCCGAAGGGCAGACCTTCTGGGAGCACCTGGCTGAGCTTCGGAGGCGGCTGGTCTTCGTCGCGGTGACGCTGCTCGCGGGTTTCTTCGTCGGTTGGGGCTTTCGCGAGGAGTTGTTCGCCTTGTTGACAGCGCCTGTTCGGGAGGGGTTGGCGGTGCATGGGATCCACCGTCTGACCGCGATCGAGGCGGCCGAGGCGATGGTGGTGTACCTCAAGCTTTCGCTGGCGGCCGCGGTGGTGATGACCGTTCCGGCATCGCTGTACCAGATCTGGGCGTTCGTGAGGCCGGGGCTGCTGGCGGTGGAGATCCGGCCGATGCGCAGGGTCGTGGTGCTGGCGTTCTTCATGTTCGTGCTGGGGGTGCTGTTCTGCTACCGGCTGGTGCTGCCGCTGGTGATGGAGTTCCTGGCGGCGTTCACGCTGGGGAGCGGGGGGGTGGAGTTCCAGGTCACGATGAACAGTGCCTACTCGACGGCACTGCTGCTGCTGGTCGGGTTCGGCCTCGTGTTCGAGCTGCCGCTGGTGATGGTGCTGCTGGCGACGACGCCGCTGGCGGACTGGCGCAAGTACCTGCGCTGGATCCGGTACGCAGTGGTGCTGTCGTTCGTCGTGGGTGCGGTGTTCACGCCGCCCGACGTTCTGTCGCAGTTCCTGATGGCGGTGCCTCTCTGCCTGCTGTACGGGGTGGGGATCTTCCTGTCGTACCTGATGGAGAAGCGCCGGGAGCGGGGCGGAGAGGCAGCCCGCGGAGTCGATTGGGGGCTGCTGGGGATGGGGGCGGTCCTGGCGGGGCTCGTGGCCTTGCTCGTGCTTCCCCGGCCGATTCCTGCGGTTTCGTTCCTGCCGTACGGGGCCGAGAGCGTGTCCTGGACCGGGAGCGGGCGGATTCCGAGCTGCGGCGGGATGGAGGGCGCAGCCTCCAGCGTGCCGGGGGACGGGGCGGAGTGGACCTGTGGGCGCTATGCGGAAGGGAACCTGCTGGTCGGGAGCCGTTCCGGGGGCTGGGCCGACGGGATCTGCCCCGTGACGGAAGGGCAGGAGGCAGGGGAGGCGGCGAACGTCGGATCGGGGACGAGCTCGCTGGGCGGACCGTTGAGCCCGGCAGGCGGGAGCGGTCGTCCGGGGCGGGAGGGGGCGGGGGACGTCCGGGGAGCTTGCGTCGTGGACGGGGATGTCGTGGTGATGGGGCAGCAGCTCCTGGTGACGCGGTACGTGCACAACCGGAAGATGCGGCTCGTGGACTCCGACCCGGTGCTTCCTCCCGGGGCGGCAAGCGAGAGCCTCTGGGTCAGTCTGAGGCGCACGGAAGGGCGCCAGGCCCCATTCGTCCGCATCTCGCGGTCGGAGGAGGCGCCGGAGCGGATGCGGGTGGGCCTTTCCTTTTCCGATGCGCAGCGGGCACGCGAGTTTGCAGCGATCCTGGAGGAGGGGAAGGACCTGTCGCTTCCCGGGAGGGGAACGGCAGCGGAGCACGCGGGGTTGCATCTTGCGGTTGTCGAGCTGGCCGCTGCGGTGGACGAGCTGGCTTCCCGAGTGGAGGAGCCGACGGGTGTACGGAGCATGAAGGCCCGGCTGGAGCGGGTCAGGATGCTCCTGGTCGAGGCTTCCGATGCTGCGGGCGAGGGGCGGCTCTCGGAGTGCGGCGGGCCGGCATGTGCATATGCGCTGCTTTCGGAGCGGCTGCCCGAGCCGGACGGTGTGGAGGCCGCCGGTCGCCTCGTGACCGTGTGGTTCCGGCCGGAGCAGGTTCCCGCAAGCGTTCCTTCCTTCCTGGATGGGGCTATCGGTCGGGAAGCTGCTCCATGAGGCAGCAGACGGCGCGGGATTCGATCTCTGCGGATACGATCCGATTTGAGGAGTGAGCATCGTCCATGCGCCGGAACGAGGCGGCATCGAGGCCATGTTTCGGGGGGATCTCCTTGAGCAGGCTTCCCACCTGTTCCGGCCGGCCCGTGGAACGACAGAGGAACTCGGTCTTGGCCTCGGCATAGCGCTCCAGGTCCGGGCTGGCTGCCATGGCGGCAGCGAGCTCGTCCAGGTCGTTTCGGGTGAGCGGCAGGGCCTTGAAGCACTTGACCGAGGCGCGGATGGCGAGCTCGTCGACCTCCCGGACGGTGTCGTCGGCAGCCCGCAGGCCGCGGAACGTCTCCAGGTCCCCGGGGGTCAGGCGGAGCCGTTCGAGGCGGGCCGGGCTGAGCTCGGAGAGGCGGAGTCCCCGCCAGCCTGCCTGGAGGCGGGCGCCGATGACCTTCCTGGAGAGCGAGGCGTCCGGCAGGTCGCACCATCGGCCGAGCTGGAAGCGTTCGTCCCTGGGCAGATCCGCAAGCGGGGGTTGGGCCGGCTGTGCGACGGCCCCGGACGGGGAAGAGCCGCCGGAGGACGCTGTCTTGCCCGAATCCGTCGGGAGGGGCGTGTCCGCGGGGGCGGACGGCTCCACCTGCCCGCCGGCTGCGGCGGCAGCGGCCTTGGAGGAGGGGGCCGGTTCCTTCGTCGTGTCAGCGGGCCGGAACAGGAGGGCGAGTCCCCCGGCGATCACGAGAACGGCAGCGACGGGGAGGATGATCTTCCACTTCCTGGACGGTCTCTCCCGAGGGGCCGGTCCGCCGGTCCCCCAGGAATCCACCGCCGACCGCACCGGTGACGAGTGTGAGCCGGGGTCGCTCGCCGTGTCCGCCGTCTCCGGCGCGTCCTCGGTCACCCCGATCGAAGTCTCGTACCGCCCCGAGCGGTCGGCCGGGGGCGGGCTGTCGGACTGAGGCTTCTCCTTTTCCGTGGCGACTTCCGGGCGGGTGGACAACTTGGAGGACGTGATCTCGGTGGTCACGTCGATCCCCCTCTCCTGGAGGTCCAGCTTCGGGATCTCGCTCGACGGGATCGCCTCGACGCCGACCTCGCCGGCTGCCTCGTAGAGGGCTGCACCGAGTTCCTGACCGGATGTGAAGCGGTTGTCGCGGTGACGCTCCAGGCAGCGCAGGACGACCTTCTCCATGGCCGGCGGCAGGTCGGGCCGCAGCGACGACGGCGGCGGCGCGCTCTCGGTGAGCACACGGCGCATGATCTCGGCCACCGTGCGCCCGGCGAACGGGACCTGCCCCGTGAGCATCTCGTACATCATCACACCCAGCGAGAACAGGTCGGCCCGGGCATCCACTGTGCTCGAGTCCTCGAACTGCTCCGGGGCCATGTACTGCGGCGTCCCCAGCATGGAGCCGGCAGTGGTCACCTGCGAGCCGACCAGGTGTGCCGCGAGCTTGGCGATCCCGAAATCCATGAGCTTGGGAATCGCCTCGGCCTTGACCCGGTGGAGGTAGACGTTGGACGGCTTGAGGTCGCGGTGGACCACCCCCTGCTCGTGCGCATGGGCCAGCGCCTCGGCCAGCGGCAGGCAGATCCCCAGTGTGCGGGGCGGCGACAGCCTGTGGCCGACCTGCTTGAGGTACGTGTTGAGCGGGCAACCGTCCAGCAGCTCCATGACCATGCCGCTGGCATCGGCCAGCTCGAGGATGTCCTGGACGGCGAGGATGTTGGGATGTCGCAGGTTGGCCTGGATCCGGGCCTCGTCCACGAAGCGCGTCCGAAGCTGTTCGTCCCGCTGGTACTGCGGGTGGAGGATCTTGATGGCCACCACGTTGCTGAGCCGCACGTGCCGGCCTACCCAGAGGGTGGCCATGCCCCCGCGGGCCAGCTCGCCGAGCACCACGTAGTTCCCGAGCTTCTCCCCCTTCACCGCAGACAACCTCCAGCCGGGTCGGCGGTTGTTATAGCATGCGATGTCGTCCGGGTAAAGGCAGAGTCGGAAGGAGAGAGCGCAGAAGGTTCATCGGCTGGTGCGGAGGATGGCGCCGTCGTCCAGCGAGACGGCGTAGACGGTATCGTCGAGATAGCCGGTGATGTAGCCGGTCGTGCCCGCGGCAGCGATCTCCCAGGGGTTGGTACCGACGGGGAGGGGGGCGAACGGGCTGGTCCGCTGACCGGTCGCAGGGTCGTAGCGGGTCAGGTTGTTGTCCAGCGAGTTGACCGCGTACAGCATGCCTTCGTGGAACAGGAGCCGGTTGGGAGCGGACCCGGCCGAGAAAGGCCAGGTCACCTGGCCGGTCGCCAGGTCCACCGCAGCCACCCGGGACGAGATCGTGGCCAGGACGTAGAGCGTGTCGCCCGTGACCGCGATGTCAATCGGGCCTTCGTACGCATCGGTCTTGGTGATGTCGAGAGGATCCGCGACCGGGATCCCGGAAGCGGGATCCAGTCGGTACAGAAGCCCCGTGCGCTGCGAGGAGACGTAGAGGATTCCACCGGCCAGCGCCGGTACCACCAGGTCGTTGGTCTCCGATTCCGGGTGGACCGTGAACGTGTCGGCGACGGAAGGGGGGGCAAGGCTGACCCGGTAGACGTAGGGGCCGATTCCGCTCCCGGCCAGCAGGGCGTTGCCGGCCGGGTCGAAGACCGCGGTTCCCGGGAACCCCCCGAGCGAACCGGGCGTTCCGATCGGAATCTCGGTCTGGCCCACGACCGCCAGCGTCTCGGGCCGGACCAGCAGGATCCCTCCCGGCGTTGCGGCGAGCATGCGGCCGTTCCTGTCGGATTCCAGACGTCCGGAACAGACAACGGCGAGCAGGAAGCCGTCCTCGGAGCCGCCCTGCCCGTCACCCGCCCCGTCGACCTCCGGTGCGGGTGCACCCGTTTCTCCCCCGCGCTCCGGCTGCCCGTCGATGACCACCAGGGTCTGCGGGTTGAGCCAGGGGACATCGACGCGGCCCGTCTCTTCCAGCGTCTCGGGCGCGAGAGCGGAAAGATAGCCGGGGCCGTACGTCATGGTGCCGGTGGCGTCGTCGAGGGCGGCACAGGTGCTGGTCACGAAGACCCGGTCCCCCACGACCCGGATCCCCTCGGGGCCGTCCAGGAAGGAGGATGCCGGGGCGGACGTGTCCGAATCGTGGCCGGAGGGCGGAACGTCACCCCCACCCGTCGCCGGACATCCTGCCAGTGCAATGGCGAGCAGGCCCGGGAGGACGGAAGAAGAAACCGGGAGGAACCCCCTGCATGCGCCCATCCGGCGGGGGCCTCTGGCCCACCGCTCACCGCTCACTGCCCACTGGTTCACTTCTGCACCTCCCATGTCTTTGTGAGGCTGAGGAAGACGGATCGTCCCGGGAGCGGGTACTGCAGCGCATCCACGGCATCCCGCTTGTCGAGGAGATTGCGGGCATCCGCTGAGAGGCGGAACGACAGGCCGAGGTCCGCGGAGAGGCCGGCATCCCACAGGAGGCGGCCCTCTTCCCGGCGATCTGCCACGGGACCCAGGTAGTATGCGGTCCTCCAGGCAGCCCGCGTGTAGAGCTCGAGCCTCCAGACGGCCAGCCGGGTCTCCCCGGTACCGCTCCACGCGGACTTGAGCGGCAGATCGCCGCCGGTCAGGTCCCAGCGCGTCTGGAGGCGGGAGGCCGAGGCCTCGATGCTCCATGGGCCGAGCCGGTAGCCGGCTTCGAGCTCCCCCCCCGCGACCCAGGCCCGCTCCGTGTTGGCCGCCTCGACGAGGTAGGGGGTGGTCTGGATGAAGTGGATGCTGTCCACGACATACTGGTAGAAGCCGGTGGCTGCCGCGTGGATGCCGTGCCCCTCGCACTTGACGCCGATGTCCACCCCCCAACTGTCCTCGGGCAGGAGATCGGGGTTGCCCCGGATCCCGCTTCCCTCGAAGTAGAGCTCGTCGAAGGTCGGCAGGCGCCAGGCCCGGCTCCCCGAGGCGAAAAGCGAGAGGCCGGCGGCGAGCTCGAACCCGACCTCGAGAGAGGGGACGGGGATGACGCCGCCCCGCGCCAGGGCCAGGCGGAAGCCCCCGGCCGCGGTGACCGGGAACGACGGGCGGTTCCAGGCCAGGGAGAGGGTGACATCCGCCAGGCCGCGGTCGACATCCCGGGGCTCGGACAGGCGCCGGGCAAGCGAGGCGAGCTCACCGGTTGCCGTTCCCCGGAGGCCGGCCGTGAGGCCGTTCAGAGGCCTCCAGTCGGAACTGACCTCGCCGGTGGCACGCCACGTCTCGGTCCGGCTGTTCACCGAGGCGCCGAAGTAGGGTTCCGGGTCCGTGAACCGCCACTGCCAGTATCCGAGCGAGAGAGAGGCCCGGCTGTCCAGCCGGCGGGCCGGGAATGTCGGGGCTTTGAGGGTCGCTCCAAGGAGTCCCTGCGCCGAGGCCTCCCGGGCCAGCTTCGACGGGAACTGCTCGATCCCCGCGGAGCCCCGTTCGGAAAAGCTCGTGGTTGCGAGCACGTCGAGGCGGGCCTTCGACAGGATCCTGTCTCCCCATGACAGGGTGAGCCTGTCGCCGGTGCTGTCGTTGTTCGACCGGATCCTCTCGTTCCCGTTGACGTCGACAAAGGGGAACTCCCCGGCAGCCTGTCGATGGCCGTAGTGAGCGAACCAGTTGCCGAACCGGAGCGTGGCATCGCCTGCCACGTCATCGGGGGCCGAGACCTGGTAGAAGCCGGTGGCGAGCCGGACGGAGCCGCCGGGAGAGCCGCCCCGCTTGAGTCGGACGACCACGACGCCTCCGATCGCCCCCCGTCCGGCCGCGGCGCCGCGGGGTCCGCGGTAGACCTCGATCGACTCGACCGCTTCCGCCGGTATCTGGGAGAGGTCCGCAACCCCTCCGACCGGGTCGGCCGCATCGAGCCCTTCGACGAGGACCAGGACCTGGCTGCCGGTGGCGCCGCGGAGGGCAACGGCCTGCCGCTGGCCCGGAGAACCGGAAGAGACCACCTGGACGCCCGGTACCTTGGCGAGAAGCTCGGAGACCGTGCCGGTGGCGAGGTCCCCCTCCTCCGGCTTCACCACGGTGACGGCCGTGCAGGTATCGAGCATCGGGGGGCGGCCGCCGACCACCTCCACGCCGGACAGCACGATGTCCTCCGCACGCACCGGCGCCGCAGCCAGCAGGATGCATGCGAACGCTGCCATGCTCGGCAACCTGCGATTCGCACTCCGCCTGTCGCACGGAGGATGCGGTCGAAACGGCCAAGCAATTCCGGTCGGGCTCCAAACCACTCTTCCCACCCCGCGAGGTCGAGTCGAATTCGAGCCGTTCCGGCAGGTCTCCTGGCTCGCGGGTCGAGGTTGAATTCGACCTCCGCCTGTCGCCGCCTTCCCAGGTCCGAATCCGACTTCGCTCTCTCGGCGTGCAGCAGCCGGGAGAGCGAGGCACGGGGATGACCCAGTGGCATTCCGGCGCAGGCAACCCGCTCACAGTGGCGGGACCGCACGGGAGTTTCACCCGTTTCCCTCTCAGCGCCCCCTTCCCCGGGGGAACCGGAACGGTCACGAACGGAATCTACGGCGGATCCACCCGGGTGTCAACGAGCCATGCGCAACCCAGGGCTGTGCGGCGTGTTTGCCCGCGCATGTCGTGCATGGTAGGATGCGTGATACGTTGTGCGGACGTTGATTCCGGAGGGGACCGATGAACATGAGGATCGTGGTGCTGGCCGTCGCTCTGCTGCTGCCTGCGGCGGCGTTGGGGCAGGAGGCGCAGGATCCTGCGACGCGCCTGTCCAAGGCCCGCGAGCTGGCGAACGGCGGGCGGCTCGGGGAGGCCATGCAGATCTGGGCCGAAGTGGTGGAGCTGCTTCCCCCTCAGGAGCGCGTACCGGTCCACCTGGAGCTGGCCAAGGCCTGCCGGAAGTTCGGCCGGCTGCCGGAAGCGTGGTACCACTTCGATCGCTACACCAGGCTGGCCCCGCAGCCCGAGCCGGAGGCGTTGACGGAGAAGGAGACGCTGGAGAATGCGCTGGGCAGGACCCACTGCCGGGTGGAGTTCAGCTCGGACCCGCCCGGGGCGGCCCTGCATTTCGATGAGACCGGCGAGGGACCGGGGTTGGAGATGCCGTTCGTGTTCTGGGTCAAGCCGGGCATGCAGGCGGTGACCGCGACGCTGGAAGGGTACGAAATCAAGTCCATCCAGTTCGCATCGTGCGCGGCCGGGGGAACGGCGGCGCAGAAGCTCACGCTCAAGGCACTGGAACAGTTCGGAGTGCTCCAGCTTGCCGGGCAGGAGGTCGGGGCCGAGGTCTTCCTCAACGGAAAGCCCGAAGGGACGGTACCGTTCCGCAAGAAGGTGGCAGCGGGGACGTGGGACGTGGTCGTGACCAAGCCGGGGCGGCCGCCGTGGCGGATGCAGATCGTGGTTCCGCCCGGGGGAACTGTGGTGGAGAGGCCGGCCATCGAGAGGACCGGGAAGATCGTGGGGGGGGGGAAAGCGGGAGCGGAGACGGAGGAGTCGGGGAACTGGTGGAAGTGGGCCATGGTGGGAGGTGGCGTGGCCATTCTCGGCGTGGCCGGGACGCTCAACGGGATAGCCTACGGGCGGAACGAGGATCTCAAGGCCAGGTACCCGGACGGAAAGCCCTGGAACCCGGTATCGCCGACGGTGCCCGCCGCCTACCGGCAGGAGTTCGACGACACGGTGCAGCCCATGGCTACGAGTGCGTGGGTGTTGTACGGGGTCGGCGGTGCGGCAGCGGCGGCCGGAGCGGTCCTCCTGATCCTGGACGGGGCCGGGGATGCCGGGAAGGCAGTGGTCGTTCCGCTGGCCGGTGGTGAGGTGCTGGGCATCGGTGCGACGCTCAGTTTCTGAGGTCGATAGCAGCGTGCTGGGTATTGGAGAGACGTTCAGTTTCCGAGTGCGGGGGAGACTCATGCGGAACAGGGCAACTAGGTGGATCTGGCTGATCGGGTTGGCGGTTGCCGGCTGCGTGACGCCGTACGAGTACGAGCACGTGAAGAAGCCGAAGGACGTCACCGCAAAGGAGGACGTCCTGGAGGTCGAGGATGTGGGGGACGACGTGATTCCCGAGGACGTGCCGGACGTGGTGTGCAAGCCGGCCTGCAAGGGGAAGCAGTGCGGCGATGACGGCTGCGGCGGGAGCTGCGGCTCGTGCGGCGCCAACGGCCAGTGCGAGAAGGGCAAGTGCGTCTGTCCGTCGCCCCACGAGCCCTGTTTCGGGCTCTGCTGCGACCTCGACCTGGTGTGTAACGTGAACAGCGGGACGTGCTGCAACTTCAGTTGCTTCGACCGGGAGTGCGGCCCGGTGTGCGGCAAGTCGTGCGGGACCTGCCCGGACAACAAGCAGTGCAACCTGGAAGGCAAGTGCGCCTGCGCCAAGCCGCTTTGCGGCGTGGTCTGCTGCCAGAAGGACGAGGTGTGTGTTGAGGGCGTCTGCTGCAAGCCGAGCTGCACGGGCAAGCAGTGCGGGCCAGACGGGTGCGGCGGAAGCTGCGGCGAGTGCACGGTCGAAGGGGAGGAGTGCGTAGCGACGACCTGCGTGACCGGGAAGTGTATCACGAAACCTGCGGACGGGCCGTGCGACGACGGGGATCTCTGCACGACGGGCGACCAGTGCACAGGCGGAATCTGCGTCGGAGCGGACCCGGATTGCGACGACGACAACCCGTGTACGGCCGATTCGTGCGACGCGGCCACGGGGCAGTGCAAGCACGAATCAGCCCCTCTCAACGGAGCCAAGTGCGACGACGGCAATCCGTGCACCGGGGCCGACGTGTGCTCAGAGGGGAAATGCGCGGGGACCCTGCTGCCGCCCGACCAGCTTGCAGCGCTCGAGTGCACCTGCTACGAGGACAAGGAGTGCGAGCCGTTCGAGGACGGGGACGTGTGCAACGGCGTGCTGATGTGCAAGATCCAGGAGGGGGAGGCGGCGGGTGCGTGCATCGTCGCTCCGGGGTCGGTCCCCGAGTGCGACGACGGCAACCCCTGCACCGATGACGGCTGCGACAAGAAGCTCGGATGTGTCCACCCGGACGACGATACCAATCTGTGCGACGACGGGGATCCGTGCAACGGCGAGGCTGTCTGCCAAGGGGGTGCGTGCGTGCCCAAGCCGGCCCCGGACTGTGACGACGGCAACCCCTGCACCGACGACGCCTGCACGCCGAACGCAGGCTGCGAGCACAACGCCGACGATACCAATTCGTGCGACGATTCCGACCCGTGCACCGGGACGGAGAGCTGTGTCGCAGGCACGTGCAACGCGACGTTGCCGCCCGACTGCAACGACGGGAATCCCTGCACGGACGATGCCTGCACTCCGGGGGTGGGTTGCGAGCAGACCCCCAACGATGCAAACTCCTGTGACGATGGCAACGCCTGCAACGGCGGGGAGAAGTGCCAGAACAGCGTGTGTGCAGCGGGGCAGGCCCCGGATTGCGAGGATTCCAACGAGTGCACCAACGACGCGTGCAACCCCGGGCTCGGCTGCGAGCACGACAGCGTGCAGGACGGGACCCCCTGCGGCGACCCCGGTCAGACCTGCACTGCAGGCCAGTGCGGCTAGGAAGAAACAGGGTCCAGGGGCCGGGGTTCGGGAGCCGGGGGG
>Ga0194127_10001039_pt1 | contig 42307 bp, 38 predicted proteins | sample TA2KigC100mmetaG_FD_148624 | JGI IMG/M metagenome (GOLD analysis project Ga0194127, IMG submission 148624) | Freshwater microbial communities from Lake Tanganyika, Tanzania - TA2015036 Kigoma Deep Cast 100m | ecosystem: Environmental > Aquatic > Freshwater > Lake | place: Tanzania: Lake...
TGGTTCGTATCGTTCAGTTCGTGGGTCTCGTGACGGCCGAAGGTCGGGGAGCCGGCGCGGAGATCGACGACGACGTCGAGGATGGCGCCGTGGACGACGTCCAGCAGCTTGGCCTGGGGATTCCGGACCTGGTAGTGCAGGCCGCGCAGGACGCCGCGGACGGAGCGGGAGTGGTTGTCCTGCACGAAGCGGCGCGGGATGCCCGCGGCCTCGTAGTGGGCGAGCTGGAAGGTCTCCTCGAAGTAGCCGCGCGGGTCCGGGAAGACGCGCGGGGTCAGGAGGAGGATGCCTTCGAGCGATGTCGTTTCAGCGTTCATGGGGTCTCAGGTGGTCCTGCGTGCGGCCGCGCGGAGCGCGGCCGTCCCGCCGTCCTCATTGAATCCGTGGCATCCGTGCGATCCGTGGTTCTGTGTCCGGCCGCGCGGAGCGCGGCCCTCCCGGCTGTTCGCGTCGAATCCGTGGCAGGGCCGCCCTACCCCCGCGGTTCCTCGGCAAGGCGGAGGAGGTAGCGGCCGTAGTCGTTCTTGGCGAGCGGCTCGGCGAGGCGGCGGAGGTCGTCGCGGGTGATGTAGCCGCGGGTGTAGGCGATCTCCTCGAGGCAGGCGATCTTGAGGCCCTGGCGGTCCTGGATGGCCTGGACGAAATTGGCGGCCTGGAGGAGCGAGTCGTGGGTGCCGGTGTCGAGCCACGCGCAGCCGCGACCGAGGCGCTCGACATGGAGGTTGCCGCGCGCGAGATAGGCGCGGATGACGTCGGTGATCTCGAGTTCGCCGCGGGCCGAGGGCCGCAACGAGGCGGCGATGTCCGTGACGTCGCGGTCGAAGAAGTAGAGGCCGGGGATGGCGTAGTTCGACTTCGGCTTCGCGGGCTTCTCCTCGATGCCCACCACCCGGCCGGCGGCGTCGAACTCGTAGACGCCGTAGCGCTCGGGGTCCTGGACGGGCTAGCCGAAGACGATGCCGCCGGAGGTCAGCCGGCCGGCCCGCGCGAAGACGTCGGCGAGGCCGTGACCGTAGAAGATGTTGTCGCCGAGGATCAGCGCCGCAGCGTCGCCGCCGAGGAACTCGCGGCCGATGACGAACGCCTGCGGCAGCCCCTCCGGGCGGGGCTGGACGGCGTAGCGGAGGCGGAGGCCGAACGGCGCCCCGTCGCCGAGCAGATCTTCGAATCGCGGAAGGTCCTGCGGGGTGGAGATGATGAGGATGTCGCGGATGCCGGCGAACATGAGGACCGAGATCGGGTAGTAGATCATCGGCTTGTCGTACACCGGGAGCATCTGCTTGCTGACGCCGCGCGTGATCGGGTACATGCGCGTGCCCGAGCCGCCGGCGAGTACGATGCCTTTCATGTCGGGGTCCCTTCCTGTGTCCGGCCGGGCCGGCAGCGCCGACCCGCCTTCGCTTCGCTGCGGCGCGGCAAGGTGGAGCGGCGCCCGGCGTCGTTCCAAGCCCTGGAGGGGCACGCTCCGTCGTGCCCCGTCGCCGCGTTCCAGAACCGCGCCCCGGCGCCGACAGAGCGGCGCCCTCCATGAGCCCTGGACCTCATTGAATCCATGTCATCCGTGGTCCTGCGTTCGGCCGCGCGGAGCGCGGCCCTCCCGCCGTCCTCATTGGATCGGTGGTTCCGCGTGCGGGCGCTCGGGGACGTTCAACCGTAGAACCCGCGGATCGTATCGACGACATAGGCGGCCTGGTCGTCGGTCAGTTCGGGATAGACCGGCAGGGCGAGGGTTTCGGCGGCGGCCCGCTCGCTCTCGGGGAAGTCGCCGGCCTTGTGGCCGAGGCAGGCGAAGCACTCCTGGAGGTGGAGCGGGACGGGGTAGTAGACCTCGCAGCCGACCTGGGCCTTCTTCAGGTGCTCGATCAGGGCGTCGCGCCGCGGGACGCGGACCACGTACTGGTTGAAAATGTGGCGGTCGGTGGTGATGGCCGGGGTGCGGACGAGGCCGCGGTCGAGGAGACCGGCCTCCCGGAAGAGGCGGCCGTAGCGGGCGGCGTTGCGGCGGCGGCCCTCCGTCCACGCATCGAGGTGGCGCAGCTTCACCTGGACGACCGCGGCCTGGAGGGTGTCGAACCGGAAGTTGCCGCCGATGAGCTTGTGGATGTACTTCGGACTCATGCCGTGCATGCGCATGACGGCGAGTTTCCCGGCCCGCGCGGGGTCGTTGGTCGTCACCATGCCGCCGTCGCCGAAGCACCCGAGGTTCTTCGACGGGAAGAAGGAGAAACAGCCGTAGGCGCCGATCGCGCCGGCGCGGCGGCCGCCGTGGGCGGAGCCGATCGCCTGGGCGGCGTCCTCGATCACGACGAGCCCGCGGCGGGCGGCGATGGCGCAGACCCGGTCCATGTCGGCGAGCTGGCCGTAGAGGTGGACCGGCATGATGGCCTTGGTGCGGGGCGTGACGGCGGCCTCGATGCGGGACGGATCGATGTTGAAGGTCACGGGATCGATGTCGACGAAGACCGGCCGGGCGCCGACGCGGGCGATGGAGCCGGCGGTGGCGAAGAAGGTGTAGGGCGTCGTGACGACCTCGTCGCCGGGGCCGATCCCCTCGTTCATGAGGGCGATCAGGAGCGCGTCGGTGCCCGACGAGACGCCGACCGCGTGGGCGACGCCGCAGTAGGCGGCCACGTCGCGCTCGCAGGCGGCGACCTGCGGGCCGTTGATGAAGTACTGCGACTCGATCACGTCGCGGATGACCGGCTCGATCTCGTCGCGGATCGGGGCGTACTGGGCCTTCAGGTCAAGAAGGGGAACATTCATGGTAGTCAGGGGTCAGATACGAACATGGAGGGGCACGCTCCGTCGTGCCCCGGGATGGTGCGCCATGCTGGCGCCGACGGAGCGGCGCCCTCCAGGTCCGGGAGGAAGCTGTCGAATCCCACGGTCCCGCAGACCCCGCTCCAGCCGGGCAGGCTTCCGCCCTTGGTCGAGGATCCCGCGGGGGCTCCATGACCCGGGCGTCGCGCGCACAAGCGGCGGTTCACGTTTGAATCAACTGCAGCACCATCGGGAGCAGGCGGTCGGACCGGCTGTGCCAGCTGGCCAGACGATCCACCCGCTCCTTCAGGGCCGCCTTCTCCGTCCCCTCGACGCCGTCGAGGAGCTTCCGGATGCCGGCCAGCCGTTCCTCACCGCTCTCGAGGTGGGGAATGACCTCTTCCTTCAGAAACCCGCTGACGAGTTTCCGAAGTTCGCGTTCGGCCGTGAAGTGGTCGCGGCGGTCGCCGGGGACATAGACGGTGCGGGCCGCGCCGAAAGACTTCAGCAGGCGCAGCCCCTGGCTCGTCGCACCCTTGCTGAGGCCGAGGCGCTCCATGAGGACGTCCATCGGAAGCGGGTCGCGGGAGACGAAGAGATAGCCATAAAGCTCGCCCACGGAACGGGGAAGGCCGATCAACGATGCAAGGTGGACAAACAACTCCACCACCTCGTGCTCGATCTGACGCACGGTCCCGTCGCCGCTGACCGGTGGCGAGTTCATTCTGTTCACAAAATAATGAACCCAGCCCCCGGATGTCAACCTGAAACGTTAACCAGAAAGTGGACGATCCGGCAGGCTGTGCCCGCGGACTTCGGGTTCTTCTCCGCGGTCATCCGCAGGCGCAGCGTGTGGGGGCCGGGCTTCAGGGCGGGGTCGAGCATCACGGCCCAGGGCAGGTGGAGTTGCGGACTCCACTGCGTGAAGAGGTCGCGGCGCTGCGCCGGGGCGCCGTCGACGGACCACTCGACGATCCCGGCGTCGGGGCCCGAGGCGATCATCAGCCCGATCCCGCGACCGGTGAAGTCGAACTCGAGTTCGGCGCCGGCCTCGGAGGCGACCATCATGGGCACACGGACGTAGCCGGGGCGCGTGCCCTTTCCATCCGTTGGACCCCAGGCCGGATCGAGCGTCCAACCCTTGGAACCCCGGGCGCTCTCCGGGGGTGCGAGGCATCCGCCGTCGTAGCTCAGGGGGTCCAGCGGCGCGGGCATCGGCCGGGCCCGGCGCGGCGCGGCGAAGCCCGACGCGTCGAAGAGGCGGTCGATGGACGCCGCGTAGAGCCGGTGGCCGAACGGCGACGGGTGGAGGTCGCGGAAGTCCTTCTCCCACGTGAACTCCCCGGCGTGCATCCGCTCGAACACCTCGCGGGCGAGGTCGATCGACGGCGTGCCGTAGTGCCCGGCGACGCGTTCGTGCTGCGCGACGACCACGGGCGTCGCGCCGGAGGCGAGGGTCTTCGTCTTGCCGGGGTCGGCGAAGTGGAGCAGGACGATGTCCATGTCCGGCTGGTGCGCGCGGGCATGGCGGACGACGCCCTCCATGCCGCGCAGCATCTCCTCCGGCGTCATGCCGTTGGTCTCGTCGTTGACGGCGGCCTCGACGAACATCAGGTCGATGCGGCCCTTCGACAGCGCATCGCGCACGAGCCGGAACGCGTGCGGGGTCGACCCGAGCGAAGGGATGCCCGCGTTGACGAACTCGAACTGCGTCGACGGGAACCGCCGCCGGAGCGATTCGCCCACGTGGTCGCGCCAGCCGCCGCCGGCGGTGATGGAACCGCCGAGGAAGACGACGCGCGCCGGGCCGGCGGGGAATCCGGACAGCCCGCCGCGCAGGGTGAAGTAGTCCGCCCCGTACGGCACCGGCGGATCCGGCTGCCGGAACCCCTCCATGCGCGGCGTGTTCTCGAGGATGAAGTTCACGATCCGGGCGGGGTCCTTCAGGCTGTGCGGGTGATGTTCGCCGTTCGGCTTCGCGATGACCGTGATCTTTCCGCCCAACTCGCGGTAGCGCTGCGCCAGGAGGAGCGTGTTCTCCTCGATCGGCACGACGGTGTCGGCCTCGCCGCAGACGTGCAGCAGCGGGATCCCGGCCCGCGCCAGCGGTTCGAGGCGATCGAGCGGGTTGCCGCGGAAGTCCTTCGCCGTCTCCTCCGTGAGCCCGAACTCCTTCAGGCAGGCCGCCCACGTCGGGGAGTGGCCCGGCCCCCTGCCCTTCCCGCCGGGCCAGCTGCGGATATCGAGCACGGGCGCGTCGGCGTAGATGCAGGTCACCTTGCCGGGGTTGGCGGCGGCCCAGTTGTAGATGTAGAGGCCGCCCCGGCTCATGCCCTCCAGCGCGGCCCTGGGCGCGAACCCGTGCTCCTTCACGAGCAGTTCGTGGAACCGGTCCCAGTGCGCGACGGCGCGCGGCGAGCCGAACATCTCGGCGACGTCCATGTGGGCGACGTGGTAGCCGAGTCGCAGCAGGGCGAGGTCGGCCTGGGGCTCGTGGCCCCAGAACCGCGCGCGCCAGATCCACGGGCGGCCCGGCGCCTCGTTCGTCGGCGCGACGACGATGCACCGGCGGCCGTCGTGCTCGAAGTCCCACCGCGGCCAGCCGAACCACTGGGTCTGCGTCCCGGGAAACGGCGCGGCCGAGGCCGACGCGGCGATCCCCGCAGCCATCACCATCCGTTGCACGGCGTTCATGATCCTCTTGATACGGCGGACCGGCCGCGGAAGCAACCCCGGCGGCCCCGGGAGCTTGCCATGCATCTCCGGCTCGGGTACGTTGGACGCGAGGATTTCATGGTCAAGAAACCTTTTGAATCGCGGGTACAGGACCTCGTCTACAACATCGACGTGGGCATCGGGCTGCGCCTCGTCCAGATCGGCGTGGTCTCGCTGATCATCCTGGGCCTCCTCCTGATGTTCACGGCCATCCAGTTCCGCGGCCTCAAGGACGGCGAGGCGATGGAGCTGGCCCAGCTCGGAAAGAACCTGTCGGCCCAGAAGAGCTTCGTGACGCAGTGCGTGAGGCCCTCGACGATGCGGATCCTCCAGCAGGGCCCGCTCCGGAACGCCTCCGTCGAACGCCATCCGGACATCCTCCACCCGCCGGTCTATCCGGCCCTGCTGGCGGCGGGCTTCGCGGCGTTTCCGAACGCCTTTTCGCCGGAGAAGCGGGGCGGCATCTTCACGCCCGAGCAGTGGATCGTGATCCCCCTCAACCATCTCTTCGTGCTGGCGACCGGGGTGTTCGTCTTCCTGGCCTCCCGCCGGCTCTTCAGCCTTCGCATTTCCGTCCTGACCACGATCTCGTTCTTCCTGAGCCGCCTCGTATGGGACGACAGCATCTCGGGCCTCGGGATTCCGGTGGTCGCCTTCTTCTGCATCGGGTCCTTCTACTTCGCGCTGCGCGTGGCCGACGCGGCGGGCTCGGGGATGCCCGTGGGACGGTGGATCGTCTCGTTCCTCTTCTCCGCGGGCTTCGCCGGCATGGCCGTCCTGACCCGGTACGCGGCGCTGGCGGTCATCCCCGGCATCCTGCTCTACCTCGGCTTCGCCCTGCGCCGCCGCGCGACGGTCTGGCTGCCGCTGTTCCTCGTGATCGTCGCGGTCATGCTGACCCCGTGGCTCCTCCGGAACCGCAAGGTCTCCGGCGCGTTCTGGGGCGCGGCCCCCCGCACGGCGCTGCACAACAGCGGGCTCTCCGACGGCGACATGATCGACCGCACGCTCAAGACGGAACTCAAGGCCGGCGGTGTCGTGCGCAAGCTCCAGTCGAAGTTCGTGTCGCGCGCGTCCCGCCTCGTGCGGGAGGATCTCGACACGCTCGGCGAGGGGCTCCTGCTGCCCTTCTTCTTCGCCACGTTCTTCTTCCGGTTCGCCCGGCGGGAGGTGCACCTGTTCCGGTGGGGCATCGCCCTGTCCATGATCCTTCTCTTCCTCACCGCCTGCCTGTTCGACGGCGCCTTCCGCCTGCTGCACCTCTTCTGGCCGTTCGCCATCGCCTACGGCTACTCGTTCTTCTCGATCCTGCTCGACCGGCTGCAGTTCCAGCTCCGGCTCGCCCGGATCGCGGTGACCGGCATCGTCATGCTCTCGTCGGCATTCCCGTTCGCCGCCGCCTTACTCCCGCCCCGCCCGGGCATCCCCTACCCGCCCTACATCCCCCTCTTCATCACCTCCGTCAGCGGGATGCTCGAACCCAACGAGGTCATGTGCACCGACATGCCCTGGGCCACGGCCTGGTACGGCGACCGCGTGTCCATCTACCTGCCCCCCTCGCTCGACGAGTTCTACGAAATCAACGACTACTACAAGGCCGTCAAGGGGCTCTACTTCACGACGCTGACCCGCGACCAGCCCTACGCCCGGGGCCTGCGCACCGGCCCCTACAAGTCGTGGTTCCCGATCCTCGAGGGCCGCATTCCGAACGACTTCCCGCTGACGCAGGGGTTCCCCCTGAACAACCTCGACCAGTTGTTCCTCTCCGACCGCATCCGATGGGGCTCGCGCTAGGCGCGGAACCCCCGCCCGGGACCGCGACCGATCATCACGGAGGAGCGATCGCATGCCTTCGAAGCCCAGCCCCGGCCGCCGGCCGTCCCGGCGGGGCGGCGCGCTCGTCTTCGTGCTCGTGATGCTGGGCGTCCTCGTCACGCTCCTCGCCCATCTCCTGGCGGAATCCCGCGCCGCCGCCGCGCTCTCCGCCGCCGTGCTGGAACGCGAGCGGCTCGCCGCCGCCGGGACGGACGCCATCCGCCGCGCCGCGCAACGGCTCGCGGACGACGAGGACCTGCTGGTCGACCATCCCGGCGAGCCGTGGGCCCGGGACGAGGCGCTCACCGATCCCACCGGCATCACCGTCCGCACCCGCATCGTCGACGAGGGCCGCCGGCTCGACATCAACAACCTCGCCCTCGACGCCGGCGTCGAGCGAAGGCGCCCCCCGGAGGACATCCTCCACGACCTTTTCCTGGTCTGCGGCGACCCGGCCCCCGGCGAGCGGATCGAGGCCCTCCGGGACTGGGTCGACGCCGACAACGACGGCCGCTTCGAGACGGCCCGCTACCTCGAGCGGAAACCGCCCTCGACACCGCCCAACCAGCCGCTGTCGACCCGCGCCGAGTGGCTGCACGTCGAGGGCTTCCCGGCCGCGTGGTTCGACGACCCCTCGTTCGGCGATGCCGAGTCCAACTCCCTGCCCCGCCCCGACGACCTCGTCTGCGTGATCCCGGGACGCCACGCCCGGACCGTTCCGATCAACCTCAACACGGCCCCCGAGGCGCTGCTGACCGTCCTGTTCGGCCGCGGACAGGAGTACCTCGCCCGCGCCGTCCTCACCCTCCGCGAGGCCGATCCGCTGCGGTCGGCCGACGGGCTCGCCGCGCTCGCCGATCCGATCCGGATGACGCGTCTCCTCCCGTGGCTCGACCTGAAGAGCGAGTGGTTCCGGATCGAGACCGTCGCGGCCGGGACGCGCGGGCGGCTTCGCATCGAGGCGCTGGCGAAGCGGGACTCGGACGGAACGGTCCGGATCGTGCGGTGGTCGCGCTGATCGCGGCCGCGGTCCGTCCCCGGCGGATCAGGCGGATTGCGGCGCCCGGCCGTGGAAGGCACGGAACGAGGCGGCCTCCTTGCGGCCGAGGAACCGGCCGAGGATCCTCTCGTTGATCTCGAGCAGGTCGACCCAGATCAGCCCGTCCAGCACGTCGCTGAACTCGGGGTCCACGTTGAACCCGAGGAGCTTGCCCCCCAGGCGGAGGTACTGCCGGAGCAGGATGGGCACGCCCTTGCGGTCCTTCTCGATCTCCGCGATCAGTTCGGACACGTCGTCGGGGTCCTTGACCACGCGGCGGAACACGTCGGCCTTCCACCGCTCGCCGCCCTTGTCCCGGGCCGGCGGATTCCGGGGCTTCACGAACCGCGCCCAGCGGATGTCGAAGTTGTTCGCCCGGAGGAACTGCACCATCATCTGCCGCGAGAGGCTCTGGTACTCGTTGTTGATGCTCACCGGCCCGATCATGTGCCGGTAGCGCGGCTCGCGGAGGATCACGCGGCCGATCCCCTTCCAGAGGAGCAGCAGCGGCGAGTAGGAGCGCTGGTACTCGGGGCGCACGAACGAACGCCCGAGCTCCAGCGACGGCCCGAGGGTGTCGAGCAGCTTCCGCGAGTAGCGGAACAGCGTGCTCGTGTAGAGGCCCTTCTTCCCGTGGCGCGCGAGGATCTCGTCCGTCCGCCCGATCCGGTAGGCGCCGACGAGCTGGCCCGCCTTCCGGTTCCAGACGAAGAGGTGGTGGTAGTGGTGATCGAAGCGGTCGAGATCGATCTCGCGCCCCGTCCCCTCGCCCGCCGCGCGGAACGTGACCTCGCGGAGCCGGCCGATCTCGTGCAGGAGCCGCGGGATCTGCGCCGCGGGCGCGAAGTACACGGCGAAGTCGTCCGCCTCCATCAGGCAGGCCTCGGGCGGGAGCATCCACACGTCCTGCGCGATCGATTCCGCATGCAGCGGCGCCGCGACCGGCAGCTGGGGCGCGGGCTTGCCCGGCACGGACGGGGACGCCGCCCGGCTGCGCAGGATGTAGGTCCGCAGGCGGAGGTAATCGATCATCTCCGCGTCGCCCATCTCCTTCACGCGCGAGAACGGGATGAGGCTTCCGATCCGCATCGAGATCGAGCCGCCGCGCTTCTGCATGAACTCCCGCGGGAGCATCGCGGTGCGGAACCGGGGGTGGAGCATGCCGAGGATCTGGAACATCGCGCTGTTCCGGCCCTCGACGAAGACCGGCAGGACGGGGCAGGCCGCCATCCGGATCATGCCCGCGATCGTCGCGCTCCACCGCGGGTCCGACACCTGCTTGTCCATCAGCTGCAGCCGCGACACGTCGCCCGAGGGGAACACCAGCAGCACGTGCCCGGCCCGGAGCCAGCGGACGCTCTCCTTCATCGGCCGGAGGTTCGAGTGCGCCGCGTCGTCGCCGCCGTAGGGGTCCACGAAGATCGAGAAATCGTGCATCTCCGGGATCCGGCGCATCAGGTGGTTGCCCACGAGCTTCACGTCGGGCCGGACCTTCCGCAGGAGGGCCAGCAGCACGATGCCGTCCGCCCCGCCGAACGGATGGTTGGCGACCACCAGGACCGGGCCGGTCTTCGGGATGCGCCCGACGTCCTCCGGCGAGACCTCCGCCCTCAGCCCGAGCGTCTTCATCACCGCCTGGCCGAACTCCGCGTCCTTCCCCTGCGCCACCGCGCCCCGGTACACCTGGTCGAGCTGGTCGAGCAGGAAGAACCGCTCGAGCGACCGGCGCATCATGCCGAAGAGCTTCTGGCGAAACGGATCCCGGAACGGGACCCGCAGCGCGAACGGCGATGCGACTGGCGGCTCGTTGGTCATGCCCATGCCGCCGGCCCGGCCGGCGACTCGCGAATTATACGGCCGCGCCCCGCCATGCCCACACAAATCGGCTCCGGAGCCCGGCGGGCGCATCTCGGCCCGGTGCCGGGATGGCGAGGATGCCCGTACGGGCCTTCCGTTCGTCCGGGCCCGGCCCGCCGGCCGCACCGCGGTTGCGGATGCCGCCGGGGGCTGCTATAGCTGGCGCCGCGGTTGCGCATGATCGCACGCATTCCAGCGGTGTGCCTCGCGGTGGCGGCCATCCTCCCGGCGCACGCCCGTACGTGGACCAGTTCCACGGGCAAGACCGTCGAGGCCGAGTTCGTCGGCATGCAGGGCACCACCGTGACCCTGCGGACGCCCGACGGCCGCCAGCTCGGCATCGCCATCGGCTCCCTGAGCGCGGCGGACCAGGACTACCTCCTCGCCCGACCCCGGGCCGAGACGGCGGCGAAACCGGCGGGGCGCTCGCCGACCGACATCCTGGCCGAGATCGCCCGCGTCGGCCCGACGACGCCCGCCTGGTGGGCCACGGTGCAGATGCGGACGCCCTCGACGCTCGACCTGACCGGAACCTACCGGCCCAAGGCGTGGGAGCCGCAGAAGGCCTACGGCGCCTACTTCTGGTCCATCATCAGCCCGAATCCCGGCCGCTGGCGCGAGGGCATCAAGCTGCACACGCAGGCGATGGAGGTCCGGCAGAAGGACAAGGACGCCCTCCTTCAGTGCATGAGCAGCCTGGCCGACGCCTATCTCCGCTACGAGAAGGACCACGCCCGCGCCGCCCACTGGTGGACGCGCGCGATCCAGATGGGATGGTCGCCGCCGCCGGAGCCGGCCGCCGGACTCGCCGAGTGCTTCTTCCGGCTCGGCAGCGCGACGATGGCGGCCGAGACCCTCCGCAAGCACGGAAGCGTCTGCGGCGCGGCGGTGAAACTGCTGGCCGAGATGGGCGACACCGACGGCGCCATCCGCATCGCCGAGCAGATGGCGCAATCCACGCCCGAGGCGGGCCACGTGTACGCCGGCAACGTGTGCCGGCTCGCCGGGGACCTCGCCCGCGCCGCCGGCTACTACGAGAAGGCGCTCGCGGTGAAGCACGGCGGTCGCCGGCTCGCGCAGTACCAGCAGCGCGCCCGCGACGCGCTCCAGGCGATGGAGCTCTACGACAAGCTCGACGTGTCGCGCGTGCGCGATGGAACCCACCAGGGGTCCTGCGCCGGCTACCGCGGCCCCGTCGAGGTGCAGGTGAGGGTCGCGGCCGGACGGATCGCGGAGGCGCGCGTCTCGCGGCACCGGGAGGACGAGTACTTCTTCCATCTCACGGTTCCCGAGCTTCCCGACCGCATCGTGAAGGCCAACACCGTCAAGGGCGTCGACACGGTCACCGGCGCGACGGTGACCGGCGAGGCCATCCTCAACGCCGCCGCCCAGGCCCTGCGGTCGGGCATGAACTAGGACCGCCCCCGCGCATGCGCTGGAACTGGTACCGGCCGCCGCCCCCCCGACGCCGGTCGTTGCGCCACCGCGTGCCGGCGCTCGGCGCCGGCTGGGCCACGTCGCCGTGGCGCAAGGCGACCCAGACGCTCTGCCTGCTCGCGTTCGGCGCGCTGGTGTTCCACGTCCTCCGGCCCGAGGCGCGCGACGCGGCGGCGGCCTTCGAACGGCGCGAGATCGTCGAGGCGGAGGCCTTCCTGCTGCTCGATCCGCTCGTCGGAACGACGGCGGTCCTCGCCTCCCGCGCCTGGCACGTGTCCCTGGCCTGGGCGGCGGCGGTCCTGGCCGCATGCCTCGTCGTGCCGCGTCTCTTCTGCGGATATCTCTGCCCTCTCGGCACGCTGATCGATCTCGCGGACTGGGCGGCCGGCCGCCACCTGCGGCGATTCCATCTTCCGGCGTGGGGCGGCTGGACGCGGATCAGGTACGCCGTGCTGGTCGCGATCGCCGCGGCCGCGGCGGCGGGCACGATGCTGGCCGGGTTCGCCGCGCCGATCCCGGTCCTGACGCGCGGACTCGCCTTCGTCCTCGGTCCGCTCCAATCGCGGTTGATGAACGGGGCGGACGCCGGCAACGCCGCGTTCGCCGGCACGGCCGCGGGCGCCGCGATCCTGGCCTTCACGCTGGCCGCGACGGTGCTCGGCCCGCGCTTCTGGTGCCGGGTTCTGTGCCCCACCGGCGCACTGCTCTCTCTGGCCGGCCGGGCCGGATTCCTGCGGCGTCGCACCACGGAGCGCTGCACGCATTGCGGCGAGTGCGAGTCCGTCTGCACCTTCGGCGCGATCCGGGACGACCACACCACGCGGGATACGGAGTGCACCACCTGCCAGCAGTGCGGCGGGGCGTGTCCGGCCGGCGCGATCGATTTCGTCATCGGCGCCGGCGCCGCCCCGGCCCCGTCGCCCCCGGCCGCCGAGGGCCTTTCGCGGCGCGCACTGCTCGTCGGCGCCGCCACCGGTCTCCTGGGCGGCCTGGGCGCGTCGCGCGCCGCGGCCCCCGGAGCGGCGGGCGCGGTCGAGCCGCCCCTCCGCCCACCCGGAAGCCTCCCGGAACCCGCCTTCCTCGCGGCGTGCGTCCGGTGCGCCTCGTGCATCAAGGGGTGTCCGACGGGCGTGCTCGTCCCCACCGCCCCGGGTCATGGATTCCACTCGCTGTGGACGCCGCGCTTCGACGCCGACCGCGCGGGCTGCGCGCCCGACTGCGCCATCTGCGGACAGGCCTGCCCGACCGGCGCCATTGCCCCGCTGCCCCTGGAGGAGAAGCGCCGCGTGCGCGTCGGCCTCGCGGCGGTCGACATCGAAACGTGTCTGCCTCACGCGGGAAAGCAGGACTGCCGGCTCTGTGTCGACGCGTGCAAGGCGGCCGGCTACGACGCGATCGAGTTCATCCTGACCGGCGTCGAGATGGACGCCTCCGGCGCGCCGGTCGAGGACACGGGCCGGCTGGCCCCGTCGGTGATCGCGGACCGTTGGGGCGGCTGCGGTCTGTGCCAGGCAATCTGCCACCGGATCAACGTCCGCGAGGCGCCGACGCTGGCCGCCTCCGCGATCGTCGTCCGGGCCGGCGGTCAGCGGATGAAGTAGCCGGAGACGCGCCAGGCGCCGTCGGGGTCGAGCATCGGCGTGACCGTCTCGACGGCCGACTTCTTGTTCGCAAACGAGGACCGGAAGAGGATCACCACGTACTCGCCGTCCGGGGCGCCGGGAAGGCGCGTCGCGTACTTCCTTGCCTTCACCGTCCGGTTCAGGAGGCCGCCGAGCGGCGCGCGCGCAGCCGACAGGCTCTTCGTCCACTGCTCCTGCGTGACGGCCTTGCGGAAGAACTCCGCCGAGGCCTGCCAGCTTCCGGCGGCATCCCCCGCGTCGGTCATCTTCAGCCACGCCTCGGCGGCTGCAACGGCCGCCGCCTCCTTGGCCTTCGTCTCCGGCGAGGAGCACGACGCGACGACCACGGCGAGCAGCGCCGCGGCCATCCCGATCACGACGGACGGATGCCTCATGCGGGATCCTTCACGGCCTCGGGGACGGACGGCGCCGCCTTCTTCGCCTCGGGCACATGCCCCTTGAAGAGCACCGCCATGACGACCGTTCCGGCGAGTACGACGATCAGGGGGATCATCCAGATCTTCTTCCAGAGGAACCGGCCCTCGACGGAGAACTTGTCCATGACGACCCCCGCCATCCGGGTGCCGAGGAACATGCCGAACCCGACGGTGGCCGCGAAGATCAGGGCCTGCATCGAGCTCGGCGCATCGGCGCCGATGGCGCCCGCGAAGATCTGTCCGACGATGATGAACATGACGTAGGCCAGCCCGTGGAGGGGCTGGACGGCGAGGATCAACCCCCGGGGCTTGCCCAATACGTAGGCCGCATACAGCAGGAGCCAGCATCCCGCGCCGATCGTCAGCGTCCACTGGAATCCGAACTTGGCCAGGAGGAAGCCCAGGGCGAAGTACGTCGCAACGGCCTGCGCCACCTGCGCACCGGCCATGGAGGCGGGCACCGCCTTGCCGGAAATCCCCATGTTCATCATGAACTGCGCCGAACCGAGGAAGTAGAACTGCATCGTCCCCGAGACGAAGACGGAGGTGATGAAGAAGACGAGGAAATCGACCTGGCCGAGCTTGCCCAGCGCGTTGACGAGCGGCGAGCCGCCGGTCTGGGCGGGCGGCGTCGCCGGCAGCATGAGGCAGCCGATGGCCATGAGCAGCGACAGCAGCGCGGCCAGCTTCAGGCAGTCGCTTCCGTCGCCCTCGCCCTTGCGCAGCATCCGCCATCCGCTCAGGAAGTAGCCGACCAGCGCCCACGAGGTGGGCGCCCAGATGAACACGAGGCTCTGCGTGGGCATGTCGCTCACGTGGGCGAAGAGAACGGCGTTCACCAGCGGCAGCGTGGCCGCGAACGCGGTGGAGTAGGCCAGCATCACGAGGAACAGGGGACGGAACGCCCCGGTGCGCCCCGCCACGAACAGGAGGACCGCGCCCGCCAGGTGGGCCACGGCCAGGATCCACTTCGCGTCGAACCATTTGTCCGCGAGCCAGCCCGAGAGGAACGGCGCGAACATGCAGGCCAGCGGCAGCGTCGCGTAGATCCAGCCGGTCTGCTTCCCGGTCATCTTCAGCGGCCCCAGCAGGCGGGCGGCCAGCACGGGCGCCCATGCGCCCCAGATTGCGAACTCGAGGAACATGACCACGCTCAACGGGACGTAGACGTTCGATCCAACGCTCATGGAGCCCTCCCGGCGGCCTGCCAACCCTCGTCGGGCCGTGCGGACATGAGCCCGCGACAACCGGCCCGCAAGACCGCCTTCATGGCGGCAACGTGACAGAACAGGCGCGGAACCGCAAGCCCGGTCCGCCGTCCCGGCTCCCCCGCCCTCCCTCCGTCCCGGGAGCCCGTCCGGGCGCCCGGCGGGAGATCCTCACGCCTTCGCGGGTTCCTCGCGGAAGAAGAGGCCGAAGAGGACCATCACGACCGCGGCCAGCACGGCGGGGATGATCCAGAACGTCCGCCACTGCGCGAGCTGCTCCGGCGTGCCCGCGGCGGCCTTCACGATCCCGTTGAACAGGGCGCCCGCGACCTGCGCGCCGATCAGCATGCCCAGCCCCAGCGTCGCGAGCACGACGAGCCCCTGCGCCTGCGCGCGGATTCCCTCGGGGGCGACCTTGTCGGTGTAGATGTAGCCCGTCACGAAGAAGAAGTCGTAGCAGATGCCGTGCAGCAGGATCCCGCCGAGGATCATCCACGCGACGGAGGCCGTCGCGCCGGCCGCGAAGAGCCCGTAGCGCACCGCCCACGCCAGCACGCCGACGAGGATCATCTTCTTCACGCCCAGGCGCGCGAAGATCAGCGGCATCGCCAGCAGGAAGAAGACCTCCGACATCTGGCCGTACGTGAGGCTGAACCCCGGGTTCTCGAAGCCCGTCGCCGCCAAGTAGACCGGCGCGTAGGCGAAGTAGGCCGACAGCGGGATGCAGATCAGCAGCGAGGCGACGAGGAACACCGCGAAGGACGGATTGCGGAGCAACTGAAGCGCGTCGGCCCCCATCGCATCGCGCCACGCGAAGGCCTTGCCCTTCGCCGGCGGCGGCGTGTGCGGCAGGGAGAGACTGTAGAGGCCCATCAGCAGCCCCGCTGCGGCGGCGACCTTCATCGGCAGGTCGGTCTCGTCGGCCTTCAGCACCTTGCTGACGAGCACGCCGGCGGCGATCCAGCCGAACGTCCCGAACGTGCGGATGACCGGGAACTGCTTCTCCTGGTTCGTCAGGTTGCGGAAGGCCAGCGTGTTCGCGAGCCCGATCGTCGGCATGTAGCAGAGATTGTGAAGCTGCAGCAGCAGGATGAAGGCCAGCGGCGACCCGCCCGGCTCCGCCGGCACGGCCATCGGCGCAAGAAGGATCGCCGCGGCCCCGGCGAAATGAAGCGTCGCGAGGACGGCCTGGGTCGGGAAGAAGCGGTCCGCGATCATCCCGAGGAAGAATGGCGCGACGAACGCCGCGATCGGGCCGACCGTGTAGGCCCAGAAGATCGCGGACCCCATGCCGGCCCTGGTCATGAAGTTCCCGACCGTGGCGAACCAGCAGCCCCACACGAAGAACTGCAGGAACATCATCGCCGCCAGGCGCGGCAAGACTCCGGACGACATCCGATCCGTCATGGCCCATCTCCTCCCGGCGGCCGCAAGGCTCATCCGGTCTTGTCGACACCGTAGAGACACGGACGGGCGGAGGGCAAGAGGGAATGAACGATGAACATCGAACGCCGAACATCGAACAACGAACATCGAACTTCAACAGCCAATAGCCGACAGCCGACGGCCAACGGCCGACATCCAATGATTGGACGGGCGGACGGGGGATGTTTCCAAGGCTTGGAAGCCGCGGGCCGCGGCTCGGCGGCGCTCGCCGAAGTCCGCCCCGTCCCGGGACCCGTCAGACCCGCACGAGCATCTTGGGAAGATGCAGGCGCCGGCGCGCGGTTTCCCCCGGCAGAAGGTCGGTCTTCCGGCGCGGGGCCTCGTCGCGGGCGGTGCGGCGGTGGTGTGACAGGAAGAGCGAGGTGCCGAGGGCGACGCGGTGCTTGCCGAAGAGGGCGTTGACGGCGTCGATCGCGCGCGAGGCGCGCTGCATCGCGTCGATGCTCAGGCGGTCCTCGAAGAGATCGAGCTGCTCGCCCGCGTCGGCCTCGAGCCTCTCGAGCAGCACCATGGTGCCGCGGTACTCGGCGCCGGGTTCGGCGATCGCGTCGAAGAGCGGGCGCAGCAGCGGCAGCACCTCGTGCGTGGCGGAGGTGGGGCGGCTCAGGCGCGCCCCGAGCGCCTGCTGGTCGAAATCCTGCCGCCGCAGGGCGATCGCCATCACCCGCGCGCGCAGCTTGTGGCGGCGGAGCTTGATGAAGGCCGATTCGACGTTGCGGACGAGCTTCGCGTAGACGTAGTCCGGGTTCGTCTCCGGCGCGGTGAAGGTCTTGCACTTGCTGACGCTCGCGAAGGACGACTTCTCCTCCGTCGTGACCGGGTAGACCGCGTCGCCGCGCAGCTCGCTCCACAGTTCGCGGCCGATCTTGCCCATCCACCGGTCCGCCCACGCCTGCGGGCGGACCACGAAATCGTACGGCGTCGTCATGCCGTGCTTCTGCAGCAGCGCAACGGTGTTCGGGCCGAAACCCCAGACGTCGGCGAGGGCGCGCCGCTGCAGGAAGAGATGGATGTGCCGCCCGGCGACGGGCGTGAAGCCGGCGGGCTTGCGGAACTTCGAGGCGAGCTTGGCGAGGCTCTTCGAGAGGCTCAGGCCGACCGAGATGCCGAGGTCGAGTTCGTCGCGCACCGCGGCCTGGATCGCCCGCGCGATCTGCGCATAGGACCCCTGGTGCAGGCGGCGGAGGCCCGTGAGGTCGGCGAAGCCCTCGTCGATCGAGTATTCCTCCACCATCGGCGTGAAGCGGCGGACGATGTCGAACATCCGCTTCGAATAGAGGCTGTAGGTTTCGTAGTCGCTCGGCAGCACCACGAGGTCCGGGCACATCCGCTGCGCCTCCCAGAGGGCGACGCCGCGCTTGATGCCGCGCTTCTTGGCCTCGTAGGACGCGCAGGCGATGATCCCGCGCTCCTTCCCCGTCACCAGCGGCCGCCCCTTCAGCGACGGGTCGAGGGCCTGCTCGACGGACGCGAAGAACGCGTCCCCGTCGAAGTGCACGATGGCCCGCGGGAAGTCGTCCAGGCGCGAGAAGGGAGTTGCAGGTTCCACGTTCAAAGTCTCAAGGTGAAGAGGTTTCAGGTGTCAGGAAGGGCCAGCCGGACGAGGCGGACATGCCGGCCATTTTCCCCGACACCCCTACCCGTACTTCCGTATCACCGCCTTGACGATCCCGCCCACCGTCATCGACCGCGCGGGGCGGATGGGCTTGTACTTCGGGTTCGCGGGATCGAGGCGGACGCCGTCGGCGTCGCGGACGAAGTACTTCAGCGTCCACTCGTCGTCGACCTGCGCGACGACGATGTCGTTGTTCCGCGGCGGCCGGCCGCGTTCGACGAGGACGAGGTCGCCGGGGTGGATGCCGGCGTCGATCATCGAGTCGCCGCTGACCGTCAGCAGGAACGTCGCCTCCGGCCGCCGGATCAGGAATTCGTCGAGGCTCAGGATGTCCGCCAGTTCCTCCTCCGCCGGCGACGGGAAGCCCGCCGCGACGGCGCCGAGGAGGCGGACGGCGCCCGTCAGCCGCCGCGTCGGCGCCGCCTTGCCGCCGGGGCCCTTGCGGACATAGCCCTCGCGCGACAGCCGCGCGAGCAGCCCGAACGCCGCGTTCTTCGAGCGGAAGCCGAGCATCGCGAGCATCTCCGCGTACCCGGGCATCCGTCCCTCCCGCCGGCAGAAATCCCGCAGCCGCCGGATCTTCTCGTCCCACGCCAACCGCTTCGCCATGGCCGTATCCTCCGCCGGGATCAGGATACTGAACCAAGGTTCAGTTTCAAGCGCCAAGTTCCGGGTTTCAGGTCCGGGGCGCGGAGGGCGGGGGCTTGACAGGGCCCGTACGGCGGCGGACCCTGACGCCGTGATCGCACCGTGGCAGCGGCGGGCGCTGGGGATCGCGGCCTTCCTCGCGGCGACCGCGGCGGGATGGGCGGCGGACGGCGTCGCAAGTTCCCCCGCCCCCGCCGGGGCGGTCGCACCCCCGGCCGCCGCACCGGTGCCACCCGCCAGGGCGGGACCGGTTCGGGCGATCGCCAGCGACGCGATCGGGGCCGACAAGGCGAAGGCCTACCTCGTCTACTCGCATCCGCTGCTGCCTTCGGAGGGCGCGCGGTGGATCGCCTTCGGGCGGCGCGAGGACTACACGGAGAAGCGGGGGGCATCCGAGGTCCGCGGCTCGCGCTACGACGTCGTCTTCCGGACCGTCTTCGAGCGCACGGGGCAGATGATCTTCGAACTCGAGCCCGGCCGTTACGAGGTCGCCCTCTACGCCTCGCCCGACCTCGACCGCCGGCTTTCCAAGGAGATGCGCTTCGATCTCGTCCCCGGCGACATCAAGACCGCCAGCGTGCGGCGCATGCTCCAGCGCGTGGGCACGAAGCCCCAGGACCCGGACGGAAAATAGGCGGGGGTGGAGGCGGGGCGCCGGGCGGTTTCGTGCTTCCCTCCCGGCCCGATCTCAACCACGGATCGTCACGGATTGACACGGATTCGACCCGGTGGCTGTTGAATGTTGCCGCCTTCCTCGCAGCCTTCCGCGACGGAGGCCGGGACCGGAAGTCCGGCTCCCGGTTCCCGACTCCCCTCTCCGGGTGTTCGGTGTTCGGTGTTGGATCTTGGGTCCGTCGTTCGACGTTCAATGTCGGGTGTTCGATGTTCCCAGGGCCGGGCACCCCTCGACCCGCCAGCCGTGGGGAAACTCGCGACACTGGCGCGGGCGGGCGTCGTAGACGCGGCAGCGGTCGGCGTCGAGGAACTCGCAGGCGCCGTCCGCCCTCTCGACCAGGCTCAACTGCGAGCGGTTCGAGGCGAGGCGCGCGTGGCGGTCGATGAAGGTCGGTTCGTCGAGCCCGAGCGCCGCGGCGAGGCGCGCGATGTCGGATTCCGTCAGCAGCACGTGGCCGGGCCAGCGGCAGCAATCGCCGCAGCCGGTGCAGGCGAACGCGGGCGACGGCTCAGGCGGCACGGGCGGGCTCCCCCGGGTCCGGGCGGCGGACGAGGCGCAGGAGGACGACCACAGCCGCCAGTGCGAGCCCGGCGACGGTCTGCAGGTCGCGCTGGCCGGCCGGATGGACACGGACCTCGCCGACGCGGACGCGGTCGGGCGCGGTGAACGTGCCGCGCACGGAGACGAGGCCGTCGCGATCGCCGCGGAATCCCTCGAGCACGAGACGGCTGCCGTCGATCGCGACGGCGGCATCCTCCGTCGCGCCGTGGAGGAGCGGCACGCGGTCGAGGACGATCGTCCGTCCGACGCGTCCGTCCCGGTTGCGGAGCGTCGCGGCGTCCTGCATCCCCGACGCCTCCAGCGCCCCGGTCCACGCCGCCGGCAGCGCCATCCATGCCGCGGCCAGCACGGCGGCGGCGGCGACGCGCGCGGGCGTCGGGCGGCGCAGGAGCGGCGGCCCGCGCGCGGCGGAGCGCCACTGGATCAGCACCGCGGCGAGGCTCGCCGCGGTGAGGCCGTGGATCCACGCGCTCTCCGGCCACACCCAGCCGAGCGACAGGGGCCGCCAGGAGAGGGGCGCGAGGAGGTGGACGCAGTTGCCCCACTTGATCTCGACGGTATCGAGCAGCAGGTGGGCGAGGCACGTGACGCCCAGCAGGAGGAAGACGCGGCGCGAATCGCGCGCGAGGAGCGCGACCGCCCCCGCGAGGACGAGGCAGAAGAGGAACGAGGCCTGGACGGCGGTGTGGAGGTGCCAGTCGAGCAGGTTCACCGACGGCGCGACGGCCGGCACGGTGCGCCGGAGGATCCACGGCAGGTCGGGGATCACGCAGCCGGCGTAGATCCACGCGGGGTCGGCGCCGCGCCATGCGGCCCGGGTTGCGAGCCCCTGGACGCCGAGGTGGACCAGCGTGTTCGGCATGGGCGGGCGGCGGCCGGCTCTACTTCTTCGTCCCGGCCGGATCCGGCTCGAACTTCAGCGCGGCGGAGTTGATGCAGTAGCGCATGCCGGTCGGCTTCGGACCGTCGGGGAAGACGTGCCCCATGTGGGCGTCGCAGCGGGCGCAGCGGATCTCGACGCGGACCATGCCGTGGCTGCGGTCGGCCAGCTCGCGCAGGTTGAGCTTGTGAACGGGCTGGAAGAAGCTCGGCCAGCCGGTGCCCGACTCGAACTTGTCCTTCGCGCGGAACAGGCCGGTGCCGCAGCAGACGCAGCGGTAGAGTCCCTCGCCCTTCGACTTGTGGAACTGGCCGGTGAACGCGCACTCGGTGCCGCCCTCGCGCGTGACGGTGAACTGCTCCGGCGTGAGCTGGAACTTCCATTCCTCGTCGGTCTTGATCACGCGCGGAAGCTTCACCACCGCGTTCGATTCGACCGAGAAGATCTCGATGTCGCCCGGTTTGAAGTCCATGCCCGGCCTCCCTGTCCCCGCGGCGCACGCGGAGACGATCGCCGCGGCGGCCAGGGCCGCGGCCGTTGTGATTGCAGTTGCCTTCATCGAGTCACTCCATTTTCACGTCGGGACACTATCCCCGTCCCGGGCCGCGGTTTCAACCCTGCGCGCCCGGGTTCCGGAGGCGCCCGGGTTCCCGGGGTCGCCGTTCCGGGTTCCGCGTTCCGGGCGGCGGGCGGTGAAGGTTCGTCGTCGGCGCCCGCGGCCAGGGCGGCGGCGATGCGGGCGGCGAGCGCGGGGCCGACGCCCGGGACGGCGGCGATCGCGTCGACCGGGGCGCGGCGCAGGCGAAGGACGGAGCCGAAGCGGCGGAGCAGCGCGGCCTTGCGGCTCGGACCGACGCCCTCGATCTCGTCGAGGGCGGACTCCCGGATGCGGCGGGCCCGCAGGCGGCGGTGGTAGGTGACGGCGAAGCGGTGGGCCTCGTCGCGCAGCGCGCGCAGCACGGTCAGCGCGGGGGAGTCGAGCGGCAGCGAGAGCACGCGCTCGGCGTCCTCCGGCCCCCAGTGGATCTCCTCGAACGTCTTGGCGAGGCCGGCGGTCGGCAGTGCGGCGAGGCCGAGCTCCCGCAGCACGGCGCGGGCGGCGCGGAGCTGCGGAAGGCCGCCGTCGACGAGGACCATGTCCGGCGGCCCCCACCCCGCCTCCCCGGCGCGCCCGAAGCGGCGCCGGAGCACCTCGGCCATCATGGCGGGGTCGTCGCTGCCCTCGACGGTGCGGATGCGGAAGAGGCGGTAGCGGGCGCGGCGCGGGACGCCGTCGACGGCGCAGACGAGGCTGCCGACGGCGAGCGTCCCGCCGATGTTGGAGATGTCGTAGCACTCGATGACGCGCGGCGGCGCCGGGAGGCCGAGGGCGGCCCCGAGGGCCTCGACGCCGGTCCGCGACGCGGCGGCGCGGGTGTCGAGCGAGCGGGCGGCGATCGCGCGCTGGCGGACGGGGGGGTGGAGCAGGCCGAGCCAGTCGCGCAGCGCGGCGGCGCGCTCGAAGTTCAGCTCGGCCGAGGCGCGCAGCATCTCCCCGCGCAGGTCCTTGAGCACCTCCGGGCTCTCGCCCCGGAGGAAGGCGCAGGCGGCGTCGACCCGCGCGCGGTACTGCTCCGCGGTGACGCGCAGGATGCAGGGCGCGCTGCAGAAGCGGACGACGTCGTCGATGCAGTGGCGGTGGTCCTTCGCCCCCGGCACGCGCGGCCGGCAGCGTCGCAGGCCGAAGTGCTTGTCGAGGAACTCGTGGGCGGCGCGCGCGACGGCGGCGGAGGCGTAGGGGCCGAACCACCGGGCGCCGTCGTCGCGGCGCAGGCGGCAGAGCGCGAAACGCGGGAACGGCTCGGCGGGATCGACGCGCAGGAGCAGGAAGCGCTTGTCGTCCTTGAAGGCGACGTTGTAGCGCGGGCGGAAGTCCTTGATGAACTGTCCCTCGACGATCGTCGCCTCGGCCTCGGTGCGCAGCGGCATCACCTCGAGATCGTGGACCGAGTGCACGAGGCTCAGCAGCTTGGGATCGCCGCGGCGCAGGGTGCCGGCGCGGAAGTAGGACTGCACGCGCCGCCGCAGCGAGCGCGCCTTGCCGACGTAGATCACGGCGCCCGCGCGGTCGCGCATCACGTAGACCCCGGGCTTGTCGGGGAGCTGCGCGAGCCGCTCGCGGATGCGGTCGGTCACCTTCACATCGCGTCCCCCCGCGGCCGGCGAGAGAGGGCGCGCGGCAGGATCGCGGCCGCGAGCGCCCCCGCCGAGAGCAGCATGCCGGCGAGGCTCGCGGCGGGCCACCCGGCGCGCGCGAGGCCGAGCGAGGCGGCGGCGAGGATCATCATCGCGCCGAAGAGGCGGCGGAAGCCGGCGACCCCGGCGGCCCGGCACGCGCGGACGCCCAGCGGGACGCCGGCCAGCGATCCCGCGACGAGGCACGCGGCGACCGGGAACGCGACGTGGCCGCCGAGGCCGTAGCCGGTCGCGCCCCAGAGCCCCGCCGCCGAAACGCCGACGAGGCTCGTGGCGACGGCGGCGCGATGCCCGACGCCCATCAGGCCGATCATCGCGGGGACGAGGACCATGCCCCCGCCCAGGCCGAGAAGCCCGCCCATCGCGCCGGCCAGGAGCCCGGCGCCCGCGATCACCCACACCGAGACCGGTTCGGCGGCGCTGCGGACGACGAGGCGCGGCGGCCATGCGATCCGCATCCCGCCGCCGGGTCCGCGGGCGGCGGCCGGCCGGAACGCGGCGGCGCCGAGGCCGGCCATCCACGCGAGCAGGGTCCATTGCACGGCGGCCTCGCCCCACCCCGCCCCGTCCAGGCGCAGCAGGATCCGGCGGCCGGCCTCGACCCCGCCGACCAGCGCGACGCCGAGCGCGGCGCCGAGGCGGAGATCGACGCCCCCGTGCCGCGCGTGGCGCGCAACGCCCGCCAGCGCGGTGACGGCCAGGAAGGCCATGCCGGTCCCCACCGCCTCCGGCGCCCCGAGCCCGGCCAGCATCAGGACCGGCGTCACGATCCATCCGCCGCCGATGCCGAAGAAGGCGCTCAGCAGCCCCGCGACGGCACCGAGGCCCGCGAACGCCGCACCCTGCGCGACCGTTGGAGGATCGGGGAGCATCCTCCGGCAGCATGCCATCCCGCCGCGCCCTCCGCCAGCGCGGGGATGCGTCCGGTGTGCGTTGCGGCCGCCGCTGCGCTATAGTGCCCGCGACAACGGAAGGAGACCGCGGATGAACGGATCGACGGTGCGGGCGGGGATCGCGGCGGCGCTGCTGGCGGCATGCGGGGCGGCGGTCGCGGCGGACGGGTGGATCCCGATGTTCAACGGGAAGAACCTCGACGGATGGACGCCGAAGATCACCGGCTTCGATCTCGGCGAGAATGCGCTCGACACGTTCCGCGTCGAGGACGGCGTGCTGAAGGTGCGCTACGACCGCTACGAGAAGTTCGACGGCAAGTTCGGCCACCTCTTCTACAAGACGCCCTACTCGCACTACCGCCTGCGCGTCGAGTACCGCTTCGTAGGCGAGCAGTGCCCCGGGGGCCCGGGCTGGGCGCTGCGAAACAGCGGCGTGATGATCCACGGCCAGCCGCCCGAGACGATGAAGAAGGGGCAGAACTTCCCGGTCTCCATCGAGGTCCAGCTCCTCGGCGGCGGAGGCAAGGGCGAGCGGTCCACCGGCAACCTCTGCTCCCCGGGCACGCACGTCGAGATGAACGGGAAGCTCGAGACGCGCCACTGCATCAACTCGACGTCGAAGACCTTCCACGGCGACGTGTGGGTGACGCTGGAACTCGAGGTGCGCGGCAACGATCGCATCGTGCACCTCATCAACGGCGAGAAGGTGCTCGAGTACTCGAAGCCGCAGTACGATCCGAAGGACGGCGACGCGAAGGACCTGATCAAGGACGGCGCCGTGCAGATCGGGGGCGGTTCGATCTCGCTGCAGGCCGAGAGCCACCCGGTCGAGTTCCGGAAGGTCGAGATCCTGCCGCTGGACCCGAAGGCTCCCTGAGCGCGGCCCGCGAGGGTTGAATCGGGCGCGGCGGAGCCTATACTTTTCCCAACGATGAGCCTGGACCTCCAGTCGATCACGCAGGGGTGGGATTACCAGCCCGGGCGGGTCATCGCGCGGTGGGTGACCGGCGGCGACGGCGTCCGCCGCGTGCAGCTCCGCGTCGACCTCGGCGTCCTGCAGATGGAGCTCGACGGCCGGCCGGACGGCCGCCGGCCGCACGGCTACGAGTCGCTCCTCGACTTCCACCGGCGCATCGAGCGCACCAGCACGAACGCGCCCCGCGTGCGCCTGTCGGCCGCCGAGTGCGGCGAGTTGCAGCAGGAGGCGGTGCAGTACTACTACCGCTACCTCGCCTTCGCGGCGCTCGAGCACACCGACGGCCTCCTGCGCGACACCGAGCACAACCTCGAGATCATCCGGCTCATCCAGCGGCTCGCGCCGGACGAGACCGTGTCGTGGCAGTTCGTCCAGTTCTTCCCGTACGTCCGGATGATGAACGCGCAGGCCCGCGCGCAGAAGATGCTCGACGACGGGAGCCCGGAGGAGGCGGAACGGCTGGTGACCTCGTCGATCGAGGAGATCCGCACCTTCGCCCGCGAGCACGGGCTTCCGACCGAACCCGCGCGCATGGGCGAACTGCACACGCTCGAGGAGTTCCGCGCCCGCATCCTGGCGCGGCGGCCGGTCAGCCCGGCCGAGAAGATGCGCGCCGAGATGGCCGAGGCGATCGCGGCCGAGGACTACGAGCGCGCGGCGGCGCTGCGCGACGAGCTCAGGCGGCTGGTGTAGCCGCGGCCCGCCCCGCCCGGATCTCCGCCAGGCAGAGCGCCCTCGCGCGCCACGCGCAGGCCATCGCGATCGTGAAGGGGAGCACCGCGACCACGGCGGTCCCTTCGGGCAGGTGAAAGAGAACCTTGAACCACGCGGCGTAGAGGCCGGTGCCCTCGATCCCCGCGCGAATCGCGGTCCACGCGGCCAGGCCGGCCAGGACCGCGCCGGCCAGCACCCCGCACCCGGCGGCCGCCCATCGCGCCTCGCGCGCGAACGCGGCCGCGCCCAGAACGAGGCCGGTCCGCCCCGCCTCCCGGCAGATCGAGGCCAGCAGCCACAGCGCCGAGGCGGCGGCAGCCATCGCGTTCACCAACAGGTGGCCGGAGTACGGGGCGTCGCGCCACCAGAGCACGAACGGGGCGAAGTAGAGGGCGAGTCCGGCCGGCACCCAGAGCATCGCGGGCGCGCGGAGCGGCCCCGTGTCGGGGCGCCGGAGCCAGGCGACGCCGGCGGCGACGAGGACGCAGCCGGGAAGGTGCGGGGGGACCGGGAGATCCTCCATCGCGCGGAGCCGCAGGGCGCCGGAGAGCATCAGGAGGCCGATCGCAGCGCCCCAGAAGCACAGGACGAAGCCCCGGGCCGCATGCAGCAGCCCGGCCGCGGACACGCCGTGGCTCTCCGTCGTCGCGTTCATCGCCGGTGCGGCAGACTCTAGCGGGACGGGCCCGCGGGCGCCACACCGCAGACGGTCGCTACTTCGCGGCGGCCGGCTTGAGCGCCGACAGGCCCTTCAGGTCGATCGCCGCGGCGGCGGTCTTCAGGGCGGCGGCCGGGATGTTGCGGCCCTCGATCTGGACCGTGAAGCGTCCCACCATCACCGTCAGGCTCCCGGACTTCGACGGCGTGTTGTACTTCTCGATCCCCTTGTAATCGCCGATCTTCGTCGTCCGCTCGTAGCCGTCGTCGCTCTCGTTGTCGATCTCGGTCGCCGCGAGCCCCATCTGCGCGATCGCGCCGAGCCCGCCGACGCCGGCGGTGTCCGTGATCTCGACCGTCATGCCCGCCTCGTTGGCGCCCTCGTACACGCCCTCGGCCTTGGCGACGGTCATGCCCATCGCGCCGCTCTTCTCGCCCTTGGCGCTCGTCCGCTTCAGGTCGCCGAGCGCCTCGGGGAGGAAGGTCTTCAACTGGCGGAAGTCGACCACCGGCTGGGCGGACTGCGCGTTGGCCTGCAGGGCCTTCTGCATCGCCTCCATCTGCTTCTGGAACTGGGCCGCGTCAAAGCCCGGGGGCTGCTGCTGCTGCTGCGCGAGGGCCGCCCCCGCCGCAAGGACCGTGACCGCCGCCGCCAAACGAATCGTACGCATGATGATCTCCCCTGATGAATGCGGAAACGTAGCCGACCGGGAGGCCCCGCGCAACCCGCAGCGGGTCACCCGGCGCGGCCCAGGGCGAAGGCCTGGTCGTTCGCGGCGTGCAGGGCCGGGGCGAGGTGGGCGTGGAGCGACTCGATCCACAGCGACTCGGGGAACGGCAGGTGCCGGCTCAGGATGCCGAGCAGGGCGACGTTGAGGCTCTTCCGGTTCTGCAGCTTCGCCGCATCAACCGCCGAGGGCGCGATCAGCACCCCGCCGGGCTTCAGGTGGCGACGGTTGATCTCGACCTGGTCCTCGGCGACGACCACGAGGATGTCGCTCGCGCCCTCCGGCGTCAGCGGGGAGAGGACGCAGGGGCCGAAGCGGACGTCGCTCGTCACCGCGCCGCCGCGCTGGCTCATGCCGTGGACCTCGGCCTTCTTGACGTCGAGCCCGGCCGCGAACGCGACGCCGGCGAGGATGTCCGTCGCCGTGATGATCCCCTGCCCGCCCAGTCCCGCGAACTTCACATTGGTCACGCCGTCCATCGGGGTCTCCTCGCGTCAGCCCTTGGCGGCCTTCGCGGCCTTCGCCTCGCGCGAAACCGCGAGGATGCACGGCCGCCGCGCGACGATCACGGTCAGGTCGTCGGACGCCATGGAATCCGCCAGCGCCTTCTCGAGCCCGGCCGCGTCGCGCGTCGGATCGACGATCGTCACGCGGTCGACGCCCATCGCCCGGCAGGTTTCCTCGATCGACAGCGTCTTCGCCGCCGGACGGTGGTCGAGCAGGCGCCCCGTGCCCGGGTGCTCCTGGAGGCCCGTCATCGCGGTGGTCGCGTTGTCGAGGATCAGCACGACGTGGCCGGTCGGCGGGCGGTTGTAAACCATGTCCGCGACGCCGGTCAGCCCGCTGTGGATGAACGTGCTGTCGCCGATGACGCTGACGACGCGGCGCGCCTGCTCCGGCGGCAGCGCGTGGCGGAGGCCGAGGCCGACGCCGATGCTCGCGCCCATGCAGACGCACGTGTCCATCGTCTGGAACGGCGGCATCACGCCCAGCGTGTAGCAGCCGATGTCGCCGGCGACGATGCACCCGAGCCGCTTGAGGATGTCGAACGACGTCCGGTGAGGGCAGCCCGGGCAGAGTTGCGGCGGCTTGCCCGGCGGCGGAGGCGGCGGCTCGGCGGTCTCGCCCGCGAGCAGGCGGCGCACGCGGTCGACGTCCAGCTCGCCGAACCGGTACGGCTCCGGCCGCGGCTCGATGCGGACCCCCGCCGCGAGCAGGGCCCGGCTCAGGACCGGGTCGCCCTCCTCCACGACGGCGCACCGCGGGAACCGCGACGCGAACGCGCGGATCCTCTCCACCGGCAGCGGGTAGATCATGCCGACCGCCATCACGGTCGCCCCCGGCGCCGCCTCGAGCGCGTGGCACACGCAGATGCCGTCGGCGACGATCCCCAGGTCCGCGCCGCGCGCGTGAACCGTCACCGGCCCCTCGGCCTCGTTCCACGCGGCGATCTCCGCGAGCTTCGCCCGCAGGCGGCGGTGCGCGGTCCTCGCATAGCCCGGGATCATCACGCGCGCGGGGATGTCCTGCACGTACGACGGGGCGCGCGGGACCTCCGGCGCACGCGACCGGACGATCGTCTTGGAGTGGCAGACGCGGGTCGTCATGCGGAGGATCACCGGAAGCCCCCACCGCTCCGACACCTGGAAGGCCAGGCGCGCATAGTCGTAGGCCTGCTGCGAGTCGCAGGGCTCGAGCATCGGCGCGCCCGCGGCCTCGGCGTAGCGACGGCTGTCCTGCTCGTTCTGCGACGAGGCCAGCCCCGGATCGTCGCACGCGACGATCACCAGCGCGCCCGAGACGCCCGTGTAGGTGGCGGTGAAGAGCGGGTCGGCGGCGACGTTGACGCCGACGTGCTTCGTCGTCATCAGCGCCCGCCCGCCGGCGAAGGCGACGCCCAGCGCGACCTCGAGCGCGACCTTCTCGTTCGGCGACCACTGGCACGGCACGCCGAGCCGCGCGGCGTTCTCGAGGATCTCCGTCGACGGCGTGCCGGGATAGCCCGCGCCGCGCGTCAGCCCGACGTGCAGGGCCGCCAGCGCGACCGCCTCGTTTCCGCTCAACAGCTTCCGTTCTTGCATGATGAACACGCGACCGGACAGGCCGGGCGCGAGCCGGGGAAGATACCGGGGCACCCCCCTCCGAGGCCAGCAAAACCGGCGAGACGGGCGACGGAGGATTTCAGGGAGACGGCGCCGGAGCGGCCGGGGCGTGGGTCGCAAGGCCGCCGGGAGCCACGACCAGCGACTCGGGCGCCGATTCCCCGGCCGGCGCGGTCCGGCGGAGAACGAGGTCGTACGTCCCGGGCGGCGCGATCACGCGCCGCCAGAGGGGCTCGTCGTTGTCGCTCCGGCGCGCAACCTCGAGCCACGGGGCGGTCTCCCCCTGCCGCGTGACCTTCCATCCCTCGACGCGCGGCCCGGCGGGCTTCCTCACGACGAACCCGCTGTCCAGGCGGACCGTCGTCGTGTCCGCCGCGCTCACGCGGACGCCCGTCGCGACGACCGACGGAGCGGTCGAACGCGCGTAGCGGATCGCCACCTCGTAGACCCCCTCCGGCAGCGGCTTCGGCTTGAAGAAGTAGTAGGTGTTGCCGGTGTCCTTCAGCTCCAGTTCGAACGGCCATCCGCCGCCGGTTCGCCGGACGAGGATGCCGGCGAGGTTCAGGTCCGGCAGGCCCTCCGCGACCTCGAAGGCCAGCGCGCCGAGCCGCACGATCTTGTGTGCCTCCGCGGCGATCGCGACCTCGTCGACGGCGACCTCGGTCGGCGGCTGGTGGTTGGAGTTTGCGAAGCCGAGGACGATCCGGCGCGCGCCGGGGGCCATCGCGGCGATGGCGACCGCCGCGCCGTTGCTCGCCACGGTCATCCGCGCCGTGCCGTCCGGCCGCTCGACGTGCACCGCCGCGAGGCTGGCCGCCGCATCCGCCGGCGCATGGACCTCCAGCATCCCCTGCCGGCCGCACCCCGCAAGCAGCACGGCGCCGGCCACCGCCATCCACCCGGAACGCTGCATCGGATCGCCTCCTCCCTCGCGGCGAGTCTGGGCGGACCGCGGGGCGGTTTCAAGCGCGGAAGCGCACGGAAACGCGGGGGGCGACGGCGGAGAGCGGCGGCATTCCTGACAAACCGCCGCTGGCCGCGCACGGAGGCACGTGTTACTGTGTCCATCCGATGGGACTTCCGGCATGAAATCGAACAAGAACCGTTTCTGGATCGGCTTCGACCTCGGCGGCACCAAGATGCTCGCGGGCGTGTTCAACTCCCGCCTCCGCCTCGTCGCGGCGGAGCGCAAGCGCACGCGCACGGACGAAGGCGCCCGGTCGGGCGTCGACCGCATGATCGGCCTCATCCACGAGGCCCTGGCGGCGGCCAAGGTCACCCCGCGCCAGCTCGGCGGCATCGGCATCGGAACCCCGGGTCCCCTCGACCTCGAGAAGGGCGTTCTTCTCTTCGCGCCCAACCTGGGGTGGAAGAACGTTCCCCTCCGCAAGCGTCTGCAGGCCGAGTTCGGCTGCGCCGTCGCGGTGGCCAACGACGTCGATGCGGGAACCTACGGCGAGTACGTCGGCGGCGCCGCCCGGGGCGCGCGCAGCGTGCTCGGCGTCTTCCCCGGCACTGGCATCGGCGGCGGGTTCGTCTACGAGGGCGGGCTGGTGCGCGGGCGGACGCAGTCCTGCATGGAGATCGGCCACATGAAGGTGGTTCCGCGCGGGCGCCTGTGCGGCTGCGGGAAGCGCGGATGCCTCGAGACCGTCGCGAGCCGGCTCGCGATCTCGGCCGAGGCGGCGATGGCCGTCTACCGCGGCGAGGCGCCGGTGCTGGCGAAGCTCGCGGGCACCGACCTGGCGAAGATCCGCAGCCGTTCCCTCGCCGACGCCATCAAGGGCGGCGACCGCGTCGTCGAGAACATCGTCCGCCGCGCCGCCTCGTTCATCGGCCTGGCCGTCGCCAACACCGTCAACCTGCTCGCGCCCGACATGGTCATCCTCGGCGGCGGCCTGATCGAGGCGATGCCGAAGCTGTTCCTCGAGGAGGTCCGCCTCGCCGCGGACGACCAGGTGATGGACGCCTTCCGCCGGACGTTCAAGCTCGTCGCCGCGGAACTCGGCGACAACGCCGCGATCACGGGCGCCGCCGCGCTGGCCGCCCGGGCGGCGGACGAGGCCTGACCCCGGAGCCCCCCGATGAAGAGACCCCCGTCCCCGTCCCGCGCGCGCCCCCGCGCCGCCCCCGCCCCGGCCCCGGCCGCGCCCCCGCGCCTCGTCGCGGCGATCGACATCGGCGCCACCGCGATCCGCATGGAGATCGCCCAGCTCGGCCCCGGCGGCACGCCGAAGACGCTCGAGTCGCTGTCGCAGCCCGCGGGCCTCGGCAAGGACACCTTCACCTCCGGTTCGATCCGCCGCGAGACCATCGAGGAGTGCGTCCGCATCCTGCGCCGGTTCCGGAAGGTGATGGACGAGTACGGCATCCGCGACCCGTCCGCGATCCGCGCGATCGCGACGAGCGCCGTGCAGGAGGCCGCCAACCGCGACCGGTTCCTCGACCGCGTCTTCATCGCCACGCAGATCCAGGTCGACTGCGTCGAGGACATCGAGCTCAGCCGCCTCACCTACCTCGCGATCCGCGACCTGCTCGCCCGCGAGGGCGGCGCGCGGGCGCGCGACGCGCTGGTCGTCGAGGTCGGCGGCGGCAGCACCGAGGTCCTGCTGATGCAGGGCGGCCACGTGACGTTCTCCGAGACGTACCGCCTCGGCGCGCTGCGCATGCGGGAGACCCTCGAGAGCGGGCGCGCGCCGGCCGACCAGCAGCGGCGCACGCTCGCGGAGGACATCCACCGCACGGTCGAGCAGATGGTCCACTCGATCCCCGTCCGCCGCATCCCCACGATGATCGCCATCTCCGGCGACGTCCGCCTCGCGGCGTCGCGCCTCGTGCCGGGCTGGGAATCCGCGCGGCTCGGCGTCCTCCCGCCGCGCGACCTCGCCCGGTTCGTCGAGCCCCTCCTCGGCCTCGACGCCGACGCCCTCGTGCGGCGGCACCGGATGACGCCGCTCGAGGCCGAGACCCTCGGCCCCGCGCTTCTCTCCTACGGCGAGATCGCCCGCGCCTTCGGCGTGCGGCGGATCCTCGTGCCCAAGGTCAACCTGCGGACCGCCCTGGAACTCGAGATGACGGCCCGGCCGGAATGGGCCGGGGAGTTCCGCGACCAGGTCCGCCACTCCGCCGCCGCGCTCGCCGCGCGGTACCATGTGGATGTCCGGCATGCGGACCAGGTGGCCGACATCAGCCTCCGCCTCTTCCGCGCCCTGCAGCCGCTGCACGGGCTCGGCCCGCGCCACGGGTTCCTGCTCGAGATCGCCGCCCGGCTGCACGAGGTGGGGCTCTTCGTCAACAACCGGAGCCACCACAAGCACTCGATGTACCTGATCCTGAACAGCGACCTGTTCGGCGTCACCCGCGAGGACCTGCTGCTGATCGCCCTGATCGCCCGCTACCACCGCCGGTCCGCGCCGCTGCCCGAGCACCCCTACTACGGCACCCTGCCCCGGGAGCAGCGGCTCGTCGTGCAGAAGCTCGCGGCGATCCTCCGCGTCGCCGACGCGCTCGAGCGCAGCCACCTGCAGCGCGTCCGCGACTTCACCGTGGAGCGGACCGACGGCCGCCTGACGGTCACCATCGGCGACGTCGAGGACCTCACGATCGAGCGCATGGCCATCCGCGAGAAGGGCGGACTCTTCGAGGACATCTACGGTGTCACGATCGACCTCGACCGCGGCCACGCGATGAAAGGACCGGAAGGCAATGTCTAGGAAGTCCGACCCGTCGCGGTTCATCAACCGGGAGCTGTCCTGGCTGGAGTTCAACGAGCGCGTCCTCGAGGAGGCGTGCGACCCCTCCGTGCCGCTGCTGGAGCGCGTGCGCTTCCTCGCCATCACCGCCTCGAACCTCGACGAGTTCTTCATGGTCCGCGTCGGCGGCCTCCGCATGCTGGCCGCGCGCGGCGCCAGCCGCCGCGACATCTCCGGCATGACCGTGCGCGAGCAACTCGCCGAGATCTCGCGGCGCGTCCACCGCATGGTCGACGCCCAGCACGCCTGCCTCGCCCGGGAACTGGAGCCCCGGCTCGAACGCGCCGCGATCCGACGCATCGCGTGGGAGCGGACGACCGGGGAACAGGCCGGGCACTTGGCCCGCATCTTCGAGCAGGAGATCCTCCCGCTGCTGACGCCGCGCGCAATCGACCCCGAGCAGGAGTTCCCGATGGTCGCGGGGCTCACCCTGCACCTCGCCGTGCGCCTGAAGCGCGCAGCCCCGGCGGCGGGCGCACCCGCCGGCGAGGGATGGGCCGTCGTCGCGATCCCCCGGACCCTCTCGCGCTTCTACACGGTGCCCGCCGAGGACGCCTACCACTACGTGCTCGTCGAGGACATCGTCCGCGGCCACCTCGCCCGCCTCTTCCCGGGGTGCGAGATCCTCGACACCGCGGTCTTCCGCGTCACGCGCAACGCCGACATGAGCGTCGTCGAGGACCTCGCGGCCGACCTGCTCGCGCGCATGCAGGATGTGCTCGTCGCCCGCCGCGAGAGCGACTGCGTGCGGCTCGAGATCGAGGCCGGAACCGACCCGCGCCTCGCCGGCTGGCTCCGCCGGCAGCTCGAGGCCGACGAGGCCCAGGTCTACCGCGTGCCCGGCCCCCTGGCCCTCTCCGCCTGGTTCGGCTTCGGCGACCTCCAGGGCTTCGACGCGCTGAAGTCCGAGCCGTGGCCCCCGCAGCCGTCCCCGCTCGTGCCGAAGGGGGAACCGCTCTTCGACGTGCTCGACCGCCGCGACGTGATCCTCTACGCACCGTTCGAGAGCTACGACCCGGTCGTCCGCTTCGTCGAGGAGGCCGCCGCCGACCCGAACGTGCTGGCGATCAAGCAGATTCTCTACCGCACCAGCAAGAACAGCCCGATCGTCGCCGCGCTCGCCCGCGCCGCGGCCGACGGCAAGCAGGTGACCGCGCTCGTCGAGCTCAAGGCGCGGTTCGACGAGGCCCGCAACATCGACTGGGCGCGCGCGCTCGAGCGCGCCGGCGTGCAGGTCATCTACGGCATCCGCGGACTCAAGACCCACGCCAAGGTCTGCCTCGTCGTCCGCCGCGAACCGCAGGGCATCCGGCGCTACGTCCACTACGGCACCGGCAACTACAACGAGATGACCGCCCGCGTCTACGCCGACGTCAGCCTGATGACCGCGGCCGACGACTACGGCGCCGACGCCTCCGCCTTCTTCAACACGATCACCGGCATCACGCAACCCGGCCCCTACCGCCGCATCGAGGCCGCCCCGCTCGGCCTGCGCCGCCGCCTGCTCGACCTCGTCGAGGGCGAGATCCAGCGCTGCCGCCAGGGCCGCCCCGCGAGGATCGTCGTGAAGGTCAACTCGCTGGCCGATCCCGAGCTGATCGAGGCGCTGTACCGCGCCTCGCAGGCCGGCGTGACGGTCGACTGCCTCGTCCGCGGCATCTGCTGCCTGCGCCCGGGCGTGAAGAAGCTCAGCGAGACCATCCGCGTGTTCAGCGTCGTCGACCGGTTCCTCGAGCACGCGCGGATCCTCTACTTCCACCAGGACGGCGATCCCGCCCTCCTCCTCTCCAGCGCCGACTGGATGCCGCGCAACCTCGACAAGCGCATCGAACTGCTCGTGGAGGTCGTCGACCCGGCGGCGCGCCGGTTCCTCGGGCGCATCCTCGACACCTGCCTCGCCGACAACGTCAAGGCCCGCCGCCTGCGGCCCGACGGCACCTACGAGAGCGTCAAGCCCGTTCCGCGCGCGAAACGCCTGCGCAGCCAGGAGGCCCTCTACGACGCCGCCCGCCGCGCCGCCAAGTCCGCCGAGGACTCCGGCAAGGCCGTCTTCGTCCCGCACCGCCCCTCCGGCGGACGTTGACCGCAGCCGCGACCCCCCGGGTTCGCGCCGGCTGTCCTCGCGTCGAACCAGGCACGGGAGACGGCGCCAGGATCCGCGCGATCGTCCTGATCCAGACCGAGCGGCGCGGGGGTGAACAAGATCGCTTCCTCGCACCTGGAAATCCCCGGCGTCACCGGGGTCTGCTCGGTCGCCGGCGTGCAAGACCCTGTGACCATCGTCCGCGTGACGGACAGCGACGCCCGCGCCGCAATGGTCAGGGAGAAGATGCTGAAGCTCGACGGACTCCGGAAGACCAAGAGCCTGATCGCGTTCAAGGCCTACTCCAGGCACGACCTCGAACCCATGCTCTCCCTCGGCGCCTAAGGGGCGCCGGACCCGCCCTCGGAGCGCGCCCCACTGCCCGCACCGTCGCACGGACCGCCGGAACGGCCGGGGCACTTCGGGTTCGGGCATGCGCCCGTGGTCTGGCAGAAACGCCGCCGGGCCTCCGCGACCGCCCGGGCGTAGTCCGCGGCGTCCATCGGATCGTACGCGACGTAGTTGCTGGAGTAGTCGTCGGATTCCGGATGCCCGTCATCCACGAAGATCCCTCGTCCGTTGACGGTTGGCGTTTTCATGCGGTCAATGTACGCCACGACTGTTTGGATTCCATTCAGAACCGGTCAGATTACTCCCCGCGTGTCAAAGGTCCAGGATCCGGAGGACGCCATCGAGGTCCGACAGATCCGCAACCGTCTTGTCGGCACCGGCTTCCGTGAGAGCATCCATGGAATGTCCGCCCGTCGCGACGGCCAGGCACCGCGCCCCGATCGCATGCGCCGCCGCCACGTCGGCCGGCGTGTCGCCGACGACCCACACGGATCCGATCCCGCCCCCGGGCACGTGCCGCCGTGCCCGCTCGAGGGCGAGCGCCGCGATCGCCTTCCGGTCCCCGTGCTCGTGGCCGTAGGCGCCGAGGACGAAATGCCCGTGCAGGCCGGCCGCCTCCAGCTTGATCCGCGCGCACCGCCCCGTGTTCCCGGTCACCAGCCCGACGACCGCCCGCGGATCGGCGGACAGCCTCTCCAGCAGCTCCCGCACACCGGGAAGGACCGTGGGCACCACGTGGCGGATCGTCTCGCGCAACTCGACGGCGAGGCGGTCGAAGAACCGGTCGACCTCCGCCGCCGTCGCCGTCCGCCCGTGATGGCGCAGGATCCGATCGAGCACATCCAGGTCCGTCGCGCCGGCGAAGTCGATGTAGGGAATAGCGTCGTCCCACCCGAACACCGCGGCGAGCGCGCGGATGAACGACGCCCGCCCCGCGCCGCGCACGTGCAGCAGCGTGCCATCGATGTCCAGCAGCGCGACCACCCGCCCGCAGCCCGCTCCGTTCTCCCCGCTCATGCGCCCGTCCTCATCCGGGGCGTTTGTACCAGAAGCCGCACGGTCGGCGAAGCGGGCGGATCCCCCGAAGCGCGTTGCGGCGATCCGCGGCGGCGGCTACCTTCGGCCCATGCGACATTTCCCGGTCCTTGCCGCCGCCGCCCTGGCCGCCCTGTCCGCCCGGGCCGACGGGCCGCGCGACCTCATGAGCGACACTTGGCTCGCCACCGACGCTCTCGGACGCGAGGTCCCCGGCTACGAGCAATGCGGCCCGCCGAAACCCGGCCGCACCGTCGGGATCTTCTACTTCCTCTGGCTGGGCACCCACGGAACCAACCTCTTCGACATCTCGCGGATGCTCGCCGCCAAGCCGGACGCCCCGGCCTTCGGACCGCGCGGCGCGTTCCACTGGTGGGGCGAGCCGCATTTCGGGCACTACCGCAGCGACGACCCCTGGGTGATCCGGAAGCACGCGCAGATGCTCTCCGACGCCGGCGTGGACGCCCTCGCCTTCGATGTCACCAACGCCTACACCTACGACAACGTGGTCGACGCCGTCGGCACGACGTTTGCGGGCATCGTCCGCGAGGGCGGCCGGCCACCGCCCCGGTTCTTCTTCCTCACCCATTTGCGCAGCCCGGAGGTTTCGAAACGCCTGCTCGACCGCGTCTACACGCCGCGGCTCCACGAACCGTTCTGGTTTTCGTGGAAGGGCCGGCCCCTCCTGCTGGCCGACCTCGACGGACAGGATCCGGCGGTGGGCGCGTTCTTCACGATCCGCGAATCGTGGGCATGGACGCAGAAGCAGAAGTGGTTCGGCGACGGGCGCGACCGCTGGCCCTGGCTCGACCACCACCCGCAGACGCCCGGCTGGCACGACGACCCGTCCAGACCCGAACAGGTCGTCGCCTGCGTCGCGCAGCACCCGGTCTCGAACATCGGCCGCTCGTTCCACGCCGGCGCCCAGCCGCCGCCCGGGGCGACGGACACGGGCCGCGGGCTGTGCTTCATCGAACAACTCAAGCGCGCGATCGAGGTCGGCCCCGAGTTCCTTTTCCTCACCGGCTGGAACGAATGGGTCGCGCAGCGCTTCGTCAGCGACAAGGGCGGGCAGACCTTCCTGGGCCGCAAGCTCCCTCCCGGCGGGACGTTCTTCGTCGATGCGTACAACCAGGAGTTCAGCCGCGACATTGAGCCGATGCGCGGGGGCCATGCGGACAACTTCTACCACCAGATGGTCTCCGGCATCCGCCTCTACAAGGGCGTCCGCCCGCGGCCGGCCGCCTCCCCCGCGAAGACGATCCGCATCGACGCAGACTTCTCGCCGTGGGACGACGTCCGCCCCGTCTACCTCGACGATATCGGCGACACATCGCCGCGCGACCACGCCGGCTGGGGCGGGGAACACCACGTCAACCGCTCGGGACGGAACGACCTCGACACGATGCACGTCGCCCGCGACGGCACCCACCTCTATTTCCACGCGCGGGCGCGGACCTCCCTGACCGCCCCGGAGGGAACGAACTGGATGGTCCTGCTTCTCAACACCGACTGCGACCCGCGGACCGGATGGTGTGGATACGACGTCGCCATCAACCGGTCCCGCGACGCAGCGGGCGGAACGAGCATCGAGCGCAACGCGGGCGGATGGTCGTGGAAGCCGGCGGGCACGGGCCGGATCGCCGTCCTGGGCCGCGACCTGCACCTGGCGGTGCCGCGCGATCTTGTCCTCCCCGGGCAAAGCGGCGGACGCGTCCGCCTCGACTTCAAGTGGTGCGACAACCTCCCCGCACGCGGGGACCCGATGGACTTCATCGACCAGGGCGACACCGCCCCCAACGGACGCTTCCGGTACCGGTACGAGGAGGCGCCCTGACGAACGCGCCCGGCCGGGGGGCCCGGCCGGGCGCATCACTCGAAAGGTCCGGACTCAGATCGTTCCGCCGGGCGCCCTCGGACGGCGGCCTTCGCCATCGCCCCGGCGGGGACGGTCGCCGCCTCCCTCGCGATGCTTCTCCATCGCCTCGCGGGCGGCCGTGCGCTCCTCGTCGCTGAGCTTGCCGTCACCATCCTTGTCGAAGCGCTTGAGGAACTCCCCTTGCGGGCGGCCGTCGCCGGGACGGTTCTGCTCCCACGCCTCGCGGGCGGCCTTGCGCTCCTCGTCGCTGAGCTTGCCGTCGCCATCCTTGTCGAAGCGCTTGAGGAACTCCCCCTGCGGGTGGCCGTCGCCGGGACGGTTCTGCTCCCACGCCTCGCGGGCGGCCTTGCGCTCTTCGTCGCTGAGCTTGCCGTCGCCATCCTTGTCGAACTTCTTCAGGATCTCCTCGCGCGAGGGGCGCTCGGGAGGGGTGCCCGCTCCCGGACCGGGCTGTCCGTCGCGGCGCTTCATCATCTCCTCGCGGAGGGCCGTGCGCTCCTCGTCGCTCAGTTTCCCATCGCCGTCCTTGTCGAACTTCTTGAGCATCTCCTCGCGGGACGGGGGCTCCGGCCGGTCGCCCTTCGGCGCGTCGCCGCCCGGTCCGCCGGGCCGATCGCCGTTCTCGATGTGCTCGCGGGCGGCCTTCTTGGCAGCCTCGCGCTCGGCGTCGTTGAGCTTCCCGTCGCCGTCCGCGTCGAACTTCTTCACGAGTTCGTCGCGGAAACCGCGGGCCTTCTCCATCGCAGCCTGCTTCTCCTCCTCGCTGACCTGGCCGTCGCCATTGGTGTCGGCTCGCTGCTTCATCTTCTCCGCCGCGGCCTTCGCCTTCTCGATCTCGTCGCCCGTCAGCTGGCCGTCGCCGTTGGCATCGAACATCTGTCGCAGGTGCTCCCGGAGGGGGCCGCCGCCCGGCCCGCCGGCACCGGCGCCCTCATCGGCCGCCCGCGCCGTCGCGACGGCCACCAGCGCCGCCGCCAGAACGATCCATGGGGTCTTCATTGTACTTCGGTCTCCTGGTCGCCCCGGACCCGCCGGGGCTCGGTTCTGAGCGGATAACGGACCGGGACCCCGGGTTATTGCAGGTCGCGAGAAACGAAGGCGGGCGATCGCCCGGCGCGTCAGCGGGAGACGGTCGCCGAAGCCCACCGCGCCCAGGTGCCGTTCGGCAGCGGGGCCACGCCCGGGGCGCCGGTGAGGAGCATCTCGCCCTGCTCGATGCGACCCCCGGCGTCGCGCATCGTCTGCCCGAGCACGTTGGCCAGGATCACCGGGGAGAAACCCGGCGTGTGGCCGCTCAGAAGCACGAACAGCGGCTCGGGCGAGAGCACGGCGCGGCAGAGGTCCAGGCTCCGGATGAGGTCGCGCTCGATCTTGTAGATCTCCCCGGCGGCGCCCCGGCCGAAGCTCGGAGGGTCGAGGATCACGGCCTCGTAACGGCGGCCGCGCCGCTCCTCGCGCCCGAGGTACTTGTGGGCGTCCTCGGTGATCCACCGGACCGGCGCGCCGGCGAGGTCGTTGAGCGCGGCGTTGTCGCGCGCCCACTGCACCATCCCGCGCGAGGCGTCCAGGTGGCACACCTCGGCGCCCGCCCGCAACGCGGCGAGCGTCGAGCCCCCGGAGTACGCGAAGAGATTCAGCACGGCGGGGCGGCGGCCCGTCCGCGCGGCGGCGGCGCGGACCGCGCCGTCGATCCACCGCCACTGCTCGCGCTGCTCGGGAAAGAGGCCGAGATGGCCGAAATCCGTCCCGGACAGGCGGAACCGCAGCCCGTCGATCGCAATGACCCACGACTCGGGAAGCGCGCCCCGGTTGTGCCAGCGCTGGCCGTCCTCGCGGTCGAAGGACGCGACCGCCTGCGCCCAGCGGGCCGGCGGGAGCGACGGACGCCACACCGCCTGCGCCGCGGGCCGCGAGAGGACGTGCGGCCCGAAGCGTTCGAGCTTCCGCCCGTCGCCGCTGTCGAGGAGTTCGTAGTCCGTTGCCTGCGTCACGCGAGCACTATAGCTTCGCCGCCGGCGGCGACAACCCCCGCCGCGGCACCGGCGCCGCGCGGCGCCTCTCCGGAATCCGGCATGCTCCCGGAGTCCGTCGAACGGCCGGGCGAGCCGCCCGGCCCCACCGTTCCCTCCCGTGGAGTCCGCGGCAGGGACCGGGCCGCGGCCCGACCGAGCTCGCCGGGGTCCGGCCCGGCCGGCGGACGATTTCCGGATCGCACCCGCCATCGGTCGTGCGCCCGTGCCGCCGCGGGCCGCAAGTTCGCCGTTGTGAACCGATCCTCGTTGCGGCTATTCTGCGGCTCCAACAAACCGGAGGACGTGAATGAAGGCGATTCTGAAGGCGGTTCTTGCCGTGGCGGTGGCGGGGCTGGTCGCAACCGGGTGCGCGACGACCTGCGCGAAGTCCTGTTGTTCGGACGCGAGCTCCTGCTGCATGAAGTCCGCGTGCAAGAAGCTGATCGTGGCGAAGATCACCCTCAAGGCCGACAAGGCCGACGCCTTCGCCGAGGCCGCGAAGACCATCGTCGCCGCGTCCCGCGCCGAGCCGGGCTGCATCAGCTACACGCTCTACAGGAACCCGCACGAGCCGACGGCGTTCTTCTTCTTCGAGGAGTGGAAGGACCAGGCCGCGATCGATTTCCACTTCGCCACGCCCCACTTCAAGGCCTTCGGGGACCAGATCAAGGACATGATCGTCGGCGCGCCCGAGATCAAGATCCTGAACGCCTGCGAGCCGCCCGCGGCGAAGTAGCGCGGCCTCCGCCGGATTCGCCGATGCCGGGGCCGACGGTCCCGGCTGCAGCGGTTGTCACCGGGGAATCGGGCGCTATCCGATCGCCCACGGCTTGCGCCACGCGGGGCCCCGGAGCAGCGCGTTGGCCGCGTCGTCGCCCGGGAACGTCTCCTTTTCGGGATCCCAGGCCAGCTTCCGGCCGCCGAGTTTGACGGAGATGTGCGCGAGATGGCAGAGCGAGGTGGTGCGCTGCCCGACCTCCTCGTCCTCGAGCGTCCGGCCGCGCGTCTTCACGCAGTCGATGAAGTCCTCCTTCTCGCCCCGCAGCGGGAAGTGGACCTCCTCCGGACCGATCTTCGCCTTCAGGATCGCCGGGTCGCTCGCCTCCAGCTTGTCGGGATGGAGCTCGTCCTGGACGTAGTTGACGCGGATCCAACCCTTGTCGCCCTCGAAGTACACGTGGGGCGTCCCCATCTGGTAGAAGAGCTCGACGCCGTTCGCAAAGCGGTACCACGCGTCGAATTGCTCCAGCACGTTCCAGACCTTGCCCGCGTGGAACGTGCCGGTCGCCTTCACCTCGACCGGGCCGGTGCGCTCGGTGCCCGCGCCCCACTGGGCGATGTCGTTCAGATGCGTGCCCCAGTTCGTGATCATCCCGTCGCAGTAATCGAGATTCCGCATCCATCCCGGGCGGCTCCGGATATCCCGGGGCGCGTGCACGCGCTTCTGGATGTAGTCCACCTTCGGCGCGGGGCCGAGCCACAGGTCGTAGTCGAGGTCCGCCGGCGGCGCGGTGACGTCCTCGGGCTCATTCGGGAACACCTCCTTGGGCGAACCGGTGCGCATCAGCTTGAGCTTTCCGATGCGCCCGTTGCGCACGAGTTCGGCGGCGCGGTGCATGGGCTCGAGGGAGCGGAACTCGCTGTCGACGCGGAAGACCCGCTTGCCTCGCGCGGCGGCGTCCGCCATCATGCGGCCCTCGACGACGGTGCGCGTGATGGGTTTTTCGAGCGCCACGTCCTTCCCCGCCGCGAACGCGGCCAGCGTCATGGGCGCGTGCCAGTGGTCGGGCGTCGAGATCATCACCGCGTCAATGTCCTTCTGCGCGAGCAACTCGCGGAAATCCCTGTAGGTCCGGCACCCTCCGCCGCCCGCCGCCGCGTTCTTCGCGTACGCCTTGTCGACGGCCAGCCTCCCCTGCTCCATCCGCCACGCGTCGACATCGCACACGGCGACCACGACGCAATCCGGGATCTTGAAGAACGAGGCGAGATTGGAGCCGTAGGCCTGCCGGCCCATGCCGATCATGCCGACCGCGATCTTGCCGCCCGGTCCGTTCGCGCCGAGCAGGCGCGACGGCAGGATCAGCGGCGCCGCGACGGCGGCACTCGCGGCCTTCAGGAAACCGCGGCGGGTGGGAGCTGAATACGAGCGGGGATTCATGGGGGCCTCCGGA
>Ga0194127_10001040_pt1 | contig 42302 bp, 36 predicted proteins | sample TA2KigC100mmetaG_FD_148624 | JGI IMG/M metagenome (GOLD analysis project Ga0194127, IMG submission 148624) | Freshwater microbial communities from Lake Tanganyika, Tanzania - TA2015036 Kigoma Deep Cast 100m | ecosystem: Environmental > Aquatic > Freshwater > Lake | place: Tanzania: Lake...
GGATGAGATCGTGAATCGGACGATCCGCCGCTGCCCGCTTGTCGATCGGCATTCGGTTCTCCTAGTCGCCGGTTTTCATGCACACCGATCCTACCATCGAGCGAGACTCGACGGAAGAGCCGACCGCGGTCGCTGGGGTGCGGGAAAGGGGGCATACCGGTGTGTTCATAACGCGCTGGCCTCGATCGATGTGGCGCCTGCGCGCGATGGGGATTCCGAACTGGAGCTATCTCTTCTTTGCAACCACGCGCTGCCGGTCGCATGCGCTCAGAGTGCGCTCCCACTCCGCGCCTTGATCACTCTCCGCCAGGGCCGATCGAGTCGCGCGCAATTCCACCGTCCGTCTCAAGGCGATCCCTGTCTCGCTCCACGTGACCTCGCTCGAGTAGGATCCGAAGTCGTTGCTGAGCGAACACGGCTCGGGGATCTCCGCGACCGACCAGTCGGCAGGGAGATCGACCGTGATCGCCGCCTCGACGAGAGCCGGGAAGGCGGCATAGATCTCGACATCCGATCCGGGATCGTTCGAGAGAAGCGGAAATTGAACATCAAGGAAGTAGGGGCGAATCATGAGATTCGATCCGCTGACGACCCCGACCTTGGGAGCGCGGAAACGGTATCGAAAAACGAGCGTGTCGGACAGCTCATCCAAGCCCGTGACGTCGGCTCTCAGAACTTCGGCGCCCGGCATGCCTGCCGAGAGTCGCGCCTTCAAGTATCTCTCCAGTGCTTCGCGACCGTGCCCCGAAAGAGCGGCTCGGGCGCCGAAGGCCGCCTGCCCCGTCCGCTTCTCCGTCGCGACACCGGTACACGAGAGATCTTCCTCCACCAAGAGACGCACCTCCTCGATGGATCGGTTGTCGCCGGGAGCACTCTCGGGCATTCGAACGAGACCGGTATCGACCGGAGAGCCCACGACGAGAGCATGACCTCCTTCGAGCGGAAAGGGAAGCCGGCCGAACGGAATCGTCTTCGCGGTCGGATCGAAGAAGCGATAGCCGTTCGGTTCTGCGATCGCGACGATGCAGTGGTTGAACTGCGCGACGGACGGGAATCCCGGCCAGACGGTCCGTTCCGTAGAAAGAAGGGTGAGTGCCGGATAGGCGGCGATGCCCGCGCGTCGGAGCAGTGCGACTGCGAGAAAGGTCATGTCCTTGCAGTCGCCGTGTCCGTTTCGGAGCACGTCCACGGCGCGGTTCGGACGATACGCGCCGTCTCCCAGTTCGATCGAGACATACCGAATCGACGATTGAACATACTCGGGGATTCTCCTCGCCGCGGCTTCCTTATCGGAGTCGAAATCGAGCATCTGCCCCTCTCGATCAGAGAGACCCTCCGATCCGTCGAATGCCGCCCTTCCCACCTCGGCGTACCACTTTCCGATCGCCCGCCAAGAATCGTTCGGTTTCCATTCGCCCGTCCCGTCGAAGAATTGCACGTGGAGGATCTCCCGCTCATCCTCGCGAGAGACGGCGCGGGGGAGATTCGATGAATCCGCGGGCGCGGGCGTCCCCGTCCATCGGTAAACCGGAGGATCGCCGGCGAGGAGTGCGGGCTCGCTCTCGATCGCAGAACGCAGAAACGGGTCGAGCCGGTGAGCCTCCGCCTCCCAACCGGAGGGAAGACGGAGCTCGTACTCCCAATGGAGCAAGGGGAAAGATCCTTCGATCGGCCACCAGTCATCGCTCGAGAGAAGGAAGTCGTTCACCCATTCCGTCTCGAAGACCACCACCGATCCATCGACGCATCTCGGGATTTCGAGAATGTGGGTTAGGCTTTCCCGGTAGAGCGAGTTCTCCGACAATTGGGTGCGAACTCTGTCCTTGAAGACATCGACCGATCCGTCCGGAGAAGCTCTCCATCCTTCCATCTTGGTCAGCCTATGATGGGGAGACTCGCGGAAGCCGCATCGCCGCGGCTCCCCGTATTCCCCCTTGTTGAGTAGGAGGATGCTCCGATCCCTGACCTTGCGACTTCCGTTGACCTTCACAGAGACCGACCGAGACCGGTAGAGCTCTACGGCAGTCGCATCCGGGGCACCCAGACCATCCGCTGCTTCCACGACCGCGCGAGCCCACTCCGGAAGTCCCGCGCCGAACACCGAACCGTAGAAAGCCAGCGCGGCGCTCACTGCACACAGGCCCGCGAGAAGGACCCGAGACCGAATCACGACCGGCTCCTCGAAACGAGAACGAACGGTTCTCGATACTTCGCATAGATCTCTTGGAAGACCGTACGAAGCGGCTCCGCGGCTTCTTTCCCGAAGAGCGCGTCGGAGAGAACGACGTCGCGCTGGATTCGGAGTCCGTCCTCGGTCTTCTGGCAAACCCAATCGAACCGGACCGAACCTCTTTTCCAATGCGCTCCGGCAGGGATCTCTTCGATTCGAAGATCACCCGGGCAAATGAATCGGACTTCGGAGTGGTGCTCGATCGGGAACCCGACATCGATCGGCAACGCGCGCTTCCTATCCGGAAAGACGAAGTTGTCCGTGCGGACCTTCGAAAGATCGACGAGGAGTCGGTCTCCCGCTTGCTCGACCGCTCCGCTCAAGGCGAGGGAACACGCATAAACAATCTGAGTATTGACCTGTTCGTACTGCTCGTTCGAAGCGGTCCAGGCGAGGTCTGCCGGAAGAACTCGTTCTCGGAGAGCGGCGAATCGGTCCTCTGCGTCGAGCTTCGGCAGGGTGTGGATAAACCCGACATCGCTCTTGCAGTCCAGGGAAGCGCGGAGGGCGCCCTTCAGGCCTTCGCCTGCCTCCAAGAAGAGAATGACTTCGGTGTCGATCCGGTTCGACTTCGAGTCGGGGAGAGGAACATCGGCCCACATCGAAAACGGGTTCTTCTCCTCATAATACGTATTCGCGAGCAACGCCCGGCACCCCGTCATTTCCCAAGGAAGACAAAGCGCATCTCCGAGCGGGAACCCGGGGGCGACCCATCGCATCTCTCTCCCGCTCTTCGCCACGACACCCGACATCGTGAACTGCCGCCACGACTCCCATTTCTCGAGCAGAATCCCCTCGCTCCGATCCCTCACCCAGAACGTCGTCGCGTCGTGACCGAGCCGTCGGAGCATCGCGACGAGCAAGTTGTCCATGTCGAGGGTGTATCCGGTACCGCGAGCCAAGAGCTCGTCCGCCGTGCGAGCCGGAGGCAGCGGATCGGAAGTCGCCTCGTCCCCGGACTCGAAACCTCTCACACGGAGGCTCGACCGCATTCTCTGCACGCACCATTCGATGTCCGAATCGAGGTTCCGATCACCTGAAGGTTCTTCTCTCATCCATTCGTCCAGGCTCGGGCTCTTCTTCACGTACTCGCGAGTGAACTCGCCCAGGCCGTCGGAGACCTGGTTCCAGTACGAGGCGCCCGCTTTCCGGTAGGGAAAGAAGTACTCGGGAAAGAACGTGGTCATGTAGACCTCGGGAGCCGGAACAAAGGGCTCCTCGGGAAACGGGGGGATGTTCCGCAAATGGATTTGGCATTCCCGAGGATCGTGCGCGGGGGTCTCCGCGCTCTCCATCTCCGCTCTTCCGCGGTTCGTGATCACGTACTTGGCGCCGAAGTAGTACTCCTGACCCACATTCGCGCCCGGAGGCATCTTCTTGAAGAACCATTTGACGCTCGCTTCGACGGTCGGGTGCCGATGCTGGAGGAGGAGGGGCGGCGGTGTGAATGCTCTCATCTCCCTCGTGTAATAGTACTCGAGGATGTCCCCCGGGCTGACCGCCTTGAAGGCGAAGGTCTTCGCCTTCATCGCCTGCTTCCCGAGCGACGCGATCGTCTTCTCGTAGATCTCGGTCGAGGGGACCTCGACAACCGTGCCGTCCCGATGCACGGTCCTCGCGTGAACGCCGATGATCTTCTCGTCTTCGGCGTAGGGAATCTCCGCTTCGCCGTAGTCTTCGATCCCCTGCTCGCTCAGCACGCGGATCCTGACATAGTGATCGATGACCATCGTCTCCTCGTCGAGATCCTGATCGTCGATGATGTAGCCCTCGTAGAGGACCAGGGCATCGCGCGCGCCGAACGACTCGAGCATCGACTCGTTCCATTCGTTCTGATCGATCGCGCGGTAGGCATCGTAACGTGTTCCGAGCTTGCTCTGCGTGCAGGACGCGAGAACGACGGCAAGCGCTGCGACAAAGAACCCAAGCAGAAACACCCGTGCGCGGCGGGAAGAACCGCTCATCTTCACACCTCCGTCGAGAGAAACCGGTTGCGGAACGGCTATCAATTCTGCCGCATGATAGCAGGTTCGATTCTTCCGTCAACTTTCCGGACGCCTATCTTTGAAAGATCCGTGCCTTGTGGCTCCCGGCGCCAACGGCCAAGATATATCCCCTGCTGCTGTTTATGCCCCGTATGGCCACAACCTCAGGTTTTCTCTTGAGGCTCACGCGTGTCGGCGACCTCGGTCGAGGAGAATCGCGAAGCGGTCGGAGAGAAGAGAGACGAACCCCTACTCCGCGCCATACTCGAGCTTCTTCAGGAAAGGCGAGAGAAGGAGGAGGAGAATGCCCGCGCCCCCCGCGAAGTAGACGATCATCTGGAAGACGCGCTGGTAGCCGGCCTCGGCGCCGGTGAGCGCCGCGATCTGGCCGGAAAGAACGCCCGCGAACGCGCTCGAGAGGAACCACATCCCCATCATGAGGCCGACGAGGCGGACGGGAGAGAGCTTGGTCACCGTCGAGAGCCCGACCGGCGAGAGGCAGAGCTCGCCCGTCGTGTGGAGGAAGTACGCGAGCACGAGCCAAAAGAGATGCGAGGAGCCGTTGTCGCTCGCGCGGCTCGCCGCGACCACCATCGCGATGAACCCGAGCGCGAGCTGAAGAAGCCCAAACCCGAACTTGACCGGCGAGGAGGGGTTCCTTCCCGCGCGCCCGAGCCGAACCCAAAGCGTGCTGAACGGAATCGCGAGCAGAATGATGAACGCCGGGTTCACCGCCTGGAACCAGGTCGTCGGGACTTCCCATCCGAAGACGTGCCGATCGACGTGGCGGTCGGTGAAGATGTTCATCGAGCTTCCCGCCTGCTCGAAGCTCGCCCAGAAGAGCATCGAGAAGAGGATGAGGACGAGGATCACGAAGAGCCTCCCCCTCTCCTCCGGGCTGCTTCGAAGCGCCTCGAAGACGACATAGAGGACGAAGAGCGGGGCGATCGCGTAGACGCCGGTCTGCACCCACGCGGGCCTCGTCAGCATGTACGCGGCGAACGGGACGAAGAGAAGGATCGCGGCGTAGAGAACGAACGGTTTCGGGATTCCGGCGAGCTTCTCGCGGAGCGCCTCCGGCCGCGGCGGGCGGCCGAACTCGCCGATCAGATGCTGACCCCATAGAAAGACCGAGAGCCCGACGAGCATCCCGACTCCGGCGAGCGTGAAGCCCCAGTGCCAGCCGAGCCTCTCGCCGAAGTAGCCGCAAAGGAGCGGCGCGAGCCCCGCCCCGATATTGATTCCCATATAAAAGATCGTGAAGGCGCCGTCGCGGCGCGCGTCCCCTCTCTTGTAGAGCGAGCCGACGAGGGTCGAGATGTTCGGCTTGAAGAAGCCGTTCCCCGCGATGATGAGCGCCATCGCGCCGAAGAAGAAGACCGGGTGCTCGATCGCCATCGAGAAATGGCCGAACGCCATCAGGATCCCGCCGATGACGATCGCGCGCCGCGCTCCTAGAAAGCGGTCGGCGAGCATGCCGCCGATGAGGGGGGTCGCGTAGACGAAGCCGACGTACGCGCCGTAGATGCCGTAGGCCCGCTCGTCCGCGTACTGGAGCGCCTTCGTCATGTAGAGGACGAGGAGCGCGCGCATCCCGTAGAAGCTGAAGCGCTCCCAAAGCTCGGAGAAGAAGAGGACGAAAAGCCCCTTGGGGTGGCCGAAGAATTCTCCCGCGCGTTTCTCGAGTCCTTCGATCATGCTGCCTCTCGCGCCGTCACGGCCTTCGGCTACTCCCGTCGGTCTCGGGGAATGAGCATACCGCACGTCCCGTCGGATGGCCAGCACGATCGTGAAAGCAGGATCCGAAGGGGAAAGTGTCCGGCGCGCGCGAAGGGGGACCCGGTGCCCCCCGAACTACAGCCCGAGCCAGCGGGCGATGATGTTCCGCTGCATCTCGGAAGTGCCGGAGTAGATCGTGCTCCCGATCGCGTCGCGAAGCGCGCGCTCGACCTCGTACTCGGTCATGAACCCGTAGCCGCCCAACACCTGCACCGTGTCGAGAGCGGTCTCGAGGAGCGATTCGCTGACGAAGAGCTTCGTGATCGACGCGTCCATCGACACCGATTTCTTCTCGCCGAGCTTCCAGGCCGAGCGATAGACGAGAAGACGGGCTGCTTCGAGGCGCACCTTCATGTCGGCGATCTTGTGCGCGACCGCCTGAAACTTCCCGATCGGTTGGCCGAACTGGGTGCGGGTCCTCGCGTACTCGACCGCCTTTTCGAGAAGCCGCTCCATCGTCCCGACATGCGTCGCGAAGAGGAGGATTCTCTCCCAGTCCATCGAGTGGGCGAAGACCGCCGCCCCGCCGCCGACGCCGCCCAGAACCGCATCTTCCGAGACGAACGCGTTCTCGAGGACGAGCTCGCCGATCGGCGAGGTGCGGAGTCCCATCTTTTCGAACTTCTGGCTCGCCCGGAACCCCTCGGTCTCCTTCTCGACGAGAAAGGTTGTGATCCCGCCGTGATAGCCCTTCTCCGGATCGGTCACGGCGAAGACGACCGCGAGATCGGCGATCGGGCCGTTCGAACAGAACATCTTGGTCCCGGTGAGACGAAAGCCCTTTCCATCCCGCACGGCGCGCGTCTTCATTCCGAACGCGTCCGAGCCGGTGCCCGGCCCGGTCATCGCGTTCGCGGCGATCCTCTTCCCCCCGCAGAGATCGGGGAGAAGGCGCCGTTTCTGCTCTTCCGCCCCGAACATCCCGATCGGCACGACGCACGGAAGAAGATGCGCGGAGATCGAGAAGACGAGGCCCGCGTCGCCGCATCCGTATCCGAGAGCTTCGAGCGCGATCGCCGTCGAGAACGGGTCGAGCCCGCTCCCCCCGTACTCCTCCGGAATCGGGAGCCCGAGAATCCCCATCTCCCCGCACTTCGTCCAGAGATCGCGCCGGAAGGTCTGGGTTCTGTCCCGCTCGACGACATCCTCGTTCAGCTCGTTGCGGGCGAAGCGGACGATGCTCTCGCGGAGCGTCTTCTGCTCCTCCGTCAAGGAGAAGTTCATGCCTTCATCTCCTTCAGTCTTTGATAGTCGATCTTGTCGGTCGATGTCTTGGGGATCACGTCGACGAAGCGGAATTCGTCCGGGATCATGTAGCGGGGGAGGTTCTCGGCGCTGAAGCGTTTGAGCTCGACGATCGAGGGCCGCTCGCTTCCCGCGCACTTCAGGAAGACGAGAATCCGCACGCCGGACTCCTCGTCCTCCGCTCCGATCGCGGCCGCTTCCTCGATCGCCGGATGCTTGTAGAGCCCCGCCTCGATCTCGCCGAGCTCGACCCGGTAGTCGCGCCGCTTGACCATCCGATCGCGCCGCCCGAGGAAGGCGTAATCTCCGTTCGCCTCCTCGATCACGAGATCGCCGGTCTTGTACCAGCGCTCCCCCGAGCCATCGACAAGGAAGGCGCGGGAGGTCTGCTCCGGGAGGTTCCAGTACTCGCTGAGGACAGCCGGACCCGCCACGACGAGCTCCCCTTCGTTCCCCGGCGGCACGTCCTTCCCATCGGGATCCACCACCTTCGTCCGGCAGTGCGAACAGGCTTTCCCGATCGGATAGGGCTCGGTTCGATCGGCGGGTATCTCGCGCGGGATCTCGTACCAGGTACACACGTTCGTTTCCGTCGGCCCGTAAAGGTTCGCGTAGCACGGGCGGGGCCAGAGCGTCTTGATCGTCCGAAGATGCTTGATGGGAAAAACTTCGCCGGCGAAGAGAACCAAGCGAAGGGCCGGAACCTCGAGCTTCTCGAGGCCGCAGTACTGGACGAGAAGCGTGAGGATCGACGGCGTCGAGTACCAGATCGAGATCCTCTTCTCGGCGATCAGGGAAGCGAGGCTCCCGGGATCCTTCCCGACCGCCTCGCCGAAGAGGACGAGGGCCGCCCCGTGCTTCAAGGAGACATGGATGTCGTGAATCGAGAGATCGAAATGAAACGGCGCATGAGATGAGAAGCGGTCGGTTTCGCGAGGCTCGAAGGTCTCGGAGCACCAATCCACGAAGCTCGCCGCGTGCCGGTGGGAGAGCGCGACCCCCTTCGGCTTGCCGGTCGAGCCGGATGTGTAGAGGATGTAGGCGAGGTCCTCGGGATCCGGACGAACCGTCTCGGCCCGGGGCGCGGGGTCGGTCCGATCCTCGCGATCGAGCGCCTCGCGGAGAGCCTCCCCGCCCCCCACGCGCCCGAGAAGGAGAAGACGGGGGACGGTCTTCCCGATCTTCGCCGTCTCCGCGCGGAAGCTCTCCGCAAAGATCTCTTCGACCGCGGCGACCCGAACCGCGCAGTCGGCGAGGACGAACGCGTTCCTCGAAGCGGGCGCGCTGGGATCGACCGGCACGTACGCCGCCCCCGCTTTCAGAATCCCGTTGAGCATCGCGACCGCGTCGATCGACTTGTGCGTGTAGAAGCCGACGCGGTCCCCCTTACGGACTCCCCAGCGGACCAGACGGTCGCGCACCCGATCGGAAAGGGCCGCGAGCTCTCCATAAGAATGGGAGCGTCCGTCCGTCTCTTCCACCGCGCGCCGATCCGAGAAACGCCTCGCCGCCTCCTCGAGATACGCGTGCAAGATCCCGCCTGCCGCCATTCTTCTTATCCCTTCTTCGACTGCACGCGCCGTGCGATCTCCTCGATCGTGTTCAGGTTCTCCGCGCTCGCCTCGTGCGCCTCGAGCCGGATCTCGTACCGCTCTTCCAGGAACGCCACGAGCTTCAGCGTGGCGATCGAGTCGAGGATCCCGCCCGACACGAGTGGCGTCGAATCGCCGAGCGCGTCCGGCCTCTCCCCGGGGAGAAATTCCTTGAGAATGTACTCTTTGATGGTTCGCTTGATCCCTTCATCCACGATCGATGATCCTCCGTTCTACTCCTCAGGTTCTCGCGCCCCCGGCAATGCGCCGCTCGTCGCTCCGCCTCCGGCGAACACGGTCCCGTTCTCGACGAGCGCCTCGTACAGCCGGTCGGCGACGAGTCAGTGGCCTTCGGCGTTCAGGTGATGATCCCAGTCCCCGAGACGAAGCGAGCGTACGTCGCGGCCTTCGTACACCCCGGCGAGATCCAGGATCTCGAAGCCGGCTTCCTCCGCGAAACCGCGGAGCTTCCGATAGACGTCCGCCGGGAAATGCTCCTCGGTCGTCGGAAGAAAGAGCCAGAACGGCGCGATTCCGCGCCCCCGGCACTTCCGCACGACCTCGCGGTACGTCCAAGAGGTAATCTCGTAACCGATCGGCTTCAAGCGCCGTTCGGCCACCGCTTCCGGCGTGCTTTCGTCCACACCCGCTTGTCGGACCATCTCGGCCAAATCAGGATAGTGGATCGTGACCTTCTTCCGGGCTGCGTCCGAGAGATCCCTGAGGTTCGCCGGGTCGGTCTCGTGCACGGTGAAGAGGATCGCGTCCGGATCGAGGCGGAATGCCTTCTCCTCCATCGCCTGGAGGCGATGAACCATGCGATACCCTCCCACACCCATGTTGAGGATTTCGTACCGAACGCCCGTCTCGGGCGTCTTCTCCCGGTTCATCCGCTCTTCGGCGAGAGCCTCGAACGTCCCGTCGACCGGGACGCCGAGCCCTACGACATACGACGTGCCGAGAATTGCCAAGCGAACCGTTTCCGCGGGCTTCTCCGCAGCGTACTCCTTGTCCCTCATGCCTAAACTATTGATACGCACGGGAAATCGCTTCGCCGTGAACTCCGCGAGGGGCTTCAGCTCGCGGCCGAGGAAGTCGCCCCGCTCGATATACATCACCTCCGGGTCCCCCCTGCCAATCCGCCGGCTCCTTCATGTAGACCTCCCAAAGCTGGGAGCTCATCCGATCCGCCCCGAGCAGGTTCTCGTAGTAGCCTCTCTGGAGAAGAGCGACGTCCCCGCGCGAAAGACGAGGTTTGCGGAGGGAATAGATGGCGTCGGCGGCTGTCGCGCCGAAATGCGAGTAGATCGATCGATGCCCCACGACGAGGATGAGCACGAGAGCGGCCGTCGTGACGCCCGCGGACCTCGCGAACGAGAGCGAATCGCCGGAGATGCCGAGACGCCATCCGCGGCCGACCGCGTAGCGCGCCAACGTGCCCGCGGCGAGGAGAAGCGCGAGAAGGCCGAGCGCGGTTCCTGTCTCCTCCCACAGGCCTTCCTCCGGGAGCGTCCAGAGGGAGATCCAATCGGAGAGAGTCCTGCTCGTCCAGAGCGACCAGAGAACGCACACCGCGACGAACATCCCGAGAACGCGGAGCGCGAGGAAGAACGCCTCGCGCATCGAACACGCGCGATCCCCCGCCAATGAGCCGCGGCCTCCTTTCATCTCTCGGAGCGAGTTCGCGGCCACGAGAACGCCGAGAGCCCCCCAGAACACGATGTCCGGGCCGGCCACCGGGAACGACCCGCGGATCCAGAACCACTGGTACGAATGAAGAAGCCAGGTGGCGAGGAACACGTAGGCGGTCGCGAGGAGAAGTCTTGGCGTCGGAGCAAGCCCGCGCAGGCGAAAGTAGGCGGGGAAGTAGAAAACTTTGACCATGAAGTCTTTCCAGTAGATGTTGATCCGCCGCCAGTAGTCGCTGAAGCTCGACGCGAGGAGATACCGGTTGTTCGTACGCGGGAGGTCGAAACCGAAAAGGCAGAGCATCCCGACGATTATGTGAAACTGGCCCGAGATCCGGAGATACAAGAGGTAGTTCGAGACGAGAAACCGCCCGAGGCTGCCGATGTTCACGATCTCGTTCGGCGGGAGCGTGACGTAGTAGTAGATCAGTCGATAGAGAACGAGATGGGTGAGGCCGCGGAACATCCACTGCGCTCCCCTCTGATAGATCCGGTGCTCGTCCTGGTCATAGTAGGTTCCGACGAACGTCTTGTAGTCCACCACCGGAAAGAGCGGGAAGCACACGTTCGGGAGGAGGAAGAAGTACGAGAGCCGTTGCGCGGCGGGGGCCGGCTTCTTCTCGTGGCGAAGGTCGTACAGGTAGACGATGAGCCGGAACATGAACATCGCGCCGAGAATCGGCCAGACGGCTTGTGAGATCGCGGGATGTCCCGGGCTCGCGCGAAGGAAGGCGAGCCCCGCGCCGGCGACAAGAACAAGAGCGACTCACGCCGAGAAACGGACGGGAAGATGGCAGAGCCCGACGAGCGCGAGCCCGATGCCGATCACCCCCAACCCGTCCCGGACTCCGAACACGAGAAGGATGCCCGCGAGCGAAAGGAGAAGGAAGAAGGACAAGCGAAGCCGCCGCGGGAGGAATGCGTGGATCAAGAAGCCGGCGATCGCGAGCTCGACGATCCGGACGAAGGCCGGGCTCTCCACCTGAAACCGGCGCTGAATCACCAGGAGAAAGAGGCCGAGCTCGGCGGCCACAAGGAGTGTTTTCGCGATCTTCTTCACGTCGATCCGCCGATGAACCCCGTACGTTCCGACCGGGAAGGTCCGCGAACCGCCAGTCTTCGCCGATTATCGGATCCGGGACGGGCTGAGTCAACCGGCCGCGGGGGCTTCACGCGCTTGCAACTTCCCGCCGGCCGGGGCAAACTGTTGACTATCCGGATGCTCGAGAGGAGCGGCAAGACCATGTTTGGTTGGCACGGGGGGATTCGTCTCGGGGACATCGTCGATATCGGCGTCGTCGCGTTTCTCATTTGGATCGGCATCACCTGGTTACGACGGACGCGCGCGCGGCTTGCCCTCATCGGCCTTTCGATCTTGGGCGGGGTCGATCTCCTGGCACGATTCCTCGGGCTCCACGTAACGGCGACGATCCTCGAGGCGTTCTTCGCGGCGTTCGTGATCGTCGTGATCGTGGTCTTTCAGGACGAGATTCGGCGCTTCTTCGAGCAGATCGCGGTCCTTTCGATGCGAAGGAAGCGGCCGCCGCCGCCGCCGGACTCCATCGAGGTCGTCGCGCGTTCGATCGTCCACCTGGCGGAGAGAAAGACGGGCGCGCTCTTCGTCCCCCCCGGAAAGGAACCGGTCGATCGCCACCTCGAAGGGGGCGTGCCGCTCGACGCGCTCGCGAGCGAGCCTCTTCTTCTCAGCCTGTTCGACAAGCATTCGCCCGGGCACGACGGCGCGATTCTCGTCGAGGGGGACCGTGTGCGCCTGTTCGGGGCGCGCCTTCCCCTCTCCGGCAACCAGGAGCAGCTCGGAACGAGAGGCACGCGCCATGCCGCCGCGCTCTGCCTCTCCGAACGGACGGACTCGCTGACGGTGGTGGTCTCCGAGGAACGCGGGACGGTTTCCCTGGCGAGAGACGGGACCCTCCGCACACTTGCGGAGCGCAAGGACGTGCACAGAGAACTCCGGAACTTCCTTCAGGAGACAACGCGCCCGGCCGGCGCCGCCGCCCCGGCATGGAAACGGATGGGGACGCGGTGGCTCGAAACCGCGTTCGCGCTCGGCATCGCGGTTCTTCTCTGGCTCGTCTTTTCCGCGGGCTCGGTGGAGATCACGATCACGCGATCCTTGCCGATCGTGCTCACGGACGTTCCGGCCGGCATGATCATCGACAACGTGGAGCCGCGGGAGGTCGAGGTGACGTTCGTCGGAGAGCGACGCCACCTCCTACGCGCGGAAATCGAGAGAGCCGCCGTGCGTCTTTCCGTCCTGTCGCTGCAACCCGGGATTCACACCTTCCTCGTCGGCGGTGACGACATCCCTCGTCCCGCGACGATCGAGGTGACCGAGGTCCGGCCGAACCGGATCCGCGTGGGGGCTCGCCCCAACAGCTAGACCGGACGCGGGCGGCTCGTCATCGGTCTCATGCGGGAACGCGGGGCGTGAGGTCGCCCGCGATCGAGCGCCCGCCCCCCCCGCCGAGGAGAGAGGACACATGACCGTCTCCGCACAAGAAGCGCTCGAACGGTTGCGGGAAGGAAACCGCCGCTTCGTCTCCGGAAATCGCGGCGCTGCTGCGCACATCGGATCGATCCGTTGGAACGCGCTCGTCGAGGGACAGAGTCCGATCGCCGCGGTTCTCGCCTGCTCCGATTCGCGAGCGCCGGTCGAAATCGTCTTCGATCAGGGACCGGGCGATCTCTTCGTCGTTCGCGTCGCCGGAAACATCGCCGGCCCTTCCCAGATCGGCAGTATCGAGTTCGCCGCGGAGCGCTTCGGAACTCGTCTCGTCGTCGTCCTTGGACACACGCGTTGCGGAGCGGTTCGGGAAACCGTGGAGACGGTACGGTCGCGGAGGGAGCCGCCTTCGGAGAACCTGCGCGCGATCATCGACCGCATCCGCCCGACGGTGGAGGGGCTGCTCGCCGAGGAGCCGGGGCTCGATCCGGACGCGCTCGCGCGGCGGGCGGTTCGGGAAAACGTGCGCGCGTCGGTTCTCCGACTGCGACAGGGCTCGAGCGCGCTCCGAAGCATGATGAAAGACGACCGGCTTGTCGTCGCGGGGGCCGTTTACTCGCTGGAGACCGGCGCGGTCGACTTCCTCGATGATCCGCCGGAAGCCCGCTGATCGGCTCCGCCCGCCTTTCGCAGGAACCCGCCGAAGCCGCGCGACAGAGCCGGCCGCTCGGGTTACAATCGGAAGCCGAAGATCGATCGAGGGCACGAGCGGAGGGCGGGCGCCGAACCCGCCATGAGGGAGTCGCCATGAGCAAGGGAACGCACGAAACGATCGCAAAACTCCTGGCCGGGATGAAGGCTTCGGACATCCGCAAGGGTCTCGCCCTCGCGAAGAAGACGGCCCCGCGAGCGGACAAGAAGACGATCAAGTCCTTGTTCGACGTGCTCTCGACTCTCTTCTATATCGATCCGCTCGACCGGCCGGATCTCGCTCCTCTCCTCGACGAAGCCGCGGTTGCGGTCGCGCGTCTCGGACCGGATGTGATTCCTCTACTCGTAAAGGAACTCGCCTCCGGCGACGTCAAGGCGCAGATGGTCGCCGCGAAATCCTTGGGCGAGATGGGTGTCGCGGCCGTCGAGCCGCTCATCCGAACGTATCGGGCCCACAAGAACGCCGAGCTTCGATCGTTCGTTCTGTACGCCCTCGGAAAGATCGAAGCTCCGGAGGTTGTTCGCGCGGTCCCGCTCGCGCTGGAATCCGCGCGCTCGAGAGACGCCGATCTCCGCGACACCGCCGTGCGGGCGCTCGGCAAGTTCGCCGAGGCGATCCCGGCGGGGAAGATCCCGAAGTCGACGCGCGCACGCACGGTCGATCGGCTTCGGAAGAACCTCGCCGATCTGCACCCGGGAATTCGGGCGAAGGCGGTGAGGAGCCTCGGGAAGCTCGCACTGCACGGACATCTCACCGAAGAGGAACGCGTCGCGCTCGAGAGAACCTGCAATCTCATTCTCGGGAAGGACGAGAACTTCGAGTGGGATCGGGCGTACCTCGTGCGGAGGGAGGCCGAGCAACTCCTCGAATCCCTGCAGGCAGAGGCGAACGACGCCGCGCGCAAAAACACCGCGCCCGGAGGCAAGGCGCGCAAGAACGCGTAGACGAAACTACGCGCCAGCGTCCGGTGAAGGCCGCCCCGTGCGGCGAGCCGACTCTCGATACGCGAGAAGACGCGTCGCGAGCTTCGCCGCCGTGAGGTCCGAACCCGGAGGGTTCGGGCTCGCCACGTACTCGACGATGTCCGCTCCGATGAACCGAGCCTTCGGCGCGCGCGCCGTCGCCTCGAGAATCGCCGTCGCCTGCTTCCAGGAGAGACCGCCCGGCTGCGGCGTGCCGGTGCTCGGGAGAACCGCCGGATCGAGGCCGTCCACGTCGAGCGAAAGATAGACCGGCCCCTCGAGCGCGAGAAGAAGCTGAATCGCGTCCCGCCACTCTTCTTCGAGGCGGTGGGCGAAGAAGACGCGGATGCGATCTCCTTTTCGCGCGAGATCGAACTCCTCGCGCGAGAGGCTTCGCACGCCGATCGAGACGATCCGGCATCCCTCGTCCCATAGACGCCGCATCACGGTGCCGTGCGACCATCTGTTCCCTTCGAGAGCGTCGATGAGGTCCGCGTGCGCATCGATCTGGACGATCGTGAGATCGCGAAGGGAAGGGACGAGACCGCGCGCCGCGCCGTACGTGACCGTGTGCTCCCCGCCGAGAGAAAGAACGAAACGATCCCGAAGAGCGCTCGTGCGGCGCGCGACATCCGCGAGATAGCCCTCGACCGACCGCTCGCCCGGCTCGACCGCCTCGGCCGTGTGGATGCGCGGTCCCCTGTCGAAGTCGATCTCCGTTTCCTCGTCGAACAGCTCGATCTGCCGGCTCGCATCGAGAATTGCCTGGGGACCGGTCGCCGCGCCGCGTCCGTAGCTCACGGTCTTCTCGAAAGGAAGAGAAAGGATGACGACCTCGGCCTTCTCGATCGGGCAGGGAGGAAGATCCAGAAAGCGGACGGTGTGGCCTTCGCTCATCGTTTCGTTTCGAGTAGGGCGCGAACGAGAATCGGCCATGCGATCGTGGCGTCGCAGTACACCTCGGCGAAACGTCCTCCCTCTTCGCGAGGAACGAACTTCCCCCACGAGACGCCTTCCCGGTACGTGCAGCCGGAGAGCCCGCCCCAGTGCGTCGGCTCGGGACAGATGCGGATCCCGTAGCGGAAGCGCGGCTGCGAGATCTCCGTCCCGAGGCGCATGTTGGTGATGTCGACGAAGGGGCCGACTTGCTGAGCCCAGTTCCGCGGCACGCCCCCGCCGATCGTGAAGATGCCGACCGTCTTAGCCGCCAGGATTCTTCGCGTGTAATCGAAAAGATCCAAGAACGGGTTGAAGGGCGGGGCTTCCGAAAAGAGAACGTCGGTACCGCTCGATCCGCGCGCCTCCATTGACTTCTTCATCGCGTGGGTCGCGACGTCGAGGCCGAGCTCGGAATCGGTGAAAGCCGGGACGTACACCGGAACTCCCTTCGCGTACGCGTTGCCGAGGATGCTCGGCATCTGCCCGAGCTCGAAGAGACGTCGCCCGATCTCCCGGTTGAACTCGTGCGACGACGTCGGGCGGGACCAGTCGTGGCGGTCCAGGACCTCGGAGACGAGGCGCTCCGCGGCGCATAGGTTCGCCTCCATCTCCAGCGTGTCGTAGACGCGGTTGTAGCCCTTCTCGAAGAGCTCGACGTCGTCCTTGGTCTCGTCGTGTTTGTAGTGGACGCCCCCGATCGCCTCGGAGAGCCCGTGGGCCATCAGCGCTCCGGTGCTGACGACGATGTGCGCGAGGCCCTCGTCGATCATGTCGCAGAGAACCTTGCCCATCTTCGCGATCGTCATCGCTCCGGAAACGGTGACGACGATCAAACAGGAAGGATCGCCGGCCATCTCGCGGAAGACGTGGTACGCCTCCCCGAGCGCTCTCCCGCCGAACGCGGTCTTCGACATGCGCGCGAGGAGATCGGAGAAGCTCTCCGTCTTCCGCAAGTCGAGCGTTTCGAGGGGCTCGAGACCGTCTTCCCGGCCGTCGTGCAGCCGGCGCTTCAACCGTCACCTCCCCCCACCGAAGCGGTCTCCGCGATCGGGGCGAACCTCGGGAGGCGGATGTCACGGACTTCGGTGTGGGGCAGGGCGCTCTTCAGCCTGGTCACGATCAAGTCCGTCTTCTCCTCGCTTGTCGGCCCGCAGGTGAAGACGTCGGCGGCCACGAGACCGCGCTCGGCATAGGTGTGAATCGAAACGTGGCTCTCGTCCAGCATGACGAACGCGGTGCAGCCCGAAGGCGAGTTGTGCCCGAACCGATACCGGCACGAGTTGATCACCGTCGATCCCGATTCGATCGAAGCTTTTCGGATCAGATCGAGGAGGAACGCGTCGTCCTCGCAGATCTCGCGAGGCACGCCGCCGAAGTCGAGAAGGACGTGGCTTCCGGCGGAATGCGAGCTCCGTCCGGATCGGATTCCGTGACCTCCGACGTGAGTCTTCATCTCACTCTCCTGTTGGACGACCGCGCGATGCGCGTCGCCATCACAGCCAGGCTTTGCGCGGGCACTGTCGCGCGTGAAGACCAACCCGCGCGACGCCCGCCTTGGGATTTTTGTCTCACCCCCTGATGGATTCGGGTTACTCCGGGGCTCGCGGATCTCCCGCGGGGAGCCTATTCCCGAACGGCCCTTGTCCGCGAGGATCGGCCGCGGCCCCATCCTTCCCTGTGCCAATCAAGACTGAGTATTGTAGCAACTGATTCAGCCGAAGGGGACAAGCCAAAAACGGGCGGAGCGCTTTTTTTTCCTCGAGGCCGATCGCGGGAACCGCGGGGCGTAACTTGTTTCTTTTCAAGGAGTAATCTTCTTCGCGCGGCGCGCCCCCGTGCGGAGATCGGCCCGGGCGGCCGGCCTCCCCCGCCCTTCCGCCCGCCGCTTCCTCTCTCGAGCGCGAAAGACGCGCCCCCTTTCCGCGCGGGCGGCTCGTCCGAGATCCGCGCGGACACAATCGCTTGATGCACAAACTTTGACCCCCGCGATCGAGACCGCGCTTGCTCCCTGCCCCGCGCCGATCCCTTGCGCGCCGATCTCGTTCAAGGTACGATGAGCGAAGGATCCCCTTCGGTCTCGCGCCGCGGATGATAAGACGCGGCGCTGCGTAGGAGACCCGCGAGACGGCGTCGCGGCAACCATCGATGAAGACACCGATCGTGTTTCGAATCGTTTGTGCGGCGGCCGCCGGCATCTTGCTCTTGACTCGTCCCGCGGCTAGAGACCCGCGGCGGGAGGAATCGATCCTGGATCTTCGCGCGCTTCTTCCGGAGACGATCGACGAAAACGCCGACGCCGGCGCCCTCTACGATCGGGAGACGATCTTCCGGTACATGAACGGAGCCGCGGAGATCTATCTCTCCTACGATTTCCGCGCGCTTCTCGTGCAGCGCGTTCCCGGTCCCGCCGAGGACACCATCTCCATCGAGCTCTACGACATGGGGAGCTCGGCCGAAGCGTTTGGCGTCTTCTCGCGGAACCGTTCGGGAGAAGAAGCGGGGATCGGGCAGGGATCCGAATACCGATCCGGCTATCTTCTGTTCTGGAGGAACCGTCTCTTCGCGACGATCTGGACCGACCGCGAAGGACCCGCGTCGCACGAGGCGGTCTTCGAGATCGGGAAAGCGATCGCCGCGCGCGCGGCCGAGGACGGACCGCTCCCCGACCTTCTTTCGCGCCTTCCGGAATCGGGCCTCGATTCCGGATCGATCCGCTACTTCCACAAGCACACCGATCTCAACCAACACTATTTCGTTTCCGATGAGAACATCCTCGGACTCGGGGAACAGACCGACGCGGCGATGGCCGAATACGCCGCTGGGAACGGCGGGCTTCTCCTTCTCGTCGTTCGCTACCCCGGCGAGGCGGAAGCGGCGTTCGCCCGCGAGCAGTTCATTGAGCACTTCCTTCCGGAATCGCACCGGAACGAGGTTGCAGCGATCGAGGACGGGTCGTTCGCGGGATCCGCGCGCGAGGGGCGCTATCTTGTCGCCGTGTTCGACGCGCCCGACGCGGCGAGCGCGAAGGAGCATCTCGCCGCGGCCCGAAGCCTGCTGGAGGAACGCGAGAAGTGAAAGAGAAGATTTACACAAGAAGAGATTTCCTGAGAACGGGGGCTTCCGGCGCCGCCGCTTTCGCCCTCGCGCTCCCGGCCGCCGAGCATCTTCTGGCGGAGACCGGTTCGCCGCCGGAGAGAGCGCGCGCCGTCCTCGTTCGCGATCCTTCCGCGACGCGTCCGGACGGAACCGTCGACGCGGAAGTTGTAACAAGGATGTTGGACGACGCGGTCGCTGCTCTCGCGAACGCTGAGAGCTCCGAGGCGGCCTGGCGCGCGTTTCTCTCGCCCGAGGATGTGCTCGGGATCAAGACGAACGTCTGGTCCTCGCTCCCCACGCCGCGCCCGCTCGAGGAGGCGATTCGCGGGCGAGCGATCGAGATCGGGATCCGCGAGGAGAACATCTCGACCGGCGATCGGCGCGTTCTCGACGACCCGGTCTTTCTCCGCTCGACGGCGCTCGTCAACATCCGCCCGATCCGGACGCACCACTGGTCGGGGATCGGCGGATGCATCAAGAACTATGTCATGTTCGTGCGGGAACCGTGGAAGTGGCACGGCGACTCGTGCGCCGACCTCGCCGGGATCTGGAAAGAACCGGTCTGCGAGGGGAAGACGCGGCTCAACGTGCTCGTCGCTCTCACGCCTCTCTTCTACGGAATCGGGCCGCACCACTTCGATCCGGCGCATGTGTGGGCGTACAACGGTCTCCTCGTCGGAACCGATCCGGTCGCCCTCGATGCGCTCGGCGTGAAGCTTCTGGAGGAGAAGCGCAAAGCGTTCTTCGAGAAGCCGCCGCGCGGAGGAACATCCGCGAAGCACGTCCGCGTCGCCGAAACCCGATGGAAGCTCGGCGTCGCCGAGATCGACCGGATCGACATCGTTCGCATCGGCCCGATGGACGACGCCCTGATCTGACCCGCCTTGGCTATTCCCGCGCGGACTCCTGGATCGATCTCCGCGTCGCGAAATAGAAGAGGAGCATCCCGATCGTGCCGGCGAGCCCGAACGCGCCGAGGTAGTACCAGACCTTCCAGGGCTGGTAGGTGCTCCAGAGAAGACGCGTCGCCTCGTCGATCGTGGCGCCCGCGCCGCCGTTCATCTTCGCGGCGAGCGCGCCGAGCACTTCCGAGTTCTCGAGCCCCTCGGCCGCCTCGCGCGCCAACCCGAATCGATCGACGAGAAGACGCCTCGCCAGATCGAACTTGCTCGACATCGCCTCGTACATCCGCCCGCCGATGCCGTTCCCCGCGGCCCAGCCGATCGCGAACGGGATGTTCGAGTAGCCCATGTAGAGCGCCTTCTTGTCCGGAGGCGCGATCAGCCCCACGTACGCGCTGAACGTCGGGCTGCACATCATCTCGCCGATCGAGAAGACGAGAAGCATGAGACAAACGAGCCAACCGATCATCGTCGATCCGCACGCGACGAAGCCTACCAGCGAGACGATCATCCCGATCACCATCGCGACCACCTTGTTGATCCGCCCGATCAGCCAGGAGAGCGGGATCACAAGGAGGATGATCGACCACGGGTTGATGTTGATGATCATCTCAGGTTTCACCTGGCCGTCCGAAAGGAGCCAGCTACCGCTTACCGCGCCGAAGACGCCCGCGACGTCCGACGTGTCTACCCATTCCTCCACGAAGTTCGGGAGGAGATCCCAGAGCTGCATGAACATCAGCCAGAAGCAGGAGAAGATGAGAAGGAACGCAACGAGGCGCAGATCCTTGAAGACCGTCCCGATCGAGGAAACGAACACACCGACAGGTCCCTTCTCTCCTTCCTTCGAGGGGACCTTTTCCGGTTCGCGATAGAGAAGAAACGCGGGAAGGAAGTTGAACGCGGTCACCGCTGCGGCGGCATAGAAGACAACGTGCCAGTTGATCTCGCCGCGGAGAGGCGCCGCGCACATCGGGGCGAGCGCGCCGCCGATGTTGACGACCCAGTAGAACAACCCCCAACCCATCGACGAGGTCTCCTTGGTCGTCGTCTTCGCGATCGTCCCGTGCACGGCCGGCTTGAAAATCGCGGTTCCCGTCGCAACGAAGCACGCGGCGATCAGGAACACGCCGTAGTTGGCGCCTTCCCAACCGCGGGCCGAAAACGCATCGGCGAGCGTTTTCGATTGCGCCATCCCGATGTAGCCGAGAATGTTGAGAACAAAAGCAACGACGAGGCTCTTCCGATAGCCGTAACGCTCGGTGTACCCGCCGGAGACCATCGGGATGAGGCACTGGAGAAGCGCCCACCACATGTAGATGTCGCCCTTCTCCTGGAAGCTGAGGCCGAGCCCGTTCCGCTCCGCCGACGCGACGAGATAGAGCGGCGCGATCGCACGCACGCCGAAGAACGCGAGCCTCTCGAAGATCTCCATGAAGTTGGCGAACCAGAAGTTCGCGGGAAAGGCACGGACCTGCCGCCAGAACGATGCTTTCGGTTGTTCCATGGATCGGCTCCTGCTCTTGGGTTGGACGCCTCGCGGACCGGACGTTTCCGGCGATTGTATCACGGCCGTCCGGGGAACCGGCCCGCGAAATCAGGCCCTGCGGGAGGTCCAGGACGGAGCGCAACGTGTTTTGATGCACACGGATACGGGGTTCATCGGCGCCGCCGAATCGCAGATCTCCCCCGAATCGCCGGGACGGGCTAGAATGGTTCGTGGCGTCCCGCGCCTTCGTGTCCCCGGTCGAAGCGTCCCGACTAAACGAAAGAAGGGGCCGCTCGATGAGACCGCACCGAACGAAGACCGCCCTTCGTTTGATTCTCATGCTCGTCCTCTCGCCGGCCGCGTCCTTTGCGTCCGAGACGATCGCGCCGCCTCCTCTCGCGCCCGCGCGCCCCGTGATCGATCGGTATTGGGGAGTCGACGTGGTCGACGACTATCGGTACATGGAGAACCTCGCCGATCCGGAAGTCCTCGCGTGGGTCCGAGCCCAAGACGACCACGCCGCGCGCCGCCTCGAATCGCATCCCGCGAGAGAGGCGATCGCCGAACGCGTGAAGGAGCTCATGCGCGCCCAGACACCGTCGTACTACGGCATCGTCCGCCGCGGCGGCGTGACCTTCGCGATCAAGAGACAGCCGCCCAAGCAGCAGCCGTTCCTCGTTGTGCTCGAATCTCTCGACGAAGCAAACGATGAGCGGATTCTCGTCGATCCGAACGCGATCGATCCGGAGGGGGGAGTCTCGATCGACTTCTTCGAGCCCTCGCCGACCGGCCGCTACGTGGCGGTGTCGCTCTCGGAGCACGGGACGGAGGACGGCACGCTCTTCGTCTATCGCGTCGACACCGGCGAGCGGCTCCCCGACGAGATCCCGCGCGTGAACGGCGGAACCGCGGGAGGAGACGCCGCGTGGACCGCCTCGGAAGACACGATCTACTACACGCGCTATCCCTACCCCGGCGAACGCCCGGAGGAGGATCTGCCCTTCTACCAGCAGATCTGGCGGCACCGTCTCGGGACCGACGTCTCGGAAGACCGCTACGTTCTCGGGGAGAGCTTCCCCAAGATCGCGGAGATCGCCTTCGCCTCGAGCATCGACGGGAAGAAGATCCTCGCGCGCGTGAGCGACGGGGACGGCGGCGAGCATGAATACTGGCTTCTTCGCAAGGACGGGAGCTGGGTCCGTTTCGCTCGGCTCGAGGATGGGATCGAACAGGCTCGGTTCGGAGCGGACGGCGCCCTCTATCTCCTCTCCCGCAAAGGCGCCCCGTCGGAAAATCCTTCGTCTCTCAACCGATCTCCCCGACCTCCCCGATCTCTCGCGGGCCGAGATCGTCGTGCCGGAGGGCGAAGGGGTGATCCAGTCGTTCGCGCCGACCGCCTCGCGCCTTTGGGTGATCGAGATGATCGGCGGCCCGACTCGCCTTCGCGTTTACGATCTCGAGGGGCGCGACCTCGGCGTCGTTCCGTTCGGAGACGTCGTCTCCGTGTCCGGCCTCGCGCGGTGGGAAGGGGACCGCGTTCTCGTGCGGCGCGAGAGCTACGTCGATCCCCCGGCGTGGTTCACATGCGACCTTGCATGGACGGAGCCGCGGGCGACCGCTCTCGTCTCGACCTCGCCCGCCGACTTCGGCGATCACGAGGTTCGCCGCGTGTTCGCGATTGCCGACGACGGCGTGAAGATCCCGATCGATCTCGTCTACCGGAAGAGGACGCCGCTCGACGGGAGCGCCTCTTCTTCTCGGCGCGTACGGAAGCTACGGGATCAGCCAGAGGCCCGGTTTCCGAGCGACTCGCATCGTTTGGACCGAACAGGGAGGAATCAGCGCGACCGCGTGCGTTCGCGGCGGCGGCGAGTACGGAGACGAATGGCACCGCGCCGCCAACCGGGAGAAGAAGAGACGCTCGATGGAGGACCTCGCATCCGCGGCGCGCTTCCTCGCGGAAGAGGGATTCACATCGCCGGACCGCCTCGCCCTCGAAGGGGGGAGCGCCGGCGGTCTTCTCGTCTACGGAACGATCGCGCTCCATCCGGACGTCGCCGCCGTCGTCGTTTCCCACGTCGGCATCGCGGACGCGATCCGTTCGGAGTTCTCTCCGAACGGCGAGTTCAACATCACCGAGTTCGGGACCGTGAAGAACGAGACCGAGTTTCTCGGGATGCTCGACTACTCGCCGCTTCACCGAATCCAGGACGGCGTCCCGTACCCGGCCGTTCTCTCGCTCACGGGGATCAACGATCCGCGCGTGGAGCCGTGGCAGCCCTTCAAGATGACCGCGCGTCTCCAGGCCGCCGGAAGTCCGAGCCCGGTTCTCCTTCGCGTCTCGATGAAGTCCGGGCATGGAGGAGGGTCGCTTTCGCAGAGGGAGGAGAGGGCGGTCGACGTCTACTGTTTTCTCTTCGATCGTCTCGGCGTCGAGGTTCGACCGATCGCGCATTAGGCGCTTCCGGTCAGCGGGCGCGTTTGCGAAACCGGAGAACGGCGAGGGAGAACATCGCGATCCCGATCAGAGAGAGTCTCCAAAGATCGGGCCAAACGTCCGGAAGCGCCGCCCCGCGTAGAAAAATCCCGCGCACCATGCTCATCATGTAGCGGAGCGGGTTCAAGTACGTCAGGTATTGAATCGCGCGCGGCATGTTCTCGATCGGGTAGAAGAACCCGGAGAGCAGAATTCCGAAAACGAGAAAGAACCAGAGCGTGAACATCGCCTGCTGCTGCGTCGCCGAAACGGTGGAGGCGAGAAGGCCGCCGCCCAACGTAACGAGAAGAAAGAGAAGCGCGACGAACGCGAGAAGAAGCACCGACCCCTCGAGGGGGATGCGAAACCATAGCACGGCGATCGTCGCGGCGAAAGCGAGATCGGCGAACGCGAGGATCGCGAAAGGGATCGTCTTCCCCGCGATCAGCTGGGCGGGGGAGAGAGGGCTCACGAGAAGCTGTTCGAGCGTTCCCGTCTCCCTTTCTCGAACGACGGCGACTCCGGTGAGCATCGACGAGATGATCGTGATGATGAGAACGACGATCCCGGGAACCATGTAGTACCGGCTCTCGAGCTCGGGGTTGTAGAAGAAGCGAGTCTCCCCCTCGATGCGGGAGCGTCCCTCGACCGGCGCGGCGGATCCGCGATCGGCCTCGGCGACACGGGCGGCCTCGCGGAGCAAGATCTGCTCCGCGTAGCCTTGCGCGCGGCCGGCGGAACTGCTGTTCACACCGTCCACGAGAACGCCGACGATCGCTTGCTTGCCTTCGTCGAGATCTCTCGCGTATCCGGCCGGGATGCGAATCCCGATCTCCGCCTTTCCCTCGGCGAGCAGCTTCTCGATCTCGTCCGGCCGGGACGGCTCGGGACCCGGAATGAACACGCTCGATTGGTAGAAGGCCTCGACGAGACGTCTACTCTCGCGGCTCCGGCTCTCGTCGAGAACCGAAAGACGCACGTTCTTGAGATCGGTGTTCGCCGCGTAGCCGAACACGAAGAGCTGAACGACCGGAAGGAGGAGAATCATGCGAAGAAGAGCCGGATCGCGGAATACTTGAAGAAACTCCTTCCGAACGAGATGCGCGACGGGGCGAAGGAACGCCGGTCTCGTCATTCGAGCCTCGTTCGAAAGCGCGCAGCGGCCGCGCCGAGAATGAGAACGGCCATGCCCGCCAGCACGGCCCCCTCGACCGGGAACCAGGTTCTCCCCTTCAACATGATGCCGCGGATCACCGTGAGGTAGTAGGTCGCGGGGACGATCTGTCCGATCCACTGGAGCGGTGCGGGCATGCTACTCCGCGGGAAGACGAACCCCGAGAGAAGGAGCGTGGGGAGAAGCGTCGCTGTGAGCGCGGCCATCATCGCGACCCTTTGTGTGTGGGCGAGCGATGAGATGAGAAGCCCGAGAGAGAGCGCGACAAGAAGATAGAGCAGACTGTACGCGGCGAGCGCGATCCACGAGCCGTTCATCGGAACTCCGAACACGAGGTGCCCCGCTCCGACCACGAGCGCCGCGTCGAGATAGGCGATTACGAGGTAGGGGAGCACCTTGCCGACGATGATCTCGCGCGGGCCGACCGGCGTCGTCAGAATCTGCTCCATCGTTCCCGTCTCCCTTTCTCTCGCGATCGCGATGCTCGTGAGAAGCGCTCCGATCATGACGAGGATGATCGCCGCGAGACCCGGTACGATGAAGTTCGCGCTCTCGAGCTCCGGATTGAAGAGGATCCGCGTGCGCCCGGCGATTGGGAGGTTCTGGAAACTCCTCCCCGACTCCCCCGGCGGAGCCCCCGCGAGCGCGAGGACCGCTTTCAGGTAGTTATCCACCGTCGCGGCGGTCGTCGCGTCCGATCCGTCGACGAGGACCTGAACGCGTCCGACCGATTCACGGATCAAGGAATCCGAGAATCCCGCGCCGATGGTGAGGACGGCGCGCCACTTTCCCTTGCGGAAGCCGGGCTCGATCGCATCGCGCGAGTCGAGCCTTCCGGCGTCCACGATGAAGCCGCTCGAGATCATCCGTTCCACGAGATCGCGGCTCGCCGGCGAGCGGTCCTCGTCGAGGATCCCGACCGGGAGATCGCGAAGCTCCGTGCTGATCCCGTACCCATAAAGGAGAAGCATCGCGATCGGCATCACGATCGCGACCGCGAGGCTCCGCCGATCGCGAAGGATATGGTCCGTTTCCTTGCGCGCGATGGAGAGAGCGCGCTTCATCGCCGCACCGCCTCGAGAAAGACCTCCTCCATCGTGGAGACGCCCGCCTTCTCCTTGAGCTCCTTCGGCGAGCCGAGCGCGACGATCCTCCCCTCCACCATGATCGAGACGCGCGTGCAGTATTCCGCCTCGTCCATGTAATGCGTCGTGACGAAGATCGTGGTCCCCGAATCGGCCGTCTCGTAGATCAGATCCCAGAACTCGCGGCGCGCGACCGGATCGACGCCGCCGGTCGGCTCGTCGAGAAAGAGGACGCGCGGCTCGTGGAGCGCGGCTGCGCCGAGCGCGAGCCGTTGCTTGTAGCCGAGCGGGAGCGAACCCGTGAGACGCCGTCTCGCCTCCCGGAGACCGAGTCGTTCGAACAAGCGGGCCGCCCGCTCGTCGACTTCCTCCCTCCGCAATCCGTAGATGCCGCCGCTGAACCGCAGGTTCTCTTCCACCGTGAGATCGTCGTACAGACTGAACTTCTGGCTCATGTAGCCGATGCGCCGCTTGATCGTCTCCGCGTCGGCCGCGATCGAAAGACCGTCAACCCAAGCTTCTCCACCGGACGGTTCGAGGAGTCCGCAGAACATTCGGATGGCGGTCGTCTTTCCGGCGCCGTTCGCCCCGAGAAACCCGAAGATCTCCCCGCGCGCGACCTCGACCGAGATCCGATCGACCGCGGTGAACACTCCGAAGCGGCGCGTGAGATCGCGGGCGGCGAGCGCGGGTCCGTTCAGGAACCCGCGCGCCGTTCTTTCCGGGGACGTCCCCTTCCCTCTTGCCGATTCGCTCATGCCGTCCCGGGCTCCTTGCCTCCCATGAGTGCGACGAAGGCATCCTCGATGCCGGGCGACGCGCGCTCGATGCCGACTTCGTGATCGGCGAGCGCGCGCCGAACGGAGAGTTCTTCCTCGTCCGACTCGTGCGCGACATGCACGCGGTCTCCGAAGCGAAGCGCCTCGATTCCCGGCGGACCTTCTTCGCGAAGAAGACGCCACGCGCGCACCGTGTCGGGTCCCCGGATCTCCAAGAGCCTTCTTCCGGAGCGGCGCGCCACCTCCCGCGGAGCTCCTTCGGCGATCACTCGCCCGCGGTGGAGAAGCACGACGCGCCGGAAGCGCGCGGCTTCGTCCATGTACGGAGTGCTCACGAGGAGCGCGATCCCCTCTCGCGCGAGACCGTCGAGAATCTCCCAGAACTCGGCCCGGCTCACCACATCGACGCCGGTCGTCGGCTCGTCGAGCACGAGCACCTCCGGGGTGTGAATGAGTGTGCACGAAAGAGCGAGCTTCTGCTTCATCCCGCCGGAAAGATCCCCCGCGCGCCGTTTCCGAAACGGACCGAGACCGCTGAACTCCATTAGGCGTTCTTCCCGTGTCTTCCGTTCGGCGGCCTCGACACCGAAGAGATCGGCGAAGAACCGGATGTTCTCGGCGACGGTAAGATCCGGATAGAGGCTGAAACGTTGCGGCATGTAGCCGAGATGTTCCTTCACTCGCCGACCCTCGCGCGCGCAATCGAAACCCATCACCGTCGCCGAGCCCGAGTCCGGCACGAGAAGCCCGCAGAGGATTCGCATCAGCGTCGTCTTCCCCGCGCCGTCCGGGCCAATCAGCCCGACCATCTCCCCCTCGCCGACCTCGAGCGAAACCTCGTCGAGGGCGGACGTCTCCCGATACGACTTCCGGAGGCCCTCGACCCGAATCGGCGCTCCGTGATCGTTCATCGGGCGTTCCCCGCCGGCCGCTCGCGCGCAAGCCTCGCCTCGGCCGGCATGCCGATGGCGAGGATGCCGTCCGCGTTTTCCACCTCGATCTTCACTGCGTACACGAGCTGCGCGCGCGCGTTGCGCGTCTGCACGTTCTTCGGCGTGAACTCCGCCTCCGGGCTCACCCAAACCACCTTCCCTTCGACTTCCTTCCCGCCGAGCGCGTCGACGAGGACCGGGACCTTCTCCCCGATCCGCACGCGGCCCAAATCTTCCGCCTCGAGGTAGACGCGAAGATCGAGACGTGAAAGATCGGCGATGCGAAGCGCCGGACGGTTCGGCAGCGCGATCTCTCCCGGTTCCAGCGCGCGAACAAGCACGACACCGTTTTCCGGAGAGAGAAGAACGCCGTCCCGAATCTGGCGATCGAAGACGGCGAGTGAGGCGGCGAGCTTCTCCATCTCCGCGTCGAACATCGCGACCCGGTGCCGGGCCGCTTCTCTTTGGTTCACGATCTGGTCGCGCTTCGCCTCGGCGTCGTCCACTTGCTGCTCGGTCGCGGTCCCATCGGCAAGGAGCGCGCGAAGACGTCCGAGCGTCTTCTCGGCGAGCGCGAGCGCCCGCTCCGCCTGCTTCCGGTCTTCCTCTGCCGCGCTTCTCTGCGCCATGAGACTCCTTCTGTTCGCCTCGGCCTCTGCGCGCTGAAGAACGAGAAGCTCCGTATCGAGCACGACGAGCGTGTCCCCCGCGGCCACGCGGTCGCCCAGGTCCGCGCGGACCTCGAGCGCCTTCCCCGTCATCGAGGGAGCGATGTCGATCTCCGCCGCTTCCAGCGTCCCCGACGGGTTCGGGCCGGCCTCCTCGCGGCTGCATCCGGCCGCCGACCACGCCGCGAGGGCGAGCGGAATCGAAAGAACCGTTCCGATCCACCTCGCGCGCCGTTCGACCTTTCGTCCCGTCGCCATCCTCATCGTCCTCCGACGCGCCCGGTCCGCGGACGGTGTCGCCGGCCCGTTCCATCGCTCCGCTCGCGCGGGCACGCGATTGTTGAGGGTTAATAGCCTACGCAATAAAGAATCTCCGCCTCCGCGAGGCGAACGCCCGCCTTCGCGAGAACGACATCGATCTCCGCCGCAGCGAGGTCGGCGAGCGCGTCGAGAAGCTCGCTCTCGCTCGCGGCCGCCTCGCGGTATCTCGACCGCACGAAGCCGACGCGGCGGCTCTCGAGATCGACCCGCTCCGCCGCGCGCGCCTCCTCTTCCCGCGCCGATTCGGCCCGAACGCGTGCCGCTTGAAGCGCGCTCTCGAGGTTCTTCCGAAGCTCCGCCCGCTCTTCCTCGAGCGCCTCCTTGGCGGCGCGCGCCTGCCGAACGCGCTCTCCGCGGGCTCCCCATTCCCAGAGCGGCCAGGAGAGGGTGAGGCCGACGGTTCCGTACTGCACCCACTCGTTCGCGATCGCGTCGACGCCCGGCTTCGCATGATGGAAAGCCGCCTGTGCGGCGAGCGTCGGATAGTAGGCACCTTGGGCGGCCCGTTCGAGACGCGCCCCCTGCTCCGCGAGATCCGACAAAGCGGCGAGCTCGGGGCGGGCATCGACCGTCGTCCCTTCGGGAAGCCCCACGGGAACGAGCGAAGCATCGAGGTCTCCGGAAGGGGCGATCTCTTCGTTCAGACGACCGGCGAGCCTCCCGAGGTTGATCCGCTCGATGCGCGCCTCCGCCTCAGCGCGAAGTCGCGCTTGCTCCGCCTGGCGAAGCCGGGCCAGCGTCTGCACGCGGCGCTCTTCCGACGCCATCCCGGCGCTCGCCGCCGACGCGACATCCTCGGCGTGGCGGTGAAAGCGAGCTTCCGCGATTCGCGCCGCCTCCGCGCGCGCCTCGGCGCCGAGCGCGGCGAAGTAGGCTCGCCGAACTTCGCGCGAGAGACGGAGATCCTCCGCTGCGAGAACGTGCCTCGACGCCCGAGCAGCCGCCTCTCCGGCGCGTCTCTGATGAAACAGCGTCCCTCCCGTGAAAAGCGGCGACGAGAGATCCAGCTTGAGGTCGTATGTGTTTCCGTCGCCGAAGCGGACTTCCGGCGGGTCGAACGAGCCGAAGCTCGGGAGGTCGAGCCGCATGGTCTCGGTTGTATGGAGATAGCTCCCCCCGAACGAGAGCCGCGGGAGGCTCGCGGCGGTGATCTCCCGCGCGGCCGCCTCCGCGCCGTCGACCTCGCGCTCCCTCGCGGCGATCGTTCGGGACGCGCCGCGCGCCTCCTCGAGCAAGCGCGCCAAGGTCCAGGCTTCCGGCTCCGGCCCCCCCGCCGCGGCGGGCGAACACGCGATCGCCGCTCCGAGCGAGAAGGCGAAGACACGAGAGAGACATCGTCGGTTCATCTCGATCTCCTCAAACCGTCAGGGCGCCCCTCAAGAGGGCCTCGAAGCCATCGAGACGGCGGCTCCACGAATCGTCGTCCTCTGCTTCGATCCCCAGCACGAGCTGAAGGAAAGGCTCCATGATCATCGAACCGTGGCCGACCGACACGAGAAACGGGAGGATCGCATCGACCGGAATCGAGCGGATTTCTCCTCTCTCCTGCGCATCGCGAATCACGGATGCGATCAGATCCCGAAGGCCGAGAGGTCCGTGAGATCCCATCTCCGCGATCGCGCGGCGCGCTTGCTCCCCGCCCTCGCCGATCTCGCGGCGGAGAAGCGCGAGACGCTCCGGGTTCCCGCGCATCTCCTTCATGATCCCGATCGGGATGCGGACGAGGAGATCGAGCGGGGCGAGCGCGGGGTCGACCCGATCGAAGATGCCTCGGATCGTCGCCCGAAGCTCTCCGGCGATCACCCGGCGATACAGACGGCTCTTGTCTCCGAAGTAGTAGTGGATCATCGCGGGGTTCACGGCGGCGGCGGCGGCCAGGTCGCGCACGCTCGTTCGGTCGAAGCCGCGCTCAGCGAAGAGAGACCGCGCCGACGTGAGGATCCTCTCGCGCGGGCTTCCGGGGGCGGGAGGCGCGAGATCCCCCGGAGCCTCCTCGAGAAACGCCCGAAGGGCCCCCGCCGGGCCCGCCAATCCTTGCGATCCCCACCTCTCGGTCTCTCTGTCCATTCGGACCCATCCTCCTCATCCAAACGGTGATCTTGCTCGCTATCAAGCCCTTACACGATCCGGCCGGCTTGGGACCCGACTTCTATCCGGCATACTAAGCCAAACGACCGATCTAGTCAATCGTTTATTTATCATCGTGCGGGCAACTCGACCAACCCGCCCTGGCGAGGGAAGGGGTTCCCCGGGCAACCGGGGCGGTGACGGGACTATCGAGATGTCGGCCACTGGACTACAATCGACGCTCGTCCGACCTTCGCCCCTGCCCGCGGGGAGCACCGCCGGACGGGGCCGCGATGGGCCGGAGGAGCATCGATGAGGCCAGGGAAGCTCTCCCTTCCGGGGATCTCGAGGAGGATCGCGCGCGCGCTGGCTCGATGGGACCGGCACCTCACGCCTCCGCGCCTTCTCGCGGGGTCATTCCTCCTCCTCATCCTCGTGGGCGCCGCCGGGTTCCTCCTCCTTCCCGGGCTCTACACCGGCGAGCCCCTCGGGCCGCTCGACTCGCTCTTCACCTCCGCGTCCGCCGTCTGCGTCACGGGTCTCGTCGTCGCCGACACGGCCACGCGATTCACGCCCTTCGGCCAGGCCTATCTTCTTCTTCTCATCCAGCTCGGCGGCCTCGGCATCATCACGCTCAGCTCGATGATCATCCTCGCGCTCGGCGGGAGGTTGTCTCTTTCCCACCAAGCCGCCGCGGCGGCGGGGAGCGAGGTCGCTCCCCGGATCGAGTTCAAACACCTGATCCGAAATGTCGTCGTCTTCACCCTTTTCTTCGAGGCGGCCGGCGCGCTTCTTCTCTCTCTTCTATGGGCCGGACGCTTCGAAGGAACCGATGCCGTTCGCCACGCGATCTTCCATGCGGTCAGCGCCTTCTGCAACGCCGGCTTCTCCAGCTTCTCAACGAGCCTCTCTCCCTTCCGCGAGGATCCGGCGCCCCTTCTCATCGTCGCCGCTCTCATCCTTGTCGGAGGGATCGGCTTCCTCACGATGGAGGACCTCTCTCTCCGCGCGCGGGCGGGAAGACACCGCGAGACCTCCCGACTCTCCTTGAACACGCGACTCGTCGTGCTCGCGACTCTCGTTCTCGTGTTGGGAGGCAGCGCCCTCTTCACGCTTTTCGAGTGGGACATCGCCTTCCGCGGGTTTCCCGCATGGGCGAAACCCCTGAACGGGTTCTTCATGAGCGTCACCGCGCGAACCGCCGGCTTCAACACGATCGACTACTTCCGCGCATCCGACTCCTCGATCCTCCTCACGATGATCCTGATGTTCATCGGAGGCTCTCCCGGATCGACGGCGGGAGGCGTGAAGACGACGACCGCGGGTCTTCTCGCCCTTCTCCTCCTGTCGCGACTCCGCGGAAGCCGCATCACGAACTTTCATCACCGAACGATTCCGGACGAGACGATTCATCGCGCGGTGCTCCTCTCAGTTGTCGCGGTCGCCCTTCTCGCCTCCGCGGTCTTCGTCTTGACGGCAACCGAGGTCGGCCCCGTCGATCATGCGGCGGCGCGAGGAAGCCTTACGCAATTCGCGTTCGAGGCGATCAGCGCGTTCAACACGGTCGGCCTTTCAATCGGGGAGACGGCCTCCTTGTCCTCGGCCGGAAAAGCGGTCGTCATCTTTCTCATGTATGTCGGGCGGATCGGCCCTCTTTCCCTCGCCTCCGCCGTCGCACTGCGGAGAAAGGGCACAGAGGCACCGTTCAGATTTGCCTACGAAGACGTGGCGGTGGGATAGCCCTCACGAACGAGGAGTGAAATGAAACGGATCGTCGTCATCGGTCTCGGCAATTTCGGCGCCGCAGTCGCCGAGACGCTCTATGCGGGCGGCCAGGAAGTCGCGGCGCTCGACGCGGACGAGAAGCGGGTGGAACGGATCGCGCCCCGCGTCACGCTCGCGGCGGTCGGAGACGGAAAGGACATTAAGACCCTCGAGCGGATCGGCGCGCGCGAGGCGGACGCGGCGGTCGTCAGCATGGGAGACGACATCGCCGAGAGCGTGCTCACCGCGCTCGCTCTTCGCGATATCGGCGTCCAGGAGATCTACGTCAAGGTGGTCTCGGACAACCACGCTCGCGTGATGGAGAAGATCGGCGTCACCGAGACGATCTTCCCGGAGAAGGAATCGGGCATGAGGCTCGGGAGGCGGGTCGCGAGCCGATGGCTCTTGAACTACGTCGAGCTGACTCCCGGCTTCAGCATCCAGGAGATGGTCGTCCCGCTCCCCTGGATCAACCGCTCGCTGAGGCAGCTCGAACTTCCGAAGAACTATCGCGTCTCGGTCGTCGCCGTCCACGACGTGCTGACCGATCGCGTCTCCACCATTCCCGATCCGGACGAACCGCTCCGGGATTCCGACACGCTTCTTCTCGCGGGAAAAGAGGCCGACCTGGCGAAGATCGCGGAGATCAAGTAGGAGCGGCAAGCGGAATCGAGCGCGGAAGGAGGCCCGTCAGTTCTCCTCCTCCGACGCTCGGAGCATGTATCCGATCCCGGAGACCGTGACGAGGTAGCGAGGCGCGGCCGGGTCGCGCTCGATCTTCTGTCGAAGCCTGTGAACGAGCTGCTTGAGAAGCTGGCGATCACCGGTTCCTCGATAACCCCAGACATGCGAGGTGAGGCGTTCCACCGGAACCGTGCGACCGGCATGCGCGACGAGCATCTGGAGCAGGCGGAACTCGAGCTTCGTGAGAGGAACGGCCGAACCCTCGCGCACGGAGACCGAGCGGTTCTCCGCGTCGATCGAGAGATCGCCGCAAACGAGCGGCGCCGGCTTTTCGACCCCGGACCTTCGGAGGAGCGCGCGCACGCGCGCGAGAAGCGTTCGAGGGCTGAAGGGTTTCGTGAGGTAGTCGTCGGCTCCGTGGTCGAGAGCTTCGACCTGGTCTTCCTCGTCGGAGCGGACGGTGAGCATCATGATCGGAACGCGGCTCTCTTCCGCGCGCATTCTCTTCAACACCTCGAGCCCGTTCATGCGCGGAAGGTTGTAGTCGAGAACGACGAGATCCGGCTGCTCGTTCGCGAACGCGGCGAGAGCCGAGGCTCCCTCCGACGCTTCGACGACGAGATACCCGGTCTGCCGGAGCGCGAAAGCGATCAGGCTGAGAAGCTCGAGGTCGTCATCGACCACCAGGATCTTCATGTCCGTCTCCCCGCGGAAGAACGACGCACATGCGCGTGCCGCGTTCGAGGCTCTCCGCCTCCACTCGCCCTCCATGGCGCTCCACGATCGACTTCACGATGTAGAGACCGAGGCCCATCCCTCTCGGTTCCGGCTCCTCGTCGGGCGCGCGCATGAAGCGGCGGAAAAGAGATTCGACCGTTCCGGAAGGAAGCCCCGGTCCTTGGTCCTCCACCCAAATCCGAACCTCGGCCCCGCGAACCTCGCCGCCGATCGCGATCGCCCCTCCGGCGGGAGAGAACTTGTTCGCGTTGGCGAGGAGGTTGACGAAGACTTGCACGAGACGCTGTGTGTCCCCGTCGACCGGCGGAAGAGGATACGGCAGATCGACCTCGACCGTCTGCTTTCTCTGCTTGATGAGCGGGACCATCAGCTCGACCGCCTCTTCGATGATCTCGTCCAGCGCGCACGGCCGGCGCCGGATCGAGTCCTGTCCCGCCTCGATCCTCGTGCTCTCAAGGAGATTGTCGATGAGCCGCGTGAGCCGCAGCGTCCCCCTCTCGATCGAGAGAACAAGCTCGCGCACCTCGCCAGGGTCGAGATCGGGGAGCCGATCGCGAAGAAGCTCGAGAGAGGCGAGCTGCGCAGAGAGGGGCGTGCGAAACTCGTGGGAGATGTTGGCGAGAACGAAATCGCGGAGGCGTCTCGTCGCCTCGACTTCCGTTTCGTCGCGAATCACCTGGTACTGGAGCGTGTCGGCGGCGGTCTCGTCGAGCTCCGCGCCGGAGGGTGCGCTCGTGATCACTACCGAACGGCTCTCTTCCCCGATCGGCTCGAGAAGCTCGGTCGCGCGCGCTTTCCCGCGGAAGCGGGCGTGAAGAATCGGACAGCTTTCCTCGCACGGGCGGGCGCCGTTTCGCTCGCGAGGCTTCAGCACGTCGCCGCAGAAGCGGCCGATCGCCTCTTCCGCGCGGACCCCGAGAAGCGCGGCCGCCTGCGGGTTCATGTAACGGATCCTCCGCTCCCGATCGACCGCGAAGACCCCCTCGACGATTCCTGTGAGGATCGCCTCCGCCTCCGCGCGCCGCATGCGGAGATCGTTCGTGAGACGGAGAACCCGTTCGCGCATCTCTTCCATCGCGCCGGCGAGAACGGAGATCTCGACTCCCCCGACGCGCGGGACCGGCGATCCGAAATTGCCTTGGCCGATGCGGATCGCGCTCTCCGTCAGCGAGCGGATGGGGCGCTCGATGATGCGCGCGAGCACGAGGCTGAAGACGGTCGCGAGCGCGACGACAACAAGAGCGAGAAGGACGAGCTCTCGAACGAGATTGCCGACCGAGGAATCGATCTCCCGCGCCGGGAGTATCGCCTCAATCGCCCCCGCCACGCGCCCCGTCGGGTCGCGAAGCGGCGCCGCGGCCACGAAGAGATCTCCCTCATCGATGCGCGCCGCTCCCGCGAAGGTTCCGCTGAGCGCGCGCACGCGGAGCGCGCCTCGCGCGCCTCCCGCCTCGCTCTCGATCTCCGTTCGCCCGACGATCGCGACCGGAACGCCGACCTTCTCCGCAGTCCCCCGGGCGTGAGCCTCGTCGAGGACGACCGCCGCTCCGACGACGGCCCCCGCAACTCGGGCGGCCTCTGCGCAAGAGACGAGGATCGGGTGCGGCGAGTTCTTCGGCTCGAAGAGGAACCATCCCGATTCAGCACGTTTCGCGCCGAGCATTTCCCGCCAAGGAAGAGCCTCGCCCCCGATCGAGGACGCGATCTCTCCATCGAAAAGCACGGCGCACCCGCCGAGAGCGCTCGTTCCGCGAAACGTCTCCAGAAAGGACTCGATCCCTGCTCGATCGCGCTCCTCGAGCAGGCGGTTCAGCGTGGGGCGCTCTCCGAGAAGGCGGGCCGATGCGAGAAGGCGCTCGCCGTCCAGTTCGATCGCTTGCGCCGCGCCGGCGCCGGCGAGCTCGACGCGCCGGAGCGCGTTCTCGCCGGCGAGCCTGCCGAGCAGCGCGACGCCCACCGCGCCGACCAGAACGATCGCGAGTAGGGCGATCCCCAGATTGACGGAAAGGAGGAGAACGCCGAGACGCGCGCTGCGCACTTTCGCCCTCCAAGGCCCCTTCCCGGGACGAGGGGCGCCTCGGATTCAGGGCTATCTTCCTTCATCTCTCAAGGATGCGCGCCACTCGACCAAGCCCTTCAAGACCAATGTCACGAGGGCGAGCATCGTGAGCAGAGAAGCGACCGCGAAGGCGGCCGTGAACTGATACTCATTGTACAGCATCTCGACATGCAGGGGGACGGTCGTCGTGAGACCGCGGATGTGCCCCGAAACGACGGAAACGGCCCCGAACTCCCCGACCGAACGGGCACTGCACAGAATGACGCCGTAGAAGAGCCCCCACTTCATCTTCGGAATGCTGACCTTGAGAAACGTCTGAAGACCGCTCGCGCCGAGGGTGACCGCCATCTCCTCCTCCTCGCTTCCCTGGGATCGCATGAGCGGGATCAGCTCGCGGGCGACGAGCGGCGAGGTCACGAAGAGGGTGGCGAGAACGATGCTGGGGAGCGCGAACACGATCTTGATCCCGCGTTCGAGAAGCCACGGACCGAAGAACCCCTGCGCGCCGAAGAGAAGAATGAACAGCATGCCCGAGATCACCGGAGAGATGCTGAACGGAAGGTCGATCGCCGTCACCAGGAGGTTCTTGCCGCGGAAGTCGAACTTCGAGATCGCCCAAGCCGCCGCGATTCCGAAGAGAAGGTTCAGCGGAACGACGATCAGAGTGGTCAGAGCCGTGAGCCGGATCGCCCGGAGCGCGTACGGCTCGAAGACCGAGCGCGAGTACATGCTCCATCCTTCCCCAAACGCCTTCGTAAACACGATGCCGAGCGGGAGGAGCAGAAACAGGAGAATGAAGATGAGCGCCGCGGCCGTGAGCAGCCCGCGAACGAGCGGCGGCTCGTTCAGGCTGCGCGGCCTTCCGGTCTTCTCGCCTCTCTTCGGTCCGCCGAACGGAAGCCTCACGACACCGTTCCTCTATCCCCTTCGAACCGGATGGGCGCTCCGGAGCGAAAGGGCGTTGATCGCGAGAAGAATCGCGAAGGAGATCGCGAGAAAGACGAGGGCGATCGCCGTCGCCCCCGCGTAGTCGTACTCCTCGAGCTTGATCATGATGAGAAGCGGGGTGATCTCCGTCTTCATCGGCATGTTTCCCGAGATGAAGATCACCGACCCGTACTCTCCGAGCCCGCGGGCGAACGCGAGCGTGAACCCGGTCGCCGCGGCCGGAAGGAGCTCGGGAAAGATGAGCCGGAAGAACGTCTGCAGCCTCCCGGCGCCGAGGCTTGCCGAGGCTTCCTCGATCGCCGCCGGGAGATCGCGGAGAACCGGCTGAACGGTTCTCACGACGAACGGGAGCCCGACGAACGTGAGCGCGGCGACGACGCCGAGCGGCGTGTAGGCCACCTGAACGCCGAGAACGGCAAGATGGCGCCCGACCCATCCGTTCCCCGCGTAGAGGGTGGTGAGCGCGATGCCCGCCACCGCGGTGGGAAGCGCGAACGGAAGATCGACGAGACCGTCCACGAGCCGCTTGAAGGGGAAGTCGTACCGCTCGAGAACCCACGCGAGCAAGAGACCGAACACCCCGTTGATGCAGGCGGCGACGAGCGCCGCGCCGAAGCTGAGACGGAAAGCTGCGAGCGTGCGGCCGGAGGTGATCGTCGCGGCGAACTTCTCCGGATCGACCGTGGCCGCCTTGAGGACGAGCGCTCCGAGCGGGATGAGGAGAAGAAGGCCCAGGTACCAAAGGGTGAACCCCATGGCGAGCCCGAACCCCGGAAGAACACCGCGACGTCCGCTCACGCGCGCTCTCCTACTTGCCGGCCTCGAAGATCCGATCGAACATGCCGCCGTCCGAGAAATGGATCTCTGTCGCCTTCGCCCACCCGCCGAATACCTCGTCGATCGTGAAGAGCTTCACCTCGGGGAACTCTGCCGCGTGCTTCTCCCGCGCGGCCTCCGCTTGGGGGCGATAGTAATGCTTCGCCGCAAGCTCCTGGCCGAAAGGCGTGTACAGGTACTCCAAGTACGCTTCCGCGATCTTCCTTGTCCCGCGCTTGTCGGCCACGCGATCCACGACCGTCACCGGCGGCTCCGCCAGGATGCTGAGCGAGGGGACGACGATCTCGAACTCGCCGGGATTGAGCTTCCGGGTGACGAGAAGAGCCTCGTTTTCCCACGCGATGAGAACATCGCCGATCATGCGCTCGACGAACGTCACGGTAGAGGCGCGCGCGCCGGTGTCGAGAACCTTGACGTTTCGATAGATCCTCGTGACGAGATCGCGCGCCGCCGCCTCGTCGCCGCCGCTCCGATCGAGTCCCGACGCCCACGCGGAGAGGTAGTTCCAGCGCGCCGCGCCGGATGTCTTCGGGTTCGGGGTCACGACCTCGATGCCCGGGCGGGCGAGGTCCTCCCAATCCTTGATGTTCTTCGGGTTTCCCTTGCGCACGAGAAAGACCATGGTCGATGTATAGGGACAGCTGTTGTGCGGGAGACGGCTCTGCCAGTTCTTCGGAATCAGGCCTTTCTCGGCCAACATATCGACGTCGTATGCGAGGGCGAGCGTGACGACGTCCGCCTCGAGCCCGTCGATCACCGAGCGGGCCTGCTTGCTGGAGCCGCCGTGCGACTGGTTGATGGTGATCTTCTCTCCTGTCTTCGTTTCCCACTCCTTCGCGAAGGAGGCGTTCAGCTCCTGATACAGCTCGCGAGTCGGGTCGTAGGAGACGTTGAGGAGCGTGATCTCCGCGGCGCCCGAAGCGGCGAAGAGCGCTCCCGCCGCGAGAGCGGCAAGAAGAGCGAATCGACGGCTTCCGGTTCTCATCTTTCGATTCCTCCTGTCGGCTTCCATCCGACGATTGGATTGCGCGGGATTCCCCGCTTTGCGCGTTCCCCGCCGGGTCGCGGGTCATTCGGACCCGCGCGACCGCACGAGAAGAACGGGCCGATCGCGAACCTCCTTGAGCACCTCGGCCGCGTGGCCGTCGAGGGACGCCCGCGCGCCCGAAGGGGCGAGCGGAACTCCGAGCACGAGCATGTCATGCTTCCCTTCGCGAAACTCGGCGAGGATCTGTTCGAGGACGCGGCCCTTCCGGATTCGAGTCTCGCCTTGCACGCCGAGAACCGAGAGGCTTCTCGCGGCCGCCGCGAGGAAACGCTCCGCCTGAGCCCGCGCCGAATCGAGAGAGCGCTCCGGAAGAACCGTGAGGATCGTCGCGCGCGCGCCGACGTGTCGCACGAGCCTCCCGGCGAAATGCACATCCTCCTTCCCCGGTTCTCCCACCGCCACGCAGATGAGCACGCTCTTCGGAATCGAGCTTCCCTCCGGAACGACGAGAACATGATGCTCGCCCCGCCCGAGAGCAGCCTCCGCGGCCTCGACTGCCCCTTCCGGCGGACGCCCCGCGATGACGAGATCGAAGAGCTGGCGGTTCGCCTCCCGCTCGACCGCCTCGGCCGGACCGGCCGAAGAATGCCGCATCTCGAGAGCCGCGAGCCCGCTCCCCATCCGCTCGCGCACCCGATCGAGACGCTCGTCGATCCCGCTCCCCTTCGAGCCCAGCCCGAGAACCGTCACGCGCGCGTGCGCGAGCCGCGCGATCTCGCCGCCGAGATTCACGGCCGCTTCGCCCCCCGCACCGCCGCCCGCGACGAGGAGAAAGCTGAGACCCGGATGCAGAAGCGCGTGGATGCGCCGGACCCCCACCCAGACCTCGTCCCCCGGCTCCATCGGGTAACGCCTCGCCTGATCCTGCGAACGGGTCGCATCGACCAGAATCGAATCGACGCCGAAGGGGACCGGCGGGGAGATCGGCCGCACACCTGGAAGAGGCGGAAGACGAAGCCGCAGCTTCTCCAGCGAGCCGACCGATCCCGCCTCCTCGACGACGGCTTTCCCCAGAAGAGGAACCGCGAGGACATTGGGAGAATCGCGCACCGCGACGTCTTCCGGACGAAAGAGAACCTGAACGCGCCGCTCTCCGCCGGTCGTGGTGATCTGGTTGTCGAGAGGGAACCGGACCGATCCGAGCCTCACGCTGTCGGACGCGCACTCGCCGACCATCAGGTTCGCGCGCCCGAGAAAGGTGGCGACGAACTCGGTCTGCGGACGAAGATACAGCTCCATCGGCGGCCCCAATTCGAGCAGGCGCCCGAAGTTCATCACCCCGGTCCGGTCGGCGAGCTCGAACGCCTCCTCTTGATCGTGGGTAACGAAGATCGTCGTGACGCCGAGCTCTCCCTGGATGCGGCGCAACGAGCGGCGAAGCTCCGCTCGAATCTTCGCATCTAAAGCGCCGAACGGCTCGTCGAGAAGGAGGACCTCCGGCCGATGCGCGAGCGCTCGAGCGAGAGCAACGCGCTGCTGCTGGCCGCCCGAGAGCTGGTGCGGCATCCGCGCCTCGAAACCGACGAGCCCGACCACGTCGAGCAGCTCGTCGCGCCGGCGCCGCCTCTCGGCCGGCTTCACTTTTCGGATCGTGAGCGGAAACTCGATATTCTCGGCGACCGACATGTGGCGGAAGAGCGCGTAATGCTGAAAGACGAACCCCACACCGCGCTTCTGCGGCGGAAGACCGGTGACGTCCCGCCCGTTGAGGAGTACGCGCCCCTCGTCCACATCGAGAAGCCCGGCGATCATCCGAAGAACGGTGCTCTTCCCGCTTCCGCTCGGACCGAGCAGGACGAAGAGCTCGCCGTCAGCGATCTCGATAGAGACGTTGCTGACGACCCCGTGGCCTCCGAAGACCTTCGAGAGATGTTCCAAGACAATCGACACGGCACGGCTCCGGGATTCGTCCGCCGGGTGAGCGTTCTCTTTCCGCAATCAGTGTAGAGCGAGAAGGTTCGAATGTCGGTCGAAGGGCGGTTTCATTTCGGTCTGATTTGTCCGCCCGAGGAACCCGAAGGAACGCCGGGCCCTCGCGGGGAAGACCCGGTCCGGAAAGTGAAGAGAGAGGAAGGAAGGAGAAGAGAGAGAAAGGAAAACCGGCCCTGGGGAAGTCCCGAGGCCGGCGAAACGATCGACAGGAAGAGTTCTAACGGAACAGAGTCTTCACGGACCCCCAAGTCGCGTTCTCAGTGCCGGTTCCGTGGCACTCGTCGATGTTCATGTGGCCGTCCACCTTCACCGTGTAACCGAGTGGAATCGTCGGGGCCTGATCCGACCAGCCGCCGCCGCTCGTTCCGGAGCACGGACCGGTGCGGTCGTAGATCTCGCCCCCGACCGGACCGGTGAGCTCGACGTCGACCGTGTACGTCCCGGACCATCCGCCCGGTCCCTGGAACATCTGGACGAAGAAGCTCGAGAGCTCCCCATTCAGAACAAGCGCCCCGTCTACGAACGTCGCCGGCGAAACGACGCTCGGCGGGTTCGTGCCGAAGTCGGCGTTGTTCGACGGGTCCTTGTACATCTCGAAGTACCCGCCGGCGTAGTTCGTGATGATGATGCCGCCCAGATTGATCGAACCGAGCGAGACCAGATCGCGGAAGATGAACGTGTATTCGGTCGCCACCGGGTCAAGGTCGAGGAAGGGATCGAAAAAGCGATCGACCTTGCCGACGATCGTAAGAACGGCGCCCGCTTGGCTCATGTGGTTCGCGTATCCCGGCTCCCACCCGTAGCACTCGGGAGCCCAATCCCAAACGATCCCCGGAATCTCGGCGGACGCAGCGCCGGCGAAGAACACGGCCAGAACCGCTCCCAGCAAGAACGGCCTTAGCAAAGCCTTCATAGCTTACCTCCCAATTTCAATCGGAATCCTCTTCTTGGCCCCCGTATCGACGACTCGTCTCGAGGGAACGCTGCTTCCGCTCGGCGCCGGCCATCTTACCGGAACAGCTTCTTGATATCGCTCCAGTTCGTGGTCTCGACCAACACTTCCTCGACGTAGACCACGCCGTCGACCGCCCAGATGTAGCCTTCCGGAATCCCGGACTCGATCGTCTCGCCGGCGAACGTCCATCCGTCGAAGCATGGCAGGTTTCCCCAACCCTCGCCGCAGTAGAAGTCGAGCGTGCCGTTCAGAGACGCGGTCCAGTTGTTCAGGTTGACGATGATCACCAAGTTAACAAAATCCGCGCCGAGAATCAAGGTCCCGTCGGAGAAAGTCGACGGCGCCGTGGCGTTCGGCGGGTTCGTGCCGTAGTTCCGGTTCGTTCCGCCGAGAATCGGGTCCTCGTAGATGAAGAACGTTCCGTCTCCGGCGTTGTAGTAGTACCGCCCGTAGATACCCGCGACCGTATCGGCTGCGGTGCACGTTCCGCTGTTCAGAACGAACGTGTACTGGTAGTTCAGCGGGTCGGTCACGACCGCGCCCGGGTGGATGTTGTCCACGTCCCCGAGGGCAACGTAGACGTTCGGGTTGCTCAGGTTGCGCGGCATCGGGGCCGTGTAGTCGTACCCAAGAAAGTCGCAGAGGAGAAACTGCTCCGCGCTCGCCGCCGGGACCAACAAGGCGATGCATGCGGCCGCCGCTAGGATCGTTTGTACCAACCTCATCGATTCCCTTCCTCCTGTCTGATCCCC